>Ga0116204_1000061_pt1 | contig 47274 bp, 46 predicted proteins | sample LakKivwa52mmetaG_FD_94481 | JGI IMG/M metagenome (GOLD analysis project Ga0116204, IMG submission 94481) | Anoxic lake water microbial communities from Lake Kivu, Rwanda to study Microbial Dark Matter (Phase II) - Lake Kivu water 52m metaG | ecosystem: Environmental > Aquatic > Freshwater > Lake... | reverse complement strand
TTCCGGCTTCCTCCAGACCCTGCCTCGCGACAACGCCCTTGCCTTCCGCTAATGGTTGGTGCAATCAACCTCCATAAGGGTCTTTCACCCTCTAGTCAACGCCCATGCTGGGCGCACAAAAAAAACAGGACGGGCTACGCCGTCCTGTTTTGTGAGAGCAGGATTTACTTCCCTGCTATGCCGACTACAGACTTGCCGCAGAAGACATCAAAAGTTTCGAGTGTGCCTTCTTCACCGAAACCGCTAAGCCCCCAGGCGGGACGCGGCGCATCGACATTTAATTCGAGCAAGCTCACACCGTTTACTTTGACTCCGCCTGTGTTCATTTGACGGGCGACCTGCATGGCATGGTCTTCATCTTTCGAGAAGACATAGCCGCCAAGTCCATAGGGAGTCTGGTTAGCAAGTTTCACGGCTTCTTCGTCGGTCTTGAACGAGTGGACGGTGGCAACAGGTCCGAAGATCTCTTCGAGCGTTTCTTCGGGTGCGACTCCCGTTATCAGCGTGGGAGAAAGATAGTAACCCGCTGAATCAGGTGTCGGGGCGGTGTGATGCGTTTGTCCACCTTTGGCTTTGAGCGCGTCCACGGCGGCGACGATCCGCCCGTGATGAGCGGAGTTGGCGAGCGGTCCGAGTTGGGACTCCATCGAAAGCGCGTCGCCCACTTTGAGGGATTTGAATTTTTCCATCGCGGCGTTCACGACTTGATCCTGAATCGATTCGTGGATGACGAGCCGACCGAGCGCGCGGCACCACTGACCATTGAGCGTGGTCATGCCCGCGACAATGCCATCGGCGACCTTATCGATGTCGGCGTCTGGCAGAACGACCATGGCGTTGTTGCCGCCGAGTTCGAGTTGCAGCGACTTGAAATCTGCGGCACAGGCAGCCGCGACCGCGCGACCGCCATGCAAACCGCCCGTGAACGAAACGGCGCGCACGCGTTTATCACCGACAAGTTTTGCACCGACATCGCCGCCACCGTTGACGATTTGGAACAGACCCTTCGGCAAACCCGCGGCTTCAAGCCCATCCACAAGGAATAGACAGGAATACGGCGCCCATTCGGTGGGCTTGAGAATGACGGGGCAACCCGCGGCGAGCGCGTTTGCAACTTTGTGCGCGGCAAGCGCAGCAGGAGAATTCCACGGCACGATGGCAACCGCAACACCGAGCGGCTTGCGCAACACTTCCACATCGCCATGCAGGCCTGGGACTTTGTTGACGGCGTATCCACTGCGGAGCACACCCGCGGCAGCTTTGAACGCCAGCCACACGATAGCATTGACGAAACTCGTGGTGCTGAAAACGATGCCCGTGTTATACGACTCGACTGCGGCAATCATGGGCGTGAGTCCCATCAGGTGATTGGCAGCGTTATCGAGAATCTCGGCGCGTTTTTCGGGAGAGGTGTTCGCCCACTCACCCGCTGCATGCAAACGCTGCGCAACCTGTAAAGCGCGTTCGATGCTCTCTGGGCTGGTCGCCATTTGCGGAGCGATCTTCTCGCCCGTGTTCGGGTTGTGAACGAACGCGCCCATGTTGACCGTTGGGGCGATGCGTTCACCGTCGATGTAGTCGAAGAGGGTGAAGTGCTTTTTGACTTCGTCGAGCGGGGGCATTTTAATTTCGGGGAAAGACATGGTTATCTCCTTATAGTTGACGACGGACGATAGACCATTGACCATAGTAGGTCGTCCAACGTCTGTCGTCTATCGTCATTTTGAAACGGTAAACGACTTCGTTTCCGCACCATCGGTAATGGACTTCGCCGCTTCGAGTCGTCCTCGTTCGGCGGGGAATGCCATCACGAGCGCCATGGCAATGTCGCGCAACATGCGGGCGATGACTCCGCGGTTCGCGGTGCCACTGGTACCTGTCATCTTCATGGCGAGTTGTGCTACTTCGAAGGCACTCTCGGAAACTGTCCCTTTTGCCATGCGCCAGTGTTGAATCACTTCGGTCTTCGATGCAATGGGAGGTTCGCAGGTTTCCAAGTCAATTTGTCTGCGAAGCCAAAGGCGCGCAGTTTCGATTTCGACGGTCATCTTGCCGATCAATTCCTGATGGAAGGCGCTGGTCGCAATGGGCTTACCCGTGTCTTCAAATTTCATGCTCATCGTTTTTTCGAGAGCATAGTCATAGGCTTGCTTTGCCGCGCCAAGATAGATCGCCGAGATGGCGGGCTGGTTGCCCATCAACGAGCCGCGGCTGGACTGCATCAACTTGACAAATGCACCCGGCATGGCAAGCGATTCGCTATCAGGCACAAAGACATTTTCAAGGATGATGCCATGTGACGCTGTGGCGCGCATGCCAAGCGCATCCCACTGCGGACGTTCCTTCACACCTTCTGCCTCACGGGGGACGAAGAACATGACCAAGCCTTCAGCCGTGTCGTACCCTTTGAGTTTCGCCGCCACCAAATAGGCATCCGCGACGCCGGTGTTACAGCCGAATGATTTTACGCCGTTGAGCTTCCAACCGCCATCCACTTTTTCGGCTTCGGTTGAAATGAACACAGCACTCTGCGATGACTTGGCGGTTTCGCTGGCAAAATTCCCAAGCAGTTGATTCTTCGTGCCCATGCGATGGAGAACATTTTCGGCAAAGGCTCGCACCGCAGGGATCTCCTCTGCGCTGAACTTACCTTCTTCGATGGCATCGAGCGCAAGTAATCCGCGTGAAGATGTTGAGCAATGAAAGAAATACGCCAACGCCGTAGACGGACATGCCGTGCCCATTGCAAAGGTTGCAGCGGCAAGGTCGCGTAAATTTCCGCCCAACCCACCGTACTCCTCTGGAATGACCAGCCCCAGCAAGCCAGCCTTCGCCAACGTCTCACGATGCGGCTCATAAAATCGTCCGCTCGCATCGGCTTCTTCGGCATGTGTGCGCAATTCAGCCAGCACAGACTCCACGCGCTCGGCACGGGTACGCTCGGCAGGCGTCAGGTCGTCAAATAAAAATTCGGCGGTAAGTTTGGTCATGACATCTCCTCAATTCTTAAATTGGTCTTTCAACTCACTCAACAATTCCAACGTTTCCACATCGTTCTGATAAATGCTACAGATCAACATCTGCACGCTTGCCGCTTGATACTCGGCAAATAATTTCTTTGCGCCATCTACCGTCAAACCGCGACCCTTGAACAATGTCGCTTTTTCTAATTTGGATTAGATGGTGGACTCGTCTTTGGCAATGAGAACATTGCAAAGCACGGTGCGTTCGATATCGTTGTACGCGCGTCCTTCTTTAACACCATGCTGATTCAGCACTTCAAACTTGTGTTTTACATCCTCAGGCGAGCCGATGAAGTTGCACATATTCCCAACCCGCGCCACCGTGCGTAATGTGAGTTGTTCACCCGCCCCGCCGATGAGAATCGGCGGATGTGGTTTCTGACTTGGCTTGGGTTCAAGAATGGCATTCTCCACGTGGAAGTATTTGCCGTGAAAAGTGGCTCGTTCTTCCGTCCACATGGTTTTGATCAACTTGATGGCTTCTTCAAGTCGATAGATCCGCTCGGCGGGTTTCTCTTGATATTCAAAGCCGTACTGTTTGTATTCCGCTTCGTACCAACCTGCGCCGATGCCAAGTGTGACTCGTCCATGGCTGATGAGGTCCAGGTTGGCGACCATCTTTGCGAGAAGCGCGGGGTTGCGGTAGGACGTCGAAGTGACCAGCGTAGATAATCTAATTCGGTCAGTAACCGCCGCGAGCGCGGAAAGAAGCGTCCAGCCTTCCATAAAGGGCTCTTCAGGAAGTCCATGCACGGGGATCTGGATCATATGATCCATTACCGAGAACCAGTCAAAACCGTGTTGTTCGATCCAAATCGCCCTCGCTTTGACAGCGTCGAAGATGTTGGCTTGGGGGTAGATGTAGGAGGGAGAGTGAATGCCGAATTTCATAATGAATGACCGTTGACCATAGACCGCCGACCGTTATTGTCCGCCGTCTGCGGTCGTCGGTCGAAGATTGAGATACGCATACACCACCACAACAAACATCACGATCGAACCCATATTTCCTGGTGTGGATGTGCCGTACCTTCCAAGCAGGTAGCTTGCTAACGCGGGCATGACAACGCGCGTGGCGCTTTCGAGACCCGCGCCAAAACCCAACATGCCGCCGACTTCATCACGCGTAACGGCTTTGCTAATAGCGGAGTTGATGAGCGCATTGAACGAACCCGCACCGACCGCCATCGGGAACATCGCAACGAGCAGCATGGGAAGGGAGTTGGCGAACGTCCAACCGAGCATGCCGACAAGTGCAAAGCCAAGGAAGGTGACGATGAGATTTGATTCTTTGAAACGTGCTGCAAGTGGACCAATCAACCCACCCTGCATGATGACCAGCACAATACCTAGATAGGCAAGGATGTAGCCCGTTTGCTGTGCGCCCAAACCAAATTTATTGAGAACATAAAGCGGGAATACAGTTTGAAACGAATTAAATGCGACAGCAAAACCAAAACGCACCCACAATAGTGAACCCACTTTGGGATGACTTAGTGCGGCGAGCAATGCGTCAAATGATATTTCCGTTTTCTTTTGCGTGGCAAGTTCGGCACGACGTTCATCGGTGAGAGATTCAGGCAGCCAGAAAAAGACAGTGAGCAAATTGATGAACGCCAACACAGCAGCCACAAACGCAGGGACAGCAAAACCGAATTGACTCAACATGCCGCCCATGGCAGGACCGAGAATAAAGCCAATGCCAAACGCTGCCCCAAACATGCCCATACCTCTGGCGCGATTCTTTTCATCGGTCACATCGGCGATATAGGCTTGCGCCACGGAGATATTCCCAGCCGTGAGACCAGAAAGAATGCGGCTGACAAATAACCAGACCAGTGAGTTGGCAAAACCAAGAATCAGAAAACCGATGAACGTGCCAGCAATGCTGATGAGGAAAACAGGTCTGCGTCCATATTTATCGGAGAGACGCCCAAGGATCGGCGCACCGATCATCTGCATGAGTGCGTAGGACGAGACGAGAAGTCCCGTTTGGAATTCTGTCGCACCAAAGGAATCAGCAAAGAAAGTTAAGAGCGGCACGATCAGCGCGAAGCCGAGCATGTCGATGAGGACGATGAGTCCGACGTTCAGGAGGCGTTTGTTCAAAGTAAGTTCCTTTTTAATGACCATGTACGATAGACGATTGACCATCGTCCATGGTCTGTGGTCTATCGTCAGCTCTGAGGGCGTTTCAGATACTGTCCCTTCGCTTCACCCAAAATCTTGCCATTCTCATACACCTTATTCCCGCGCACGAACGTCGCTTTGACCTTGCCTGTGAGTTCATGCCCTTCAAACGGCGTGTATCCCTGTCCCGACTCAGACTCAGCGGAGCGAACAACGAATGACTCGTTCGGGTCGAACAGCACAATATCTGCATCGTAGCCTTCGGCGATGTCACCCTTTGATAAAAGTCCATAACGCTGGGCGGGATTCCAACAAACGAGTTCTGCCATACGATTCAAGGACAGTCCGCGTTTGGAGCCTTCGCTGTGCAATCCGCTCAACATGTATTCGGTACCGCCAAAGCCAGACTTCGCCATCCAAATATCATCGGGATGGTCGGCGTTGTATTTCATCTCGGTCGAACAGCAGGCATGGTCGCTGACCACCCAATCCACATCGCCACTCAAGACCTTCTCCCACAAAAATTCCACATCCGCTCGCGGACGGATCGGCGGGTTGACCTTCGCCAGCACGCCGTTGGGTTCGTCCACATCGAGCAGCAAATGTCCGATGGTCACCTCGCGCCTGAAGTTGATATGCGGGAACAAGTCGCGCATCATCAACGCGGCTTCAAGCGCCTTGCGCGACGTGAGGTGCAACAGATTGATATTCGCACAACTGGTCTCATGCGCAAGATAAGAAGCGATGAACACCGCCAAACCTTCGCTATGCGGCGGACGAGCCGCGTTGTACGCGTGCAGCCCCTTCAACTTGCCTTCCTTTTGCACAATCGAAGTGTATGCATTCAAAATGTCTGCCACTTCGCAATGCAGACTCAAACTGATGTGCGGCGCATGCTTCGGGTTCGCTTCGATCATCTCGCTCAACTTGCGCATGATAAATTCAAAATGCGCAAAGTCGTATTTCTCGCCCTCTTCCAACTTCAAAAAATTATGCTGCTGGTCTGATTTGCCATGCAACCCATGCCCGCCGTAAAACATAAAGATCTTGAACGACGACACGCCGAAGTCATTCATCAGCATTGGCATCTCATCGATATGTCCGCGGTTGATCGGCGCAAGGTGATAGGCATAGTCCACCCAATACCTGCCCTTCGAAATATCCAGCACCTCAGGATAAAAATCCTTATACGCGCCACCCTTGTTCAAATAATATTCACCCGTGCGGAAATACGTGATGGCGCTCGTCACCCCGCCCATCGCCGCCGCCTTGGATTCAGTAATCGCATCCTCTGCCAGCGGAGAATAGATACCGACATGCATGTGCCCATCGACCAGACCAGGGAACGCCAACAGTCCCTTCGCATCATGGACTTCTTTCGCCTCTTCCGCAGGGATGGCTGGTGCCACCCGCTGAACCTTCCCCCCGCTGATGGCGATATCTGCCACTTCCACGGACGTCTGATTGGGGCGGACAAGTTTTGTGTTCTTGATGAGTAAGTCGTACATGCTCTCTCTCCTCTGGTGATGTTCTTTCTACTTTCCACTTTCTACTGCAACAACGCCATCCCGAATAAACTTTTCAATCAGCTCAGCACCAAGCCCAGCACTCACCAACACTTCCCGCGAATGTTCGCCGATCTTGGGTGGGTTGATCTCTAACTGCGAGCCTTCGTCGCCCAACAACAACGGTAAACGTGGAAGTTGAGTCGTGTCGCCATTGGGCAAAACAGTCTGCAGGAGGCTGTTGCCTTGAATCAATTGTTCATCGGTGAAGAGGTCTTCTGGTTTGGCGATGGGAGAAAATGGCAGGTCGGCAATTTCACAGCGTTTCAGCACGTCGACTTTGGAGTATTTTGAGAGTCGCTGAGTCAAGTCGGGGATCAGCCACTCGCGCTGGTCAATGCGTCCATTGTTCGTGGCAAGACGTTCATCCGCGAGCAGGTCGTGCAGTTCGAACGACTCACAGAAGCGCACCCATTGCTTGTCGCTGGTCACACCGATGAAGACCAGTTCGTTATCGCAGGTGTTGAAAGTTCGATAAATCGCCCATGCGCTAACTCGCGCAGGCATCGGCGGGACAGGTTCTTTGGTCACCGCCGCATATGCCATGTGATGTCCCATTAGGAAGGCGGCGGTTTCGAACAAGGCACTCTTCACGAGTTGACCTTTGCCTGTCACATCGCGTTCACGCAAAGCAGCAAGGATGGCGATCGCGCCATATGTCCCACCCATGATGTCAATGACAGATGCGCCCGCACGCAAGGGCTGACCGATGGGTCCCGTCATGTAGGCGATACCGCTCATGAACTGCACCACTTCGTCGAGCGCAAGGCGGGAGGAATAGGGTCCGGGGAGGAATCCTTTCAGGGAGCAGTACACAAGTTTCGGGTAGCTTGAGGCGAGGGCTTCATATCCAAAGCCGAGTCGATCCATGGTCCCAGGCGCAAAGTTCTCGATGAGGATATCTGTCGATTCCAATAACTTGAAAATGACCTCGCGACCTGATTCGGATTTTATATCAATGGCTAGGCTTTTTTTGTTGCGATTAAAGAAAGGATAGTAACCCGTGCCGAAGCCTTTGAGTTTGCGAGTCGGGTCGCCATCCAGCGGCTCAATGCGAATGACCTCCGCGCCAAGGTCGGCAAGGACAAGCCCGCAGGCAGGACCGAGCACGGCATGACTGAATTCGAGAACGCGGAGGGAGGAGAGAGTATGAAGGGTCATTGGCTGGTCTCGACCACGGACGATAGACGATGGACGATGGACAACCATGGTCTATGGTCTATCGTCTGTCGTCTACTAAACATAGTCGCCGTGTTGGATAAGATAATTCACCAACCCACCCGCGTTGAGAATGTCGATCATCTGTTGCGGCATTTTGGTGGCTTGATAGGTTTCGTTCTTTGTATGATTTGTGACAATGCCATTCTCAAGATCAACCGAAATCGAATCGCCCGATTGAATGTTGTGATGTTCCACTTCGATGACAGGCAGACCGATGTTGATGGCGTTGCGATAAAAAATTCTTGCAAAAGTTTTTGCAACCACTACCGAAACACCCGCGGCTTTGATGGCGATTGGCGCTTGCTCACGCGATGAACCGCAGCCGAAGTTATTTCCAGCCACGAGGATATCGCCTTGATGAACTTTTTTTGCAAAGTCAGGGTCAAGGTCTTCGAGCACATGCGAAGCCAGAGCGGACATATCCAGGGTTTTGGTGTATTTGCCTGGAATGATGCGGTCGGTATCGATGTTGTCGACGGGGTAAACGTGAGCGGTGGTCATTCTGTTGGCTCCGTAATCTCACCCGCCAGCGCAGATGCCGCCACAACAGCGGGCGAACCGAGATAGACCTGCGCTTTGGGGTTGCCCATGCGTCCTTGAAAATTACGATTGGTGGATGAGATCACCACTTCCCCATCCCCTGGCACACCAAGATGTGAGCCCACGCATGGACCGCATCCTGAGGTGATGAAGGTCGCGCCTGCATCGGAGAGAATTTGGATCGTGCCATCCTTGAGCGCGTCATTGAATATTTTTTTGGAGGCGGGTGCAATGATGAGACGTGTACTGGTAAGTTTCTTGCCATTCAACACTTGCGCCGCGGCATGGAGATCTTCGAGGCGCGTGTTAGTGCAGGAACCGATAAAGGCGTATTGGACTTTCGTACCCAACACTTCGTCAATGTCAACGACATTCTCAGGTGAATGCGGCTTTGCAATCTGCGGACGAAGCGATGAAACATCGAAAGTTAATTCACGGACGTACTCTGCATCGTTGTCAGCAAAGGTCGGTTCGAAGGGATACCAAAGGTCGAGTCCCGTTGGGTCAACCAAGCCTGTCTTCGCGCCCATTTCGGAACTCATGTTGGCAATCGCCATACGACTAGCTAATGTCATGGACTTAATCGTCTCGCCTGTGAATTCAACGGCTTGATAATTCGCACCTTCCACACCAAGTTCTTTGACGAGAAAGAGGATCAGGTCTTTGGCGGTCACGCCTTTTTTCAATGCACCGTTGAGCGTAATCTTGATGGTCTTCGGCACCTTGAGCCATGTTTTGCCAGTCAGCATCGTCGCAGCTAAATCCGTCGAACCGACGCCGATCCCGAAGGCGTTCAACGCGCCATAGGTGGGAGTATGCGAGTCCGCGCCGAGGAAGAGGTCACCAGGTTTGACGTGCGCATTCTCCACCATCAACTGGTGACAGATCCCTTCGCCGATGTCGTACAACCTGCAACCCATCTCCGCAGAAAAATCGCGCATGAGCTTGTGCAAGTTCGCAACCGTCTCATTCGGCGCGGGTGAAGCATGGTCAATGATCAGCGACACGCGCTCAACGTCCCAAAGTTTCTTCCCACCCATTTGACGGAACGCCTTGATCGCAAACGGCGCGGTCGCATCGGTCGCCATCACTCCATCCACGCGGACAATGGCAATATCACCCGCTTTCACGGGCTTGCCTGCGTGTTGGGAAATGATTTTTTCGCTAATCGTTTGGTTCATAGTATTTTTCGACGATGGACCATAGACCATGGTCACTATCGTCCGTCGTCCATTGTCCATCGTCAGACTAACTTATGCATCTTCGCAGGCAATTCCTTGCCCAGAAATTCTTCCATCCGTCGTGACAGTGCGCCGACTTTCTTCAAGTCGACGCCCGTTTGAATACCCATTTCGTGCAGCATGTTCGTGGTATCTTCGGTGGCGACATTACCTTTAGCCGTCTGAATGAACGGACAACCGCCGAGTCCACCAAAGGAAGTATCGAACATGGTCACGCCCGATTTCAATGCGGACAACAAATTCGCCAAGCCTTGTCCGCGTGTGTCGTGCAAATGCAAGACTACAGGCACATTCCCTGCCAGCGGCAACACTTCCTGCACCACGCGGCGGATCAACTGCGGATTTCCCAGCCCAGCCGAGTCTGCCAGTGAGAGTTCATCAATGCCCATCGCTAAAAATCTGCGTGCCATCGAAACGACTTTCGCCTGTTCGATCTTGCCTTCGTACGCACAACCGAACGCCACCTGCACACCGACGCGCACTTTCACGCCATGTTCACGCGCCATCTTCACCATCTCGGCAGTCTCCGCGATTCCATCTTCAACGGTCGTGTTGGCGTTTTTCTTCGCGAGCGTTTCACTGGCAGGCACACCCATTTCCAACTGCTTCACGCCCGCCGCGATCGCGCGCTCCACGCCTTTCATGTTCAGCACCAACGCGCTAAAGGTCACGTCATCACGTTTGGGCAAACGTGCAAACACTTCAGCAGCGTCCGCCATCTGCGGCACGATCTTTGGATTCACAAACGAGGAAACCTGAATATTCTTGAGTCCAGCGTCGGCGAGGAGAGAGGCGTATTCCACTTTCATCTCAGTCGGGATGAACTTCTCCTCACGCTGGATTCCATCCCGCAGCCCGACTTCGACCAAATTAACTTCCATCGGCACCGTGGGAATTTCAATCGCCTCGCTTCGACGCCATAACCTGTTGTGATAAAGAAGAGGCATGTCCAACTCTGACACAGACAAGTCCTTAACCTCGCCCACAAAAATAGTGTGGTCGCCACCGTCATACATCGCCCAAACGGTGCAATCGACCCATGCCAATGAATCAGGCAACAGCGGACTGCCCGTCACCGCTGTGTGAGTCTTCAGCCCAGCAAAACGATCTTTGATCTCAGGCTTCATGCCCGCAAAGCGCATGCCGATCTCAAGCTGCCGCGCAGACAAAACATTCACGGCAAAGTATCCGCTCTCGGCGATGACGTTATGCGTGAATAGTTTTTTATTAAGCGATACCAATACCAACGGCGGGTCAAGGCTCAGGCTGGTGAACGAACTTGCGGTGATGCCAATGGGCGTCTCGCCATGCTTGGATGTGACCACCGTCACACCCGAAGCGAACTGTCCCATGGCACGTTTGAAATCGTTTGGATCAAAAGTCATGAATAATTCCTAATCGAAGACATTTCTCTTTACAAAAGGCGCGGTCAAAAATCTCAACATTAACTTCCAACGCGGCTGGAAATGAATTTCTGCGCCGTTCTTTTCATTGGTAAGCATCTGCTCCGCCAACCACGGAACAACATCTGAAACACGGTTGGCGATGATGTTGAATATAGGCTTGACCTTGTTCAATTCTTCAGGTGTTTTATATTGACCAGTGATCATATCGGTAATGACCATGCCTGGCTGAAGAGTTGCTACTTGGACAGACGTGTTCGCGACTTCCTTCGCCAGCGACTTACCAAAATACGCAGCCGCGGCTTTGGTCATGCCATAGACGGAAAGTCCAGCCATGGTACGTCCGCTGGAGCCGAAGCCTTCAAGGTTATAGATCCAACCACCACCCTGCTCCAACATCCCTTTGATGGCGACACGCGAACCGTAGATCGAACCGTACACATTGGCATTGACAGAATCTTGGATCACATCCAGAGGCAGATCCCAAACGTTGGTCATTGGGTGGGCAACACCTGCATTGTTGACCCATATATCCACACGCCCGAATTTCTCTTTAGCAAAAACAAAGAGTTTTTCGTTATCGTCATATTTTGTAACATCACACAAATAACCAGCGACATTCTTATGCTTCGCAGCAAGCGCAGAAACAGCCTTATCAAGCCGTTCTTGATTCCGCCCACTGACAACGACTTGCTGCCCGCGTTTGAGAAATTCCTCTGCGAGTCCGTAGCCAATGCCTTTGGTGGAGCCTGTGATGACAATAACCTTGCTCATGCTTCCTTCCAATTAAGAACGCCAAACGTCGTGTACTGCATCTTGTCTGACTTGTAAAACTGCCAGACCACGCTCATATTGAAGTTGTCATCAATGATGAACTCGCGACCTTTGATCTTGAGCGCTTCGCCATAAAAATGCTGTGACGTGTACAACGCGCGCCCATAGCCGAAACTATTGCCGAACAGGTCGGGGCCTTCAAAAAAGTGACGATTGCCATTACGATAACGGTTGAATTTGTATTCCTTCTCGAACACACCGCTGATAGAAATGGTCATTTCGGCGCGCAATAGATCAATCGGTTTGTATTCAATATGGACTTGATTGACGCCCAGTTTTTCCTGATCCGCGCCGTAGACGATCATCTCACCGTCCCATGCGCCCGACTTCTTCGACGGCAAAATGTGCGGGTTGCGTCCATTGACACGTTCGGTTTCGCAGAAGGCGTCAATGCGAGATTTCGTTTCAGAGTTGTCGTGATAATCGTAGGCGACCTTGTAAATGCCGTTGAACACAGTGCAGATCTTCGGTCCATCGTAGATCAGCGACGAATAGACCTGGGTCTGCATGTCGGGAAGGATGTGAACCATCGTGCGCAAGTCGCCTGTCCAGCCTGGGGAGTAGTAATGCGCATCAACAAGCGTCCCGTAGGGATGACCCGCGCCAATGAAATCGGGTCCAAGGTAAATGCGGTCTTTGTCCGAGTCGATCACACCAAAGGCAAAGATGTCCGAGACTTCAAACCGCCCCACCAGCGGACCTGTCGCATCCTGCAAGTGCGTGTTCATGTAATACGTGGTCGCGCCTTTTTCCTTATCGAACACGGAAGAGCGATAGACTTTGTTGTAGCCGATATGATTGCCTTCGGTATCGAAGATGGATGGCAATCCATGCCATTCGCCTTCAATGGATTTTTGCCAGTTAGAGGGTTGTTGGGTGTGGGTCATGCAGTCTCCACTTCCTGATTCTTCAAAATCTCGCGTAGCCTCGTACCCGTCTCCGCACCGACAAGACGTTCCACCTGCGCCCAAACCTTATCCACTTCGGGGTCGAAGATGGCGTTGCGGTTGAGTTGGTCACGGACGGCGAAATCGCCAGTCGGCACAGCATCCGCAGGGACGCCGTTCTCGACAAGATTGAACCAATGCTCAAGATAACCATTCACAGGAGTCTGAATCTGCTCAAACGCGGATTCACTTGCGCGATACGCTAACATCCACGGGGACATGAGCGCATATTGCTTGGGACCCAACTGTGCAGGCGTGAGACCTTCGATCTTCTTGGCTTCATCAAAGATGGGAGTCAAGTTATCGAAGACAGTATTGAGATACTTGAGGTTCGCGCCAAGGTCCGCACGCGGAATCAAGTCGAGATGGAAAGCAAAGTGCGGACCTGCCATGACCGAGTCCAAGGTGAAGTGCGGGATGTGGCTCTCAGGCTTGGTGAAGGCAAAGATCATGTGCGAGTCGAGTCCGATGGGCGGAACGACCAAACCGATATAAACCATCTTATGCACCTTATCTCCGCTGAACAAACGGAGAGAGCCAACGGGAGCAGGACTCATCGGTGAGGAAAGGCTCAGGTATGGCGACCCGACCTCGGTGAGTCCGAAGCGGGTTTTTATCTTCTCTAAAGCACCTAACGAAAGTTGCTGCGGTAAGGACATGGTTCAGTCTCCAATAAAGTTGATTTCAGTTTCGACCGCGGACCATGGACGACAGACCATAGAAATATTTGGTGAGCGGTCTACCGTCTGTGGTCTATCGTCAATCGTCCAACTTCTTCACATCGACCGTCGGCACTTCCTTCAATACCCATGCCTTGGCGAGCTCGGGGACTTCCTTGCGCGCGGGCGACGGAATGACCACGGCATGCTGACGACCGAATTCTTTCTTGATGCGATGAATATCGATCTGCCAACCCATGTCGATATATTTCTGGCGCATTTTGCGATAAGCGATTTGAATGCCATCAGACTTCACAGAAAGTTCTGCGCCGATGTCATAAGGCAAAAGTTCGGGGCGTTGCGCAAGCACGATCGGATAATCTTGATTGAAAATTTTCAACACACGTTTGAGTGCATCGCCATCAGCCCAGTTGCCTTTGAAGAATGTACGGAGCTGTGTCCACTTGGTGATGGTCTTGTATTCGTCGACAGGCACATGGAAGTTGAACAGGATCATCAGACCCATTGGCAATTCCACTTCGAGCAGGGTCATGCAAGGCATCCAAAATGCGGCGCGGGTACGCACACCTTTGGGCTCGGCTTCTTCCTTATACAAACGTTTCCACAAACCAGGGATATTTTTGCGCTTCGGCTTGAGCGTCACGACCATCTCCGCGCCCAAAGGATGATGTGTGGTTTCATAATCAGGGATGGCAGGCTCTTCGCGATTGCCGAACGCTCCACCATGGACGAACGGAGCATGCGCCGCATCGAGAGAATTTTCCAATGCGCGTTCGTAATAGACAGGCCACTCGAACGTGCCGCGCACCACTTTGAAATTCGGGTCATCGAAGTAAGGCAGGTCGGGCAATGCAGGTCGTTCGGCTTCAGGTAGGTCACCGAGGAACGCCCAGATGTAGCCGTACTTTTCAACTGTCGGGTATGAATCCACACGCGCCTTCTTTGGCACTGGGAGATCAGGGTGAGCAGGAATCTTCACGCACGAACCATCGGCTTTATATTCCCAGCCGTGATACGGGCACACAATGCAGTCGCCTTCCATCCAACCATCCGACAACGCCCCGCCGCGATGCACACACAAATCACTCATCACATGCGCCGCGCCATCGGGCGTGCGATACAAAACAAACTCCTGCTCAAGCGCCGTCACGCGCATAGGCTTGTCTTTTACAACGTGTGAAAATTCCAACGGCCACCAAAAATTCTTCAACATGGTTATCTCCTTTTATTTTTTTCGAATGACAGCATGCCCAACCCGTACTTCCATTTTCTTGATGAACGCCAACACAAGACTCGCGATCTGCTCACGCACTTCGTCCGTAGGTCTTGTCATTTCCATATCGAGGAAGAAGCGACCAGTCGTCTCGTCCAGCGGATGCGCGATGGAAAAATGATTCGCACCTTGCAAGAGGACATCGAACGCCTCTTCCCCCGCCGACGGTTGACACGCTTCGTCAAACGTTTTCTCCACTGGATCTTTTTCCTGCCCCTCCGTCCCATAGCGCGCCCGACTTGCAGCGATGACACCATCTCTATCGCCACGCATCAGCATCACCGACTTGTCCCCCACCTTCAACACTGTGCCCGCTTCAAAGCCCAACATCGTGGATGCCATTGTATGCCCTGCATACGCAAAGACCGATTTCACCTGCGCAAAGAATTGCGCGTTCTGCAAAGCGACTGTGCCGCCCGCAGAATGTCCGCCAAGGATGATGTGATTCAGATCCATCGCACCACACAGCGGACTCTTCTCATCGTCATTCAACTGCATCAGCGAATTCAGGATCGGTTGAATCGCTGGGCAGGTTGCGCCGCTTCCATACGTGTCAGGTTTTACTTTCGATAAATCAATCGCAGGCGTCAACCCGATCACGCCAGGCAGAGTTTCTGCCACATGGGTGTACATCACTGTGACAATATTTGCTTCCGCCAATTTCACTGCCAGCCAGTGATAACTCTCGATGCCCACGTTGATGCCATTGAAGAAGATCACTACTGGCATCGGCACGGATGTTTTATCCGCAGGAATCACGCCGCTCATCCGTTCCGCGTCACTGTTGGTCGGTGCGGCAGGATAATAAACTTTCAAATGCAGCACGTTATACGGTGCACTTGCATTCGGAAGAGTCGTGGCGTGGAAGAGAGCTCGGATCACAAAGATTTCCTCAAAAGATACACATGCACATGATGTAGTTTTTCGTCGCGGTTCCATTTGCACAGACCTGCGACCATGCCTGTCGTCTCGTCGTTCACTTCCAGCCATGAGACCGTTTCACCAGGAGCGGTCACGGCTTCGATCTCGCGCAAAGCGCCGTATAGCTTTTGACGTCCGCGCATGCCTTCTGTCTCATTAAAGGTCACATCGTTGGCGGTAATCGCGCTGGTTTCAAGCAACTCACCCTCGGGTGAGATCAAATAACGTTCACCGTGATAATCGCCGCCTGGTTGCGTCGGCTTCAAAATCGGAAAGCCTTCGTTTTCAGGGACGCCCACACCCACAATGGTCGCAACTTCTTCATTGGCATTGAAAAACTTTCCGCCAGTGACTTGTCGGTTCGGGTTGACCAATATCGAAAATGATGTGAAGTTATAGCCAAATCGTGTCCACATGCCTCGTGCAGTGAGCACACCGTCTTTCCATGAGAACCCGCCGCCTACCACGTCCTCACCGAGGTAATGGCGCGCCTTGCCGACGATCTTCAAGTCAAAGACAAACTCGCCAACCCGTTGGTTCATGATCTCAACAACAGATTGGGCCTGTTCCGAAATCCCATCCGCAACTTTGACAGGCTCACAAATTTGGATGACGCGGATCACATCTCCCTGCGGCTGGAGTTTGCGACGTTGATGGATCACACCCGCATATTCGCCTGCAGGAGTGTAGACGTATTCGCTCACAAGCCAGTCACCGAGGAAGGTAGGTTGGGTCACGCTCTTTCGAACTCCATCACACCGAATTGCGACCCGACGCGTTGCCCGCCACAATACCAATGTTGAACAACGGCTTTGCGCGAACCGTCGAGCGTCACCACTTCGCGCCGCCAGCAGCGCAGATGCGCTTCACGATGATAGAACTGTCCACTCAAAGCACGTCCGCCGCTGAGAGAGTAACTGCCGACGATTTCCGAGTCATCCGTTGCCCACGCCTGCCATTGATTTGTGACCAGTAACATCTTGCGAATCTCTGGACCGAATGAGCCGCCTTCGATACGAAGTCCGATCATGCCTTCTTTGACAGGAGTAATGGTCTCTTCGTAAAGTTTCTTGCCTAGCGGTTTTCTCTCACCATCCAACGCGGAGAGTTCACCACTCCATCGCCCAGGTCGATGCAAAAGAATCTCGCCGCGTCCTGAAGTAGGATCGTCGTGCAAGTCGTAATGGGTGCCGCTAACGACAGTCGGCTGTGGTACGGGAGTATCTTCGGGCACGCGGTCGTTTTGTCCAACAACGACATACATCATGTGTTCACCGCGGGACATTTGAGCAAGCGAGAGTTGCAAATTGCCATCCACGATCATCAAGAAGAAGCGTTGACTCAACCCAAGTGCTGACCAATATGCATTGGCATCCACAAGGTTTTCACTAAGTGTTTCGGCATATCCGATATTGGCGGGACCTTCGTACAGGCGGTGGTCGCCTTCTTCTTGAATGAAGTAATGTCCGCTATGTTTGAAGGGACCAACGAAAGACACGTCAATGCGCACACGCCCTTCGGGGAGCGATTGCACGTTGCGATAGTCCGAGCCGTTGCCGAGGAAACAGCCTTTGCTGTCGAACACTTCGGCATTGCCTGCCCAGCGACCAAGTCCTTGCTTGAATTGGATGGGAGAGTTTGTCATGGAGTGAGTCTGTTTTGTGACCATAGACCATGGACGATAGACCATCAAAGCATGTCTATGGTCGGCGGTCTATCGTCCGCGGTCGTTCTTATCCGCGCACCAGTTTATAGGTTTGCTTCTCTTTGGGTGTGTTATCGAAAATGGCTTTGAAGTCTGCGCCTTGAGGCTGAGCGGTGATGTAGCGTCCTTCGACAGAGACTTCGAGCGAGTCACCTTCAAAGACCCACGGGGAGAGCGTATATGAACCGCCTTCTCGCGGGGCGATGCTGACAGTGTGATCTGTCCCTTTACCATCGGGCACGTTGAGGAATTTGCCTTCCTTGCGTCCTTCGGCATGAGTGGTGTGGAAGTACAACGCCAAGGTATCGAAGAACTGCAAGAGTTTGTAGTTATTGAACAAGGCTTTCTCTTCGATCCAAGCTTGGGAGGTGGAATCAGTTCCGAGGTCCGCTTTGAGGCGGGCTTGGCGAGTCAATTCATCTGCGAGCATCGCATCTGCGGCGGCTTTGTGCTCTGCGGAAATCTTGTCGATGAAAATAAAATCCGAAAGACCATAGCGTCCGTTGAATAAACCATAGGTGTGCATCGACGAGAGCAAGCCGCAATAAGCGTGATGTTTTTCATTGAACTCGGGCGAGCCTTTGCTGGTTTGAATGAGATATTGAATGGGAGTCTGCGTGAGGTGATGCGGCAAGCCTGTGGTCGGCGATTGTTCGCGCAACGCGTCGATGGGTGCCCAGCCTTCGTCGTGATGTTCGACAATATAGACGACGAGATCGCGTGGCGCAGGTTGAGAAAAGTCCGTGTTGCCAAATGCACGTGCGAGTTGACCGCAGGTGCGAGTATGGTCGGGTTGTTCGATAGCGAAGTTGGGGGTGCCTTCGAGGGCGGTTTGGATGATCATGGCTCTCCTCTTTGACGATAGACGATGGACCATTGACCATGGTCCATCGTCTATCGTCCATCGTCTCTAAGGTTGTTGAATTCTCACAAAATCCTGAATCTGAAAAATGTGCGTGTTGCCTTCACGCAGTTTGTGCGTGATGATGCGACGGTTGTTCGGGTCAATAAAATAATGATTGTTGTGAACGAGGGTATTGGAGATTTTGCTATCAATAGTGAAGACGTAGTTATACGGCGTGAGTTCTGTGCCGTTCAGGCTCAATTGTTCGCTCGTCGCCCAGCAATATTTTCCGTCTGTGGAAATGTCGGAGTTGAAAATAGTTTTTCCTACACCATATAAATTCTCAAAGTCTTCCATCAGGTGCCAACTCTTGCCGATCTCGTTCCAATACACATCCATGTGTACCGCAGAGGCTTCGATAAAATCGCCCTTGGGTGTGAATGTTTTGCACAAGCCTTCCCATCGTCCCATGAAGCATTGATAGGGAATAGTTGATTTCGGGTCGCCATAATTCTTCGTCATGTTAATCTCCAATTTGATATTTGAATCGGTCGCCGCGATAACGGGCTTGCAAGAACTCCAGCGGTTCGCCAGCCGCGCTCAACACCACACGTTGAATCATCAGCACAGGTGAACCCAAAGACATGTGAAGCAGCTTCACGTCGAGGTCTGAGGCGGCAACGGCTTCGATGGAACGAGTCGCATGGGATGTCGCCATCTGCGGGATGTGACTGATGTAGTTGAGCGATCCGCCTTCCAGAAGCCCCGCTTCATTTATTTGACCTGAAACTGATTCTGGCAAATAAGCCGTGTGCTGCCCGATGGCTTCATCTGCCGCCATGCGCAAACGTCGAACACGATACACGCGGGTCTTGTGTGGAAGTTTGAGATTCGCCGCGACTTCTTTATTGGCTTCGACAAATCCTTTTTCGATGACCTGCCAACCTGGCTTGATGCCTTTCTCGGTCATGAACTCGGTGAGGCTTTTGCGTTCTTCGGGGCTGTGCGTCATCTTGGGCGGTGCGACGAACGTCCCACGTCCGCGCTCTCGGATGAGTAAGCCTTCATAGACAAGATCGCTCAACGCCTGACGCACCGTAATACGGCTCAAACCGAACGAATTCTGCATCTCCTGTTCAGAGGGGATGAGATCATTCGGCTTCCATTCACCCGATTCGATCTTCTCGAGCAGGTGCTGTTTGAGTTGGTAGTGGAGTGGTAAGGGTGAACTTCGGTCAACTTTTAGCATGGGAACCTGATTTCTGGCTAAATGTTATAACATTATAACAATAATACCTATTTGCCGATGAGGTGTCAAGTGTCAGGTTTCAGGGTATCAGGCTAAATGGCGGGGAGATCCCAAAGTTTCAAACTTGTGCCCTCGTGCATGGCGCGTTGGACGGGGACGCCGTCATATGCCGTAAGTGTGAACTCAACTGCAAAGGCTTTTGCGCTGGAAGCATGTCCACCGATCACGACCACGCCTGCATCGTTGGCATCTTCATCTTGATAGGACAAGGTCAGGTGCAGATGAACATGCGGTTCGCCATCCAAAACGGAAATGGTGCCGTGTCCTGACAAGATCTCCAACGGACGGAAAAAGAACAAAGATGGGTTACGTTCGCGAGTACGGAAGTTGTATTCGCTCAATTCCACACTGGTAATGCCGCCCAGCAATTCAAAGGTTGCGGCTTGAATATTTTCTTTTTTTGCTATTTTTGCAAGCGCATCATGTATATATTCTTCATCGGTAATCGTACCCATGAAAACACGCGTTGCCTTGGTGTTGACCTGTGCCAGTGAAATACCCATTTTTTTCTCCGTGAATTTATATCGGTTATTTTATTAGAGTCTTCGCGCCGTTCATGATCAACACTTGAGCGATGCCAAGAATCATTGTCGCGCCGCGGGCGATCATGTTATCTGCATCGGCTTTCACACCTGCGGTGATTCCTGCCGCGACGCCCGCTTTTTTGCAAACAGCAAACACTTTATCGATCATCTCTTGCACTTCGGGGTGATTGGGTCCATCGGGGAAGCCCATGTTGAGCGAAAGATCACGCGGACCGATGACGACAGCATCCACGTGCGGTTGGGAGATCATGGCTTCGAAGTCGTCGAGCAAAGTAGGGTCTTCAAATTGCGGGATGACCATGGTCTGTTCGTTGGCAAATTGGATGTATTTCTCTGCTCCCCCACTGTATGCCATATATTTAGATGCGCGCGAAATACCTACGCCTCTTTTCCCGACAGGTGGATATTTCACCGCATCCACGAGCATTTTCACCTCTGACGCATTTCGCAGGTCGGGCATCATCACGCCCAGCATGCCTGCGTCAAGATATTGTAGGACGAGTTTCGGGTCTTTGGGTCCAATGCGGACGAGAGGAGTCATACCCGTCAACTCGCAGGCACGAATGACGTTGACCGCTTGATCGGGGTGAAGCAGTCCATGTTCGGCGTCGAGCATGTAGTAGTCGTAGCCAGCCAAGCCGAAGAGTTCGGCAAGCTGCGGATCGGTCGAGGTGGAGATCACGCCCAGGGCTGGCTGACCAGCTTTGAGTTTAAGTTTGAGGCGGTTTTCTTGGATGAACATGGAAACTCCTGACGATGGACGACGGACCGCAGACCATGGTCAATCATCTGTGGTCAATGGTCAAATAACTCCGCTTGATAGCAAGGCTTTCAAATCTTCATCGCTCTTCCCGAGTAGACCTTTATACACTTCATCATTGTGTTGACCAAGTGTGGGCGGAGGCGAGAAGGTGTCTTCGTAGGTGTCGGATAATTTCACAGGGTTGCCAGGCATTTTGGCTTTGCCACCGAGCGGATGCTCCACTTCGATGACCATGTTGCGCGAGAGGACTTGTTCATCGGCGAGGGCTTGCGCGACGTTGTTGACGGGTGCGCAGGGAATGCGCTTGGCTTGCATGCTGTCGAGCCAATGCTTCTGAGTGTTGGTAGAAAGAATTTCGTTGAGACGTTGATTGATAAAAAGTTTATTCTTCCATCGTCCAGGCTGACCTTTGTTCGCTTCGGTGTTGAGTTCAGGCGCGTCGACAACTTCCATGAGCGCCGTCCAGAAATTATCAGTGATGACAGCGATGATAATGAAGCCATCGGAGCATTGAAAGGTATCGTAAGGGACATGCACGAAATGACCGTTGCCGAGTTTATCGGGAACATCGCCTGAAAGAAAATACATGGTTGCCATGTAATTGAGCAGACTGATCTGCGCGTCGAGCATGGAAATATCCACGTGTTGTCCGCGTCCAGTAATGTGGCGCGCTTGCAATGCCGCGAGCACACCGATGACGCCCATGAGTCCGCCGCCGAGGTCGCCGATGGGAATGCCAGAACGAGTGGGTGGATTATCAGGCTGACCTGTGATGCTCATGCCGCCACCCATCGCTTGAGCAACCATGTCGAAGGCTGTGCGGTCTTTATTGGGTCCCGTTTCGCCAAAGCCAGTAACAGTACACGTGATAATGCGCGGATTGATCTTTGAGAGATGTTCGCAATCAATTTTGAGGCGGGTTGTTACGCCTGCGCTGAAGTTGCTCAAAACAATGTCGGCGGTTTTTACCAATTCGTAAAAGACCTGTAAGCCTTTTTCTGATTTGAGGTCGAGGGTGATGCTTTTCTTATTTCGATTGAGCGTCATGTAATAGGCACCGAAGCCGTTGAGGCTGTTCTTCGGGTCCTTTTCCAACAGTCGGCGCGTGCCTTCGCCTGTGATGGGCGGCTCCACTTTGATGCTTTCCGCACCGAGATCGGCGAGGATCATGCCAGCGTAGGGTCCACTGAGCATGTGAGTAAGGTCGAGAATACGAATTCCTTGGAGGGCTTTCATTGAGGTTCCTTGTGAGTTGTAAATTGTTGTTTGACGATTGACCATGGACGATAGACAAACGCAGCTGTCGTGGTCAATCGTCTAGGGTCTATCGTCCGTCCATGCAGGGAAACGCATACGATAGGTCATATACATCAAGCCTGTGATTTGTAAAAGCAAAAAGATCAACGCATTGCCGAAAACGGCAAGATATGAAAGCGTGAAAATCAAATTTGGGATATGACCGAACAATACTTTTTTCAAGTTCCATTCGGGGATATTATGTTCGGGCGCAACGTGAATGTCCCAGTATAGGCTTTGCCATAATCCTTTGAAGGTACCGACGATGAGGAAGGTCACCAGCGCGGTCAACCAGATGTTGCTTATGAATTTCTCGGTCACCGCCCATGCGGAGAGCAGAATTTGACCTTCTCCCAATCCCCAAAATAAGCCGAAGAATAAAACCTGTGGGAGATGGAGTTCGCGTCCGTGTGTGAGGGTGCCGCGGGGCCAGAGATAGAAATAAGCGAAGTAGATGATACCAACGCACAAAAAGGTAAAAAACCACCAGTAAAGATTTGCAACTTGCTCGGATATCGCAATCGGTTTGCTGATTAGTGCAGGCAGCACGCCTGTCAGAATGCTGAGGATGAATCCGCTGGTGAAGTAGATGCCACCGCGGATCCATGCCAGCCGCGGACTGTAGCCAGTGATTGTCCGCTTTTGAGATTGGAGGGTGATCGACAAAAATAAGAGCAATCCAATCAACGCAAAGAGCAAATAATCCATTGCGGAGTTGGTGAATGCCCAGAAGGGAGAGAAGATGGGATGCATAATTCGACGATGGACAATAGACGATGGACGATAGCTATGGTCTATTGTCCATCGTCTATTGTCAAAAAGCTCTTAAGTACTCCATCACTTCACTCTTCTCCACCACATCCCCATACTTCGAGTTGATATCGAACAGATTCGCTTCATGCGGACCTAGGTGCCGATCTGCCACGCATTCGCGGGGGACGATGACGCGGAAGCCGTATTGCATTCCGTCCACGGCGGAGGCGCGGATACAGCCAGAGGTAGAGCAGCCAGTGATGAGAAGCGTGTCCACGCCGAGGGAAGTGAGGGTGGCGGCGAGAGAGGTGCCGAAAAACGCGGAGGCGTATTGCTTGACGAAGATAATATCAGATTCGACGGGCGTGAGTTGCGGAACGATCTCCGCTAGCGGTTCGCCTTCGACCATCGTCTTGAGTACAGGGACTTTTTGAATGAAGATGCCGCCATCGCGGAAGTTTTTGTTGTAAAGGACTTTCGTGTACAAGACGGGAATCTGTTTTTCACGGGCAAGGCTGAGGAGTGGAATCGTTTCGTCGACGGCAGTGACAACATCAGGCGCGAAAAGAGGCGCGCCCTCCGTCACATAGGCATTGATGAAATCCACGATCAGGAGCGCGGGACGTTTCCCGAATCCGATGCGTCCATCGAAAACGCCTTTGTAATTATTTGCGAGATCAGACACGGACTTGACCTGTGGCGGGTACGGACGCGGGAGCGACCGCCCCTGCCAGTTTCCACGCGGCATAAGCGAAGGCGCCCTGCGCGAAGGTATTGAGCAATTGCTCCGTCCATTGCAGGGGGATGGTTTGCTCGGGGATGCGGGCAAGTCCGCTGAGGACGAAGACAATGACGATGTTGACGAGGAAGAGCCATGCCATCTTGTTCAGGTTGTTGTAACGCGCCTGTTGGATAAGCAGAACGACCATGACCACATTGCCGATGGTCATCACGCCAAGCAAAATAAAACGCCAGGTGTTAACAGTCGGGTCGGGGAAGCCTGTGAAAAGGATGGCGACCAGACTCATTCCCAACACGACAGATGGACCGAACCAAATGCGCCCAGGCTGACGCTTCCCACTGCGGATCTCACTCACAAACCAGAGTGAAAACGCCAGTAAGGTAAAGCCAACCAACATCCACATGAACATACCTTTATCGAACCAGACAATGTTCGTTTGCGAGTTGGTGAGCGCCATGGTCAATTTCCATGTCGCTTTGAGAAAGCCGCCAACGCTCACCAAGATCCAACCGATAGTCGCCATTTGACCAAGGCGGGCGTTAACATTCGTAACCATACGACTGACAAAGTACAAGCCAATGGAAGAAAAGATGACGGGGATAAAATCTTCGAGCGCAAGCCCGAGGGTGTAGGTTTCCATGTGAGTCTCCTAATTGGACGATAGACGATGGACGATTGACCGTGGTCTATGGTCGATGGTCTATCGTCAAGACAAAAACTTTCTCGCGGTCAACACGTTGCCAAGCCCAAGCACAATTTCACCGAGGTTGCCGATGTAGAACATGTCACCCATGCCTGCGCCCGCGGCGATGAACATGAAGATCGAACCTGCCGCCAGCCACCACCAACCTGTTTTGCGCCAGAGCGAAATGCCCGCCACGATCAAAAAGACAATCGTCAACATGGCAGGAATCGGCGGACCTTTCATGCCGCCTTCGTTGGTGTAACGCAGCGTGTCCAGCACGGTTTTGGTTTGCAGGTCGAGCGCGAGCACATCTTCATACACGCCGAGCGCAATCAACAGAGTAGTCACCACACAAACAACGATATGCGTGGTTCGGCTTTGCGCCCACTGCACACCTGCATTTCGCAAAATTCCAAAACCAAAAATAATCATGGTGGGGGTGGCAAGTCCATGCACGAGGTAACGCCCAGCGTTCAACGTCTTGAGCAAGTCCCCTTCCCCAATGAACCTGCCGAGCAAAATAATCAACACATCATAGGCGAGCCCTGCCAGCACGATCAACAGCAGCAATGCATATGATGAACGCTTACTCTGATAAACCCCAACTGATTGCCACGTCAGGTACGCAAACGCAGCCACGAAGACGATGTAAAGTACGGTAAGCATCTCTCTCCTTTTTATATACAAAACTCTTCAATGATATCCGCAATCGCTTGGGGATTTTGATCGCAGATGTAGGGACCTTGATTCGGAACCACTTTCATCGTGCCGTTCTTTAGGATGGAATACGCAGGCTCAAGACTCGCCCGCAAAGTATCATTTTCACCAGACATCACAAGGACGGGAATCCCCAACGCCTCCAACTGGACTTTGAACGGCTGCTCGAACACGGCTTGATACGCCCCCTGTGCCGCCTCTCTCGCGGACTGGGTGAGGAGGACTTCTCTATGAACTGTTTCCAACGGGAGAGCGGAGTCTCGCTTCCGAATCCGCTCCCAGACGTGGGTGAGGTGTGAGCCGTCTTCTGCCAATGCAAACGGTTTGAGGCTGGCTTTCAATCCGTTGACTTGTGCGTCGCTCAACAACGGAGGTCCCGACAAGACCATCTTCTTGACGAAGTTGGGATGGTCATGCGCCATCTGCACGGCGATCGCCGCACCTGTGTGATGCCCGAACAAATAACAAGACTCCACGCCGAGGTTGGTCAGAGCGGCATGGAGTGTGGATGAAAGATAATGGACAGTGAACAGGTTGGGGGGAGAAAAAGAGGCGCCAAATCCTGGCGTATCAGGCGCAATGGCGTGGAATGAGTCCGAGAGCAGAGTCATCAGTGGTTCGAACATCATCCCTGAACTGGCAGTTTGATGGAGCAGGACGAGCGGAATTCCGTCAACCTGTTTGAGTTGGCGGAAATGGATTTGTCCATCTGGCGTGTCGACATAGCCTTTGCGGATAATTGACATCTCTCTCCTGAATGTTATAATGTTATAACATTTGACCTGATTGGTCAAGACACAATTTGTCCAATTTGACGGCGGATGGCAGACAGCGGACCGTGCTTGGCGGTCCATCTTCTGCGGTCTGCGGTCGCATTTCCAAAAGGAGAAATCATGACAGACCAACTCGGCTACAGAAAAAAATTCGGTGTCATCATCCCCAGCACGAACACCATCGTGGAACCAGATTTCTACCGCATGACCGTGCCAGGCGTGACGCCGCACATTTCGCGCATTCACATCCGCGACCAGAATTTGAGCAGTGATGAAGCCTTCGAGAACTTGCTGCAACAGATCCGTGTGGAGATTCAATACGCGGTCGAGCGTGTGATGACTGCCGAACCTGATTACATGGTGATGGGCATGAGCGCCGAAACATTTTGGGACGGTGTGGAGGGCAATCGCAAGTTCACCAAGATGATCTCCGATTGGGCGGGCGGGTTATCCGTGGCTACAGGCGCGGAAGCCTGTGAACGCGCGTTGAAATTATTTGGTGTGAAGAAGATCGGCGTAGTAACCCCCTACCAACCCATCGGTGACAAGAACGTGGTGCGCTTCTTCAACGACATCGGATTTGAAGTGACTGCCATCAAAGGGTTTAGATGCCCGACAGCGATTGCAATTGCGAACGTCTCGCAGGATGAATTGCGCAATGCGTTGATCGAAGTCAATAAAGATGCCGATGCGCTGGTGCAGGTCGGCACCAACCTAAGCATGGTCGGTCTCGCCGATGAAGCCGAACGCTGGCTGGGCAAGCCTGTCATTGCCATCAATGCCGCCACATGGTGGATGGCAATGCGCGATAATGGAATTGAAGAGAAAGTGTATGGGGCGGGGAGATTGCTGAGGGAGTTTTAGGTTCGGACGATGGACGATAGACCGCAGACGATGGTCCACGGTCTATCGTCTGCGGTCAACGGTCTTGTTTTATTCCGCCACAGGCTGCACTTTGTTCCGCACGGCAAGCGCCCATGCTGCCAGCACAAAACTGAGCAAGCCGAAGACGACAAACGGACCTGCCTCCGTCCATTTGTCGAACAACCAGCCGCCAAGTTTGGTGGCGATCAAAATCCCAACGGCACCACACAGACCAAAGAATCCGATCACCGATCCGCGGATGGCGGCAGGCGCTTGCTGTTGAATCAGTACCTGCGTCGCAATGACCGTGCCGATGTTACCCGCACCCGCTACTGCCACCGCCGCAAACATTGCACCGCCGAATGGATCGTCAATCAAGAACAGCGAGATATACCCAAACCCCGAAATGATATTGGTTATGGCAAGCGCGGTGGCACGGTTCAAGCGGTCTGCCATGATCCCAAAAAGAGGCGCACCCAAAAATGCCGCCAGTTGCGAAACACCGACGATGATGCTGGCACGCCCCAATGCTTCCGCCGCACTGATCCCCGAAGTAACACCATATTTGTTGATCCACAACGCCAGAAACGTGCCGACGATGGCAAGGTCGCCGCGCGATACAAATGCCGCACCATAGCCGAGTAACACGCCAGGGTCGCGCGCCGCGTTCACGCCTTTGGAAATCAATTCAAAGAATCGTTCAGGCTGGGTATGTTCGCGGATGCTCGGTCCTTTCAGCCCAAGCCAGAGCAAAACAGCCGCAAGCAACGCCAGCCCTGCCGCAACATAATAAATCGCTTGTCCCGCAGCGATGGCATCCATGCCGCCCCCTTTGAACCACTCGGGCATCTTGAGCAGGATAAAGACAGCCGTCATCGCGCCGAGTCCATTCATCACACCCTGAATGCCGTTGGCTCTGCCGCGGTTGCGGTCCACGGCGTAATCTGCAAGGACGGTGGACAACATACTGGTCGCCCCCGCCGCGCCGATGGCAAAGATCATGCGGAAGAAGACCAGATGCCATACCATTCCAGATTGAATCATCAGCACATAACCCACAGCGACCACCAGAAAACTCCCCGCAAAAATCAGCCGCCTACCGACTTTGTCGGATAAACTGCCTGCCAGCCCGATGACAAAAATGATGACGAGTTCGTGCCAGAACAAAACGGTGCCCGTCACATTGCCCTGCTCTGCCAGTGGGACTTTTAGAATCTCGGTCAACAGGTAAGGCTGGACGAGATTAACAAAACTGAGCAGACAGATCGTGATGAATGCAGAGAAATAAAACGCACTCATGTTCAGGCGCGACACGCCGCGGTGAAGTTCGACACCGCCAAAGACAATACCTTTTGATTCGGTTTCGGTTGCCATATGTTCTCTCCTCTAAATTTGAGACGATGGACGACTGACCACAGACCACGGTCAATCGTCCATCGTCAATGGTCTAAAATGGTCTTGGCGTTTCGCCTAACTCCAAACTGATCCATTTCAACTCGGTGAAATGCTCCACCGAATACTTCCCGCCGCTCCTGCCAATGCCAGACATGCCATAGCCGCCGATCGGCGCCATCGGGTCAGACTGGAACGAGTGCGCACCGACATGCACCGACCCGCAGCGGATTCGTCGTGCAGCGGTCATGCCACGCACAAGATCATTGGTTAGCACGCCCGCGCTCAAGCCGTAATCGCTTTCGTTCGCAATCGCGATCATCTCTTCGAACGACGGCACTTCCATCACCATTGCTACAGGACCGAACGTCTCCTCATCCCAACACGGACCCGACATCGGCGGGTTGTAGATGACCGTCGGTTGAAACACAAGTCCGTTGTGCACTGCGCCGCCCGTGAGAATTTCCGCGCCACCATCTTTCGCCGCTTGCACGTGCCGCAATACCTTATCCACCGCGCGTTGATTGATCAACGGACCATACGCGGTTTTCTCGTCGCGCAAATCGCCAAGATGTAAACTCGCCGCCTTCTTTGCAAGCGCCTCCGCGAATGCACGTCCGTTCGGCGCTTCGACCATGATGCGCGCGCTCGACATACAGATCTGCCCGCCATGCGTGAACGCGCCCACCGCTGCGATCTCCGCCGCCTTGGTCACATCGAAATCATTCAACACCAACAGCGGGTTTTTCCCGCCGAGTTCCAACTGCAAGCGCTTCATCGATTGAATCGCGATCTCACCAATCTTCACGCCCGTCGCGGTCGAACCCGTCAACGCAATGCCATTCACTTTGGGATGTCTCGCCAACGGACTTCCGCACTCCGCGCCGAATCCCGTCACCACATTGAAGACTCCATTAGGAAGCCCCGCCTCTTTCATGACCTTTGCCAGTTCCACCGCAATAAGCGGAGTCTCCTCTGATGGCTTCGCAATCACTGCATTGCCTGCCCCGAGTGGAAAGACGATCATCTTCGCCAGCAATACCAACGGCGCATTGAACGGCGATATCGCCAGCACCACGCCGACAGGTTCACGAACCACTATAGACATGCGGTGCGGCTTTTCATTGGGCAACGTATCTGCATATAAACGCCGCACCTCTCCCGCCGCCGTCCTCAACACGGATGCCGTGTACAACACTTCATACTTCGCCTTGATGATGGATGATCCGCTCTCATCAATGAGCAGATTCAGCAGACGGTCATAATTCGCTTCGACATGATCCGCACACTTGAGCAGGATTCTCTCCCTATCATACGGCGGTAGTGACGACCAATGCTCATATCCCTTCCGCGCAGACGTCACCGCGGCTTCAACATCCGCCTCCGTACCCCGCGCGGCATGACCGAGAATCTCGCCCGTCATCGGCGCGAAACTTGCAAATGTCTCGCCATTCGCAGCAGGGGCTTCGCGTCCGTGGATGAAGTGTCCAAATGTCTTCATGTCTAGTGTCCTTTAAAAAACGACTGCAGACGGCAGACCATCTTTTAATCGCGGTCAACGGTCCATCGTCTGCGGTCTATCGTCTGTCGTCAAATTCTCTCTTCCAACATACTCGCCCGCAACAAATACGCCCTAGCCTTCGCGGGGTCACTCGCCGCACCCGAAAGCGACTTGTTCCTGCGCTCGCGTTCTTCTTCCGCACTCATCACCATGTTGTTGTATTGCTGGTCGGTATAGAGTTGCACAGACTCAACTGCATATTGCCTGCGCTCATTGGAGTAATCATCCAGAATCGAATCCGATTCGCCATTCCAAATGCGCACAAGTTTCTCCGTCAAATTCGCCGCGTCGTGGATTCCGCTGTTCATACCCATGCCGCCCGATGGATTGTTGTTGTGCGCCGAGTCACCCACCAGCAACGCCCGCCCCACGCGGAAAGTGTCCGCCACGCGCTGATGAACGCGATACAACTGGGTGGTCTTGATCTTGTAGTCAGGGACTTTGCCGAAGAAGTTTGAAATCCGCGCCCGTAGATTTTCTTCCTTTATTGCGATTTCTTCATTTTCATCGTCCGTCATGCGAAATACCACGCGGACAATATCAGGCAGGTTCAAAATGATGACCCATTCCTGCGGGTCAAAGATGTAGCAGACTTGTGCTGCGCCTGGGAGCAGGTCTTCGGTCTTCAAGTCACTGCCGATGAGTAGGAAGCGGTCTTCATAGGTCTTGCCCTTGAAGCCGATATTCAACTGTTTGCGGACAGCGCTATGTGTCCCATCCGCGCCGACGATGTACGAGCCTTCGCGTTCCACAACTCCGCTGGCGGTTTCAAATCGCGCTGTGACGTGTGTGCCGTGGTCAATGAAGTCAATGAGTTTATGCCCCATGTGGACTTTGCCCGTCGCAGTCGCTTCGACGGCAGGCTTCAGCACACGCGTGGCGATATGCTGGGGGCACTGCAAACGATACGGGTAGGGAGTATCGTCTGAAATGGAAGCATAATCAAAGTCGGCAATGAGGCGGCGCGAAGCGCGTTCCCAATATTGAAGTTGATCCACTTTGTATCCGTGCTGGATGATGTCATCCACTACGCCCCACTCTTTGAACATCTCCAGCGTCTTGGGGTGAAAGGTGCTCGCGCGGATCTGCGTGTTGAGTTCCGCGTCCATTTCGAAGACCTCGGCAGGAATGCCCGCCCGAGAAAGCGCCAACGCCAACGAAAGCCCCACAGGACCCGCGCCAGCAATGAGGATGGGAAGTTGTTTTTCAGACATAAGGGGAATTAAGCCGACGATGGACGACAGACCATTGACCATCTTCTATCGTCCATCATCTATTGTCTATCGTCGTTTATTCGCGCTCGCCCGCGTGCAAAATGCGCACCAGCCGTTCACGCATCGGCACACCGAGCATACGATCCGCCAGAACATTTGCAGGGTCTTTCTCCACAATAGTTCTGCGGACAAGTTCATCACGTTGTTTCAACGCCGCACGTTTTTCAGGTGCAACAGGCTTGGCGTTCTTCACCAACTCCACCCAGTTGCGGACGTAATCCAACATGACCGACTCGACATGCGCCTTGAAATCCGCAAACGGAAGCAAGCCACAAATCGCAATTGGCGACAGTGTACCGCGTGTGTAAAGATGAACGGGATTGAAAGTCTTATACGCAGGGTTACGGCGCAGCTCGATCCACTTTTGATTCATCGATTCGTGATACTGGTCGAGATGATCGGGCGAAATGACAGGCTCATAACGCGGCAAATAATCGGCATAACAAAACACATCGGGCGCAGTGCCCAACGCCATGCCGAGATGCGGCACATCAATTTCATCGTTCACCCAACAGGTGAGATGAATATTCGTGAAGCCCGTCTCTGCCTTGCCGATCCACGAACGGATGATCCAATCGATCTTGTCACCTGTGTAGGCGAACATATTTCCCACCACATTGCCCTGCAAATCGGGAATCTGTTCAATATCTGCGCATTTCATATCCCGCCGCAGGTTCAAGCCTTCATTCACCATCGTCCACGCCTGCTCGCGCACGTTCAACAAATAGTTGAACACTTCCGTATTGTCCACAGGCTTTCGCGAATCAAGCACATCTGCCAAGTGTTGAACTGTATCTCCGCTCATTGATCGATTTCCTTTCCAGTTTGGTCTGAAATATGACGATGGACGATAGACCATTGACGATTGTCTGCGGTCTATCGTCCATCGTCTGTCGTCACGAAATTAACGGCTCCGCTAACTTCCACGGTCTGCCATTCAAAACATCGGTTTTTTGCGAAACCATCTTATTGACCGACGCCGCGGGATGAATCTCGGCAATCGTCAAGCCATCACCTTGCGCCATTGTTATCACGGGGTAATTGATATTGCCATCGAACGGTCGGTTCTTCCATTTCGTCCACAACGTAAAATCTTCAGTGATCGCATAAATGCCGCTGTCACTTTTACTCGCCACGATCACATTCATGCGGTTCTCGGCGGCACGTTCCTTGAAGCCCAACTCTACTTCCCACTTTTCCAAGATCATCGTCGGCACCGCAACCACTTCCACATCTTTCAAGGCCGCGAGTCTGAACGTCTCAGGGTAAATGGCATCGTTGCCGATCACCAACGCCACGCGCCCCCACTCCGCATCGAAGACATTCACCTCATCGCCCAGCTTCGACCACGCATGTCTGCCCGATGTATGCAACTGCGGCTGCTTCAATACAACGCCGCTTTTATTGAACAATACACCCACATGCGCACCATCTTCCACGATCGACGTCGCCACATACGCATCTTTCAATTCACTTTGCAGCGTGCGGATCATCTCAACTGACTCTTTTTCTGCATTACCTAAATCAGTTATGTGGAATAACTCTGGGAGGACAATTAACTTAACTCCAGCCTTTTCCCCCTCCGCAATCATCTTCAACGCTGAATCAATCGCCTCTTTGCCTTGACCTGAAACCTGTCCCGCCCCCGCAAGCAGACTCTCCGCCCCAGGCGTTTTCCCGCCACTCGCTGACTCCACCCCAAGCGGAGCATACAACTCAGGTCTGCGCGTGGACATGATATCTGTGCCATCGGGTCTTAACTTATTATCGGCTTCGCTCAGATCAATATCCGCAAAGACCACCGCTTCGCCTTTCATCGGCGCCTTGGCTAACACTGTCCCATCGGGCGCGACGATCTGACTCTCGCCCGCGCCTTCGAGAAAACTTGGGTCAATTTTCAAACGCGCTGCCACGGCTTCACGCATCTCTTCAGGCACCAATGACCCGACCTTATTCGCCGCGACAACGAACACCTTATTCTCCGCAGCTCGCACAGGGATATGCAACAATGCTTCATCGTGTGCAAATGAATTTAGGCTATTGAGCAGCATCTGCGGACGACGCACCGCCAACGCCCGCGCCACCTCAGGGATGACGCCGTCCATGCAGGCATACATGCCCACCTGCCCCAAGTCCGTTTCAAGGATCGGTGCAATCGTCGTGGACTTTTCCAAAAAGTTATTTTCATTGCCCATCAAAATTTGTTTATCGGTCAAGCCGATAACTTTCCCCGCTGGGTCGAACAAAACATTTGTGCCTGAAACCTTGCCAATGCCATCATCGCCCTTTGGATGGTCATCCCGTTTCAACGTGACGTTGATCTTGATATAGCAGCCATACTCTTTGGCTTTGCTGCCAATCGCGCCGATAAAGTCATCGTCGAGCGAAACAGCTACTTCGTAGCAATGAACCGCATCTTTATACCAGGCGATGTGATTCACAAATTCAGGCAGCACGATCACATCTGGCTTAACCTTCGCCGCTTCGTCTATCATCCGCAAACAGGTTTGCAGGTTCGCGGCAACATCCGCCACCACGCCAAACTGGACTGCCGCCGCTCGAATTTTGGATTTCTGATCCAAAGACTTCCTCCACAGGCTAAATGTTATAACGTTATAACAATATACTGTATGTGGATGTTTTTTGTCAACTAAAAACATACCCCCCAATCCAATCGCTAACGCCCCAGATTTTGGAGTAAATATTTTGCAACTTTTTCCCCGCCCCGCCTGTATTACACTCTAGCCATGAATGCGCCCACCGACCGCGACCTGATCCTGCGAGCCCGTCGCGGCGACGCTGAAGCCTACGGCGACCTCGTATCACGCCACCAAACCAGCGTCTTCAACGTCTGCTACCGCATTCTGCACAACCGCGCCGATGCCGAAGACCTCGCCCAAGAGACCTTCATCCGCGCCCTCGACCGTCTGCACACCTTCGACCTCGAACGCGAATTCAGCCCGTGGATCCGCCGCGTCGCCGCCAACTTGTGCCTGAACCACATCGAGTCGCACAAGTCCACTGCACCGCTCGACGAAGAACGGGACGAAGATAAAACTCAAGGTCCCAGCGAACAGGTCGAGGTTAAAGAAAGAAGCGAGCAGATCCGCAGTGCGCTCGCGTCCCTGCCGCCGCATTATCGTCTCGTCGTCGAACTGCGGCATTATCAAGAACTATCCTACGACGAGATCGCAAGCGAACTCAACATCCCCCTCAGCGACGTGAAGAGCCATCTCTTCCGCGCGCGCAAACTTCTCGCGGAGAAACTCCATGCATCTGACTAATGAGCAACTCAACGAATATTTAGATAACGCTTCCACCGAACGCGCCTTCATCGAAACGCATCTCGACTCATGCGACGAATGCGCGGCGCGACTCTCTGCCTTCCAAGCCTTGTTCACAGATTTGGACTCTCTGCCCGAAGTGACTTTATCTCGTGATATCGCCGCCCTCTTCAGACCCCGCCCAAGCTTGGCACCTCAACTCCCACCTTGGCTCACGCTGACAGCATCCCTGCAAGCCGCTGCCGCGTTGGTTGCACTCATCATTGCCATCCCATTCTTCTCGGTCATGCTGCCTCAAGTAGAAGCGCCATCGTTTACAACTTGGTTCTTTGAGATTCAATCCCTATGGACTTCATGGTTGGATACACTTTCCACTTTCCAATTACCAACTTACCAATTTACCAATCTACCAACCTACCCTGTTGAACTATCCACCCTCTTCATCGCCCTCGCCGTCGTTTCAATTTTTTGGATCTTCGGGAATGGATTGTTGTTGAGAAATCGCCATTCGTAGGGGCGCCCCCTCCGCCCAATAACGTCTGCCCAATAGCACAGGGCGAGGAGACCTCGCCCCTACAAAACCTTTGGAGAAATTATGACCGACATCCTTCGCCTCACCCTCATCGTCCTCTTGCTGACCATCACTCTCGCTGCCTACTTCCTCGTCATCGGCGCATTGTTCACCAGCCGCGTCGCCAAGACTCAAACCAGCCTTAGCCTCACGCCGGGGCGAGCCTTCGGCTTGGGCATGGTCAACTTTTTCTTCTTTGGCTTGATCGCCTTTGTCATGCTCTCGCTTGCTGAGAATGCAGGCTCCTTCGTCAAAGGGATACTCACCATCCCCGCCTTGCTCATCCTCGCATTCCTCTCCGTACTTTTGAGCCTCGGGCTGACCGCCACCGTCCAACACCTCGCCGAACGCCTCTTCCCAGACATGTCCGCATGGAAACGCACCTTGTGGAGTTCCGTGATTCTCTGCATTGCCTGTGCCTTGCCCTTCGTCGGCTGGTTCCTGTTATTGCCGTATGTCGCTTTCACCGGAATTGGTGCAACGATCCTGGGATTCTTCCAAAAAAGTTAAAACATCTTTTCTTTCATCTTTCCTCTTTCATCAAAGACGCGCTCACCCCGCGTCTTTTTGTTTCCTTCATGATCTTATGAGATTGCTTCGGGCAAAGAACAAGAACGCCCTCGCAATGACATGAGTTCCCTGCAACTTTCTCCACCTCACCCCTGTATCTCTTACATCAACCAAACCTGAAAGGACATATCCCCATGGCTGACATTTCCGCCTTCTTCTTCATACTCTTGATCATCGGCACTGCCTTCCCTGCCATGCTGACCGCTTGGTGGCTGTTGTTCCCGTCTCTCATCGCCCGCGCCCAAACCCGCGTGGACAAGACTCCCTGGGGTACCTTCTGGCTGGGACTCATCCTCGTCATTGCCGTGACCATTCCCATTGTCATTCTGCTCGCGCTTCCATTCGGACCTGCCAAATTCATCGGCTGGATTCTGCTCGGCGCAGCACTCGCCATCTCCACCATTGGCTCGGCTGGCATTGCCGCTCACCTCGGCGCGAGACTCGCCAAACATAGCAACATGACTCCACTGAATGGATTCATCCGCGGTGCTGTCATCCTTGAACTCGTCGCCTTCTTCCCTGTCATCGGCTGGCTCTTCGTGTGGATTCCCATCATTCTGATTTCCTTCGGCGCAACCGAATTTGCCTTGCTCAACTGGTCTCCACGTGAGAAGACTCAACCTTCAGTAACCCCACTCCCCGCACAACCTTAAACTCTTTCCTCTTTCATCAACATCCACTTTCTACTGTTCACTGATTACTGGTTACTATGACCCTTTCTCGAAGAGACTTCCTCAAGCTCGCCACACTCCTCTCCGCCAGCGCCGCTCTCAACGCCTGCGCTCCCGCCGTGCGACGACTCACCAAAGACTTGCCCGTCGTCCCATGGAGTCAGCTCAGTGCTGCAGATTTCACTGCGCTCAATCGCATCACCTTCGGCGCACGAGTGAACGAGCGCGCCCGACTCGCAGAGATCGGCTTGGCAAACTACATCGAAGAACAACTTGACTTCGAAATCATCAACGACCTAGCCTTAGACCTTCAACTTTCCAACTTTAAAACTCTGAAAATGGCAGCCAATGAGATCGAAGCCGTCACCAACCAACTCTTCGACGGCTATGACCGCGAACGTCCGATCAATGAATTGCGTCAAGCCACCTTTTTGCGTCAACTCTACAGCAAGCGGCAACTCTACGAAGTGATGGTGGATTTCTGGAGCGACCACTTCAACATCTTCATCGAGAAAGAACCCTGCTTCTATCTCAAAACCGTGGACGACCGCGAAGTGATCCGCAAGCACGCCCTCGGCAACTTCCGCGACCTTGTGTGGGCGTCCGCGCATTCGCCTGCCATGCTCACCTATCTCGACAATCAAGCCAACATCAAAGGTACGCCCAACGAAAATTATGCTCGCGAACTAATGGAACTTCACACCCTCGGCGTGGATGGCGGCTACACTCAAAACGATGTCATGCAACTCGCGCGTTGTCTCACGGGTTGGTCGGTCAAGGAACATTTCTGGCTGGGCGATTTCGTCTTCAAGGAAGAACAACACGAACCCGGCGAGAAAAATGTTTTGGGTCTCGTGATTCATGAATCGGGTCAGAGTGAAGCGGAGCAAGTCATCGAACATCTTGCCTTGCATCCATCCACTGCAAAATTTATCTGCACCAAACTCGCGCGTCGCTTTATCGCTGATGAACCGCCGCAAGAAATTGTTGAGAAAGCTGCGCAAACATTTCTCGCCACCAAAGGTGATATCAAATCGGTTTTGCGTGTCATCCTACTTGATGGTCTTGCTTTCGCGCAGCCTAAATACAAACGTCCGCTCAACTTTGTGCTTTCCGCGCTGCGCATGCTCAATGTTGAAACCGATGGCATTGCCATGCACAATCCGCTCATGCAAATGGGGCAAATGTATTTCAACTGGACGACGCCCGATGGCTACCCCGATCGCAGCGAAGCCTGGCAAGGCAGCCTTATGCCGCGTTGGCAGTTCGCCTTTGCACTAGTTCGCAACGAACTCAACGACACGACTCACAACCTCAACTCTTTATTGGATGTCGCTTCTAGCGGCAGTTTACACACCGATGTGGATTCTCTCGCCTCATTGCTTTTGGGCACGCCGCTAGATCGCCTCACCCGCGACGGGATGATTGATACCGTCCATTCGGCAGGCGCCACCGAAGAAGAGACTTTGCAAATCATCGCCGCGAGTCTGATCGCGTCGCCTGCATTTCAGTGGCGTTAGCGTTCCGTCATTGAGAGGGCGCTCTTGTTCTTTGCCCGAAGCAATCTCCACCTCGGCTCATGAGATTGCTTCGTCGGGCTATCCCCCTCCTCGCAATGACGGGAAAAAATTTAATGGAGATTTAGATGTTAGAAACCTTACCCTTAATCCAACACCCACAAAAGACCTGGATGCCGCGCCTGTCCTTCGCGCCGAAGAACACCGCCCCACACGGAGATACACTCGTGGTCGTCTTCCTGCGCGGCGCGGCAGACGTGCTTAACATGGTCGTGCCGCATGGTGAAGAAGCTTATTATCAATTGCGTCCAACGCTGGGCATTGCACGACCCGATGATTTAAAAAGCAAGAAAGAAGAAAGAACCGTGGACTTGGATGGCTTCTTCGGTTTTCATCCGAACATGAGTTCCCTGCTAGAAGCCTGGCAAAGCAGACAGCTCGCCATCATCCATGCTTGTGGCGCGCCTGATGAATCGCGCAGTCACTTCAAAGCGATGGAACTGATGGAACGCGGCGTGGACGATGAACGCAGTCCCGCCTCGGGCTGGATCGGACGTCACCTCGCCACCTTGAACACCGGCAACTCGTCGCCATTGCGAGCCATTGGTATGGGCACCCGCCCGCAGCGTAGTTTGAGCGGAAGTGTCCCCGTCTCTGCCCTGCGCTCCATCGCAGACTTCCACCTCGGCGGTGATCCACGCGCCTTGCAGCAAATGCGCGCCGCGTTAAACTTTGTCTATCAAGATGATGTATTAGGACAAGATACTTTGTCCATTATGGATACGCTCCAAAAACTTGATCCCACCAATTACCAATCTGCCAATTCCCAATATCCCGATTCCGAATTTGGTCTTGCTCTCAAACAAACTGCCATGCTCATCAAATCTGAAGTCGGTCTCGAAGTCTCAGCCATTGACCTTGGCGGTTGGGACACGCACTTTACGCAAGGCTCGCTCAACGGCATCATGCCGAATCTGATGAAAGACCTCGCCGAAGGTCTCGCCGCTTTCCATGCCGATATGGCAGACCACATGAACAAACTGACCACCGTCACCATGTCGGAGTTTGGGCGACGCGCCTACGAGAACGGCAGCCTCGGCACGGATCACGGTCATGGCAGCATGATGATGGTCTTGGGCGGCAATGTTGATGGCGGCAAAGTCCACGGGCAATGGCCCGGGCTGGAAGAAGGTCAACTCATGGGTCCCGGTGATTTGGCTGTCACTACCGATTATCGCGATGTGCTTTCTGAAGTGTTGAGCAAGCGATTGAACAACCCCGCAATACAAGACATTTTCCCAAACCATCAATCTGTGACGCTAAATATACTCAAGTAAATCTGAACACTTTCCCGAAGATTCTGAAAAATGGTCTGGAGCCTGCGTCGGCGTAGTTCGAGGCGAAGGCATTTCCATCCTGTTGTGAACGAAGCGCGTTCGTATTTATGTATTTTCGCGTCAATATACAAAATATGTGCAAAATATTGACAATACATGGGTGATGCATTATAGTGTCTAAACACGTTTCAAGCCGCAAGGTCAGCAATGAGGAGAGAGACCGATGGAATACGTTCAGCACACACACCCTCAGCACGAACATTCGCTCACTGTTCATGAATGGGAGAACGCCCTGCTCGAAATGGCAGAGGCTGGGCTGCATCAGATCGCCCACCCAACAGCGAACGCCGCCAATACCTCTATGCTCGCAGAAGCATATGCACACTGCGAAGAGATCACCCGACAACACAGCAAAACATTCCACATGGCATCGGCACTCATGCCACAAACTCAACGCCGCGCCATTCGCGCCCTGTATGCCTTTTGCCGCACATGTGATGACCTGGTGGATAACCCCGCAGACAGCGACCCGATCCACAGCCTTGAACAATGGCGGATGAAAACCTCACGCCTCCATTCCGACGAGACAGACCTGATCGCTCTCGCCTGGCATGATACCCGCCTGACACATTCGATTCCGTCCCTGTACGCCGAACAACTGATCGAAGGCGTAAAAATGGACTTCATCCAAAAACGCTACCAGACCTTTGCCCAACTCGCTGAATATTGCTACGGCGTCGCCAGCACTGTGGGATTGATGTCCATGCACATTATCGGCTTTCGGCATCACCACGCACTGGCATTTGCCATTCGTCTTGGCGTGGCATTGCAACTCACCAACATCCTGCGCGACGTGGGCGAAGACCACCGCATGGGGCGTCTCTACCTGCCGCGCGAAGAACTGCTCATCTTCGGCATCCGTGAAGAAGATATAGCCGCAGGGCACGTCACCGAAAATTGGCGGCAGTTCATGAAATTCCAGATCAGGCGCGCCCGCGAGTTGTACCGCACCTCGCTACCCGGCGTAAAACTGCTCGATAAAAGCGGACGTTTCGCAACCTACGCAGCGGGCATCCTCTATGCGCGCATCCTTGATGAGATCGAAAAGAACGATTATGACGTGTTCACCCGCCGCGCCCACACCAGCACATGGACGAAACTCAAGAACCTGCCAGATATTTGGTGGAAGTCCATGACTGAATAAACAAAACAAGCTCAGTTCAAACGCCGATATATATCCTTCATTTGTTTGTAGATCAGTTTGAAAACTTCGAAGCGATCATCATAGATACTGTGATGATGCTTCTGAGGTTGATACGTATGATTGAACTGGATCAATGCAGGGATGTCTGAAAACTGAATCTCGCCTAGTCCCACTGCTGCGATCCATGCGGCCCCGCGGGCGTTGGCATAGATGGGGTCGGCAACCTGTTTGATTTCCACATTCATCACATCCGCAAAGATCTGACACCACACATCCGATTGCGCTCCCCCACCGACGATGTTGATGCTGTTCACTTTGCGCCCCATGAATTTTTCAACGGGCGTTAAAAGCCAACGCGTATTGAAGGCAATGCCCTCCAAAAATGCGCGGATGATATCCTCCCGCGTGGAATTGAGTGACAAGTTATAAAGTCCGGCGCGAAGCGTTTTATCATCCACTGGTGCGCGCTCACCCCAGATCCACGGCGTGTACATGACCCCGTTCGAGCCTGCGGGCACGCGGTCTGCAATTTTATCGAGTACCTTGAAAATATCGGGCACGTCGGCTTCCTGCAACAACTCATCCTTGTGATAGATGATATTGTCGCGCAGGAACGTGAGGTTGCCGCCCGCCGTCGCCTGCAACGCTGTGAGCAGATAACGACCCGGCACCGCGCATGGAATGGACGCCATGGATGACGCCACATCCGTTTTCTTGAAGGGCACATGCGCCGCCATCCATGACGATGTGCCAATGTAAAGATGAAGCGCGTAATCTTCCACCGCGCCCGCGCCAATGGCAGCGGCAGTGTTATCGATCGCACCCGCCACAACTTTGACATCGGCTGAAAGCCCAAGCGCACTCGCCACATCACTGCGGAGATTGCCGATCACTTTTGTGCATTTCACGATCTCTGGCAGTTTCTCACGGTCAATACCAAGCAAGCGGATCAACGAATCGTCATAATGAATTTCATCGGGATTGCGATTGTCCGTCACCCATGAAGTGACAATCGAATCGAAACTCGCCACGAATTCCCCCGTCAATCGCAGGTTCATATAATCCAGCACGTTCAAATATTTATACGTGCGCGCATACACCTCTGGCATCGTATCGCGGATAAAAAGCATGTGCGCGGCAGGGTCTTTGCCCGTCATCGAAGGCATCCCACCCGTCAACCGCACGAAGCGCAGCACATTCGAAATCCCCGCTCCGTCAATATTGATCAACCCGCCAATTTGCTTTTTCAAATTTACCGCGCCGCGCATGTCCATCCAGAGGATGGCGTTGCCGAGAGCATTTCCTTCTTTATCGACAGCGACTGTCCCTTCACCTTGAGTGGAACAACAAACCGCCGCCACTCTTAGACGTGCATCCTGATTCTGCTCCATCAACCTCCCCGCCGCTGACAGAAATGCCGCCCACCACTCGTCGGGTGATTGCTCCGCGCCGCCATCCTGCGTGAGGATGAGGCGCACGGGTTCGGCTTCCCAGCCCAGCACACGTCCGCTGACGGAGATCAGCGCAACTTTCATGCCAGAAGTGCCAAGGTCAACAGCAAGAATCAGTTTTTCTTCGGTCATTATTTATCTCTGCATGTCTTTCATTTGAGTGACGAGTACAGCGCTGATTACCAACAAGCCAATTGCCAACAACAAAGCAGGCGTGAACGAACCATCGGGGGTTTTCATTGCTTCCATGATATATACGAACACCACCGAAGCCTGACCGAACAATTGTATCAAGCCATTTGACGTACCTTCGGGAGTCGGTTGTGTCACTTCAGATGCGTACTGCATCCCAATCGGACTGGTGCTGACGAGGAAGAATCCCATGGCAAAGGCAGAGACGAACAACAGCCAACCCGTTGTGGCAAACGCCAAACCGATCAAGCCAGGAATAGCCAGTATCAATCCCGCCAAAATATATGGCTGACGTTTGCGCGTCTTATCTGAAAACGGTGGGATGATGACCGCACCCAAGACACCGCCGACCAACATCAACGCGCCGAGCGTACCTGCATCAGTGGGTGTAAATCCGCGCGGACGGATGATATTCTCCACCCAGGTAGTGACACCGTTGAAAATCCCCAACCCGATAAATGAGACGAAGAGATACAGCCAGAACGATTTCACCGTAAACGCATGTTTCAGCCCGTCCAACATCAACGCGCGGACTTCACTGCCAGCAGGTTCGGGCGGCGTAGGCGGAGTCTCTCTGGCAAACAAGATGAACAACACCGCTGAAAATGCAGCTAGCCCACCATAGATCAATTGGACATTTGGAATGGAAATGGTCTCTGTGAGAATTGGCGTGAGCACCATGCCAAGCGCCGTACCAACCAGATTGGAAAGCGTCACCAACCCAACGGCTGTGGCACGCTCTTCGATCGAAAACCAATTTGCAGGAACTTTCGTCCACGCATTGAGCAGGAAAGGTTGAGCAGCAGCGATGCCGACCGTACTCCATAGCACGAGGGAGTAATTCGCGCCAGCAAACCCGCGCAGGAGCCCGAAGATTCCCATCAACACCGCGCCAATACTGACCGCGACTCGAAACCCGTATGTGTCGATCACCCACGAAACAGGAATCGATAACGGAATGAAGGCGATCATGAACGCCATGGCAAGCAAGCCGATCTGCAAATCGGTCACACCATAAAAGGCTGCGGCGGGTCCTGTGATCGGTGCGTAGGTGATCCACAGCATCTGAATCGTCAGGTTGATGAACATGAATACAGCCAGCACCACCCAGCGATACCCATAAAGCTTGAAGTTGTTTGCCATGTTGCTCCTTTGATTTTTGGAGTCAAAAGTCTCCCGACTTTTGACTTTCCAACGACAGGAGTCGTTGGAGTCCAAATTTACACACACGCCGCCAAAACAGTTTCAAACTTATTCAACGCGCTATCGATCACTTCATCCGTATCCGCCATCGACGTGTACATGCGCGAGCCTGCCAGCGTGATCAATCCCTGAGACATGTACGCCGCACCCATCTCTTCCATCATGTGTTTGCGCGGCTTGAGTTCGCGCGCCAAACGAATCGGATTACGCAGGTCGAGCAACATTACACCCGCAGTTTCCAAATGGACAATCGACCCCTGATTATATGTCACGAATGGCAAATTATATTTCTCGATGATGGCTTGCAATCCCTGCGTGAGCCTGTCACCTGCCCGCCCCGCGATCACAGCCGCATTCGTGCGCTCCATCTCAAGCAATGAGTAATACCCCGCCACACACGAAAGCGGATTCGCCGAAAGTGTCCCGCCCACATACGCGCGTTCACCGATGCCGCCAATGCCCGCCGCAAAACGCATGATCACTTCAGCGCGTCCGCCCACACCGCCTGCCATGGGGTAGCCGCCCGTGATGCATTTACCGAAAACCGTCAGATCAGGTTTGACGCCGAAATAACCCTGAGCGCCACCCAAACCCACTCGAAAGCCGGTCACCACCTCGTCGAAAATCAGAAGCGCGCCAAATTCATCACACAACTCGCGGACTTTTTGATTAAAGTCAAACGGCACAGGACGCGTCCCCGATTCGGGTCCTAACGGTTCGACAATCACCGCCGCAGTGCCGCCCATCAGCCTGTTCCTTACAAGTTGACGTTTCAACGCCCCGAGACTGTTCGGGAAAAACTCACGCGTAGACGCGCTCGCCCCGCGCGGAATACCCGTCGACTCAAGCCGACCCGTGCCGGGGATGTGCAACCCATAGACCATTGGGTCGCTCCAGCCGTGATACGCGCCGCCGACCTTGATGACATATTTTTTCTTCGTGAATGTCCGCGCCGCACGGATCGCAGCCATCACACCTTCCGTCCCCGACCCCAACATGCGGAACATCTCCACCGCAGGCATGAAGCGATTGACAAGCTGCGCAAGTTTCAATTCATATTCATGGAACAAACCTGTAACGGGTCCGCAGTCTCTTAACATCTCAAAGACTTTTTCACGCACAGGCGCATAGTTACTGCCCAACAAAGTCGGACCACCCGCCTGCAGAAAATCAATATACTGGTTGCCATCGGCATCCCATAGATACGCGCCATCTGTTTTTTCAATCGCGATCGGGAAGGGATAATTGAATGCCAGATTATGCTGCACCCCGCCTGGGATATATTTTTTCGCTTCGTCGGTTAATTCCTTCGAGCGTTTGCATTGGTTGTCGAAATACCCCAGAAACTCTTGCATCGTCTCGCGTTTTACATGCCGAAGAGGCTGACTGACAAGAGCATTCAGTTTTTTGTACACTTCATCTACATCGTGATATTCACTGATCGCGTAGTTCTGTTCGTTCATTTTATTCTCCGCCTTTCACTTCTTCGCCCTGCGCGGCTTTTTTCTGATCCTTGCGTAATTTTGCGAACGCGATCTCACGCACTGCCAGTGGAATTTTGCTGATCTTGCGCTCGGTGCAAATTGCCAGCAGGTACGCCATAGCACATTTCTCCAGAATCTCCACATTATGCACAGCACGTTCCATGTCATGCCCAAAAACCAAAGCGCCGTGATTCTGCATCATGAAAGCATTGTTGTTATTCTTCACATGCTTTGCCACCGTGCTCTTCAACATCCCCGTCCCTGACGGCGCATACGGAATGATCTCCACGCCGCGCCCCAGAAACCGCGCCTGTTCGTCGAACAATGCAGGAATCGGCGACTTGATCAACGTCAACGCGCTGGTATAGACCTGATGCGTGTGGACAATGGCATTCACATCTCCACGTACTTGATACACCGCCCCATGCATGGCAGACTCTACCGAAGGTTTGAGATGACCTTCAATGACATTCAAGTCAAAATCCAGAATACAGACATCATCCAATGTCATTTTCATGTAATCGTAGTTGGACGGGGTAATGGCAAAAGCATTCTGTCCCTTCACCCGCAACGACAGATTGCCCCCGGTAGCCATCAAAAATCCCTTTCGCACCAATTCATGCGCAGTTTCAACAATCTGTTTCTTTTCACACTCAAACGTTCCCATGAAGCATCCTCCTTATAAACTTGACACTGTCCAGATTTTAGGACACTATCTTGACGGTGTCAAGATTTTCGCTTAACATCTCACCCATGCCGTCGAAAAAGTATCATCATGGAGATCTGAAGAACGCCCTTATCAACGCTGGGGTGGAGATTTTGGCGAAAGAAGGTATCGGCGGGTTAAGCCTGCGCAAAGTGGCGCAACGGGCAGGTGTGAGTCACTCTGCGCCGTATGCACATTTCCCGGACAAACAGTCACTCATTGCAGCGATCTCTACAGAGGGGTTCAATCAACTTTATGCTGAGTTGGATGCGGTGACATCCCTTTACCCGTACGATCCTAAAAAACAATTGATCGAAGGTTCACAGGCATATGTTCGATTTGCCATGAACAACGCGGATACGTTCAAGATCATGTTTTCGGGTGTGTTGGAAAAAGAAAAGGAATATCCAGCGTTTTTGGAAATTTCCCATAAAACATTCGAGCGGGTGGTGGGAATCGTTCAAGCATGTCAGGATGCAGGAATCCTGCGCGCCTCACCCTCAGATATGACAGCCGTCACAATATGGGGACAGATCCACGGCGTCATTGCACTGGGGATGGAAGGGCAGATATCACGCACTGTGCTGGAACATCGCAGCGTTCAAGACATCGTTGCATTTGCCATCGAGCAATTGATTCTTTCCTGATTTTTATCAGATCATAATGACTCCATACCACTGGCGGGGTTTTTGAGAGTCAGCGGATAATCTCTGCTGATAATGGCTTGGTTTCTCTTATATAATTACTTTAATTCCCTTCGTCCCTCCCTAGTTACATTACATATCGAGAATTCTTGAAGCGAAAAAAAATCATCCGAAGCAGAAGCAGCCCGCCCGTCGTTTGAAGCGGACAATGGAAACATCATCCAGAGAGAGAATCCAATGGCAGTTAAATCATCCACCAAAACTAAGGCAAAACCGAAACCCAAAAAAGATAAGCCGATCGAGGAACCCGTTTGGACGTATCGCGGGTATCAAATGAAAGCCAGTGAATTTGTTACGGCGATGGTGCATTTCTTTCGCGCCGAAGTTCAGCGGGCGAATGTCTGGCGGCAGCGATTGGATACGACCACGAACTGGGCGGTGGTTGTGACAGGCGCAACGCTTTCGATCGCGTTCAGCCAATCGGAAGTTCATCATTCCATTATCCTGCTGAATACGCTGCTGATCTTATGGTTTCTATTCATCGAGGCGCGGCGCTATCGTTACTACGAATTGTGGAGTTATCGCGTCCGCCTGATGGAGACGGATTTTTATGCAGCCATGCTTGTGCCCCCGTTTCATCCGTCTCCTGAGTGGGCTGAAAATTTGGCCGAGAATTTACTCACCCCAAGTTTCCCGATCTCGATGTGGGAGGCGTTCGGCAGAAGGTTGCGAAGAAATTATTATTGGATCTTTTTGATCTTGCTTGCGGCATGGGTGGCAAAAATTTGGCTCTTCCCTACAGCACCAAAAGATATGGATAAATTTCTACTCCGTGCCGCAGTGGGACCTGTGACAGGCGAGATCATGATCGGGTTGGGAATCGCTTTTTATATTTTTCTGGCGGTGTTCGCCATTGCAACCATCAACATGACCCGTGCCACGGGCGAGATCCTGCCGCGCTTTGGCGACGAGGTCGCCCCCGCTTCCCCATCCATGGAAGGCAGGCATACAGGTTTGCGCGCCTTACTTGTTCCACGCAAAAGACGCAGACAATTGCTGGCGCTCATTATTACGGATAAAGCAGAAGCGGTATCCGACCGAATTCTCACGGATCTCAAACGTGGCGTGACCGCCCTCGAAGGCAAGGGCATGTACACAGGTAAGAACCGTTCCATTCTCATGTGCGCGCTAACAATTACGGAAGCGCACAACCTCAAAACAGCTGTTGCAAAGGAAGACCCGAAGGCGGTTGTCATTGTTTCGCCTGCGCAGGAAATCCTCGGCGGCGGTTTTGCCCCACTCGAAGAAAAATAGATTTATTCAGAGTAACGAAAATAGCCTTACAATAGTGGGATGACATGGAAGCCATCCTACCTAACGCGAGAACAAATGGAAGAAAGACGGCAAGAAGGCGGACGATTGCTGAAAGCCGGTAAATT
>Ga0116204_1000054_pt1 | contig 51212 bp, 42 predicted proteins | sample LakKivwa52mmetaG_FD_94481 | JGI IMG/M metagenome (GOLD analysis project Ga0116204, IMG submission 94481) | Anoxic lake water microbial communities from Lake Kivu, Rwanda to study Microbial Dark Matter (Phase II) - Lake Kivu water 52m metaG | ecosystem: Environmental > Aquatic > Freshwater > Lake... | reverse complement strand
GTCTTATCTGGTTTTTTCCGATCAGATTCATATCTGGTTGCTCATGGCCATTGTTGTGGTTAATGGGATTTCGCTCTCATTTGATACTCCCTTCAGGCATGCATTTGTGCCGGATATGATTGGCGACCGTAAATATCTTCCCAATGCGGTGGCATTAAGTTCAACTTTGGTGAACACAGCCAGATTTCTGGGGCCTACCATCGGTGGATTCCTGATTGCCTGGGCAGGGGAGGGTGTGTGTTTCCTGATTAACGGCATCAGTTTTATCGGTGTGGTAGCAGCACTTTTGTCCATGCGTGTTAACCTCGCCAAACGCAACAAGCCCGAAGGCAGCATACTGGAACAGCTCCGGGAAGGAGTTCACTATGCATACAATTTCAAGCCGGTGCGATATATGATTCTGCTTGTGATCACTACCAGTATTTTTGGACTTCCTTTTCAGGCCTTCCTGCCTGTGTTTGCGCGCGATGTGCTCAACGGAAATTCACAGATGCTGGGTCTTCTTACCGGAAGTATCGGCGCCGGAGCGTTAACAGGTGCCTTTTATCTGGCCACACGCCGCACCGTTGCCGGATTGCCGCAACTCATCAGGTTCACCGCTGTGCTTTTTGCCATAGGCCTCATGGCATTCACCTTTTCGGATGTTGCATGGCTTTCGTTACTGCTCCTCTATTTCACAGGTTTCGGGATGATCGTTCAGTTTGCCGCCACCAACACCATGCTGCAAACCGTGGTGGCTGAAGACAAAAGAGGTAGGGTAATGTCGTTCTACAGCATGTCGTTCATGGGATTTACTCCACTCGGAAGCCTCCTGCTCGGACTGATTGCAGGCCCAGCCGGTGTGCCCTACACAATCTTTGTCGCAGCCATGCTCTGCCTTGGTTCGGCCGTACTTTTTGCACGAAAAACAAGCTATATCAGAAAGGAACTTGGTTTGTTGTGAAAAATCATCAGAAAAACCGGAGTAGCCATAACCGCACAAAGTAAATTGAAACAGATTGTTGTGTGCGAACAGAACCATTCTGCACTATCTTTGTTTGCAGATTATGAGCTCTAATGAAAATAACGTTTTCGGCGAACCACTGAAACCATGTAGTTTCAAGCCTTTAACTGGTTATTACCGCGATGGAAGCTGCCGCAGTGAAGCCGATGATATGGGAATGCATACCGTTTGTGCAGTGATGACGGCCGGATTCCTTGAATATTCGCGTGCACGGGGAAACGATCTTTCGACAGCGCGTCCCGATTTTTCCTTTCCGGGCCTTAAGCCCGGTGATCATTGGTGCCTATGTGCTTTGCGCTGGCTTCAGGCTTCTCTTGATAACTGCGCACCCCTCATAGTGCTCGAAGCTACCCACGAACGCACCCTTGAAATAATCAGCCTGAATGAACTGGTGAAACACGCATGGAAAACACCCAACGATTCACAAACAAAACCGCAATGAGACCGGGTGCAGCTATCATTATAGGTGCAGGTATTGCCGGAATGGCTGCATCCGTCAGACTCAGGCTGAAAGGTTTCGAAGTGCAGGTCATCGAAGCCAATCCTTATCCAGGGGGAAAACTGACAGTTTTTGAACAGGACGGCTATCGTTTTGATGCCGGCCCTTCGCTGTTTACCATGCCGCAATATGTAACAGACTTGTTCGAACTGGCTGGACTAAATCCGGAAGAAAAATTCACCTACAAACGTAAAGATGAATCTTGCAGGTACTTCTGGGACGACAGAACAAGATTGACAGCCCATGCCGATCCCTACGCTTTTGCACGTGAGGCAGCAGTTGTCCTCTCGGTCGATGAAAACATGGTTTTAAACCGGCTGCGACATAGCCAACAGAAATATGAACTGGCAGGCCATACCTTTATGGAGAAACCGTTGCACAAACTCCAAACCTGGATTACCCCATCTGTGTTCAGGGCAATGATGCAGATTAACAAGCTTGGTGTGTTCAGTTCCATGCATCAGGAAAACGAAAAGTACCTGAAGCATCCCAAACTGGTTCAATTGTTCGATCGTTATGCAACCTACAATGGTTCAGATCCTTATCGTGCACCTGCCGTGCTCAATATGATACCGCATCTCGAACATGGAATTGGAACTTTTTTGCCCGAACGCGGCATGCACCAGATTACAGAAAGCATTTACGATCTGGCGCGCTCGCTCGGAGTATTGTTTTTCTTTAATGAACAGGTGACACAAATCAACATCTCGGAAAACAAAGTCACCGGTGTTGAAACTACCCAAAGAACACTGAATGCGTCGCTGGTTGTTTCTAATATGGATGTGGCGCTTACCTATCGTAAACTCATGCCCGGACGAAAAGCTCCCGAACGAATTCTGAAGCAGGAACGCTCCAGTTCAGCATTGATCTTTTACTGGGGTATCAACAGGCAATTTCATGAACTCGGACTACACAACATCTTTTTCAGCAATGATTACCGGCAGGAATTTGTGAATATTTTTGCCGGAAAGGTTCCGGCAGAAGATCCTACTATCTACGTTAATATAACCTCAAAGGATGTGCCTGCTGATGCCCCTGAAAACTGCGAAAACTGGTTTGTGATGGTGAATGTGCCGGCACACTCTGGACAGGATTGGGAATCACTCATTTCCAAATACAGAATCAACATTTTACATAAATTAAGCCGGGTTCTAGGAGTTGATCCGGAGCCTTTCATCGCAACCGAAAGGGTGCTAACACCCAAAGGAATTGAAACGGCGACATCATCTCTCGGCGGGGCACTCTACGGAACCAGCTCCAACAGCCGGTTTGCAGCCTTTATGAGGCATGCCAATGAAAGCAGCAAAACAAACGGTCTCTTTTTCTGCGGAGGAAGTGTGCACCCGGGTGGAGGCATACCCCTGTGTTTGCTGTCGGCCAAAATTGTTTCTGATTTAATTAAGTGATGTTATGAACTGGTTAAAAGATAAATTCAAGCTTAGTCTGGCATTGTTGGTGATCGTATATCTCGTTGGAACTGCGGCAGTCCTGGCCGGATATCCCGACCAGCTCATGAAGTTGACTTCCTATAACCTTCTTTTTGTGGCTTTTTTGTTTTTGTACAATGCATCGGAGGTCAACAAAACTTATGCTTTATGGTTGCTCATTATCGGAATCAGCGGATATCTGGTCGAGTTGCTTGGTATACTTACCGGCCTTGTTTTCGGCACTTATTCCTATGGCGAAGGACTTGGAATTAAAGTGGCAGATGTACCACTCATGATCGGAGTTAACTGGGCATTGCTTGTTTTTGCCACCGGCGCGCTTATTCATAAGATAAGGATGTCTCTTTGGCTCAGGTCTGCTCTTGGTGCAACGGTGATGGTGGGCTATGATGTTTTGCTCGAACCTGTGGCCATGCGTTTCGATTTTTGGTCATGGGAGGGCAATCAGGTTCCCTTGCAGAATTATCTGGCCTGGTGGATTATTTCCTTTGTCATGCACTTCGGTGTTATGGCTAAGGTTAACAATCTTCAGAACAGACTAGCCTTACCGGTTATCATCATTCAGATGCTGTTTTTTGTCCTTTTGCTGCTCACCGAAGAATTAAGACTTTTTTAACTATGTTTCCTATGAACTACCTATATCTTTCACTGAATCTGTTTACTATCTTTTTCCCGCTTATCCTGAGTTTCGACCGCAAGGTGGCTTTTTATCGTGAATGGAAGTATCTTTTCCCCGCAATCCTGATCATGGCAGTCTTTTTCATCGGAAAAGACATTGCGTTTACGGCATACGACATTTGGGCCTTTAATGATGCTTATTTGATCGGATACCGTTTACTGGGATTACCGGTCGAGGAATGGATGTTTTTTGTTGTGGTTCCATATGCCTGTGTCTTCATCTATGCCTGCCTTGTCGCTTACCTCAAAACTGATCTGCTGAAGAATTTTCACAGGCCATTCCTGCTCATTTTGAGTGCGGTATTGCTTGTTGTCGCAGTTATTTTCTACGACAGGCTTTATACCTCAATCGTATTCTTTATTACAGCCGGTTTACTTGTGTATAACGTGGCTACACGTCAACCCTGGCTCAGCATGTTTCTGCTGTCCTATTTTGTTGCCTGGATACCTTTTCTGCTCATCAACGGCATCCTTACGGGAAGCTTTATCGAAGATCAGGTAGTCAGCTATAATCCGGCGCATAACCTTAATATCAGAATATTCACCATTCCCATTGAGGATTCGGTGTATAATCTATTGATGCTGATGATGACGGTTCAATTGATGGAATGGTTCAAAAAAAGGGCCTCTTATCCTGAAGCCCCTTAATTATCTTAGCTTGTGTGTTTAGGGTTTGGTGTAAATATTACCATCATCTCTGTAACCAGAATTATCCAGATACCAATCGGGGAACAGGCTTCCACCACTTTCGGCCCATGCGGCAAACCGAAGATAGGCGTCAGTAATCTGGATCTTCTCGGCAGGGTATTCGAAATTTACAGGAATGTCAATGGCCCAGGGCAGGTTGGTGTTCGACTGATAGTATTTTCCAGTAAGAGGATCAGTGTCATCGAAATCAGTGCCAAACAATGCGGAATTAGCCAACGAAGTGGCCCGTTTGCCCGGCAGATGAACTTCGCGTCCTCTTTCTTTGTTCACCACAATGAAAGGGTTAAACGGAGCCATGCCGCTAGCCTGGAAGTTAACAGGATTGGCTAAACGAACATAAAGTTCAAAAGTGTCTGGAACTGAATAGGGTGCCTGTGGATTGGTGTTGATGCCAAATCCACCTCCCGGATCTGCCAATCGGTTGAATGCATTGTCAAAAGCAAAAATTACGGCATTTTCCTGACCTTGTTCTGTTCCATTCGGATTCAGGTTCAAATAATTATCCTCAATGTAATTACCTGTTATCTGTAATATATCAGATGGTGAGGTATTGGCAATTTCAAAACCGAAACCATTTTCCAAACTTGCACCTATAGCCCGCACCGAAAGCTGGGTGTAGAATTCTACCAGCCTGTTGGACGCGTTGAGCACTTGTTTGAAGCGATAATCTACCATCAGGTCGTTGAAATCATAATCACCCTTGCCTGGCCAGAGGTCTTCAAACGCAATAGTGCCGAAGTCGTTGATGTTGGGATAAAATACATTGAATGCGCGCAACGGGTCGTCAGGATATTCATCCAATTCATCGTCAACTCCATCTCCGTCCGAATCGGTAACCGGTCCGGTGACGACAACATTGTCAAAATCAATGGTTCCACCGAATATATGACTCCAAAGCAAGACCTGAACAGAAACGGTTCCGGCCGGCATGGTTGCGGCAATCGTTTTTCTTGTCCAGCTATTTGTCGGAGTATGTATAATACTGTAGAAAGAAAAAGAGTTTCCACTGGCATTACGTGCAATCAGGAACAGCCAGGTAATATTATTCTGGTTGCCTGTGCCGCGTATGTCAGCCGAAAATGTAATTAAGTCGCCTGGTGAAACCGGAATCAGCTGTGCAACACCTCCATACCTTGCCGGACTGGAAGTTTTGCGAAGCATTTTTTCAGCTCCCTGAGTGTGTTGACGGGCATGGTTCAGTCCGAGGGTTGAGGTAACATGCCATTTTTCATCAGCTGTCATGGGAGATGACCAATCAGAGATTAAACCGAACTCATTCAACGAGAAGTCACCATTTGAAACCAGGTTTACAATTGTTGCCTTCCCGGATTTGAATACATAATTACTGTTGTCATTAGCAGGAGAAACTACCGCTGATTTTGATTCACCGGGGTTTTCATTTGGCGGGTCGAACAAAACAGGTTCATCGAAATCAATGACAATCCCGCCTTCTTTCGTGCCTGATTGCGGCAGATCCACTAAGGCAGTGCCTGCAAAACTTTGCACAAATACCTGCTTGAGATAGGATGGCACCCTTAGGGTAACACTAACCTTTCCCGATGCGTCTGCTGCAGCTGATTGCAACAGATAACCACTGCCAGCCGGGTCGTCACTATAAAAATCCACCCGGGATCTGAATTCACTGTAGTCCACACTTGATGGCAGTACTACGGAAACATCAACATCCCTGGTTGTTTCAAACCTGAATCCATCAGGTATGTTGAGGTTTTCAACCTTTAATTTGTCAGGCCCGCTGTTCTCCTTGTTACATGAGTTCAGGAACAGCAATACAGACAACAATATTACAAAGGGTAAGATTCTTTTCATGTTTTTCGATTTTTCGGTGATTCGCTTAATAGGTTTCCGTCTTTCAAGAATAATGCCATATAACATGATTGTCTCAACGAGTTATAAATCAGTAATATAAGTAATATGCGTAAAAAATAAATGTCCAAAATAGGGGCGTGTTTCCTAAATTGGGAACACAAGATGTATTGGTTTAGTACTATTTATACGAAATTCAGGATTTCGGGTTACACCATGGATATTGATGTGGAAGGGTTCGCATTCATGGAGAACAACAACGAAAAAGAACTATTCTATCTTTGTTCGATGAAACATGATTTTGCTGGTGTTGTCCTTGCCGGGGGCAATTCATCCCGAATGGGAAAAGATAAAGCATGGTTGTTATATCAGGGCAAGCCCTTTATTCAACATGCCATAGACGCTTTGTCTCCTCATTGCAGCCAGCTTTTTATCAGCTCAAATGATTCATCATACAGCATATTGGGATTGGAACAAATCCCTGATATGATTCCTGGTTACGGGCCGGCCGGTGCACTGCTGAGCTGTTTATCTGCTGTTCGTCCTGATTCCTTAATGGTATTGCCTTGTGATTTGCCCCTGATAACCCATTCAGTGATGATGCACTTTCTTTTGGAATCAAAGGAATGTGATGCAGTAGTTGCAAAAGTCAATGGTCTTTTGATACCGGTTTGCGGTGTGTATCATAAATCAGCACTGGCATTTCTGTCAACAGAAGTAGCTGAAGGCAGACTGAAAATGAAGGGTATCCTGATGGGACTTAAGGTACAGTTTGTTGATTTCGATCTGTTGGGTCTTGAGAATCGGTTCTTCAATGTAAATAATGATGAGGACTATAAGTTACTGCAGGGATTTAGCCTATGACAAACTCAGGCAGGAATACACTTCCCGATAAGTGGGTGAAGGCAGCAGTTGTTGGCAGCGTTTGGGCTGCATTCGAAATTATTGTTGGTAGTTTTCTCCACAACCTACGGATTCCTTTAGCTGGAATGATGCTTTCTTCATTTAGTGTATTGCTCCTGATAGCTTTCAGCAGGATATGGAATGAGCGGTGGGTTTTGATCAGAGCGGGATTAGTTTGTGCGGTAATGAAATCACTTTCCCCGAGTGCGATCATTCTGGGTCCAATGATAGGCATCATCATGGAAGCCCTGATTATTGAACTGTCGCTTCTGGCAGGAAGGAATATGGTAACTTATTCAGTGGCTGGAGCCCTTGCTGTGTTGTGGACGCTGATTCAGAAAGTGTTAAACCTTCTGATTTTGTATGGATTCGATCTGATCCTTATTGCCGACAGTTTTTATCAATACCTGGTAAAGCTTACAGGATGGCTTAATCCAGATCCTTTCGTTCTGGTAATGGCCGTCAGTATTGTTTATGCAATATTCGGGATAACAGCTGCCATGCTTGGTTACTTCTTATCAGCCCATTCACTTGTCAGCGCCAGCCCTTCCGTATTTTTACCGTTCTTAAGACAGAATGAGTTTCAGCAGCACATAGTTGTTCAAAACTACAGCAAAGCATCGCTGATCCGCCTGTTTGTTCTGATCCTGGGCGCAGTAGCTATTATGTATTTATTGAATAAGGACTTCATCATCGTCTCAGTCATTGCCGGTTCACTTTTCGTTTTCTTCATCATTTATTTTTATCGAACCTCATTAAGAAGAATGCGCAAACCCGGAATATGGATACAATTCTTACTCATCACACTCATAGCATCCTTATTATGGGATTTTGCTTCCGGTAAAGGCATGTTAACCATGGATGGGATACGTATTGGTTTGGAAATGAACTTCAGAGCTGTCATTGTGATTTTTGGTTTTTCAGCGATCAGCACTGAGTTGCGAAACCCATTTATTAAGGAAGTCTTGTTGCGAAAAGGCTTTTACGGACTCTATCATTCCACGGAAATGGCATTTTCAGCCCTGCCCGCTTTAATCAGTCTTTTACCGAATCCCCGGATCGTGCTTAAACATCCGGCCGGATTTATCTCGGCCCTCATGCAGGCATCCAGGTTTTTGTATGCACGTTTCAGGATTTCAACAACTTCAACTACCATAGTGATTTTGACAGGAGAGGTTCACAGTGGAAAATCAACATATGCCGGAAGGCTTCATCAGGAACTTGCCCAAAGGGGATGGAAAACAGGAGGGTTTATCGCAACAGGGACATTTGAAGATAATGCCCGAAACTCCTATAACCTTATTTGTTTGCCTGGTCAGGAGTCATTGCCCCTCGCCTCAATAAATGCTGTCGGGGGTTGGTTTAAATTCAGGAAGTACTGGTTTAATCCAAGGGCTTTTCAAAAGGGGAAAGAGTGTCTCTTGACTGCCATTCGCGAAAATACCGATCTGATCTTTCTAGATGAAATAGGACCGATGGAAAAGGAGGGTTCCGGTTGGGCTGATGTTTTACCCTCTTTGTTAATAAATACACAGTGTATTCAATGCTGGGTCATCAGGAAAGGTATGGTTGACGAAATCTGTTGCCAGCTAGACATAGACCCACTGCTTGTCATTGATGTTAATAAGAATGATATGAATGAATTAGTTTATTTCCTTGAAGAGATCAGGTCTGAGTTAAGCCTTCGTTCATGATGTACCGGTTTCTCCCGAAGAACAACCGTCAAGCAGTCTGCTGAAAGAGTAATCAGTTTCATTTTTTTATGAATTTTTAAGAAATTTTGCATCACTTGACAACTGCTTCTGGTTTTCGTACCTTGCTGAATATTTCATCATGTAACACATATAAAAATCTAATATGTAACATCTTATATTTGTAAAGGTGACGTGAAACATCTCAAATAGTGATTTATATCATCCTAAAAATAGAAATATGTCTTCTTTAGTACAGTAAAACCTCATTTATTTACTGTTGCAGGATTAACAAAAGGGTGTTAACATTGCATTGCAATCAAATGCCTTAATATAGCAGGAAGAAATACATAAACCTAAAACCAAAAACTATGAAAAATCTGAAATCTTTTATGTGGATGTTTGCAACGGTGTTGCTTGCATCAATGTTGTTTATTTCGTGTACCAAGGAAGGGCCGGCCGGCTTACCCGGTAAAGACGGGGCTGACGGAAAAGATGGTGAGAACGGTATCAATGGCCAGGATGGAACAGCCACCTGTGCAGTATGCCACGATAACTCTGAAAGTCTGTTCACCGCCTCTCGTCAATGGGAAGCCTCCCTGCATGCAACGGGCGGTCACTTTGTCCGCAACAACGGCGAATGCGCCATCTGCCACACCAGCCAGGGTTTCCTTGGCCATATCAATGGTACTTATGACTACACAGCAACCGGAGCCATTATCAACAATCCGAATCCGCCAAACTGTTACACATGCCACAGTATCCATTCCACCTACACCGAGAGCGATTGGGCGCTTACGGTAAGCGGTGCCATTGCGATGAACAATACCGAAGAAACTTTTGATTTCGGTAAAGGAAGTGTTTGTGCCAGTTGCCATCAGGGCAGGGCTGTCAGCAACTTCCCGACAGTCGGTGGTCCTGACATTACTGTTACTTCTATTCGTTATCACATGCACTATGGTACACAGGCCAACCTTATTACTGGTAATGCAATGTTTAACATTGGCGAAGGGCTCAACAACAGCCTCCACACTGCACTTATTCCCGATCAATGTGTTACCTGCCACATGACCACCGCTTACGGATATGAATCAGGCGGTCATGCCATGTACCTTCGCAACGCAGCCGGCACTCTGAATACAGCAGGTTGCGTTGATTGTCACAGCGATAATGCAGCACTTATTGCCAGTGTAAACGAACTTCAGGCTGAAGTATCCGCGTTGCTTGATGAGCTTAAACTAAAGCTTGATGCTGCCGGTATCACTGCTGCCGGATCAGATAATACCATTGCCGGAACATATCCTGCCGTTGTAGGCGGAGCCGCAATAAACTACAGAGCCGTAAAAGAAGACAAGAGTCTTGGAGTACACAACCCGACTTACACCGTAAGGTTGCTGCAAAATACAATTGCTGCACTTCCGTAAGGTTTCCGTTGACTTTGTTGAAGGAGCAGGTTTTCACACAAAGCCTGCTCCTTTAATGATTAAAAACAGCAAACGAATTAATTTATAAAATAATGAGAACGAAACAATTATTCATCTTATTGGTAACCTCGGTAGCGATACTGCTAAGCTCATGTCAGTATGAATTCGTGGTTGAACCCGAATTACCACCCATCGATCCTACGGTTGATATCAAATTTGCTACCGAAATTGCTCCATTGTTCGAATCGAACCAATGCCTGGCCTGTCACAAAACCGGTGGTACTGCACCCGATCTCACAGCTGACAAGGCCTATGCTTCTATCGTACCTGCATTGATTAATAGTGCTGATCCCGAGACAAGCCTGATCTACTGGTACCCGCATCCCGATGCTTCTACCCACAACTTCAAGAAGTATAAAAAGGCTGACGCTGAACTTATTCTTGCCTGGATCAAACAAGGAGCCAAAAACAATTAAAACAGACGAAGATGAAAAAGAATACACTGTTACTCATGTTATCATTTGCTTTCATCCTTTCCTCGTTTGCACAGGACGATGAAGCTGCACCCGCAAAAGAAAAAGATAAGCCGGTTAGGCCTCCTTTTCAAAGCGGCTATCTTATTGACAACCAAACAACCTTCATTCCATCCGAAGGAACATTGGAATATGTGATTCAACATAAATTTGGAACTATGGAGAATGGTTTCAGCGATCTTTTTGGTATGTATGCTCCGGGAGCCAACATCAGACTGGCTTTCAATTATGTGCCAATCAAGAACCTGCAGATAGGATATGGTCTCACCCGCCAGAAAATGCACAGTGATTTCAACCTGAAATATACCATACTTGAGCAAACCCGCAAGAATACCATTCCGGTTGCTGTGGCCTTTTATGGAAACATAGCCATTGATGGAAGCAATAAGGATATTTTTGGAGAAGATTACAATGCCGCTAACAGATTATCCTATTTTTCGCAATTGATTATCGGGCGCAAATTCAACGACTGGCTCTCATTGCAGTTCAACGCGAGTTTCACACATTACAACAGCGTTGATGCTGATTATGATCATGATGTGATTGCCGTTGGTCTCAATGGAAGGGCTCAGTTTTCACCCCAATCATCGATCATTTTTCAATATGACGTGCCGCTGAAGATAAAAGCAATTTCCGAACAACGCGGATTCTATCATCCTTCGAAACCAAATCTGGGAATCGGCTGGGAAATCTGCACGAGCACACACGCTTTCCACATTTACGTGGCTTCATCAGATGGTTTGGTCCCTCAGCAGAGCATGATGTTCAACACGAATGACTTCACTGACGGAGGACTGATGTTGGGTTTCACCATGACAAGACTGTGGAGTTTTTAGTGGATGAAACTGATGTGGCATAAGCTTTGTATGCTTATCTTTGTCAAGTGTCTTGTGTCAAATACAAACACAGCTCTGAACAGTAAATGTACAATTGTATAACTAAATTTTAAAAACCATGAAAAAAACCCTTCTTGCCGTAGCATTGCTTTTTTCAGCTGCATGGCTGTTGACAGCATTCGTAACCCCCCAAGAGCAGAAAAAAGGTGCGCCCTGGGATGTTCCTGCCAATTACAAAGCCATGAAGAATCCCAATAAAGCCGGGGATGCTGATGCGATTGCCCTGGGAAAAACCGCCTATGCCAAACATTGCCGTTCATGTCATGGAAACACAGGTTTGGGCGATGGTCCAAAAGCCAAGAACCTCGAAACATTCCCTGGCGATTTTTCAAGTGCCAAGTTTCAGGCTTATGGTGATGGTGATCTTTACTACATGTCTTTTGTCGGACGCGATGAAATGCCCAACTATGAAAAGAAAATTCCTGATGAGGAAGAGCGCTGGGCTATTATCAGCTATATCCGGTCACTGAAGAAATAGACTTTGTCAAGCACTTTTTTAACCAGAACCACCAGAACCTTTCGGCCCGGCTGCTCACTGCTTTTCGGGCCGAAAGTACTTGTATTTTAACTATTTCAATGACTCATATGAGATTCACGTATTTATGGTTGGCTATGTTAATCATCGCTTCGCCGATGCTTATGGCCACAGAAGATAATGCCATAGTTTCCGATGGCTTTGAGGCAAACAAACAATGTTTTGACTGCCACGGACAACGGTTTTATTCGTTTGAAAACCAAAACACCGGTCTTATCGAACGTAAAGCCATGAACCCGAATTACGTATATAGTCAGGATGCTTACTACCGAGGTGTTCACAAAAATTTTGCCTGCACCGACTGTCATTCTCCTGAATATGAAACATGGCCGCATCAGGCTGAATTGCGCCTCGAACCAATGTACACTTGCCTCGATTGTCATGGAGGTGATCCTACTTATGAACACCTTCATTTTGAACTTCTGGAAGAAGAGTTTCTGAAAAGTGTACATGCAGAAAGAATCGGCGATGCTTTTACCTGCTGGAAATGTCACGACCCGCACTCATATAAACGAATGACAACTGGCGAGTTCAGGATTTCTGAAATCGTCAGCTATCACAACAGCACCTGTATGAATTGTCATTCCAACAATGACCATTACCAGCTTTTTTCTGATGATATTAAACCCGGTCTTGAAAAAATTCACCATTTTCTGCCCAATTTTAAATTGCACTTTTCTGCTGTCAGATGTATCGAATGCCACACCTCAAGTGCCGACACACTCTGGGTAAATCACAATATTTTACCTAAGGAAAACGCAGTCAAAAATTGCGTCGAATGCCACTCAACCAGCACGATTTTGATGGCGTCCCTGTATAAGTATCAAAATATTGAGGGTCGTAAAGAACGCGGTTTTCTTAATGCAGTAATCCTCAATGAGGCTTATGTTATTGGCGCAAACAGAAACGAATACCTTAATCTGATCAGCATTATTCTTTTTGGGCTCACCCTCGCCGGCATCATTATTCACACCATCTTCCGCTTAATGAAATAAACATATGGCCGAAAAACTATATCTATACCCGTTATGGCTCAGAGTATGGCACGGGATTAATGCACTGCTCATCATTGCACTTATTGTCACAGGTATCAGCCTGCAGTATTCCAATACTCAGTTCATGATCATTCCGTTTGACCTGTCGGTAAGCTATCACAATATTTCTGGAATTATTGTTTCAGTGAATTACCTCCTCTTCTTCATTGCAAACTTCATCTCAGGCAATATTCGTTTTTACCGGATTTCTTTGAAAGGCCTTTTCCAACAACTCATTCGTCAGTCGATGTACTACCTGTCGGGTATGTTTAAAGGCGAATCTTCTCCCTATCCGGTAACCGCCGACCGTAAGTTTAATCCTCTTCAGAAGGTAGCATATATTGTTGTCATGTATGTGTTTATGCCATTGGTGATCATTTCCGGAATTGCATTACTGTTTCCCGAAACCATTGTCCCCCGTGTTTTTGGATTCAGCGGCATACATCTGACGGCTCTGTTGCATTCTGCGGTTGGTTTTGGAATATCCTTATTTCTGATCATACATGTGTATATCAGCACTACCGGTAAACCTATCTCCAGGAATTTCAAAAGCATTATGACCGGCTGGCATTGATGCTGTCATTTGCTGTTACAGCACGATTGTCATTTTTATCTTGAATATGGCTGTAATGGCCAAATTGTTATTTTTGTGCACTCATTTCAATAAAAATTATAACCATGAAATACTACCATACACTAATTCTTTTTGTAGCCATTCTTTTAAGTTCATGTCAGCAAGAGGCAGCCCGGGTTGATTATGCCGTTGACCCGAATAATCGCGAAGTAAAGGTAGTTGATGTGGTTCAGGCCAGTGCCTATACCTACCTCGAAGTGAGTGAAAAAGGTGAGAAATTCTGGATTGCCGTAAACCTCATGGAAGCAAAAAAGGGCGATGTGCTGCATTTCAGCCAGTCGATGGAAATGACAGATTTCCACTCACGCGACCTGAACCGAACTTTTGAAAAACTGCATTTTGTGGATGATATCAGCAGCAATCCTATTCCCATGAAAGGGCATGCCACTCAAAGTATACCACCCGGCAGCATGAAATCAGTTACCGGTAAAAAAGAGATTAGCGTCAAAACACCCGAAGGAGCTGTATCGATAGGTGATTTATTCGCCTCAAAAGCCAGTTATAACCAACAAAAGATCAAGGTGGCAGGCGAAGTGGTCAAAGTGAATGCTGCCATCATGGGCAAAAACTGGGTGCATCTTCAGGATGGCACAGGTGACCAGCAAAATTATGACCTCACTATAACCACTCAGGATGTGGTGAGGGTTGGCGATGTTGTGGTTTTTGAAGGTATTATAGCAGTTGATAAGGATTTTGGATCAGGATATACTTATGACCTGATTATGGAAGAAGCAGTTGTTGTTACTCAGCCTGTTTACTAAGTTACGGAATAGCCTTCATCAGACTATCTGTTTCACCAGATTACAGCCCCTTTTGAAAGGAATTAATTTCTCTATTATTTTCATTTACTGGCTGATTGTTTACCATTTTTAGGATATTTCCCTCAGAAACGTCCTTTTTTTAATAGCTTTGCACCCGATTTTTTAATGCGCAAGCACGATTCCGAACAGACAATGAGCGGCAGATACAAAGAATACCATAACTTAAATCTTACCACTACCGGCGAGCACATCCGCCGGTTTTGGGAAGCCAACGACATTTTCAAGAAAAGCCTCGAAACACGAAAGGATGGCGAACACTTTGTTTTTTACGAAGGGCCTCCTTCAGCCAACGGAGTTCCGGGTATCCATCATGTTATGGCTCGGGCGATCAAAGACATCTTCTGCCGCTATCAAACGCTTAAGGGTAAGTATGTGCAGCGAAAAGCCGGTTGGGACACCCACGGACTGCCCGTTGAGATAAGTGTGGAGAAAACACTTGGTATTACCAAAGAAGACATTGGCAAGAAAATCACAGTCGAAGAATACAATCAGGCATGCCGCCGCGAGGTGATGAAGTACAAGGATTTATGGGACGAATTAACCCGAAAAATGGGGTATTGGGTCGATCTGGAGCATCCTTACATCACTTTTGATAATAAATATATTGAGTCCGTCTGGTTTCTGCTTTCGAAGCTATACGAAAAAGGACTTTTATACAAAGGCTACACCATCCAGCCCTATTCTCCGGCAGCGGGTACAGGTCTGAGTACCCACGAACTTAATCAGCCGGGCTGTTACAGAGATGTTAAAGACACTTCTGCCACTGCTCAGTTTGAATTAATCCGCACGGAAAAGGCCATCTTCAAACACACTGAACCTGATGTGCCGGTTTACATACTTGCCTGGACTACTACCCCCTGGACATTGCCATCAAATACGGCACTTGCTGTTGGCCCAAACATCAATTATGTATTGCTCAGATCATTCAATCCCTACACAGGATCGCCTGTGCAGCTGATTCTGGCCAAAGATCTGTTGCCATCATTCTTTGATCCTTCAGTGCAGGATACCCCTTTGGAAGATTACAAGACCGGTGATAAGAAAGTACCCTTTCGGATTCTGGATGAATGCACGGGCAGCCAACTGGCCGGAATAAGATACAAACAACTGATTCCTTGGATTAAACCAATGGGAGACGCCTTCCGGGTTATTGAAGGAGATTTTGTTACCACCAGCGATGGTACAGGCATCGTACATATTGCACCTACTTTCGGTGCCGACGACGACAGGGTGGCCCGTCAATCAGGGATAGTGCCGCTTCTGCTGATCGATAAAGACGGTAGCAAAAGACCTATGGTTGATTTACGCGGCAGATTTTTTCCTGTTGACGAACTTGATCCTGAATTCGTAGCTCAATTTGTAGATCTTGATACCTACACAGAGTATTCCGGCCGGTTTGTGAAAAATGAATATGACGAAAACCTGCCTGCTGATGCCGCAACCCTCGATGTTGATATCTCTGTGATGCTTAAGAAAGAGAACAAAGCATTCAGGATCGAAAAATATGTGCACAATTATCCCCATTGCTGGCGAACCGACAAACCGGTGCTTTATTATCCCATGGACAGCTGGTTTATCCGCACAACTGCCTATCGCGAACGGATGCTCGAACTTAACCGCACAATCAACTGGAAACCAAAAGCAACAGGGGAAGGCAGGTTTGGTAACTGGCTTGAAAATCTTGTTGACTGGAATCTTTCACGCTCACGATTCTGGGGCGTGCCGCTTCCGGTATGGACAACCGAAGACAAATCGGAGCAGCGTTGCTTTGGTTCGGTTGCAGAACTTAAAAAAGCAATAGATGAGTCCGTTGCTGCCGGACTGATGGAAAGCAATCCATTTGAAACCTACCAGCCCGGTAACACTTCGGAGCTAAACTATCAGGGCTTCGACCTCCACAGGCCTTATGCTGACCGAATTGTCCTTGTTTCAAACAGCGGAAAACCCATGTACAGAGAACCAGACCTCATCGATGTCTGGTTTGATTCAGGAGCGATGCCGTATGCCCAGTCTCATTATCCCTTCGAGGATGTGAATTATTTCAGGCAAAATTTTCCGGCTGATTTTATTGCAGAAGGCGTGGACCAAACACGGGGTTGGTTCTTTACATTGCATGCCATTGCGGTTATGTTGTTTGATTCAGTGGCCTTCAGGACAGTAGTTAGCAATGGACTGGTGCTCGACAAGAACGGAAATAAAATGTCGAAAAGACTGGGTAATGCCGTTGATCCGTTCGAAACCATCGAAAAATATGGCCCTGATGCCACGCGCTGGTATATGATCACCAACTCACAACCCTGGGACAACCTTAAATTTGACCTCAATGGTGTTGACGAGGTCAGAAGAAAATTCTTTGGCACGCTTTACAACACATATGCTTTTTTTGCCCTTTACGCCAATATCGACGGATTCAATTATGCTGAACCTGATATTCCGCACGACGACAGGCCAGAAATTGACCGCTGGATTTTGTCTGAACTGAACTCGCTCATCATGATAGTGGATGAAGCCTATGAAAACTACGAACCAACGCGCGCCGGAAGGGCAATTCAGGATTTTGTGGATGAGCATCTGAGCAACTGGTATGTGCGTTTGTCGCGCAGACGTTTCTGGAAAGGTAATTATTCAAACGACAAGATCAGTGCTTACCAGACACTGTATACCTGCCTAGAAGTAATTGCCCGGCTGTCATCCCCCGTTGCTCCATTCTTCAGCGAACAGTTGTTCCTCGACCTCAATTCAGTGAGTAAAAAACTTCCATACGAATCAGTTCACCTGAGCGACTTTCCGGTTGCAAAACCAGAACTGATCGACAAATCACTGGAACAACGTATGGAAATGGCACAGCAGTTTTCATCCATGGTGCTTTCGCTGCGCAAAAAAGCGAATATCAGGGTTCGTCAGCCACTCAACAAAATCATGATTCCGGTTTCGGGTGCTGACATGTTGAGTCAACTAAAAGAGGTTGAAAATTTGATACTCTCAGAAGTTAACGTAAAAACCATTGAATACCTTACCGAAGGTTCCGGTATTTTGGTCAAACGAATAAGACCTAATTTCAAAACCCTTGGTCCGCGCTTTGGAAAACTGATGAAACAGATCGGCCAGGCATTCGCATTATTAAGTCAGAGTGATATCCGCAGGCTGGAGCATGATGTTGCACTTTCCATGATTGTGGAGGGGGAAACCATTCAGTTAAATATCGAGGACGCTGAAATCACTACCGAAGATATTCCGGGTTGGACTGTAACCACACAGGACAAGTTAACCGTGGCCCTTGACATGACCATTACTGAGGATTTGCGTAAGGAAGGTCTGGCGCGCGAACTGGTCAACAGAGTACAGAATCTCAGAAAAGACACAGGCCTCGAAGTCACCGACAGAATATTTCTTGAAGTAAACACCGAACCTGACCTTGCTCAGGCTTTTGACTTGTTCAGGGATTACATTTGTTCCGAAACACTTGCAGAAATGAAATTGATTAACGACTTTGGTTCAGATGAAGTGTCTAATTATGAGTTGATTGATGAAAATTATGCCCGGATCAGAATCAGTCGGTTATGACCACTATCGAAAATTTCATCTACAAGAACAATACTTAATCTAATTTGTAGTATATTTATTGCGGAATCGGAATCAACCGGTTCATGGTCACTTAAAACACATGGAATTATGAAAGAGGAAGAAAAATCGCAGGATACCGATCTGAAGAAAACCCGGTATTCGGATGAGGAGCTGGAAGAATTCAGGGCCATCATTATGCAGAAACTCGAAAAAGCCAGAGCTGACCTGAAAATACTCTCTGAGGCTTTATCTAATGTTGATGAGCATGGTACTGACGACACTTCGCCTACCTTTAAGGTTTTGGAAGAAGGTTATCAGGTGCTTTCGAAGGAAGAGAACGGACGCCTTGCCGCCCGGCAGCAGAAATTCATCAATAATCTGGAAAATGCACTTATCCGTATTGAGAACAAAAGCTACGGTATTTGCCGCGCAACAGGCAAGTTGATAGCCAAAGAAAGGCTTAGAATAGTGCCGCACGCTACCCTGAGCATTGAAGCCAAACTGCAGCAAAGTAAATGAACCTGATTGTTGCAGGCTTACGGAGTGCTCCTGTGAGTGTTTTCTTAATGTCATCGTTCTGTTTTAACTCAGGACGATATGCTTTATGATGCAATAAATTTTGTGCATATAATCGGAATACAATCCATCCTGTTTAATCCAAGAATCCGTTGAAAAAACCTCTTTTAATCATATTTCTGGTCCTTTTGTTCGACCAGTTGCTGAAATTCTACATTAAACTCACCATGACCATCGGTCAGGAGATTCCTGTTGCCGGAAACTGGTTTATCATCCATTTCACCGAAAACAACGGTATGGCATTCGGTTTTGAGTTTGCCGGCGAATGGGGAAAATTGTCCCTGAGCATATTTAGGATACTGGCAGTTGGGGCATTGTTTTTCTATTTGGCATACCTTACCCGCCACAAGACCAAATTTGGCCCTATATTCGGTATCACAATGATCCTTGCAGGTGCACTTGGAAACATTATTGACAGCGCTTTTTACGGAATGATTTTCAGTTCGAGCAGCTATCATACCGTTGCCACATTCATGCCCGAAGGCGGGGGTTATGAAACCTTCCTGCACGGTAAGGTTGTTGATATGTTTTATTTTCCGCTGATTACAATTGCCCAGGAGCAGGTGCCTGCCTGGATCCCGGATTTTATATTTGGCAGTGATGGCTACTTTATCTTTTTCAGGCCGGTTTTCAATATTGCCGATGCGTCCATAACAACCGGCGTACTGTGGATGTTGCTGTTTCAGCGCAACTTCCTGAAGAAAATGTAGCTTATCCCTACGCCCGCCAAGTTGACATACAGGCTAAAAAAACTAAAGACCAGGTCGGACGAAAGAGACTAAATTGTATATTTGCGCCCGAATTCCAATACTTTAACCAATTCGCCTTTTCAAAATGAACAAACCCATCACAGGACACATTGCGCAGATTATCGGACCGGTAATTGATATTGCTTTTGAACAGGAAGGACAACTTCCCAACCTTCTGGATGCTCTGGAAATTACCCGTGAAAATGGAGAAAAACTTATCCTCGAAGCACAACAGGCCATCGGAGAAAACACTATTCGCGCCATAGCCATGGATTCGACAGACGGATTAAGAAGAGGAATGCCTGTGATTTCTCTTGGTAAACCCATATCTATGCCCACTGGCGATATGGTAAAAGGCCGATTGTTTAATGTGATCGGAGATCCTATTGATGGTTTGAAAGAAGTGAAGGCTACCGGATCTTATCCAATACACCGCGACCCGCCGTTGTTTGAAAACCTTACCACACAGAAAGAAGTGTTGTACACCGGTATCAAGGTTATCGACCTGATCGAACCTTATGCCAAAGGCGGAAAAATTGGTTTGTTTGGAGGGGCAGGTGTAGGCAAAACGGTTATCATCATGGAATTGATCAATAACATTGCCAAATCTTATTCCGGTATGTCGGTGTTTGCCGGTGTTGGAGAACGCACCCGCGAAGGAAATGACCTTCTTCGTGAAATGATCGAGTCAGGCGTTATCAAATACGGAAAAGAGTTTACCGAAAGCCTCGAACATGGCGGCTGGGACCTATCGAAGGTTGACTACGACATGCTCGAACAATCACAGGCAACTTTGGTGTTCGGACAAATGAATGAGCCTCCGGGAGCACGTGCACGTGTAGCCCTTAGTGGCTTGACCATGGCCGAATATTTCCGCGATGGAGACGAAGAATCAGGCGGTAGGGACATTCTGTTTTTCATCGACAATATTTTCCGCTTTACACAGGCAGGAAGTGAGGTTTCGGCATTGCTTGGCCGTATGCCCTCAGCCGTAGGGTATCAACCAACTCTGGCAACCGAAATGGGTATTATGCAGGAAAGGATTACATCTACCAAGCGCGGTTCAATTACTTCTGTACAGGCAGTATATGTGCCTGCTGATGACCTTACCGACCCGGCACCTGCAACAACTTTTGCCCACCTTGATGCTACAACAGTACTCAACCGTAAAATTGCAGAACTAGGTATTTACCCAGCAGTTGACCCATTGGATTCAACCTCCCGGATCCTGTCGCCTGAAGTAGTCGGCGAAGCTCATTACAAAACCGCCCAACGCGTGAAAAACATTCTGCAACGTTACAAGGAATTGCAGGATATCATTGCCATTCTGGGTATGGACGAATTAAGTGAAGAAGATAAGCTGATCGTGAACAGGGCACGTCGCGTGCAGAGGTTCCTTTCGCAACCATTCCACGTTGCCGAACAGTTTACCGGTATACCCGGAACCATCGTTTCCATTGAAGATACCATCAAGGGTTTCAACATGATCATGGACGGTGAAGTGGACGAATATCCCGAAGCAGCCTTCAACCTTGTCGGAACCATTGAAGAAGCAATTGAAAAAGGCAAAAGAATGCTGGCAGAGTCACGTGCTTAACTGAAAAAACCATGAATCTGGAAATCATCACACCGGACAAAACCATTTATCAGGGAGAGGTAGTGCTTGTGCAACTGCCCGGCCTCGATGGTCTGTTCGAAATATTGAATAACCACGCCCCAATGATTGCTGCCTTAGGAAAAGGCAGGGTTAAAGTGCATGATCAGGAAAAGAATGAGATGTTTTTTCCGATCAACGGAGGCGTTATTGAAGTGTTGCACAATAAAGTGCTGGTGCTGGCCGAATAAACACTCTTTTACTCCACAGAAAATGCAAACGGGGACATATTGTCCCCGTTTTTCGTTGAAAAACTTACTTACCAACCGTTATAAAACCGAAATTGTCATTGGCAATACTGCCTCAGTGCCTCATCAGCCATCCCGATTCCCAGACCTGATGCTTTCTTCCAGTCATTGCAGGCCAGCTCTGTTTTGCCGCTGTAATAATAGGCAAGACCTCGGTTCATATATGAATTGCCATGAGAAGGGTTAATCACTATGGCTCGTGAAAAATCTGCAATGGCTTTTTCATAGTCTTCTATTCTGCCATAAGATGTCCCCCTGTTGTAAAAGGCCATATATAATTTGTCGTTTATTTCAAGTGCCTGTGTGTAATATTTTATAGATTCTTGAATTCGGTTCTCAAGGTAATGTATCATGCCTGAGTAGATAAGTGCCGAAGTGTCTGACGGATTAAACTTAATTGCATCACTAAAATAGGAAAGTGCCAGCGAATACTCCTTCAGCGAATAATAACAGGATCCAAGATTGTAGTAAATGAGCGGATTTGTTGGATCAAATTCGGCAGCAGAAAGGAAGGTCTGTGTTGCTTCCTGATATCGTTGCTCTTTCATCTCCTTAGTCCCCTGTTGAAATAACTGGTAGGCTTTGCCCCTGTTATTCTCTTCATGCTCATGTTCAGACTTTGGTTGTGTGCCTGAAACCGCTGAGCTGTTTTTTGTTGCCTCACTATTGCTTGACACATCTGGACTACTACAGGATTGACAGGCCAGAAAAACGGACAAAACAGTAAACAGAAATATTAAGCGCATAGAACTATTTTTTACAAAGGTACGAGCAATCTGGTTATGCTGACATCGTTGTGTCAGAATCAAGGTGTACTCATTTGTTTGCCAATATTGATCTGGGCAGGAACCGAGAGATGTATCTGAACCAATTTCCATTCACCATCCTGTTTGTCCGCAACACCTGAAAGCCTCAGGCCTTCATACTCGTAAGCAGTGTCACCGTAAATGAAATTGTATTTCATCTTTTGCGAAAACCATGCAGTTGTACCACTTTGACTAATATTCAGCTGAAGGTCTTCGGCGGCTATAAACATATCGCTAACAAGACTGAATTGTTTGCTGAATGCGTTTTTGATGGCCTGCCATCCCATGAGTTTCTCGTGGCTGTCGGTACCGATGAGCGTTATCTGACCATCTACAGACCATGTGTTTTCCAGCATGATAAAGTCTTCATTTTCTGAAGCCATCTGGTAGCGCTCGATGAGGTTTTCGATCTGAATGCGATCATCAGCCATATTCGGTGCCGGATCTTGTGGTCCGGTGCAGGAAATACAAACAGTCAGAAGCACGATGATAAATTTTGTTACAGATTTCATCTTGTTTTTTAATTTGTTTGCGGGTTAACAGTGAAAAATTTCATAGTATGAAATTACAACCAATAATTCCGGTTTCGACAAAGTCAGAGCTATTTAGAATCATTCTAAAGAATAATTTGAAGTATTGGAGGCTGTTTTTACACAAAATGCTGAATCAGTTAAAAAAAGGCTTTCACGTTTGGGGAAATTTTCGTAAAATTGCAGCCAATTTCTAACGAAGAATCAACTCTATACATGGCTTATATCAAAGGCTTCCGGATGAGCGGATTAGTAGCATTTTGGATGTTTGTTGCAGGTCTGTTTTTTATCGCACCTCAACAACTTAAAGCAGAGGACAAACATGATGAAGGGCATCATAAAAAGGAATTCAACGCCGGACAGAAGATCATAGACCATATCGTTGATGCGTACGAATGGCATATTCTGGATATTGGTGATTTCCATTTATCAGTGCCTTTTCCGGTAATTTTGTATGATGAAGGAAACTGGCATGTTTTCATGTCATCGAAATTTAAGCACGGATATGCTTCTTACAAAGGCTATGAAATAGCTAAGGAAGGAAATCTGAAGGGAAAAGTGATCAGAAAAGCTGAAGATGGTACCGAAATAAGGCCGCTTGATCTTTCCATTACCAAAAACGTTTTTTCCATATTTTTCGCTTCTGGATTGATCATTTTTTTGTTTATGAGCATATCCAAAGCGTACAAGAGAACACGTAAACATGCTCCGAAAGGGATACAATCGGTTCTTGAGCCACTGATTATGTTTATACGCGACGAAATCGCCATAACCTCCATCGGACGCAATAAATATGAGAAGTTTCTTCCCTATCTGCTGACGGTGTTTTTCTTTATTTTCTTTAATAACCTGCTGGGTATTGTTCCGATTTTTCCGGGTGGAGCCAATGTCACCGGAAATATTGCCGTAACCGGAGTTCTTGCCTTATTCACATTCTTCATTACGGCTATCAGAGCCAACAAGAATTACTGGATGCACATTTTCAATACCCCGGGTGTGCCCTGGTGGTTGAAATTTCCTGTGCCGTTGATGCCCATAATTGAACTGGTAGGCGTATTTACCAAGCCCTTTGTGTTGATGGTGCGTCTCTTTGCCAATATCACCGCCGGTCACATCATTATCCTAGGCTTTATCAGCCTCATTTTTGTATTCGGGCAAACAAGCATTTTTGCCGGCTATGGTATTTCGGTAATATCTATAACACTGGCCATATTTATTTTCTTTCTCGAACTGCTTGTTGCCTTCATTCAGGCGTATGTTTTTACGCTTCTTTCGGCTATTTATTTTGGAATGGCTGTTGAGGAGCATCATCATGAGGAGGGACACCATTAATGGATTCAACATTATCAAGATAACCCATTATTAACTTAAATACATCTAAACCATGGAATTATTAACCATTTTATTGCAGGCTGTAATGGACCTGACCCCTATTGCCAAGATGGCTGCCGGCCTCGGTGCCAGCATTGCTACTATTGGTGCCAGTTATGGTATCGGCCAGATCGGACGCAGCGCACTGGAATCGATTGCCCGTCAGCCCGAGGCTGCTGGTGACATCCGTTCCAACATGATCGTATCGGCAGCGCTCATCGAAGGAGTTGCTTTCTTTGCGATTGTTGTGTGTCTGTTGATTGTGTTCCTCTAACAGCTTATGAAGAATCCGGCTGCGCAACGGTTGGTTGCGTGGCTGGGTTTGATTTGAACCGTTAAAATTAAAGCTATGGAATTAGTTAACCCGGGTATAGGATTGATTTTTTGGATGACCCTCGCGTTTGGAACAGTGTTTTTTGTGCTGTCGAAGTTTGCCTGGCCATCCATTCTCAGGGCATTGAAAGAGCGTGAGCAGCACATAGAAGAGGCACTCCAGGCCGCTGATATCACCAAGGAAGAAATGAAGAAGCTTAAGATTGACAACGAAAAGTTGCTCAAGGAAGCTAAAGACGAACGGGATGCCATACTCAACGATGCACGCAAAATCCGTGATAAAATAATTGATGAAGCCAGAATCAGGGCTAATGAAGAAGCCGACAGGATTGTGGAAAGTGCCAGAGAACGTATCGAAAACGAAAAGATGGCAGCAATGGTTGAGATGAAGAATCAGATCGCAAAAGTATCCATTGATATTGCCGAAATGATCCTGCGCGAAAAAATGAAATCAGACAAGGCACAGACCGATTTCATTGAAAGGATTATTGATGAATCAAGATTAAATTGATTCGGCCATGAAGAATATCCTGCTTTCAAAAAGGTATGCCACAGCTTTGTTCGATCTGTCAATCAGTGGTAAACAGCTTGATCAGGTACATGCTGATATGAAGTTGGTTGCAGCAACCCTTGCTGAAAACAGGGAACTGCGCAAATTGATGACAAACCCGGTTGTGCCGCCATCAAAGAAAAAAACAGTCATCAGAAGTATTTTTGAAAATCATGTTCAACCCCTTACGCTTGCTTTCATGGATATTCTGATCCGTAAAGGCCGCGAACAGGAAATCGCCATGATCGCAGAGCATTTCGGTCAGATGTATCTTGATTACAACAACATAGCAGTAGTTGAGCTTGAAACGGCAACGCCATTGCCTGAAGCGCTCGAACAGAAGATTTCGGGATTGATCAGTGCACAAACCAACAAAAAAATCAACATCAGCGGATCTGTTGACAAGGAACTTATCGGTGGATTCGTTCTCCGCATGGGTGATTATCAGTATGATGCAAGTATCAGGCGTGTAATCAAAAGATTGCATGATGATTTTGATAAGAATTTATTTATAAAGGAATTTTAACGTTTAAGCAATAAGCAAATATGGCAGCTATTAAACCTGCAGAAGTATCAGCGATCCTGCGAAAGGAACTTGCTGGATTTAAGACTGATGCCGTTCTGGAAGAAGTTGGATCAGTGTTACAAATCGGTGACGGAATTGCCCGTGTATATGGAATGGGTAATGCTGAGTCGGGCGAACTGGTTGAATTTGAGAAAAACGGGCTAATGGGCATTGTGCTCAACCTTGAGGAGGACAATGTGGGAGTTGTATTGCTCGGAGACATTGCCGGAATCAACGAAGGTGATGCAGTGAAACGTACAGGCAGGATCGCCTCTTTGAAAGTGGGAGAAGGCATGCTTGGCCGTGTTATCAACACGCTTGGACAGCCAATCGATGGAAAAGGTGAGATCAAAGGCGAGACGTACGAGATGCCTCTCGAGCGAAAGGCTCCCGGAGTAATATTCAGACAACCGGTGAATGAACCCTTGCAAACCGGTATCAAGGCCGTTGATGCCATGATCCCTATCGGACGTGGTCAGCGTGAATTGATCATCGGCGACCGCCAAACAGGGAAAACGGCAATTGCCATTGATACCATCATCAATCAAAAGGAGTTTTACGATCGTGGTGAAACGGTGTATTGTATTTATGTTGCCGTTGGCCAAAAAGGATCCACAGTTGCCAACATTGTAAAAATCCTTGAAGATAATGGCGCAATGCCTTACACCATAGTCATTTCAGCCACAGCTTCCGACCCGGCCGCCATGCAGTTTTACGCTCCATTTGCAGGCGCTGCAATTGGCGAATTTTTCCGCGACACAGGCCGACCTGCACTGGTAATCTACGATGACCTTTCGAAACAGGCTGTTGCTTATAGGGAGGTTTCTCTGTTGCTGCGCCGGCCACCGGGAAGGGAAGCGTACCCGGGCGATGTATTTTACCTCCATTCGCGCCTGCTCGAAAGGGCTGCAAAAATCATCAACTCTGATGAAATTGCAAAGAACATGAACGACCTGCCCGAAAGTCTTCGTCCCCTCGTGAAAGGTGGCGGTTCGCTTACCGCACTCCCCATCATCGAAACACAGGCCGGTGACGTTTCAGCTTATATCCCAACCAACGTAATCTCGATCACCGACGGGCAGATATTCCTCGAAACAAACTTATTCAACTCAGGGATCAGACCTGCAATCAACGTAGGAATCTCGGTTTCGCGTGTGGGTGGAAATGCACAGATCAAATCCATGAAGAAAGTTGCCGGGACACTGAAACTCGACCAGGCTCAATACCGCGAACTGGAAGCATTCAGTAAATTCGGCTCCGACCTTGATGCAGCCACTATGGCGGTGCTCGACAAAGGAAAGCGTAACGTTGAAATCCTCAAACAGCCCCAGTATTCGCCCATGAAAGTGGAGCAACAGATTGCCATAATCTTCTGCGGCACAAACAACCTTCTGCGCAAAGTACCGGTCAGCAAAGTGAATGATTTTCAGATCGAATTTCTGCATACTCTCGAGGAAAAACATGCACCATTGCTTTCTTCGCTCAAGGCCGGAAAATACACAGATGAGATTGTAGCAGAGCTTACTACCGTTGCCAGAGCAATAGCAGCACGTTACGAATAAAAGCACATTGCAGGCAAATTTTATCATATCATGCCAAACCTAAAAGAAGTAAGAACCAGGATCGAATCGGTCAATTCGACCAAGCAGATCACAAGTGCCATGAAGATGGTGGCCGCTTCAAAGTTGCGTAAAGCACAGAATGCCATCATCACCATGAGACCTTATGCTGCTAAACTGCACGATTTAATGAAAAACCTCAGTGCAGAGACCAGTGTTGCCGAAGGGTCTTTTTCCCGGACAACCACAGAAAGCGAAAAAGTGCTTGTTATTCCTGTTACTTCAAACAGGGGCTTGTGTGGTGCTTTCAACGCCAATGTGATCAGATCGGCCGGAAAACTGATCAGCGAACAATACCAACAGCAGCAAAGCAACGGTAATTTGTCTCTGTATTGTATCGGTAAGAAAGGCGAAGAGTTTTTCCGTAGCCGTAAGTTTGCACTGGTCGGGTCGGCAAATCACCTTTTCGATAATCTGAGTTTTCAGGAGGTTGTGCCTGTTGCTGAATCCATAATGAATGATTTTGTTTCTGGTCGCTATGACAAGGTTGTGTTTATATACAACAGGTTTAAAAATGCCGGAACCCAATTTTTGACTGTGGAGCAATTTCTGCCGGTCGAACTTCCGGAATCCGATGAAAACAAAATTACCTCAGAAACTGATTATATCTATGAGCCGGGAAAGCAACAAATTCTGGAAGAGTTGATTCCCAAGACCCTTAAAATTCAGTTTTATAAGGTGCTGCTCGATAGCTTTGCTTCAGAACATGGTGCCAGAATGGTGGCCATGAACAAAGCTACCGATAATGCATCAGAGTTGCTCAAAGAACTGAAATTGAGCTATAATAAAGCCAGACAGGCAGCCATTACCAAAGAAATACTCGAAATTGTCGGTGGTGCCAATGCCTTGAACGGATAGCCTGTGGCTGCCAGAAGCAATGAACTTTTGACAAGACAGATTGTTTAATAATTAAAAGAATTACAATCATGAAAAGTAAAGTTGAATCAGCAATTAACGAACAAATCCGACGTGAGGAGTTTTCATCACGCTTATACCTGTCCATGGCCATCTGGTGCGAATGCAATGGTTTTCCGGGTGCAGCGGCTTTCCTCTACAGACAGTCGGATGAAGAAAGGATGCATCAGTTGAAATTGGTTCACTATGTTAACGACAGGGGTGGAAAGGCTGTACTGATGGCCCTAGAACAACCCGAAGGTACCTATAACTCATTGCTCGATGTGTTTCAGAAAGTGATGCACCACGAAGAGTATATCACTTCTTCCATCAACGACCTTTATGGCGTAACACTGGAAGAAAAAGACTATACTACCGGAAATTTTCTTCAGTGGTATATAACCGAACAAATTGAAGAAGAAAGTACCATGCGTACGATACTCGACAAAATCAGTCTGGTGGGTACCGACAAAGCCGGTATGTTCCACATCGACAAGGAACTGGATGCGATGACCGCTGCAGCAGCCCCTATTCCGGCCGTATAGAAGTGTCATCCCTGATATAATAATACGAAAACAGGCAAACTGCCTGTTTTTTTTATTTTAACAGTACCTTTTCACCCGTGTTGTACATTTCATCGGGTAATATCGTTTATTTTTGAAGAACAATAGTTTGAGCTATGGCTAAATCCAAAACTGTGTTTTTTTGCCGCAACTGCGGGCACGAAGCTGCCAAATGGATAGGAAAATGTCCGGCCTGCGGCGAATGGAACACCTTTGCCGAAGAGACCATCGTTACCGGCAAATCCGGGTCGGCGCAAATGTTGCTTCAGCAGGGGTCATCACAGCCACCGGTTCCTGTGCAGGAGATTGAAGCCGGAAAGGAACAACGCATGGATATGCACTATGCCGAACTGAACCGTGTGCTGGGTGGAGGTCTGGTGCCCGGATCGCTTATCCTGATCGGAGGCGAGCCCGGAATAGGAAAATCAACCCTGATGTTGCAGGTGGCTTTGTCGCTCAACCGGATGAAGGTGCTTTATGTCTCCGGCGAGGAAAGTCGTCAGCAAATTAGGATGAGGGCTGACAGGATTGGGATTGGAAACGAACAGTGCTATATATTGACCGAAACCGACACCTCCGCCATCATGCAACATTTTGCCCGGCTTGAGCCCGATCTGGTGGTTGTTGATTCAATACAGACCTTGCAAACCTCAAGGGTTGAAGCCTCGGCCGGAAGCATCACGCAAATTCGTGAATGTGCAGCCGAACTGAACAAATTGGCAAAAGTTTCAAATGTGCCTGTATTTCTGATTGGGCATATCACCAAGGACGGGAGCATCGCAGGGCCTAAGGTGCTGGAACATATGGTTGACACGGTAATTCAGTTTGAGGGCGACCGACATTACGGTTTTAGGATACTGAGGGCTGTTAAAAACCGCTTTGGCTCTGCCTCAGAGTTGGGCATCTTTGAGATGCATGCCAAAGGGCTTCGAGAAGTGAGTAATCCGAGTGAAGTGCTCCTGTCGCAGCGCGATACTGCGGTAAGCGGTGTTGCCATATCAGCTATGATTGAAGGGCTGCGCCCCATGCTGATCGAAACACAGGCTCTTGTGAGTACAGCTGCTTACGGTACACCCCAACGATCGGTCACCGGTTTCGATCTTCGCCGGTTGAATATGTTGCTTGCAGTGCTGGAAAAGAGAGCTGGTTTCAGACTCAGTGCCAAAGACGTATTCCTGAACATTGCCGGCGGGCTCAGGGTTGATGACCCGGCTACCGACCTTGCAGTGATTGCCGCTATCTTATCTTCATCGGGCGACATACCTATTGACGACAAAATTGCGTTTGCTGCTGAAGTTGGCCTCTCGGGCGAAATAAGGGCAGTGAACCGTGTAGAAGCACGGATCAGTGAAGCCGATAAATTGGGATTCAACAGAATATTCATTTCAAAGTTCAACGCCAAATCACTGGACAACAAAGCCTACCGAATCCGGATTGAATCCATTTCCTCAGTACAGGAATTAGCCGAACGATTGTTTGGATAAACGCTGGTCTGCTAAAGTCCGACATGAATTAAAGTAATAGTCTCTTTATACTCAAAATTGGTATTTAATTCACTCTCTTCAACACGACCTTTTCAGCAGTTTTGTCTCGGATGAGTGTGTAAAAATTCCTAAGAGCCTCATAATGGACAGGGCTGATCAGATCGGTGTTCATGGCATATTGGTATTGAACGGTCAGGCTACCTGCACCATGGGCAACAGAATAGAGGAACGAACCTATATTTTCAGGAAGTGAAAACCTGACAGCTTTAGGCAATGATTCCACCACAAACGATTCAGGCAGTTTTATGGTTATGATTATTCTTTTGGATTCTTTGTTGTTGAAGAAAACAGGTAATTCGCGGGTTTCAGATTTAAACACATTTTCGCTTTCTTTCCAGATCATCATAGGCTCCAGATAAATAAAATCACCTGTTTCAGTAGCACAGCCGTTAAGTACGAAATCATATTGTTCCGTCACCTTGTCAGATGTTCCGGTGATTCCGTCAACATTCAGATTGGAAACTTCAAGGTCGGGATACATATCATGCAAATCATTCAGATATCCTTTTTCACGTTCACTTTGCTTATATCTTTCCCTGAATTCTGAAGCATGGTAATCAATTAACTGGATTCTTGTCTTTCCCTGAAACGACATGTCTTCATGAAGACCGACCATTGCCATGATAGATGTAGTGCCCATGTTTGGGTTTTCAATGGCAATGCGATAACCCTTGCGGTTGTTGTCGATCAGAATACCATCCATATTAAGTGCCCTGTCAGGAAGTTGACCGGCAAGCAGGTTTTTACTGCTTGCATCCAGAAACACTTTGTTGCTGTCGATTACGACCATAGCGATCACATAGTTTAGTTGGGCAAAACTTGGATGGGTAATATTTAAGAATCCATTTGATCTGGAACTCATAACAACCGGTCTCACATCCAGATTTGCTTTTTTCAGCATGTTGATGAGTAAAAGATTGATATCAGCAATGTTACCAGTTTTGTCCTTCAGTAATTTTCTGAGGCCATACTGGCACTGTTCGCCCAGATACTCGTTCCACTGGAAATTGTCGCGCACCCAATAAAATATCTTCTTGTATTTTTCTTTTGGATCTAGCGATATTGTTTCTTCAATAATGGGTTCAAGTTCGTTAAGCCTCGCGTTGATTTGCTGACCGAAATCATCGCTTCCCATGAGTAAGTCGGCTATATTGTCCCAGGTTGTTGAATAGTTATAGGTACGGGAACCTACGAACTGAATAAATGAAAGCTCGTGTTGAACAGCAGGATAGTAGTTGTACATATTTGTGACAAAGGGCTCGTCTTTTATTGAGGGCAATGAAGAAGCCCTGAAGTTTTCTATATCTACCCTGTAGTTTATGTTATCAGTTGTTCTTGATGCGTTAGGTCCACCATAGACCATTCCCATAATTGTTTCTGACCTGGAGCTATTTTTGATTTCAATTTTAAGTGGCAAGCCCTTTATTGAGCGGTTGAACCGGAAGTACTCAGGATATTCAACCTGATAATCCACAAAGTTTACAGGAATGTTCTGCTGCAAATAGAAAGGTCTTAGTGAGATACTGGCCGGTTCGACCAATTCGTATTCAATATCTACAACAGTGCCTTTAACTACGTTAGGCATGGCAATTTTTCTCTTTTTCAAATATTTATGAATGTCTTCAGTAAATATTGCTGTGTTTTCCAATTTGGTTTCGACTATTTTACCATCAACCAGATTGAATGCTGATGCCCTGAATTTTGTGAATTTGCCTTCGGGGTGGAAAGGGATCTCCAGATCGGCATATGATGAACCTTCCTGGTGGTACACCTTAATTCGAAGGTGAATCTGTGTGTGAAGTTTAAACCAGTTTTCGGCAGTATGAAACTCATAGAACCTACGACCCTCATGATGCAGGATTGCTGCTTTAGCATCAGCCTCTAAGGGATGGCTTTCTTCGGATAATTCGTTTTTGCTAACAGAACGAAACTTAACTTTTTGTGCAATAAGGGATTGCAAAGGCATAAATGCCAATAGAAGGAGAATGACAAAGTTATTCATTAGATTATGTATTTGAGTACAATTGATGCTGCATCGTGTTTGGACACTTCGCGAATAAACTGATAATATTGCTCATATTGCTCGGGCAAATACCAGCCGCTGTTCAGTATAAGTGTTCGCTCATACTGTATCAATTGGTCCGATATCTGAAGTGTTGAAGTTTTATAATACCCGAAAGGACTGTTAATTAATCTGTCCTGAGGCTATGATTCTATGGTGTATCCCTCGGGAAGATTTATTTGTATGGCATCTTTAATCATTTGACCGCGTTGGATTTCAAACGGATGTTTTCTTTGGGCATATCTTGGAGGGATAGTTGTTATCCGGTGAAACACATTAGGTGTCACAAACATTCTGTTGCCCGAGATTGTGCCATATGCCATTGCGGACAAATCTATCTGTTCAGAAAAAGTGATGGTCGACTTATCCGCTTCAAGCAGTATATTTTTGAAGTTAATGGAGTGAAGATGGCCATATTCTTTTCTATAATAATCTTCCCGTTCATCCTGTTTCGATAACAGTAAATATGAACGATTATCGTACATCAATCCTTCTGAACTGATAGTTACTGAAGAATAAAGGCTTCCGTTTTCATCAATAATAATATTTGACTTTGAGCGCTGGCTGTTTATGGAGTCATGATAGGTTATTGTATTAACTAATTGTGTTCCGTCTTTTGACAAACAGATTGCATTACGGTTGTCGGTAAAACTGCCCAGATATCCGAACGGAATCTGCTGGTTGGTGGTTTCAAGCCATACCGTTGTGTCGGGCAAGGTGATATGCACAATTACATGATTTCCCTGAACAGAAAAAAGTGTCGTGTCGATTTTCCGGGTGCTTGTTCCGGCATACACTATAGAATAAGCTGCAGGAATTCCAACCTCTTCAAGCAGGGCTATGGTGTAGAACGAAAGTGCTTTACAATCACCATATCCCAGTCGGTCAACATCTGCCACCGTCATTGGTCTCCAGCCACCAATACCTATGGCCACGTTAACATATCTGGTCCTCGATTGCATATATTCATAAACGAGTCTTGCTTTTCGCAAAGGTTCAGATATCCCTGAAGTAAGGATTATAAGTTCCTGTTTAGTTTTATCCGAAAGCTGACTTTGGTCGGACAGCATATTTTCGCGGTACCAGTTGCCAAAGTCTGACCAGTTATCAACCTTTCCTTGCACTCCTTCCAGTGAAATATGATTCAGAGAAAGTCGGCTCATTGGCAAAAAGTGCATTGCTGATGGACTGAGGTATTCCGGCGATACAGCCGGATTATTCTTGATTTCAGCATAGTAAGAGCCTATTGTATCTTTTTTAACGACTAAGAAATCTTGAAAATTCTTTTCAGAAGACCTTAATGTCCATTCTTCAGGATAGTTAAGGTGAAACGAACTTTGTTCAACGGATTGGTAATAATAGGTAATCGGCACCCATGTTGGAATAAATGCAGTGTTTTTGATTTTTTTGACCAGTTTAAACACAAATGTATATGGGTATTGAATTGGCGTGTAATTGATATGCTTAACCCGGTAATCGATAAACAGAGCTCCCTGCATAACGGCATGAACATCCTGAATTTCACTGTTTCTGAATTTTTTGATGAGTGTTCCAGCTCCATCAAATATGCTTGCCTCAATTACAGAAATCTTATCTGTAGGCCCATATACAACAACAGGATCAAGATGTGAATTTCCGGACACATTAAAAACAGTAATGGCCCACTCAAGAGTTATGTGCATTTCATGTTGCGGAGTTATGTTGATACTATGACGATAATAGCGGACAACTGAATTAGCATTTGTTTTTAAGGAATCAGGAATATTTCGGACATGAAACTCCTTGGAATTAGCAGTTGCTGAAAGTAATAACCCAATGAAAATGAAGTATAATTTGCTCAATGAGAATTTATTGTGGACTTTACTTTTCATAATCGGACAAATTTATGACCGAAAAGCTATATATCAAAATATTCAATGCTATTTGAAATGAGTATAAATAGATTTATAATGGACAGAAAATGAATAAGAAAGATAAAAAAGTATAAATAAAAAAACCCGTCTGTCAGGACGGGTAAAAAGTTATATAAGAAAAAGTCTTTATGCTTTTATCGTAAATCTTTTGGATTTCAATTTGGCTACATAAAGCACATGATACATTGCCGGAACAACAACAAGGGTAAGGAAGGTGGCAAAACTGAGACCAAAAATGATTGTCCATGACATCGGTCCCCAGAACATGGCGTTGTCGCCACCAAAGTAAATATCCGGATCAAATCGCTCAAAAAGCCCAAGGAAGTCAATATTGAGTCCGGCAGCCAATGGAATCAACCCGAGAATGGTTGTTATTGCTGTAAGCAACACCGGACGAAGCCTTGTTTTGCCTGCCTCTATCACACATTCGATGGATTCTTTCATGGGCAGGTCGGCACTGCTTTCAAGTCCCATTTCGTTTTTGCGTCTGGCTTTGAGCAGAGTGATAAAATCAATGAGCACAATTCCGTTGTTTACCACAACACCGGCAAGCGAAACAATACCAATCCCGGTCATAATCACAATAAAATCCATCCTGAAAGTGGCAAGTCCACCAAAAACCCCAATGGTGCTGAATAATACGGTTGCCATAATAATCAGGGGTTTCACAACAGAATTGAACTGTCCGACAAGGATAAGTGTAATCAGCGAAACAGCAATCAGCATAGCGGTCATCAGGAAAGCCATTGACTCCTCCTGCTCCTGCTGTTCTCCAGTGAATTTGTAGCGGTAACCTTCAGGAAAATCAAAGGAAGCAAGTATGGGTTTCAGTTGCTCGTTAATTTCGGTGGCATTGTATCCTTCGATAACATTTGAGCTTATGGTTATCATTCTGTTACGGTCTTTGCGTGTAACAGCACCATAGGTTGACGAAAGCGATACATCTGCCACTGCCGAAATGGGCACCTGAACTATCTTGCCCGAGGCCTGATCGCGGAATGTAATCCGCTGATTCATAAGTGCAGCAAGGTTGTATCTGTACTCATCCTTCATTCGGAGCTGGATAGGATATTCATCTTCACCTACTTTGAAATTAGATATTTCCGAACCAAACAAAGCTGTCCTCATGGTTGATGCGATCTGACCTGTCGATAGCCCGAACCTGCGGGCTTTTTCGCGGTCGATGCTTACGGCCAGTTCTGGTTTCCCAACATCAAGGTCAATCGACAAGCCTTCAATACCCTGAATCATACTGTTATTGATCATGGTCATGATGGTATCAGTGAGGTATAGAAGTTTATCATAGTCTTTTCCACTCACTTCAATGTTGATAGGTTTGCCAACCGGAGGTCCTTCGCTTTGTTTTTCGATCGTCAGTCTTACGCCGGGATAAACACCAAGAAGGCTGTCGGAAAGTCTTTTCAGGATTTCTGCTGTGTTGATCCCTTCCCGATCCTGAAAGTCCAGGAATGTAACTGTGATCAATCCCCTGTTTGGTCCGCCGCCACGCCCCGTAAAGCCTTCATTCTCGCCGAAAGCGCCTGAACCAACGTTGGTAAGTACTGATTTAACAATTCCCATTTCAGGCTCAATCAGCCGATACACATGATCTTCCATTACATACATGGTCGAATCGGTGGTCTCGATGCTCGTTCCAAGCGGTAGTTCGGCCAGAATATTGATAAATGTCGGATCGCCTGACGGGAAAAACTCCACTTTGGGTTTGGAAACGAAATAGAAAATAATAGTTACAACCATCAGCAAAAATGTACCAATGACCAGATACAGCGCATTACGCTTTTTCAGTGCATAGGTGAGCACCTGGAGATAAACATTTTCGAGCCATACCAGAAAATAGTTCTGAAACCAACGAGAAAACCTGTCCAGAAAAGCAATATTGGCCAAACCGATTAAAGCAAATATCACCAAAAGACTTCCGGGAGTATTGTTGCCGGACATGAAGAACAAAACGGCAAACAACACCATTATACCTGCGATAATCAAGGTTCTTTTCACATTGGGTCGTCCATCAGGATCTTCTCTTTTATAAAAGGTCCCGGCAACGACCGGAATGATAACCAAAGCCGTAAACAATGAAGCTGTGAGCACAATAATCAGGGTCATTGGAAGGAACTTCATGAATTCGCCCATGATCGAATCCCAGAACACCAAAGGGAAAAACGCGGCCAATGTGGTTGCCGTTGAGGAAATGATGGGCATGGCAATTTCACCGACTGCCTGCCGTGCAGCCTCAAAAACACCATATCCTTTGTCAATAAACCGGTAAATATTCTCGACAACAACAATAGCATTATCAACCAGCATACCAAGCGCCAGAATCAGAGAAAACAACACGATCATGTTGATTCTGAAATCCATCATACCCATCACCATGAATGAAATGAACATCGACAATGGTATGGCTATACCAACGAAAAGGGCATTTCGGGTTCCGAGAAAGAAATAGAGAATGAAAACAACCAGAATGATACCCATGATCATGCTGTTTTCGAGGTTGCTCAGCTGCATTTTGATCATTTCCGACTGATCATTGGTAAGCGTAATCGTCAGATCATCCGGCAGAATCTTGTCCGCACGCGAATTCTTGATCAGTGCAAAGATTTGGTCGGTAGCCGTCAGCAGGTTTTCTCCTCCTTTTTTGACTACCTGTAGAGATACCACCGGTTTGTGGTTGAGGCGGGCAAAACTTTCCGGTTCCTTAAAAGTAAATTGCACATCGGCAACATCACGCAGGTATACAATGTTGTTGTCTTCGTGCTTGACAATGATTCCGCGGATTTCATCCACATTTTTAAATTCGCCCGTTACACGAACCGACCTCATGTCGCCAAGCGATTTGATGTCGCCGCCCGACATGGAAAGATTTTCGTTTTTGATGGCACCTTCAATATCCCCGAAACCCAGGTTGAACGCATCAAGCTTGTGCTGATCAACATGTACCCTGATCTCCCGGTCTGTAATTCCTGTGATTTCTACTTTCGATATCTGAGTAAATGATTCTATTTCTTCCTGAAGATATTCGGCAAAATCATTCAATTCGTTGATGCTGTAGTCACCGGAAAGGTTGATGTTGATGATCGGAAACTCGCTGAAATCGATATCCATCACCATTGGATCATTGAGGAGGTCGTCGGGCAGATCGCTCTTGGCCTTGTCTACTGCATCCTTTACATCCTGAAGCGCTTTTTTAATGTCAACATCGGTATTGAACTCCACAAAAATATTCGAGACGTCCTGGCTCGACAGGGAGGTCATTTTTTTGATTCCATCCACTGACTCAATCTCTTTTTCCAGTTCCCTAGTAATCAGGTTTTCGATGTCAATCGGAGGATTACCCGGATACAGGGTTTGCACCATCACCGTTGGGATAACGATGTCGGGAAATAGTTCCTTGGGGAGCGACTTGTAGGAATACATCCCAAAGGCAACCAGAATTACCGTCAGCAGAAATATGGTATTCCGGTTTCCTAATGCCCAGGTAGTCAGGAAGAAATCCCTGATGACCTTTTTCTTTTTAATTTCTTCATTCATAACAATCAGCGTATTTTAACGGGTGTGTTATTATTTGCGCAAGTTTATCAGCATTCCGTCGTTCACCCTGTTGTATCCATCGGTGATAACTTGTTCGCCGAACGATAATCCTTCAGTTACGAGGGTTTTGTTTTGATGACTGATTCCGGGCGTAATGTATTTTTTTCGGGCAATCATGTCGTTTTGCTGATTAACGGCAACATAGACATATTTACCTTTCAGGTCTTCCTTAATGATACGGGTGGGCACTACCACAGCCGAGTCGGCGGTGAAGTCGTTCACCACAATCACTGCGATCATGTTCGGTTTAAGTAATTCATCGTTATTTTTCACCTTTATTTCTACTTCGAATGTTCGGTTGTTCATATTGACAACATTTCCCGTGCGGTGGATAGTGGTTTTAATTCGGAAATCGGGATAGGAGGGGACGAGAAGATCCACTTCATCTCCTTTGCTGATGGCGGGGAGAAATCTTTCGGAAACATCGGCGCGTACAAATACTTCATCAAGACTCACAACCCTCATCAACTGAATTCCGGGCTGAGCCAGTTCGCCTTTTTTCTGGTTTATTCTTTCAACAACACCCGAAACCGGTGAATATATAGTTGCCATCCTTAATTGAGCCATGGTGGTTTCAAGCTTGTTTTCAAGGCTGGCTTTGTTGTTTTTGGCTTCAAGATACTGCATCTCTGAACCGATCTTCTGTTCCCATAGCCTTTGTTGACGCTCAAACACATCATTAGCCAGTTGAAGGGATGTTTTTATCTCAGCAATACTTTTTTCGATAACTTCTGTGTTAAGTTTGACCAGTAATTGTCCTTTACGCACTCTTTGTCCTTCCTGAACGGCAATTTCGACAATCTGGCCGCTGATCTCGGGGCTGATAAAGGCCTCGTCAACCGGAACAATTGCGCCGTTGGCTTCGAAGAAATGCCTGAATGTTATCGGGCTGAGCGACTCAACAACAACGGGTTCGTGGTAGCGGGCATCACTGCCATTATCAAGCCCGTCAATTTGTTTGCGGGTTGCTTCGATTTTTCCTTCGAGGTCTCTGATCTCTTTCTGGTATTTTTCGAGATCCTTCAGAAGTTTTTGCGCATCATCAGGCTGGCTGCAAGAGATTATAGATACAGTAACTGCAAGCAGCATAAGGGTTTGAATTCTTTTCATTGTATTAATGTTCAGGGGTGAATAAATTCAGGGTAATGATTTTTGATGTATTTAATTCCTTTGGCTGAGACGATTCCATAAAGATGGTATTTGAAAACTTCGTTTAGAAAATCGTTGGAACGAAACTCGTCAGCTGTAAGAATATCACTGTGTGTGAAGTTTTCGATACGCAGAACATGGAGTTTGGTGATGACTATCTCGTTCAGGTCGGCCCTGTAGTAGCCTTCCTGTTTTCCTTTGACCAGATTGTTCAGGGTGGCATCGTAAATGATTTTACGTTTTACCTCTTTTGTATCGCGGTATATGGCCGGATAAAATCGTTGAAGGTCGAACTCAAGCATGGGATTATGGTTCCGGATCATCTCATTTGCGTGCTGATACACGCGAAACAGTTCTTCAATGGCATTCAGGTTAAGAGTACAGATACTGCTGATCTCGCAACTTTTGTTTTCAATGATATGCCTGATTGTTTTGTTGATCAGGTCGGTTTTATCAGTAAAAAACTGATAAAGCGTTTTTTTGGAAATTGCAAGATGACGCGAAAGTTCGTCCATGGTGATGCTTTTCACCCCATAGCGCAGAAACAATTCGGCTGATTGTGTGATGATATCCGATTCCTTTTCGATGATACTATTCATAGGTAGCTGTGAGTAAGCTTTCGAGTGATGCAGTTTTGTTGAGCAGGTTTAGTGAAGCATTGATATATCGAGATTGGGCCTCGAGGTACTGCCTGTGTGCGTTCAGAAAGTCGAGGCTGCCGGCAATACCTTCGGTGTATTTGACTCCTGTACGCTTATAGATTTTTTCGGCTATTGATTTGTTTTTTATTGTATTCTGATAGGTTTCCAAAGCGTTTTTCAGCTCGCTCAATCCGGTTTCGTACTGGAGTTTTAACTGAGTACTCACCTGTTCTTCAGCAACCCTGGTTTTCTCGAACTGATACTGTGCCTGTCTCACCCTGGAAAGCCGCTCTCCACTGCTAAACAGGGGTATGTTCATAGTGACACCAAACATAGAACTGGAGTACCATTTTCCCTTGTTGTCGAAGAAGTCCCATGCCTGTCGCTGGGCCTGTGTCTGGTAGTTGAGGAAAGCCGAAACATTAGGCAGATAGGAGCTTTTCTCTAGTTTTACCTGAAGCAGGGCGAGGTCTTGTTGATTTTTCAATATGCGAAAATCAATGTTGTTGTTGATGCTAAACGGTTTTGAAAGAACACTTTCAGGAGCAGCCATAACAACCATCCGATCAATGTCTTCATCCAGTATCAGGTTTTGCTCCTCCTTCATGCCTAAATGAAACCGAAGCAGTGCCCGTGCAATTCCCAATTGTTCGATTGTATTGTTTCGATCCATTTCAAGCTGCGAAACCAATAAATCAAGCTGATCGGCATCCGTTTCTTCCTGAAAACCATTGGCCACGATAATTGCTGTTTGGTTGGCAAGTTTTCTTGTAATGGCAAGAGTTGAGTCGACTACGGCAATGGCTTCCTGACTTGCAAGTACCATAAAATATGCTTCGGACACCTGACGTACAACATTTATACGTGTTTTTTCATGTGTTTTTTTGCTTTGCTCCAGAAATGCTTTTGCAGCCTGAAGTCCCACAATGTAACTGCCGCTGAAAATAAGCTGGTTGACCGAAGCACTTGCGCTGCTGCTGTATTTAGTGCCAAACTGCACCTCAATGTCGGTCCCCGGCTGGCCAAAGAAATCACCGGGCACCAATTGAACAGGAAGACCAATGTTGTCCATATAGTTTATGGTTGCATCAGCCTGTGGCAATCCTGTTGCAATGGTTTCCTTTACTTTGTAGCGGGCTGTTTCGATGTCGTTCAGACTGTTTCTCAGTTCAAAATTGTTTTCCAGGGCCAGTTTTCGTGCTGTTTCCAAATTTAACTGCAGGGCATCCTGTGCTTTTATTCCTGCCGGAATAGTCATCAGTGCCAATCCAATAACAAATGTTTTCCCTAAATTCATTAACTTAATCATATCTTAAAATAATCAGGTTGCAAAAGTAAACTATCTAACACACGGAAACTATTAATGTTTTATAAGTTTCCATATTTTTTATGTTAATTTTTGTAAAACATCCCGTTAAATGCACATTATACTGATTTCAGTAAATTAGTTTAAAAGATTTTTTGATTTAAAAGTGTTTATTGTTTCCGAAACGAAAAACATTTCTTTTGTTTCCAAAAGTGTTTTATGAAGGCAAAAGACAAGGAAAAAACAAAAGGGTTTAAAAAAGGAGGGATTTTTTTTGCTTTTCAAAATATTCAAGCCCAACCGGTGTAGCAACACTGCGTACAAAACTTTCGAACATTTGATCAAAAAGTGTCTTGAATGAAAATTCCTCAGGAGGAAAGAAGTCGGGATTGTGGATGTCGATAAGCCTGCTGATGTATAAGCGTGCAATCAGCTCAATACTCAGATCGCTGCGATACATGCCCTGATTGATTCCTTTCGTGAGGTTGATGCGAATCTTATCGGAGATAAATTGTATTCTCTTTTCGAAATGGTCGTGATAAATTTCCGGAAACCACTCTTTGAGCTGGTGCGTTATAGAAGGGGAGACCTCAGTAAATTTATTCGAAACCTCTTTTGAAACGATCATCAGGATATCAATGGCATTCATTCCTTCGAAATCATATTCAAGGAAAATTTCCATAAATTTTTCTCGCTCAAGTTCTAATGTTTTTTCTACCAGTTCCTCGTTAGATTGAACATATTTCAGCAGTTCATCAACAGGAATTTCTTCGTATGCTCTGATCCGTTCGAGACTTAAGCTTGCAATACCATGTTGGAGCGCTTTCTGGCGGATTTGTTCGAGTATGGGTCGTAGGCCTTCCTGAATCATGATGGTTCGGGTCGTTTTTTTTAGTGGCGACAAAGGTAGAAAAAAAACAAGACCGAACAAGTAACACTATAATAAACAGTATATCAATTGTTTGATATGATCATTTTCCGTTTGATCAAATGTTCTGGTGTACGCAGGCCAAATGTATAAACACCGGGAGCGAGCGGATAACTGGTTAAATCAAATGGGATCTCATATTTCCCTCTGGCAGTGTGTTTATTGTTGATGAGCGTGGCTACTTCACGGCCAAACTCATCATAAACAGCCAGATAAATTACCTGTGGCTCGGTAAGTTTAAATGAGAAAATAGTTGAAAGCCTGAAGGGGTTTGGATAATTTTGCTCGAGGCTGAATGGGATGAGGTCAACCTGTGGAATACCTACTGACATGTCAATGATGGCTGTCCAGATGCTTCGCGTTACATTGTCCATGCGTGTCCATATGGGTCTAACCACATTATTGACTGCCGATATGTTGTTGTAATCGCCAAAGAACACACCCTCTGAGGGGATGAAAGGCGATTCGCTGATCAGCAGGTTTTCGAAACTTTCGCCACCATTACTGGAAACGGCGAGGTACACATCGGTCCGGTTATCAGGATAGTTTCGGCGATCGTAAAACACACAATATAGATAGCCGTTGGTCTGATCAATGGCCATCCAGGTAAAGAACTGGTGCCTATTGGTCGGATCATCATTCACCCTTACAGGCTCAGTCCAGTTGTTGCCGCCATCGGTTGATTTAATCAGAAAAATATCAGTATCGTCTTCACTTTCCGGCTGATCGGCATAGTTCACGTAGATGGTCCCGTGATTTGGGCCGCCGCTCAGGTCAACCAACGTCACGGGCATGCCATTGCATCTGTATATTCCCGGAATGCTGATGTCCCATCCGCTGATATGGGGTCTGATGATGAGTTCCTGTTCAAGCCAGGTATCTCCCCCGTCGAGCGAACGGTTAAACACCAGACCCTGAGGCCCCGACCAAACAACATAAACTTCGCCGTTGGCACCAACGGCCGGCACGGCGCCCTCGGTGGTGTTGTCGCTGTCGATACAATCACCATAAAAACTGCTGATAACCATGGCCGGAGACCAGCTCAGACCAGCGTCAGTCGACTTACTGAACATGATGTTGCTTTGGCATGCCGGATCAATGCTGCCGTAAGAATCAAATTGAGTCCATGTTACATAGATTGTGTTTGTTTGCTGGTCAACAACAGCCCATTCCTTGTCCTGTGCTTTTTCACCATTGAGCCCCATATAGGTTCCTGATGACCATGATCCGGTTTGCCGATCGTATTTCTGACAAACGATACGGTCAATCCAATTGCCCACCTGCGGATTCGACAGATGAAAATAGTAAAAATCACCGGCTGTATCGGTAATAATGACCGGGTCGCCCCACACTCCATACTCGGGCGATTGAAGGGTTGAGGTTGTCCAGTTATAACCACCGTCCTGCGAATAATACACGAAATTCAAATTCGATCCCGCCATGATTTCCAGTGGATTTTTTGGGTTGATACAAATACTGGGTTCGTTTGCAGAGCCATATGGGCTTATTCGCACGTTTTGATATTGCGCAACCAATGCCGATGCGATCAACATAAGCATTGCAATTAAGGATACAGATTTCATAAGTCAGGTTTTGGTTCGGGTGTTTCGATGGCGTTTGCTGAAGTGGCAACCAGACACGAAATCATGGCATCACCGGTTATGTTTACCACGGTTCGCAGCATGTCAAGCGGTCTGTCAACGGCAAAAATAAGGGCTATTCCTTCGGTAGGTATGCCAACACTGGTGAGCACAATCACCAGCATAATCATTCCGGCTCCCGGCACAGCTGCTGAACCGATGGAGGCCATAGTAGCCGTGAGGATAATGGTAAGTTGCTGTCCGAAAGTAAGATCCATACCATAAATCTGAGCAATAAATACAGCCGCAACAGCCTGATATAGAGATGTTCCATCCATATTAATAGTAGCACCAAGCGGTAGTACAAAACTGCTCACTTCTTTTTTTACGCCAAGGTTCTCCTCCACGCATTCCATTGTCATGGGCAGTGTGGCTGCACTCGAACTGGTAGAGAAAGCCAGTAACTGAGCGGGGGCCATACCACGAAGGAACTGCCTGAACGAAAACCGTGTAAGTAAGCTGATTAAAACGGGATAAATTAAAAAAACAACTACAATCAAACCAATAATAACGGTGAGGGCATATAATCCTAAGGATCCGAAAAGGGCAATTGTGTCACCGGGATTTGTTCCGGCAACGTCGGACATTAATGCTGCAATTAGCGCAAAAACACCGTATGGGGCGAACAACATAACCAGATGAATCATCTTCATCACAATCTCATTCAGTGAGTCGATGAGGTCTTTGGTGGCTCTTGTTTTTTCAGACGGAAGCATGATAAGAGCTATTCCGAAAATCAATGCGAAGAAAATAACCTGAAGCATGCTTGCATTGTTGGTCAGGGCTTCAAAAATGTTTGACGGAACAATATCGACCAGGAATTGAAGTGGCCCTTTTGTCAGTGGTTCCTCAAGATTTTGGGACTCAATACCGGAGGCGAATTTATGCTGAAACTCAAGAGCTTTATCTGCCGGAAGTATTTTGCCCGGCCTGATCATGTTGACCATAATAAGTCCGGTGGAAATGGCAACAACCGTAGTAAACAAGTATAAGCCAATCGTTTTCAATCCCATTTTCGACAATTTCGAAACGTCATTGAGACCCGAAACACCGCTGATAAGCGATACAATGATTAAGGGTATGGCAATTAGCTTCAGCAGGTTGATGAAAATTGTGCCGAAGGGTTTGACCCAGTCGGTTGTGAACGCTGACCAACCAAACTGAATTGCCAATAGGCCAAATCCTACTCCGGCAGCCATTCCCATGAGAATTTTCCAGTGAAGGGGAATTTTGCCGGCTGCAAATAATGTTTTCCGCATGAAATACTTCAATTTTGGAATTGTGAAGAATCTGTTCAAAAATAACCAAAAAACTATTGGAGATGAAACACACAACCCACATATAATGATGTAATTTGCGATGGAATAATTATGAAATAGTATGGGAAAACCGCAACGTATTGGCATTCTGACCGCAGGTGGTGATTGTCCGGGCATAAATGCAGCTATCAGAGGTGTCGGCAAAACAGCAATTGTGCGTCACGGAATGGAAGTAATTGGGATTTCATCAGGTTTTTCAGGTTTGATCAACCTTGATGTGCACCCGTTAACCGAATCGGCTTTATCGGGTATTTTAACACTTGGTGGAACGATTTTGGGAACTTCGAGAGAGAAACCTTTTAAGAAAAGCGGAAACCTCGGTGTCGACAAACCAAAAATCATCAAGAAAAACTACAGGGAGCTTGGTCTCGATTGTTTGGTCTGTATTGGTGGAAACGGAACCCAAAAAACTGCAAATCTGCTTGCTGAAGAAGGATTAAATGTGGTAGGTATTCCAAAAACCATTGATAACGATGTTTTTGGAACAGACTTCACTTTTGGGTTTGACTCAGCACTCACCATAGCAACCGAAGCTATCGACAGATTGCACACCACGGCAAACTCGCACAAAAGGATTATGGTGATTGAAGTTATGGGACATAATGCCGGATGGTTAACACTATATGCCGGTTTGGCCGGTGGCGGCGATGTCATTTTATTGCCCGAGTTGGGTTTAGACATAAAAGCGGTCAATCGTTATCTGCTCGACAGGGCATACAAAAAGAAACCATATTCTATTGTGGTGGTTGCTGAAGGCATTGAGAAGCCCAAAGATTATCTGTCAGCCGCCGACTATATTGCAGCAATGATCGAGAGCGGAACAAAAATAGAAACCAGAAAAACCATTCTGGGCTATATCCAGAGAGGGGGCAGTCCTTCGCCAATGGATCGGATTCTGGCCACGCGTTTTGGCTCGCACGCAGTTGACCTTATTGCATCAGGCAATTTTGGACGTATGGTAGTAAATGTTGGCGGACTTACTTCCAGCATTCCGTTAAAAGATGTTGCTGGCAAAACACGCCTTGTTCCGACCGATCACTCACTGATCAACAAAGCACGTTCACTTGATATCTGCATGGGAGATGTGTGTGATGTTTAAATTTTGATAATTAGTTTATTATGTCACTTGTTCAGTTTTGTGGATTCACCCTGTCATTCTCCATGCTTGCTATGGCAATGTTATCATGGGTGGTTGTTTTGCTCGGGCGGTTCAAAACATGGTGGATTATGCCCTCACACGAGGGTGATACACCCGGAAAAGGAAAAAAATGGTTCCTTCTGCAATCAGTAGGATTATTGTTTGCTTCAATAGTCGTGTTTGTAAGGACATTGCAGGTAGAACAAAATCATTATGACAATGTCATGGAGAATCTGATGTATGCAGTCTCAGGCCTTCTGCTGGTCAGGGCTGTAGGCGAATTCAAGGTGATGGGTCTGTTCAGGACTGAGCATCAGGGCAGGTTTGCACGCTTCGATAAAAACGTTTTGGTTCCTATGGCCTGGCTGATGTTTCTGCTGAGTTTAGTACTGCTATAATTTGTTAAACTAAAGTTTAATCAGTTTTCCTGTGAATAAACTTTGATTTGTTTCAGCCTGATAATAGTATGTTCCGTTCACTAGACCACTTAACTTAATGTTTTGATCAGGTGATTTTAGTTCAAGTATCATCCGGCCGGTAGGGTCAAAGAGCATTAAACGGTGCACCTTTAATTCTTTGGGCCAATAAATAAAATCATGGGCAGGATTGGGCCAAAAGAAATCTGATGAGTTATTAATTAACGGTGTATGTTGATCGTTGAGAGTAACCGGACCCAAAATGCTGAATGGATTGACCTGAACAAAACTATATGTTTCATTTTCTGTGATTAAATCATATTTCAGATAGCAGTTGTCAGATGCAGCTTCGGGAATATTCCATTGATAGAGTCCATTATTTGGCAATTGTTCAGCAATAGTGACCCAGGGGCCATCAGGGCCATTTTGTGAAAAATATATAGTTACTGTTGCATATATATCAAGGGGGACCTGCGCTGACCACCGGATCATCCGCACGGACTGAGCATAAAAACGTTCTCCTCCAGCAGGAAATTGAGGCAGCAACCACAATTCCACAGCTGGAGAATTTTCAGCATACACATAGAGGTTGTTTTTGTTGGTTATCCAGGTTCCTTCCTGTGTAAGAAGTACTATATCGGGATAGCCGTTGTGATCCAAATCAGCATATGACCTCAGGGCTCTTCCGTTACCCATTTGTCCCGGGGTTTCAAAGCTTGTAGCCAGCATCCAGTCGCCATTACTATTGCTGAGCCAGATCTGCATGAGTTTTTTACCGTAAGCAAGCAGGTCAACCTTACCGTCAGTATTCATATCGGCAAGTTGTGTAAATTGAAAATCACCTGTGGTTGGAAGGTTGCCAGAAAGTGACAGCCATGCGGATTGACCTGCTGACCAATGATATACATCTAATCCACCTTCAGAATTGACAAAAGAAATATCATCGGCACCATCTTTGTCAACATCACCAACCGAAACACCGCTGAGCATCCAGCCTGATGGCACGGGCAGTCCGGTATCGTGAAGTATGAAATCGCCGGTTCCATCACCGAAATATACAAGTCCGTTTTCGATGGTTGCCACGAAATCCATGTAACCATCTTTGTTGAAATCTCCGGTTTCGGTGTTTAAATCAGAATTTCCGCCTTTAATACCGAAACTGTGCACCCAGCTTCCATCACCCTGGTTCAGGTACACCTGCACACCATTACAGCATCCAAACGAAACGCTGACTAGGTCAAGCAGTCCATCATTATTAAAATCGGCCAAAGCAGTGCCAAACATTCCCCAGTCTTCTCCAGCCGAAGCCAGTCCGAAATCCCAAGGTGTCCAGTTTGTTCCTGTGCCATCGCCTAATGCTACTTCTATCAGTTGATCACCAAAAGGAATTCCAGAATAGTTATGATGCATCCCATAGGCGACATCCGGCAATCCGTCGTTGTTTACATCACCGGTGGCAATTCCTCCGTAGCCGAAGTTTCCGTTCTTGTGCAAGGTGAAATTACCCTTACCGTCTCCAAGCCAGATCATAATGCCGTTTTGATCCGTACCCGGTGAGCCGTGATCTCCAATGGTCAGTATATCGACGTGCCCATCGAGATTCATATCTGCCATGGCAAAATCAGTACGGCCCGATTTAAACTGTGGCTGTGTCAATCCGGAAGTTATTCTGCTGTAGGTGAGGCTGCGCACAAAAGGTTCCTGCGCATTCATGGTAAAAATGGGAAAGGTCAGAAGAATTAAAACAAAGTAACTCTTTGTTCTCATGTTGGTTTGTTTGTTGGTATGCCCAAAAATATTCTTTTTTCCATACACATGCAAATCAATGATAACTGTTAACAAACTAAATTAATGCGAATGCCAACTTAAGGAATTCGATCGGATCTCCGTTCATGTTGGTTTGTGGTATAGCAAAAATCCAAAAGACTGCTCCATTTCTGGTTGAGTCACTCGTTCAGTTTTTTCTCATTTAAGCTTATCAACAGGGTTTTAATGTGTTTCTGAATCTCGTGTACCAAAGATGTAGTGTTTTTCTCTTCGATTGATTGAACTTTTTCAAGATCGTATGCCAGGTTTGCCAATTGTTCTAATTGTATCGACAAAGCGGTTCCGCGGAGTTTATGTGATTCATCGCGCAATGCAACGAGGTTTTTTTCAACCAGATATTTATCGAAGTTAGCAGATATGCTGATGAGGTTTTCATGAAGAATGTTCATGAATTCTTGTAAAAACAAAGGATCATTGCCTAATATGGATTTCAGTTTTTCGATGCTGAATTCAACGGAATTGTCGTTTTCATTTTTATGCTCATGAAATGACATTACTGTTGGATTTAACCATCTGATAATTGTATCCGAAATAGTTTTTTCAATCACAGGTTTAGTTAGGAAGTCATTCATTCCGACCGAGAAACATTTTTCCTTTTCGCCTTTGATGTTCCCGGCTGTAAGTGCAATAATCGGCACGCTTTCTCCGTTTGGCAATGACCTGATCAATTGCGTGGCTTCATAGCCGTTGGTAACCGGCATCTGCAGGTCCATAAAAATAATATCTGGTATATCATTCCTGCATATCTCAAAAGCTTCTGAGCCATTAATTGCCTCGTTTATGACTGCCTCCGGAAGTAATTTATGTACAATTGTTTTTGAGAGAAGCATATTCACCGGATTATCTTCAACAAGCAGAACATTATATTTGCCTTCAAACACATATGAATCAGACGAAGTTTTTTCAATTCGGGCGTCAGGCATACCCAGTTCGGTGAGAGCCTGAATCAGGACCCTGATTTTGACTGGTTTGGTTAGCTGTTTGTCAATCCCCAGTTCTTTGCATTGCAAGGCAAGGCTTTCATCATCAGACGAACTGTGCCATAAGACGATACGTATGTTTTTGATGGTGGGATCGGTTTGTTCTCTGATCATGCGCACCGATTCGATACCATCATGAACAGGCATATGATAATCCATGAAAATCACATCGTAGGGCCCGCCCGATTTAAGTTGCTGGAGTGCATGAGTTCCGCTGTTTGCTTCATCAGAGTCGATTCCGAAATATTCCAGCATTTTACGCAGGATTGTCCGGTTGTTCTGGTTATCATCAACTATAAGTGCTTTTTTTAGCCACTGAATAGCGATCGGGTGATCAAATGGTGAATTGTCGCAAGAAAACCTGATGTCGAAGAAAAAGTTGCTGCCTTCGTTTGGTACGCTTTCAACCTGCAACCTGCTTCCCATTAATTCCAGAATTCTGTTCGAAATCGTCAGTCCTAGTCCTGTTCCACCAAAACGTTTGGTAGTCGAGCTGTCTTCTTGTGTAAATGCTTCAAAAATGAGTGAAAGCTTTTCTGATTGAATCCCAATTCCGGTATCACGCACACTTATCCTGAATACAGCACTGCCGTTTTCTAATGCCGAAAGCAAACTGATTTTAAGTTCAATTTCACCTGATTGTGTAAATTTTACGGCATTACTCAACAGATTAACCATCACCTGTTTCAGCCTGATTGTGTCGGTGTAGATGTATCTGGGCGAGTCGGCCGGAATGTTGAGCAAAAGTTCAAGCCCCTTATTCTGAGCGTGGTAGGTAATGATGTCAACAGATTGGTTGCTCAGTTCATATATATCGGTTTTTTCGACGAATAATTCAAGTTTACCGGCTTCGATTTTTGAAAAGTCAAGTATGTCATTGATAATATTTAGCAAACTTTCAGCTGATTGGCCGACAATATTCAAATATTCTTTTTGTGTGGAGGATAAGTCTGTTTTTAGAACCAGGTCGGTAAACCCAATTACACCATTGAGTGGGGTGCGTATTTCGTGGCTCATATTGGCCAGAAACTCTGATTTGGCTTTGCTGGCTTCCTGAAGTTGTTTGTTTTTCAACTCAATTTCTTCTTTTTGATGCTCCAATTGTGCGGTACGTTCAGCTACTTTTTGTTCAAGATACAGCTTTTGATGCTGCAGTTTTTTTGTCCTCCAGATAATGGTGGCATAAACCAATAAACCGGCAGTAAGTAAGAAAAGCACCCTGACCCACCAAAGTTGGTACCAGGGAGCCAGCACTATCACAATGAGTTCTGCCGGTTCCTCGTTCCAAATACCGCTGCTGTTTGCGGCCTTTACCTGAAAACGGTATTCACCCGGAGGAAGTCTGAAATAATTTGCTGTCCTTTGATCAGGTTTGGCATAAACCCACTCATACTGAAGGCCTTCGATTCTGAATGCAAAGGTATTTTTGTGTGGATTGGTAAAATTGATTCCAGTAAATCCAATGGCCAGCTCCCGATGATTGTAAGGAAGCACAATAGATCTTTTCATGAACATTGAACTGTCGAGCAGTGTGTTTGGCTGGGGTTTCAATAGTTCGTTGTTCAACCATAAATCCGTAAAACAGACCTTTACCGGTTTGGTGTTTAACTTAATTTCATCTGGTTTGAAATAAGTTATTCCATCGTTACCTCCAAAATAGAGTATTCCATCCGACCCCTTGCGTGCAGCTTTAATATTGAAATCGCCCCCATGCAATCCCTCAGAAGCGTCAAATGTTTGTAATTGATCAAGTTGAGGGCTTAGTCTTATGATGGTTTTATCTGCTGCAATCCACAGATGCTCAGCACTGTCCTGAAGCATGCCTGCAACAACTCCCAGGCCATCAAACGGGGGTGTTTGCATCAGGTTGAGTTTGTTTTGCCCGGGATCCCAATAGAACAAACCGGTTGAGGTTGTCCCGATCCAAACCCTGCCCTGGTTGTCTTCAAAGAAGAAATTAATGTTTTCGAGTATTTGATCAAATGGAAATGGTTTAACAGTTCTGGTTACCGGATCAACGATATCATTGCTTCTTAACCAGATATTCCCCTTACTGTCTTGAAAGATATTGGCTGTTTTGTTGTTTC
>Ga0116204_1000053_pt1 | contig 51501 bp, 38 predicted proteins | sample LakKivwa52mmetaG_FD_94481 | JGI IMG/M metagenome (GOLD analysis project Ga0116204, IMG submission 94481) | Anoxic lake water microbial communities from Lake Kivu, Rwanda to study Microbial Dark Matter (Phase II) - Lake Kivu water 52m metaG | ecosystem: Environmental > Aquatic > Freshwater > Lake... | reverse complement strand
TCAGTATATGACCATAATGTCCGTTTGGTGGAAACCTGCGATGTTTGGGTAACTTTTGTCACCGAAGGTGCAGGTTACAGGAATGTGTTGGGTTTTTACACTTATACAACCGGTCAGGCACCGGCTACACCAAACGAGATAGACACCATCACTGTTGTGTTTCCGAATGGTTCAATGGCCGGAAGCGGGGGAGGGCTGCAGCCCGGAAACAAGGTCTATATTGGCCGTTTCAATGCCAATACAACCATTGCATGGGTGCTTATTGCCGATGGATGGGTAAACGGTCAGGTAACCAATGGCCGTTGGAAGGTGTATTCGGATAAGCACCTGAATGCAGGAAATTCGACACAGAAACAACAAACAGTTCTTCTGTACGACCCGGGTCGAAAGAATATGCTGCTCGGTATTGAAGATATTAAACGAACCGAAAGTGGTTGCGACCATGATTTCAATGATGCGGTTTTCTTTGTGACCGCAAACCCCATACAGGCGGTGGATGTTACTCAGTTGCCAATTGTTGACTACACAGGTTCCGACCGCGATGCAGATGGGGTTCCTGATAATTTTGATGATTATCCCGACGATCCGGCAAAGGCATTCAACAATTATTTTTTCACTCAGGGTGACTATGGAACCCTGGCATATGAAGATCTCTGGCCTTATTCGGGCGACTATGACTTCAACGATGCCGTAATTGACTACAACTTCAACCAAATAACCAATGGAAGCAATCAGGTTGTTTCCTTGCAGGCCACATTTATCTTGCGTGCCCATGGGGCCTACTTCCACAATGGATTTGGATTCGAATTACCGGTGGCGTCATCACGTGTTGCAAATGTTGACGGTATAGATGTGTCCGGTGATTATATAGTGCTCAGTACAAACAACACCGAAGCCGGACACGAACGTGCCGTGGTAATCGTGTGGGATGATGCCTATCGTATCCTGCCTGCAGCCGGAGGCTCCATCGGAGTGAACACACAGCCGGGCATTCCTTTCGTTATTCCCGATACCCTGAATGTAACTGTAACCTTTACACAACCAGTACCACTGAACCAACTTGGAGTGCCTCCTTACAACCCCTTCATCATTGTTGACAAACAAAGAGGTGTAGAAGTGCACCTGCCCAACAAAGCACCGACAGCTCTGGCCGATGCAGGCCTGCTGGGAACAGGACACGACAATAGTGTGCCGTCATCAGGACGTTACTACCAGACCGACAGAAACCTTCCCTGGGCAATCAACATTGTCGAGCGCTTTGATTATCCGGTTGAAAAAGTTGAAATACTCAATGCCCACCTGAAGTTTGCCGAATGGGCCGAAAGTGGAGGACAACTGTCGAGCGACTGGTACAGAAATCTGCAGGGATACCGCAACCAATCAAACATCTACACTCCGGAGCCATAGTGCTGATAGTATTGTTTTGAAAGCCATTAAGACGCTACCCGAAGGTGGCGTTTTTTTTTATGGCATGAGGCCAAAAATGCGTCTTCCGTTAAGAGCCGTCAATTGAATAGTCTATTTTTGTTTTATGAACGATACCTCAGACCGACAGGTTTTTTTTGCCGATGTTATTGTGCCTCTGCCGGTTCCCGGGATGTTCACCTACCGTATTTTGCACGAGATGCTTCAGGATGTGGTAACAGGCAAAAGAGTGGTAGTGCAGTTCGGGACGAAAAAGATCTATGCGGCTCTGGTCTTCAGGGTGCATCAGGATGTTCCGAAGGACTACACCCCGAAATATATTCAGGCCGTACTCGACGAGAAACCAGTCGTCAACACTTTGCAAATGAACTTCTGGAATTGGATCGCGCAGTATTATCTGTGCCACCACGGTGAAGTGATGCAAGCCGGGCTGCCTTCTGCGCTCCGGTTATCGAGTGAAACGGGTATCACCCTGGCCGAAGGATATCGGCCCGATGCGCAGATACTTTCCGACAATGAATACCTCATCACTGAGGCGTTGATGATACAGCCCCGACTCAGCCTGAGCGAGGTAGCAAAAATTGTGGGTTTTCAAAAGGTGATGCCTTTGATAAACAGCATGATTGCCAACAAAATCATTGTGATGGAAGAAGAACTGCGCGAGCGTTTTATCCCCAAAACCGAAGCAGTAGTATCGCTGAACGAATTATACAGGGATGAGACGCAAATGGAACGGTTGATGCAGGAGCTTTCCATCAGAGCCTATAAGCAACTGGAGCTGGTGCTGGCTTATCTCAGCCTTGCACGGGGAAGCGGCAGTCAAAACAGTCATGTGTCGAGATCGGTGCTGCTGGAAAAAAGCGGGGCAGGCAGTGCTCAGCTGAAAAGCCTGATTGACAAGGGAGTGTTCGAAACATCGCGGATTACGGTCAGCCGCTTTTCAGACCAGCAAGGAATCCTTTCACCGGCAGAGTTACGCCTTAGCGAGGTGCAAACCGGGGCTTTGGCCGATATTAAAAGTCAGTTCAATAAAAAAGATGTGGTGCTTCTACACGGAGTTACCTCGAGCGGAAAGACGGAGTTGTATATCAAACTGATCGATGAAGTCATACAGTCGGGCAGACAGGTGTTGTATCTCTTGCCTGAGATTGCACTCACCACCCAGATCATTAACAGGCTCAAAAAGTTTTTTGGAGCATCGGTAGGTGTGTATCACTCAAGGTATAATCCACACGAGAAAGCCGAGATATGGAAGGATGTGCTGTCATTTGGGGAGGGAAACACCAACAGGCATCAGGTGATTCTTGGGCCACGTTCGGCACTTTTTCTTCCTTTCCAGAAGCTGGGGTTGATCATTGTGGATGAAGAACACGATTCCTCCTTCAAACAGCACGACTCTGCACCGCGCTACCATGCCCGCGACGCTGCTATAATACTGGCTTCATTGTCAAGCGCCAAAGTGCTGCTGGGCTCGGCGACACCTTCCCTGGAATCCTACTTTAATGCACGCAGCAAACGCTACGGGCTCGTGCAGCTCACTGAACGCTTTGGCGGAACCGAGCTTCCCGAGATAGTGGTTGTGAACCTGCGCGAAGAAACCCGTCGCAAAACCATGAAGTCGCACTTCAGTGCCCCTCTGCTGGAAGCCATTAACAAGTCACTTGCCAAAAAGGAACAGATCATCCTTTTTCAGAACCGAAGGGGCTTTTCTCTCAGGCTCGAATGCGACCACTGCCACTATGTGCCTCAGTGTAAGAACTGCGACGTAAGCCTGATCTACCACAAAAAGCAGCAATTGCTACGTTGCCATTATTGCGGGTTTTCGACAGCCTTACCTTCTGAATGCCCCTCGTGCCGCAGCACAGCGCTCAGGATGCATGGCTTTGGCACCGAGAAAGTTGAGGAGGAGCTTGGACTACTATTGCCACAGGCAAAAATAGGTCGGCTTGATCTGGACACCACCCGCAGCCGCAATGCCTTTCAGCAGATACTCGAAGATTTTGAACAGGGCAGGCTAGACATTTTAACCGGCACTCAGATGGTCACCAAAGGCCTTGACTTCAGTAAGGTTAAAGTAGTGGGCATACTCAACTCTGACAGCATGCTCAGCTATCCTGATTTCAGGGCTTTCGAACGAAGTTTTCAGCTGATGACACAGGTGAGCGGACGTGCCGGACGTAAAAACGAACGTGGCAAAGTCTTCATTCAGACATATCAGCCCGGTCATCCGCTTCTGGACGATGTGGTGCACCATCGTTTTGGCAATATGTACCTGAAACAGCTGAATATCCGCGAACAATACCATTATCCGCCCTTCTACCGCCTGATACTGATCGTTCTGAAACACCGTGAAAATACTCGTGTACATCAAGGAGCAGGCTGGCTGGCCGAACAAATACGTAAACAGTTTCCGGGAGAAGTATTGGGGCCTGAATATCCTCCGGTGTCGAGAATCAAAAATCTGTATATTAAACAGATACTGCTCAAAATACCACGCAATCAGTCACCTTTGGCATCCAAAGAGGTGTTGATGCAGCTGATAAAACAGTTTTCTGCACAACAATCATTCAAGGCCATACAAATCGGACTTGATGTCGATCCACAATAGCCACTATGCCATGAAGCTTTTTGTCGCGTTTCGGGCTCCCTTGAAATTAGTGCCTGTAGAATTGTCACCATTTGTCAGTTTAAATACTTTTATTAATGAATTTTAACACCAGGTATGGTTTTTGTCGGAATAAGCTCACCGCGAAAGTTGTTAAAGTTACAGTTTGAACTTTATGTTCCGAATAACGTTTTAAAGACTTAATTCATCTGTTTTGAAAAAGATCTTATTTGTCCTGTCTATGGTATTTCTGTTCGGTGAACATGCGTTGGCCGGATCGAATACTCCTGCCGACCTTACCTCAGGGGTTAAAGGCAAAATTGTTGATCAGTCAAGCAAGAAAGCTCTTGAATATGCCACCATCATGGTTTTTCAGTCTGCTGATTCTGCTTTTGTCACTGGGGGTATCAGTGGCCCGAATGGCGTGTTCGACATCAAACTCAAGCCGGGCGTGTATGACATAGCCGTGCAGTTTCTGGCCTATGGCACACTCCGTTTGTCGGACCTCCTTGTAGAGAAAGGCAAGAACCAGCTCGACCTGGGCGACCTGTTCATTAGGCCCGATGCGGCTGTGTTGCAGGAGTTTAAAGTGATAGCCGAAAGAAGCCAGGTAGAAATGACCCTCGACAAACGTGTGTTTAATGTAGGCAAAGACATAACTTCAAAAGCGAGCAATGCCATCGAAGTGCTTGAGAATATCCCATCAGTAACGGTTGACATCGAAGGCAATGTTAGTTTGCGCGGTGACGAAGGGGTACGTATCCTGATCGATGGAAAAATGTCGGGCCTTGCCGGAATCAGCAACCGCAACGCACTTAGAAGCCTTCAGTCGGATATGATAGAGCGGATTGAGATCATTACAAACCCGTCGGTGCGTTACGATGCAGAAGGAACAGCCGGCATCATAAACATTGTGCTTAAACAAGACCGCCGTCAGGGCTTCAACGGCTCCATCGACGCAACCACCGGATATCCACTGCAGGCAGGCCTGGGCATCAATACCAACTACCGCCACAACAAATGGAATCTTTTTGCCAACTACTCCGTCAACTACAATGAACGCATCGGTTCGGGCAGCCTCTACCGTGAGTTCACCCGCGATCAGATATACGTCACCGATCAGGAACGCGAACGCAGGCGTAAAGCATGGTCCAACACAATCCGTTTGGGTTCGGAGTACTTCTTCAATCCGCTCAACTCACTCACCTTCAGTCTCATGTATCGCTACTCAGACGAAATGAACAAATCATCGGTCTTTTACAAAGATTATATGCTTGAACAAATGATAGGGCAGAGCGAACGGATTGACGATGAGGAAGAGATAGACCCCGACCTCGAATATTCACTGCACTACAGGAAACAGTTCCGCAAGAAAGATCAATTGTTTACGGCATCGCTTCAATATTCGGACAACAACGAAACCGAAAAGGCCACTATAACAGAAACCTTCTTCCAGAGTCCCCTTCCGGTGCTGCCGTCGCCACAGGTACAGAAAAGTGCCAACAACGAGATTTCGCGCAACTTCGAAGCACAGGCAGACTATTTCCATCCCTTCACAGGAAAAGCCAAACTCGAAACCGGACTGAAATGGCAGAGCAGACTTATAGACAATGATTATGAAGTGACGAATCAGATGTTTGACGAAATCTTTGTGACAGACTCAAACTTCACTAACCATTTTATCTACGACGAAAACATACTGGCAGCCTATGCCATGTTTGGCAACGATGTGGGCAGATTCAGTTATCAGCTAGGCCTCAGGTTCGAATACGCCCATATATCCACCCTGTTGAAAGATACTGATGAAGAAGACGATAACGAATACATTGATCCTTTTCCTTCAGTGCATTTTACCTATAAACTCACCGAAGTTGACAATGTGCAGGTCAGCTACAGCCGCAGGATACGTCGTCCTGGTTTCTGGCAGTTAAATCCCTTCCGTTCATTTGCTGACAACCGCAACATATGGACTGGCAACCCAACGCTCAAGCCTGTTTATACGGATTCGTACGAGACCGGATACCTGCGCTATTGGGACAAGTCGAGCCTCAATGCAACAGCTTATTACCGCTATAGCACCGATGTGTTTCAGCGTATTGAGCGTATTGACGATTCAACAGGAGTGATCTTTATCCGTCCTGAAAACTTCGCCAAAAACCAATCTTTTGGTATCGAAATTGTAGGATCGCACAGTCCGCTCCGGGGCTGGAACGCCAACCTGAGCCTGAACTTCTTCCGGAGCATGACCGATGGTGAAGCTTACGGAAAACAATATGAAACTGATTTTTACAGCTGGACAGGAAGAATGAACAACAGGATCACCTTAGGAAAAGTACTTGACCTGCAACTTGCAGTGAACTACGATGCAGGCAGCGACACTCCTCAAGGTAAACGCCTGGCTTCGTGGTTTATTGATCTGGGTGCCAGCCGCGATGTTCTGAAAAACAAGGGAACCATTACCCTCAACATACGCGACCTGTTTGCCACCCGCACCCATTCCTTTGAAACCTTTGGGGATAATTTCTACACCAAGTCTGACTTTCGGTGGAGCTCAACCGTTGTGACCCTCAATTTCAACTACCGCATCAATCAGGCTAAGAAAAGGACAACTGACCGCCGAGAAGGTATGATGGATGAAGGCGGCGGAATGGAATTCTAATAAAATTACTCCTTCAGATCAGCCCCGACAGAAGTATCTGTAAAAACCGCATCCGGAATCTCACCGTTGATCTTAAAATTGCTGTATTTCAGCGTTACCGCGCCGGATGATTTTTCTCCGGCTTTCTTTTTATCGACCTTCAGGTTTCCGATAAACTTCATCGGGATGTCGATCTGGCTGATTTCAAAGCTGATCTTTGTTTCGACCGGAATTTCATACGCCAGTTGCCCATAAACGAAATCGAGGGTGTAGTTACCCTGATTTTGTGTGCTTACCTCAAGTCTGTTGATACGGGGCTGCTGCAGGTCGATCCAGGCAGTGGCCAGAACAAAAGTGGCCATGTCGTCTAACGGAACTATCTTGATTTTGTGGTTGCCCTCTTCTTCACCGGCAAGGATGGCGGCATGTTTTGAATTCAGAATCTCATTCATGGTGAAATTAAGCCCCTGTTTGGGCATCAGCACAAATCCGGTGGCCCTGAACCTGAACTTGTCGGGCGACTTATAAAACACACTGCCTTTCTTCACCGGTATACGGATGAAATCCACATCCACATCTATGTCCACATCGGCTTCAAAACTCTGCACCTCCTGGCTTCTTTTCATCACTGCCGAAAGCAAAGAAGCCGCATCAACCTGACTGTACACCGGCCCTGCCATAAGGGTCGCAACAAACATCAGTGCACAAAATAACCGAACAAAAACACTCATGATGTAATATCTTTTCTGACAAAAATAAACACAGACAGCAGATAGAACGCGGTGATATGTGCTACAAGCACAGCCAGTGATTTATAGATCAGCACAAAATCAATAGGATCATCAAAGAACAGCTGCCAACCGTTTAGGTAAGAGGTGAACAGGAATGGCTTCACCGGCTCGAACACACCCACGCTGAAGTTGGAGATGATCGTAAACAAAATAACAACCGACATAGCCGAGATCACAGGTCCGAGCGAGTTGGTGGCCCGAACTGAAAAAAGAAACGAAAGCGCAGCGATCACCCACATACTGACGATACCGTAACCAAAAGCCGCCATAAAACGCCACAACACATCCGACTGATCGAAAATGTTGATGGTGTTCATCAGCACAATCATATCGCCATGCTCAAAAAACAACCGGCCTATGCCCAGACTCATCACCATGAGCAACACCACAAGCAAGGTGGCATACACCTGAGCCGTGATGAACTTAGCTGCAAGTAATTTGGCCCTCCCAACCGGACGGGTGAGCAACAGCCTGAATGTGCCCCTCCCGGCCTCGCCAGAAACCATGTCGCCGGCAACAATTGCTACCAGTATCGGAATATGTATCCACAAACTGTTGAGTATGATATAAGTAACAGTGTACACATTGATCAGCTTCCCCTGTAGCAAAAATACCTCCGACAGGCTTTGGATGAGGAAGTCGAGCAGGCGCTGCCCCTCGACATACATACCCACCTGTATGACAAGCACAATGAGAAAAATTGCCACAAAACCAATATATGCCAACCCACGGTTGAACAGCTTGAACATTTCGAGTTGAATCAGGTTGATCATAATCAGGTGATATTCAGGAAATAATCTTCGAGGCTGTTCATCACATGCAATTGCCGTACCCCGATCTGATGCTGCACCAGCAGACGGTTTATGGCCTCCACGCCTTCGGGGTCAACCACAGCCTGAATCTCGTTGAGCCTGTTGAGGCTGAATTCGGTTGCCGGAAAGTTTTCCGTGAGCAGCGAAATGGATTGCTGTGGGTTGCTCGTCACGAGCACCATACGCTGCCTGCCCTGCATGGTGAGTTCGCGCACATCGCCTTCCACAACTACCTTTCCTTTGTTGATCACCACCATGCGGTTGGCTATCAGCTCCATCTCGCGGAGGATATGGGAGGAGATAATCAGTGTTTTTCCTTTCTCGCTGTTCAGCTTCAGGATGAGGTCGCGTATGTCTTTGATTCCCTGTGGGTCGAGGCCGTTTACCGGTTCGTCGAGTATGATCAGTTCAGGGTCGTGGAGCAGGGTTTGGGCAATGCCGAGGCGCTGCTTCATGCCGTGGCTGAAAGTTTTCACTGCACTGTGGGCTCGGTCGGCAAGTCCCACGAGTTGCAGAATGTCCATAAGATGGTCGCGGTCGGCCCTGATTCCCGAATAGCGACACAACAGCTCCAGGTTTTTCAGGGCGCTCAGGTAAAGGTAGAAATCAGGGCGTTCGATCAGGGCACCGATGCGTCCGAGTATGGCGGCCTTGTGTGTCTCGGCAGGCAGTCCAAAAACATGCACGCTGCCGCTGTCGGGGCGTATGAGGCTCAGCATCATCCTGATGGTGGTGCTTTTGCCCGATCCGTTAGGCCCCAGAAAACCATAAATGTCGCCCCTGCGGACAGTGAGGTCAACACCGTCCACAGCTTTTTGAGGCCCGAAATGTTTTACCAAACCCCGGGCTATTAGCAGTTCTTCTGCCTCCATCTCATCCTTTGGGTTTCAGGTGGGCAGCCGGTTTTAAGGTCTTGAAGGCCGAAAAAACATAAAATGGCTGCCTGAGGCCTGAAAGCGGGAGCAAATGGAAATTGCGTATGCCGGGAAGATTAAACTGATAACGGACACGCGCAACCGGCAAAGGTTTGCGCATCCTGCTCTTCCGGCGAAGCCCGATCAAACTCAACAAGGTATTCATAATTGTTTGAAATATTATTGTTTAATCTATTTTCTTAACATTCAATGCTGTGCTTTGTTCATCCGGGCCGTGAAGTTTATTTCTGTTATGTAAACACACTCACCGCACTGATGTATTACAAAGCGAACAGATTGACAATCAAGAGTTAAACTCTGAAAAAGCTATCAATCAGCAAATTGTCAGCCTGTTTCTGTTTGATAACGACAGAAGGGGTGAAAACGTATTAAAACTTCCCTGCGTGTGGTAATCAAAACGGACAAAGCCTGAAAACCTGATTATCAGTTAATAGAAAGACGCAGAAAGCATGCATGCGGTTGCAATGCAGCATGTTAAAAAATGATAAATTTATTTGTTTTCGTTCGCGATCAGATAAATCACCTCGTTGGGCTTTTTCATGAGGTATTTTTCGCGGGCATATTGCTCCATCAGGGCTGTGTCGGTGGTGAGGGCATCGGTGAGTCTGCGGTTTTCGTCAATTTCGCGGATGAAGAAGGCTTTCTGACGTTCGAGTTTGTTTAGTGATTCCTGTAACCTGCGCTGATTCTGGTATTTGTTCTGGTCGAAAAATGCCATCCACACCCCAAACACCAACAGGGTGAGGAAGTATTTGTTTTTGAGGATGCGGAGCAGGGTGGACATAACTGGTTTTCTGCAAAAGTAAGCTGACTGACGGATATTAATGACTTATAAACTGAAAAGTTATCCGCCTCCGGGTGTTTATAAGATGGATTCTGTCGCCTGATGATACAAAGATTCCTGATTGACTTTTGGCAACATAATCTTTCGTGCAGATTTCGCTCATCAGCCTCGCAAAGCTGAAATTCATATATCACCGGTTCATATGAATGTTTATTTCATATTACTGAACAATTAATCTTGTTGAGGTGGATTGATGGCCGGTTGTAAGCCTTGATATATAAACACCGCCGGGCACTCTTTTCCCTGAATTATCTTTTCCATCCCAGTTGAGGGTATTTGTACCCGCATCGAAATGACGCGCAGTGAGCAATCTGATCAGAGATCCGTGGATATCGTAAACAGCTATTGAAACATGAGCTTTTTCCGGAAGCGAAAAACTAAGTGAGGTTTTGTCAATAAACGGGTTGGGGTAGCTTTGAAGAAATAAGCCCGGTTTTGTAGGTGATAATTCCGGCGAAACGCCTACCTCGCTGTTAACTGCCTTAAGAACTGCTATACCCCGGCTCAGGCAACTCAGCCACAACTCATATCCGCCGGCAATTTCTCTGATTTCTGCATCTTTGATCTGAGCATGGGGCAGCCCGCCATCTTGCACAGGAAACAGACCAAACTGACTGCCATCAAACCAACACAAGCCTATTTGTGCGCCATTTGAACTGCCGAAATTGGTAAACCAAATACGGCCATCCGGTGTGTAAGCTAATGGTGTTATGTTTTCGCCCTGTATGCCGCTGTTTGCGGGACTGAAAAACTGATAGGTATTGTTCTCTGCATTCAACCGTATCAGTCCTTTGTTTGTGCCAACCCAGGCTATTCCACCCGTTGCTGCAACTGCTCCGGTGAGGCCGTCACTTTGTGGGTTTAGTTCAGAAAAACTATTGATGGTTTTTGAAAAATTGTATGTTGCATCGGTGCGTAACACCTGAAAGTTTGAACAAGCCCAGATAGTGCCATGCCTTTCAGGATCTTTGTCAATACTATAACCCCAGCCATCGAATGGCACTGTTGTCCATGTGTTTGTCTCGTTGCTGTAATATTTAAGATCATAATATTCGCCAATGCTCCACAGGCGGTTTTGAGAGTCCTCAATCAATCCGTTTGACCTGTCGTTGGGATAGTTCAGGGAAACATAACCGGAACCGTTCCACTCGTGTAGATAGCCAAACATTGGATTAACAACTACATTTCCGTTCGAAGGTCTGAAGTAAATGGCTTCTGAGTTATCGGTCGGAAATGGAAAAGGAAATCCGAGACCATACGTCAATTGATTAAATCCTATCCACCTTTCACCCGTGAATTTCTGAAAACCACCAACACCTGTTCCGGCATTACCAGTCATCCAGACATTGCCTTCTGTGTCAACTGACATATCGTCAACCCAATAGTCAATCTGTGATGAATTAGTGATACGGTATCGTTGCCACGAACCTGTCAGAGAATTTCTTTTGGCAGCGCCTCCCACACCGGTGACCCAGATGTTTCCGCTTTCATCCTGATCGACTGCATAAGTATACCCACCCTCTTTCCATACACCCTTACTCGTCCATGAAGCACCGTCATAATGCCATATTTCACTGTTGCCATCAACAAGAAAAGCGTTCAGGTTTCCAAATGCTTTGAACGCCCAGATATCGTTTAGCACTGAAGATACGGGGGGCTGAACCGGCCTGTGCCATTGACCGTCCTGCGACATATAGTCGAGAAAGTAAAACGGGGCGTTTCCATCGAATCGAATCATCCACAGGTTGTTCTGATCATCCACGCAGTTGTGTCCGGGAGTTTTAACGAGTTCACCGGGATTATAGTCAAAAGTATGCAGTGTAAACAACTGGGTGTCGCTGTCAAAAGCGATCACACCGCCTGAAGCTGCTATCCAGACTGTATATTGATCACCGGTTTTTTCCTGAATGGATACGTTGTCGCAGAAAGGAACAAGGCTGGGCCAGTTATTGCCGGTGCTTCCATATCCCCAATAGCGCCATTCATCTGTTGCAGGATTGTAACTGACCAGACCACCATCGCCCCATACAACGGATATTACCGCAATCCATAAAGTGCCATCGGGGGCAATGGCTATTTCGCGGCTACGGCCACCGGGATGGATTGAGTTATTAGCTCCCCAGAATTGAAGGGAAGATGCCCCTATAGCAGGATCGAATTTCAGTAAACCCCTCCAATGTGCCATCCACAGTACTCCTGACTCATCTTCCACTATATCCGAAATCCGCGATCCTCCAACATCGTAAATGCTCCCGATCTCAGGATATTCAATGTTGGAGTAATTAATCCATTTGTTTTCATCTGCGATAAGTTTTGAAAAGCCACCCTCTTCCCAGCCCGGTGTATAGGCTGCAATGTAAGGGTTGCCATCATGATCAATCCAAAGCGCTTCTGCATAATCACCCAGTATTCCAGTGTTTCCGGTGGTATAATAGCGCCAGGAATATTCTGTTGTTTGTGCTTGTATACTCATATGGATTAAGGAAAAAATCAGATAATAGAATAATCTGTTCATATGGAGATGTTTTAATACAAAGACAAAAGTAATCTATTGATTGTATATAATAATGTCAAAGTATAAGATAAATCAAATACGTGAATTTTGTATGTATCTGTATTAATAATCAGTCTCTTGTGTCACAAATAGAAAAATATGACATACAAGTATCATTTTTTGATTTACATACTTGCCGGCTTTGCAATTATATGTACTCTTTTCACCACATCACCGAAAAGCAAAGCATCATACCACATATAGTAAAAGCGTTGGGCATTGAACCAGGTTATTCCGTCGGGGTTGTCGTCATGGTAATCATAGGGATCGGCAAAAATGATTACATCATCCATAATATTTTGCGGATCGCGGATGTCATAACCAACTACTAATGCCCAGTGGCCTCCCCAATCACTCCATTCAACCAATACGGGAGTGTCATTGGCCAGATGTTCACGAAGCATTTCGAGCGAACCCTCCTGATGCCATTCGGCCTCAAAGCCATTGTTTTTGAGCCATCCGGTCATTTGCCCCGGGTTAGTGCCAACTTCAGAACTTGTTCCCATGGCTTCGGCAATGTCCATCTCGTTGCCTTGTCTGCCATAATACCTCAGCAATGTAACCACAGCTGCCGGACCACAGGTGTATTCGGTGGATTGCAAATGTGGCTGAACATCAAGGAAAATGAGACCTTCAACAGGATATGATGGCCTGATGTTGTGGATGTAATAACTGATCTTCTTAGGGAAATCATGTTTATCCTCATCGCCAGATTTACGGCATCCTCCAAAAGACAGCACTAATGCTGACAGAAGGATAAAGGCAGGTGTTTTTAAGTTGTTCATGTAAGAGGTTGTTTATCCTGTATTTTTCGGATTTGTAAAGATAAGCTGTAGAATTCTTGATTCTTGATTCTTGTTTCTGATTTCTGGCCTCTGGCTTCTGGTCAGTTGATTCTGGTTGGGCTGAATTACGTTCATTTCATATTTTCCGGCTGGGGTACTGGTTGGAAAAAAGTTTTCTAGCATACGGATATGCCCCACGTCTTTGGGTCAACATCTGATCACGGGTTTTTCGTGTCGATTATTTTCTTATCAACTTTTTGCTCATGTAAAACTTGTTGTCAATAATTACGGTTAAAAATAGTTGACCCACATTTTTTTTGTTGTTCCAATTCACATCTATTGTGTTGTTTCCGGATGCGCATAAAATATCTTCTGATTGAAGAAGGATATGTCCGGAATTGTTTGTTATAAGATAATTTACATGAACCTCTTTATCGGAATGAAAATTTATTCGGAAATCATTCTTAAAGGGATTAGGATGGATGGTAATCTTATATGGGTTTTTTCCATCGATTTTATGTTCGTTGGTCGAAAGTGGATTTTCCGTTAGCCAAACCTCATAAATAGTATTATCGGCAGATGTTTGATTTGTTTGGTTGTTGGAAAAAGGATTCAGTAATGGACTGCGGATACCGCCAAAAATATGGCCTATCATGAAATGGCTCTGTTCTACTTCGTTTAATTTGATTACTTTATTTGAAAAATGTGGCAAATGTAAATTGGGAATGAATTCTGCACCCGAACCAACCAATGCCGGCATTTCGAGAGGCAGCTGATACTCGGTCAGGTTACCTCCTGAATCTCGGGTGAGGCGACTGACTGTTTTTACGAATGGAACTAAATCATCCTGAATCAAATTTCCATCCTGGTAATAGTATTGGCTCATCCCGCCAAAAAACAATGTGTGCATATTGTTACCGGCACTATCATATAAGCAAGCCAGAGCACAATGGTAATTGCTCAGATATTGATTGAATGAAGTGATGGGTGTATAGCCGTTTTGCTTGATGTCAACAGGATATAAAAATGGCAAATCAGCATTCAATTGAAAAACTCCTGAAGAGATGGTAAAACCCTGTTCGTGATCAGGAAAAATTTGTGGCAGCAAATTGTAGTCCCTCCTCCTCAGGTGAACAGGATCCGTAATAGAAGAATAATTGCCATAACTCAGCTGTTGCGCCGAATTGTTTATAGAAAATATCCTTATTTGGTTTGTATATTCCTGAATATATGTCGGATTCCCCATTGGATTGTATCTTCCATCGAATCTGTGACCTCCGATCAGGTAGAACAAACCATTCAGCTTTTTCAGGTGGCCACCGGTTACAGCAAAGATATCATGCTGAATTTGTTTAAAACATGGGGTAATTGCTTGATTGTTTTGAATGGCAGTAATGAGCTCAGGAACATTTATGGAAGTGAGGAAAGGGTGTGTTATGTGGTTGTCTGATGTTGCTGAAAAACCATAGCCTCCGATGATATACAGACTGTCAGCATCCTGATAAAAATTCATATTTGTGGACTGTAATTGTTCCTTTATACTGACAGGCAACTCGTTCACTGAAGTGGACCATAATTGATTATTGACAACATCTACCACGAAAATCTCCGTGTTATTATGAGATTCAGGAAATGCATTAAATGGCTGCCGGGCATGAAGCCCGTCTTTTCGGCCTCCCAGAATCAGCCATTTTTCCTGATGTTGCGCAAAAGCGTAGGATTGCAGTCCCGAAAGGTTGGAGACTGAAACAGGAATCAATGAAACCTCATAATTGAAATTGCTTTGGACGAATCCTTCCAGTGCAAAGATGACTAGAAATAATACAATAAATATAATTCTCTTGCTCATGGTATTGACCAGTTAAATGATGCAGATTCGTATTTTACACCCATGGCAGCCTTCAGCAGTGGGCGAACATTATTTAAAAGTTTTCCCAAATATACGACCTAAAGGGCAAGTTTGCTTTTTAATGAGATTATTTTGATGCTGATGCTCGGGTCGGTTTCTCTTTTCAAGCCGTTGCGGTTGGCGTCAGGTATTCACTAAATGTTTCAGCCACAATAAAAATTATAATTCATACATCAAAAAGTATTTCTCGCGGCAGGCGCGGCGTGGAACTTTTCATTTTGCTCTTGGCGAAAACTCCATTTCGTATCGAAGAGATGTCAGATGGTGAAACAGCCACTTCTAAAATTTTAAGCTGAGTCTGCGGTACATCATGACATCCTGAGCCTCCTGAAGGAAGCCTGTCGAAATGCCGAAGTTCAAAAATCGGAAATCTAAACTCTTAAATCAAAAATCGTTAAATCCCTATATTTATTTAAGATCGAAGATTGACAATCAGTGTTTTAAAATCAGACTGAGTGTTGTCTGGTGAATCACAAAACACACATGACGCCTTGCACCACAAAAAATCAACCACTTTCGTGAATCAGGAATTCTGAATTTCGCATGTGCCTCAAAACTTCCACCTGAGCTGTATTTTGGCATCCGTTTTCCGGTTGCCTTCGATGAGGTCGAGGCCGGTTCCTACTGTTTTTCTGTCGGCATACCAGGTTTGTGCCACCCTGAACCACAGATCGAGCGAATGGTGCAGGCTGAGTTTCATCAGCAGGTAAATCCGTGTGCCTCTGCCCGAAAAAGCAGGGATGCTGAAGGCATTGAGCACATCGTTTTCGTAGGCATAGAGTCGGCTGTCGTACGATTCTGAGTCGAACATGGCATAGCGCAGTGTAAAATCGTAGGGTTTGTTTCCGGGCCTGTACAGCACATCATGGTAAATCAGGAAACCATTGCTTTCGGGCTGGTTTGTCTGCTTGTATATGATCCATTCGGCCCTGTTTTTGAAGATGAAGACAGGAGAAATCACATAGCTGATGTGAAACCTGACAGATTGTTTGTTATAAATTGTCACCGGGTCGATACGCTGCCAGCTGCTGTTGTCGTTGGTCATCTTGTTTTTGTACCGGTACCGGAAATAGAAGTCAGCTTTGCGGCTGAGTCTGTGGTCGAATTGCACGAAGTAATCCTGTCCGAAGCTTGGCGCATCGGTTTGGTAGCGAAGCCACTGAAAGCGGAACAGGTCAGCGTAGGCTGTGAGGCTCCATCGCGCTGAAAGGCCGGTGCGGAGTCCGGCATAAATGCCCGATTCGTTATTGGTGCCAGTGCTTTCGCCAAACCCGTTGGTGAACAGGTTGTGGTACGATTTGTCGTAATGCCTCCAGGCAAGGGTGAGGTGCGCAAATGAAGCCGGCTGAACCACCATGCCTGCTATACCTGCCAGAGAACTGTTACTACTGCGCGAAACCTCTCCGAACAGTATCAGCTGAGGCATTACCCAGCGAAAGTCAATCCCCTGGTTCGAAAGGTTTTTTCCGCTGAACCTGAATTGGTTGTAGGGATAGGTTGTGGGCGTCAAGGCGGCATCCAGTCTGGTTTCGTGCAACGTAACGCCTGCTTCGAATCTATTGGAGGTGAGGCTAAGCCTGCCCCCGTAAACTTCCTGTCCGACAGTGCCTTTTTTGCTGAGTTCGCTGATCGTACGGTGCAGACCTGTTTCCTGCAGACTGCTTGCGAAGATCACTTCATCATCGAGTGTATCGGGCAGCGAAATGGAGGCATCAATGTCTTTGTTGGAGTAAAAGGCGGTGAGTTCTATATTTTTCCAACCGTAGGTGGCTGCGGCACCGCGCATGAAGAATACCTCGTTCACCGAGGTGTTGGGTCTGATTCCCTGCCCGTATTTCATGACGCCGTTCGGGTCGGTTGATTTGCCGAACGACAGCCCCGACCACAAAGTGAGTCCCTGTCCGAAAGCAATGTGGTAGTCGCCCAGAGCGATAGCTTTCAGCGGCCCGATGCCCGAAGCAAACAGGTGTATGGAGTAAAAATCGAAACCGTTCCGGACTTTGTTTTCTGCGGTTGCAGCCAGCGAGTCGGGTAGGCTGTTTTTCAGAAACACTTCGCCGGCATCTTTGTCCATGGTTATCCCCGCCCTGATTTTGTTCCGGTAGTTAAAGGTGTATCGGGCGTAAATCTTATAAGGATCTCCGAGATAACGGGCATTGGGTGATGCATTCCAGGCGGCTTCATCAATTGGGCTATAGCCCTTTTGTTGTTCGAGGGTGCGTTCCACCCGGCTAATTAGTTGATGTTTTCCCCAACGGGCAACATTGGCAACCTTTATCTTTTCGGTTTTTGTCACTTCACCAGCATACACCAGCGGACTGATCAGTTCAATGGTTTGATCGTCGAAACCTTCAATAGCCGAAAGCTCGAACAGGGTATATAGCATTCCGTATTTTTTGATGTATTGCCGCAGGTTTTCCACCTGAAGGCTGCTGAGCAGGTTGAGTTGCTCGAGCAGCATGATGTCATCCGAGTTGATGTTTACAGGGTTTTCGGCAAGAAACTGATAATCTTCCAAAAGGTCGGTGAAATCGTAGTTTTCTTCGGCTGATTCGGTGATGCGTTCCAGTTGGTCTTCCATCATTTGCTGCAACCGCAGCCCTAAGGTGTCGGGCTGCTGGGCATGACTCATGGAGGCAAGCAGGATTGCCGAAAACAGCAAGAGTGAAATACGGATTTTTTTCATTTGCCGAACTGATAACTGATCCCTGACTGAAACGAAACTCCGAGTACCTGATGCATAGAGGCGGCGATGTCGAGTTTCAGCCTGCCAAAGTCGAATCCTGTTCCTATACTAAGCATCTCGGGTTGGGTGGAAAGACCCATACGGGCATAGAAAGTTTCGGTAAGGGTATATTCGAGACCCGCCCTGAGGTCGGCCTTGCGGTCTGATTGTTTGTCCACTTCAGCAGTGCCGGAAAATTTATCTGTAAATTGATAATGCACGCCAACACGCATGACCACCGGAACCCTTTCGTCGGTGTATGAGGAGAGCCGTGCCCGCACAGGGTTAAATACCCATGCGCCGACAACAAGTTTGTCGGTGAGGTTTGACTGTGCCCCCAAACCGAAGGTGATGTTATCGGCAGCTTCATAGCCTTCTCCAAAACGTGTTGAAAGGTAATCGAGTTCGACTCCCATCCTCAGGTATTGCCCGAACGAGCGTGCATAAGCCAGCCCAAGTTTGTTTTCATTAAATAAATTGTATCCAAACTGGTTAAAACTCAGTCCGAGCACGCCAAACCCTACAGGCAGGACAAAAGCAGCACTTTTCAGCGAGAGTTCCTTCATCAGGAATCGGTTTTCGTAATACACTCCGGCTTCCGCCTGCATCATCAGCGCCATGCCTGCGGGATTATTGTTCACCGACCAAAGGTCGCTCAGTGCTACTGAAGCGCGCCCCATGCCTGCTGACCGTGCGCCAGTAGTGGCCACGCCTTCAAAGGCCGAAAGGGTATAATATGCGAAGAGAAACAGGATCAGAAGAACAGATTGTATCCGCATGTTGTGTGTCAGTTAAACGGACGAATGTATGAAAAAATTTGCTGGCTTCGCTGACTTAACAATTTGATTATGTACTTTCGTTTTTATTAATGCGGTAGTTCTGATTTTTTTAAACTGATAAACTTATGAACGATCAAGTAATGATTTTTCTTGGTGCGCTAGCCGACAACAACAGCAAAGAATGGTTTGATGCGCACCGGGATGAATATGAGCTTATTAAAAAAGAAACTACAGCCCTTGCAGAGAAACTGCTTGCGGGGTTGAATCAGCTTGACCCCACTCTGGGACTAACTGATGCGCGCAAGTGCATCTTCAGGATCAACCGCGATGTGCGTTTTTCGGCAGACAAGTCGCCCTACAAAACCCACATCGGCATGTTTTTCAACAAAGGCGGCAAGTCGAAGCCAACGGCGGGTTATTACCTGCATATTGAGCCTGGAAAAAGTTTTGCCGGAGGAGGTATATACGGCCCACCGGCTGAGGAGCTTAATGCCATCAGGCGCGAAATCTATTTTAATAGTGCTGAATTTGAACAGATTATTGGTCACAGGGAATTCAGGAATACATTTGGCACTTTGATGGACGAAGGAAAGCTTCAACGCCCGCCTAAAGGGTATCCTGCTGATTTTCCGGCCATAGAACTGTTAAAATATAAACATTACGTTGTCGGACATAATCTAAGTGATGCACAGCTATCTGCTTCCGGTTCCGTTGAATATATTTTGCAGATTTTCAGCAGAATGAAAGGGTTCAATCTATTTCTCAACCGGGCGCTCGAAATGGCTATGTAAAGGTCTTTCCGAAAACTTAAAAAATGCGACCGTTAACTTAATTACTGTTATTGTTGTAACACTAAAAGAAATATATTTGCAATCAAATTGGTTGGTTGTTTTATAAGTTCGAACTTGATGCCCTTGAAGCGCAAATCGTTTTTGTTGTTTTTTACGATTTGCCCCGACTTCAAGGGCATCCTCCTTTTATATCCTGTAAGATTTTACTAAACCAGTCGGCTGGTAATTACTTTTTTAATCTGAACCAGATCTGTTGTATCGAGAATTTCACGCAAGGAAATTAAGTTTTTCTGTTTCAGGCATGCATCAGATTCAGCTGTAAAATGAATACTTGATCCTGAGCAGAATGGTATCAGGCGAGCCGAAACAAAACAGGATGAAGCAATGGTGTGTTTTTAGTGTTTTGTAAGCACCTCAGACACATTGAAACTGTGGTCTCCAATTTTCTCGCAATACACTACAAGTTGCTGATAAAACGCTCCTGCATTGACGTAATATTTTGAATCCTTGAGGTCTTTCTGGTGCTGATCGAGCAGTTTATAGCGCAGTGTGTTGATCTTTTCTTCGATGTCAGCATATGCAGGCATGTTTTTGGGTTCGGGCTGAGCAAGTTGTTGGTTCATCGTAAGCAATGAGTGCTGCACCAGGCCAAACATTTCGCTCAGATTGTTTCGTTGTTCCTGCGTAAACCATGCTTTCTGAGCGTTTTTGTTGTCGATGATCTTCGACATTTTGTAGCATATATCGGCTATGCTTTCGATGTTATTGGCTACAATCATCATTGAATTGACAAGCCTTGACCCCTCGGAACTGAGTTTGCTTTCGGTAAGACGCGACAGGTATTCCAGCACTTCTTTTTCCTTGCGGTCGGTCTCATCTTCGCGGTCACGCAGCTGTTCGAGCAGTTGCGCATACCGCTCCGGCTCTTTTTCCAGTAATAGATTGGGGATCATGTCGAACATATTGCTGACGCTTTGGCCCATATGATGCAACTTTTTCATTGCAAAAAGCAGCGAGATCTCTGAGGTGGACGAGACCAGATTGTCGCGGTAGGAGAGGGCCTTTTCGCTGCTTTCGAAGGGTTTAACGGAAATAATTTTGTTGGCCAGCCACACCAGACGGCCGGTGAAATGAATCAGGATCAAGGCCATTGTGATGTTAAATCCGCTATGAAATATACTGATCTGAAGAGGTTTTAAAATCTCAGATTCATGGCTGTCCGGGCCAAGAAACAGGTGGGAAAGGTTTTCAATACCCTGCATGTACCATTGCAGAAAGGGGAGGAACAATAGAGCACCAGTAAGATTAAACAGCGTATGGATCAGGGCAGTGCGTTTTGCATTGCGGTTGGCAATAAGGGCTGCTATATTGGCCGTGGCCGTAGTCCCAATGTTTTCGCCGATGACGAGAGCGGCGGCAACTTCAAAACTGATGATATCTTTGCTGAACATCACCATAGTTAGGGTGATGGTGGCAGTGGAGGATTGAATGAGGATGGTTACAACAATTCCGGTAAGCACAATAAGAAGGGTGGAATCAAAACCGCCTTCAGCCTGTCGGGCCAGAAAGCTTATAATCTCTGAATGCTGATTGATTTCGGGCAATGTTTCACGCAGGAACTGAAGTCCAAAAAACATGATGGAAAAGCCCATGAAAAACTCAGCCACTGATTTGCGCGAAGAGTTGGTTGACAGATACAAAGGAATAGTGAGTGCAAGCAATGGAAGAAGCGCAAGGCGGATGTTGAAACTAAATCCAAAAAAGGTGATTAGCCAGGAAGTTATGGTTGTGCCGATGTTTGCGCCCAGCACAAGTCCCACTGAATCAAGCACTGGAATAAGGCCTGCACTGACGAATCCCACCAGCATCACTGTTGCGGCAGAAGATGACTGTATGGTGCCGGTGATCAGCATACCGGTGAACAGGCCTCTCCAGGGATTTGAGGTGATCGACGACAGGTAGTGGCGCATCCTGTGCCCAGCGACCTTCTGCAGCGATTCGCTCATGATTTTCATCCCATAGAGAAAGAATACCAGCGAACCAAAGATGGACAGAAGATCGTAGATCAATCCTGTGGTGTTCATGGCTCCATCATGTTTTGAGGATAGAAAATATGCCGGAGTTTTTCGCGCCATGCGGCTGATGCTGCAAGCGGGAGGGACTCTCCGGGGCTGAGCTGCACACGGATGACGCCCATGCTCCTTGGAGCTATTTCATAAACATTATACACGAAAGAAAAACCGTCGTGGCTGAGGTAATTGTTCTCGTTTGGTGCTGCCTCTCCGCTGAAAAACCCTGCTTTGGTCAATGGGGCAGGGTTGCCGGGACTATATAACTGTTGCAGTTTTTGGTTGATGAGTCGTGTGAGGGCGGACAAACTGTCGCTATGAAAAACATCTTTCCAGCTTATGGAGTTTCCGTCATCGTCCACGATAAGATAGCTTATGTTGGTGAGTCCGTTAGCTCCTCCGGTGTAGGCATAGGTTGTTTTTTCGAGGCATAGCAATCCATGGCTGTTCAGCACCACCTGCATCAGCTGCACCCTTTCCCAGTCAGTGAGTCTGTTATGACCGGAAGTTTCTGCATCAGCTGAGGCCATTCGCCTGAATTGCTCTGTATATCGCCGTCCTTCCTGCTTCATCAGGCTGTCGAAAGGCATTTGACCGGTACTGTCATAGGGCAGGGAAGCAAAGCGGATCAGTGCATCAGACAAGGCTCTGTTTTGGCGGGCTGTGGCCAATATGGCATCAAGTTCCAGGTTAGCTTCATGTTGATCTGTCGTGCCTTGCTGCACATAGCTTGTTTCCACATAACGGAGAAACTGCAATGATTGCCTGGCCTCTGTTGAACGGATCAGCAGCACATCGGTTGAAACATCCGTACAATTTACGTTAAGAAGCAGGGTGTCGGCACTACCCACAAACCTGCCCGTGAGACAGTTATGACTGGTGCCGTTTTCTTTGAGCGTGAAAGAAAACTCATCGCTCATTTTTCCGTTGAGTTCCTTGCGTGCAATTTGGATATTTTCACTTGTTTTCTGATCGAAAGTGAACAAATTGGCCGATACGAACGCATGCGACTGTTCAAGATACAATATGAATGCTGTGCTTTCTGACAGGCCGTCATAGCGCAAGGCAATCCCGTTTGCATGAAGCCACACAGGCACAGCAATCAGAGTAAGCGTAACAGTATTTCGCAATCGTTTTAAACAGAACATTTGCAGCAAAACTACAAAAAGATAAAGTAAAGAGCTTAACTCAGTATTAACTAAAGTTTAAGCATTGGAATAACAGCCTGCGATCAGCGGATCAAAGGCGAAATACAACCCGCGATGTTGTGTTCAGGTATTTTCGGCTTTACACTGATACAAGTATTATTTTTGGCCTTCAAACCGATATCCGAGTGTATCGAGTGTTTGTTTCACCTGATCGAGGTCAATGTTTTCTCCGGTAAGCTGCACAGTTTGGTCCTGAATGTTTGCCACCACCTGCTGTATGTTGTCAAGTTTACTCAGATTGGTTTCTACACTGTTTTTGCAATGGTTGCATTCCATTCCGCAGACAGAAATTGTTGTTACATTGTGGTTGTCTGAAGTGTGCATGGTTGTTGCCATTTTTGAATGTTTCTTAAAATAACGCCTGACGAATGCATTTATAACCAGCAATGTAAGCACTATTGCTGAGGCCGTGCCCACCCATTCGGGGATGAGGCCATGGTGGTGATGGTGGTGGGGGCCGTCTTGCATGATGCTAAACCATTCGTGGGGCAGCATATTGATCAGGTTGCCGAAGATCAGGGCGCCAGAGGCAATGGTCAGTATGTAAATCCATGTTTCTTTCCGGCCGAAGGATTTGAACAGCACAGTGAAAGAGGCTGAGTTGACGGCAGGGCCTGCCATAAGCAGCACCAGTGCGGCACCGGGCGACAGTCCTTTCATCAGGAGCACTGCTGCAACAGGCACAGAGGCGGTCGCACAGAAATATATGGGGATGGCCGCGAGCAGAATGACGAACATGCCTATGAAGTCATTGGGTATGAATGCGCTGAAAAAATCATCGGGCAGCACAACAGATATTAATGCAGCGATCATCAGTCCGATAACCAGCCATTTTGAAATATCCTGAAGGAATTCAACGAAGGCATAACGAAGCATATAGCTGATGGTCCGGGGGGGGGTGTCGTCTTGAGCATTGTTTTTGGCCTGAGGTTCTGTTTTTTCGCGTGTGAGCCAGTTGGTGAGGGCGCCTCCGGCCAGCCCGGTTACCAAAGCAGCGATCGGCCTTACGATGGCAAATGGAAGTCCCAGCATGGAATAGGTTACCAATATGCTGTCGACACCCGTTTGGGGGGTGCTGATCAGAAAGGCGTTGGTGGCACCTTTGGATGCTCCGTTATGACGGAGCGAGAGCCCTGTCGGCAACACACCGCATGAGCACAAAGGCATAGGCACTCCAAGCATGGCGGCGTGAAACACCGATTTCAGATTGGGTTGGCCCATATATTTAAGGAGCAGCTTACGTGGAAAAAACACCCTGAGTATGCCCGCAAACAGAAAACCGAAAAGCAGATAGGGCGACATCTCTACAGTGAGTTTCCACAGTTCGTGCAAAAAGTCGGTTAAAAATCCGGTGATCATCGTTTTTGCGATTAGGCGATACAAATGTACCTTAAACAGATAGTCTAATTGGTTAAATTCTTGTTAAAGCTTGTTGATTATAGCGGTTTCTTATGCATGGCCTTCTTTTTCTGCGTCGAATTGCTTTAGAAAAGCCTGCATGAATTCGTGGCGATGCAAGGCAATTGTTTTTGCGGCATCGGTGTGCAGCCTGTCTTTGATCAGGAGAAGCTTTTCGTAAAAATGATTGATGGTTGGCGAAGAGGACCGGGCGTATTCGGCTCCGCTGCTGAATGTTTCAGGCACGAGGTTTTCATTGTAAAAGGGCCTGTTGCGGTGGCCGCCATAACTGAAGGCGCGTGCAATACCGATGGCACCAATGGCGTCAAGGCGGTCGGCATCCTGAACTATCTTAAACTCAATGCTGCGCTCCTGTTTCATCCCGAAGGAATGCCTGAATGACATATGACGGATGATGTCCGTAACATCTGAGATCGTCTTCTTGTCAACGCCGGTGTCTTTCATCCATTGAGCAGCCATCTCAGGCCCGGCATCTTCATCGCCGCCGTGAAATTTAGCATCGGCTACATCATGAAGCAGAGCAGCCAGAGCAATAATCGTTGTTGAAGCCTTTGTCCCTGAAGCCAATATAAGTGCCATTTGGTACACACGCATTACATGACTGAAATCGTGCCCGGGCTCTGCGTCCCTGAGCTGTTCGCCGACAAAGGCTTTCGCCTGCTCAATCCACTGTTCCATAAAGAATGAATTGCCTGATGGCTGTCATGTCAAACGGCTGATCGCCTCTGATGCGCAGCAGAGGGAAGCTGCAGTTTTCAGCTTGACCATGTTTCATATAGCTTTCCCAGATATGCCTGAGATACCAGTCGGGCTGAGGCCCCCAGCGAAAATCGTTGTTTTTCCGCTGAAGAAAAGTATGACGTTCGATCTCAATGAAAATGCCTTTATCAAACATTCGCAGCGTTTCGGGATGGTGAAAAACAAGCAGCCCTTCAGCGATAACCAGATTGTCTTGTTTGTGATGCCATGTGATGCTGTGCATAAACTTCTCATGATCGATGGATTCAGGATGCTCCCAGTCGGGTCTGCCGTTGATCATCGGAAAAAATTTCTCATCAGCAATAAAGTCATCCTGGCAAATAATACTGATTTTTTTTTCGGGCAGGACATCTTGAATTTCGGTTGCCAATGTCGATTTGCCCGCATTGCTGACACCTCCTATGGCTAAGATCATTTTGCGTGTGGCTTTACGGTTGGTACAAATTCATAAGCGCCGATGTCCGGTGATTGGCTTCTGTCAGTTCCATTGAGGTCGTGAGGGACTTCAGCTGAAATGCTGATGTTTCCCTTGTCAATCAGGGGTGACAGAGAATCGGGCCGGAAGTCGAAATTTGAGTAGTCCACAAAAAGTGGGTCGTCGTTTTTGAGGCAATTGACAAATGCTGGCCAGTCGGTGAAGTTTCGTCCGGTTTTTACAAGACAGTGCTCAAAAACATAGGCAGAATCGGCTCCGGCCTTAAAATCTGTTTGAATCTCTTCAACTGCGGAACCATAGATGACAGAGTTGCCGGCATAAAACTGGAAATTAACAGTTACTATGTTTTCTTCTGCGTCTGTGAAGTAGTTATTCAAAAACAGTGAGGGGTTGTTTCTTGGACTGAATGACCAGTTGTTGGCAAAGGTGGCATGCCTGAAAGTGTAGCTTCCGCCCATGGTCAGTGCTGCTGTGTAGTTACCGCAATTGGCAAGAACGAGGTTGTCTGCTTCTATGGTAAAAAGCCGTGCAAACAGCCCCAATCCAGTATGGTTTTCAATGATGGTATTGTTGATAATCAGCTTATTAGATGTCGGTCGCAGGAATGATTCTGCCTGCAGGCCGATGTATCCGTTGCGGATGATTGCATAGTCAATTTCGTGATCATAGCCGGCACGGCCTTCCATCAGCCAGATGCGATCCCATTGGCCGGGAACGTTGCGGTAGGGTTGATCAAGCCTGTCTCCCTGAAAAACCACAGGATTTTCCAAGGTTCCTTTCACCTTGAGTACACCATCGGCAAAAGCCCATAATCCTGATTTATCGTGGAAATGCACCTGCGTGCCTTCTTCGATAATCAGTGTACCATAGGAGTTAATGAGGGCATATCCGTAAACCACATAAGGTCGGTTGGATGTCCACACTGTTGTCTGCAGACTGTCGGCAACGATACTGAATGGAGGGAAACCCTCAATTTGTTGGTCGGCAAGGATATAAACCGCATTTTGGCCCCATGCCACCAGTTTGATGCGTTGTTCGTTGCCGTTGGTCATGAACCTGAGTTCGTCCTCCACCACAAAAGGATTGTTTTCATCCGAAGGGTCAACGGTTACCCGCACAAAGATATAAGCGCTGTCGTTGGCAGCAATCTCCAGATCGTTTACCGTATTGCCGGCTGCACCGTCAACATTGATCCTGAAAGCGGACTGGGCGCCCGACTGCAGGCTTACAGATGAAATTCTGATCCGTTCACTGTTTTTGTTATATACCATTAGCTGTTTGGTCACCGAGCCAATGGATGTGAAAACGGTGTCAAATATCACTGTGTCGGCAGAAAATGATAGCTGATATAAAGGACTGGAACCAATCTCATCCTTACGGCAAGAGGTGGTAACAATAAGCAGTAAAGTGATCAACAGCAGACCTGCTGCGAAATATTCCGATCTTAGATTTAAAAATTTAGTTGTTTCCGTCATGTTTGTGCAAAGATAATCAACAAAGCTCATACGTGACTGCAAACGAATTATTGTATTTTCGTACACTTATTCATGTGAAGGTTATGAAACGAATTGGTTTTTTATTGTTGGTTTTCTGTTTGCTGTCAGTAACATCTACGCTGAAGGCACAGTTCTTTCAGGAACAAAATGAATTTGAACGCAAGTGGGTGTTCGGCGGAGGGTTCGGACTGGGGTTTTCGAGCAATGGTTCCAATATTCTTGTGGCACCGCAATTGGGGTATATGTTGAATCCGAGATGGGAACTTGGAAGCAGGCTCACCTATAACTATTACAGCTATAAAGACGGGTCATTTAAGTTTTCTACGCATAATTATGGTGGAGGTTTTTACACCACATACGACCTTTTCAGGGGCTTGTTGCTACATGCTGAGAATGAGTGGTTGAGCTACGAAAAGGTGTATTTTAACCTTGAACGCGAAAGAGCCTTGGTGCACAGTGTCTTTGTTGGCGGAGGATTACGGCAGTATTTGTCGGGCAGCAGCTATGCTTCAATCATCATTCTCTACAATCTGAACGAAACTATTGATTCCCCCTACGAAAACCCCTTGTTCAGAATCGGTTTCGGTTTCGGTTTTTAACCGATTCCCTCACCACTGAAATCAAATTCAATAATTGAATATCTAAAGAAGATTGTACGGGATGCAGTATTAACTCTCGTTTTCATTTGGTCACTTTTCCTTTGAAACTTTTCTGATAATCTGTCCAATTGGTTTTTTTCCAGGCTTCGGTAGCAAAGAAATGAAGCACGGGTTCAAAGTCGGCCGGAGGATAATACCCCGGAACTGCTGTGATTACTGATTGGTCGGGGTTGACAAACACATACGATGGGTAGGATAATCTGCCGTTGAGCAGGAAGATGGCCAGCTCGTGGGCACTTCTTTTCTGTCCGGGCTTAGGTTGTTTGAAAGTCTTGTTGTTAAACTGTGCATCTTTTTGGCCTTCGGCATCGAACTTCACCGCATAGTAGTTTTTGTTCATGTATGCGGCAATAACAGGATTGCTGAAGGTGTTCCTGTCCATCTCGGTGCACCACTTGCACCAGTCTGTGTACATATCGATGAATATTTTCCGTGGTTCTTTTTTCGCTTTGGTCAAGGCCTCTTCGAGGCTCATCCAGTTGATTTTTTCCTGAGCCACCATTGTGTTTAGACCTGCAAACAGCAGTAGTATGATAAGCATGGGAGTTTTCATAGACTTAATAACGGTTATAGCGATCCATTTCGCGCTGAGAATCTTTCTTTTTCAGGTCTTCGCGTTTGTCGTAATGATGTTTTCCTTTGGCCAGTGCGATTTCGAGTTTTGCCAGTCCTTTTTCGTTTATAAACAGCGTGACGGGGATGATTGTAAATCCTTTTTCACGCACTTTCACCAGAAGTTTTTTGAGTTCCCTGAAATTCATCAGTAGTTTGCGGTCGCGTTTGGGTTCGTGGTTGTTGTAAGTTCCATAAGTGTATTCGGCAATATGCATGGCCTGAACGATCAACTCATGGCCTTTAAAGGTGCAGTAAGCATCATTGATATTGGCTTTGCCGCTGCGAATGGATTTTATCTCGGTTCCGGTAAGCACGATGCCGGCAACGAATTTTTCAACAATGAAATATTCGAAGCTTGCTCTTTTGTTTTTGATGCGTATGCTGTCCTTTGACATGGGGCGCAAAGATAAACGAATCAGACATACCTGCGTAAAGTTTTTCGGGCCGCAGCTTCAGCCTGCAAGCTTTGTTTCTGTTGTATTAAGACTGTTTACGGCGGTTGATGACAATCTTTGTTTTCCATTTCCCGGTTCTGAAATACAGGAAGGAAAATAAGGCGCCCAGCGCCCATGCTATCGGAATGCCCCACCATATTCCTTCAGGACCCATTTTTTGTGCTAAAAACCACGATATGGGAATGCGTACCACCCACAGCGAAAACAGAGTGACAAACATGGGGATCAACGTATCTCCGGCACCACGAAGCACACCGTTATACACAAACATAGTCGAGAAAACAATATAGAACACACTCACTATATACAGGTAATCCTTGCCCGCTTCAACCACTTCGGGATCGTTCGTAAACATACTCATGATTGAAGTGGGAAAAAGCCAGGCAACCACTGTAACTCCTAACGAGATATAAGTAGTCATTCGTAAGGTTGCATGAAGTCCGCTGCGCACCCGTTCATGCTTGTTGGCTCCAATATTCTGCCCCACAAACGACGATAAAGCAGCGGCAAAGTTCATGGCCGGCAGCGCTGCAAACGAATCAATGCGCATGGCTATGGCATAGGCTGCAATCACGCTGGTGCCGAACATATTTACTACTTTATACAAAGCAAGCATGCCAACAGCCACAAAGGTCTGCTGAAAACCGGTCGGAAGTCCTATCTGCATACTCCTCCTGAAGATCTCCCGGTCGAATTTCATGCTCAGTGGTTTAAAAATAAGCATGTCGTTGGTGCGGTGCAGATAAACAATGATCGAAATAAATGCGCCTGCCTGTGCAATAATGGTGGCTATGGCCACACCTTCAATGCCCCAGCCGAATACAACCACAAAAACAATATCAAGGACGATATTGACCAGGGTTGAAATAACCAGAAAATACAGAGGAGTGCGTGAATCGCCCAGTCCTCTAAGTATTGCTGTTGTGCCCTGAAAACCAAAGAAAAACACAAACCCGGTCGCGTACAGGTTGAAATACAGGCTGGCCTGAGGAATAACTTCTTCGGGCAGGTCGATTAGCCTGAAGATGGCACGGCTGCTGATGACACCGATGAGGGTAAGAACGATGGAGGCGAAAAACAGGAAGATATACAGCGTATCAATGGCTCTTCGAACATTCAGCAGGTCTTTTGCGCCATAATACTGCGCAATGATAATGGTGGCTCCCGTCGCAATGCCGATAATCAAAGAGATGAGTGTGAAAATAAGCGGAAAGCTCGCGCCAACGGCTGCAAGTGCTTCATTGCCAAGATATTTTCCAATGACAATACTATCAACAATATTATACATCTGTTGAAAAATATTGCCATACAACATAGGCAGTGCAAAACTCAGAATGAGTTTGCCTTCTTTTCCTTCCGTAAGATCACGCATGCCTGCCATTGATGGTGGAACCATAAAAATGTTGGCAAAAGTAACTGTTTTTTTAAGCAATGAGGGAGGCGCTGCTGTCGTATAACGGATCAGAAATCTGTCTCATATCAGATTTATTAGTTCATTATCAATTCATTATATAATTATCACATAATGTTCTTTGGTTAATTGATGAGCATAGCGTTCAGAACGACAGGCCAAAAAGCAAAGACATGTATAGGTTCGGAATTTTTGTAGTCTGATTTTGAGTAATTTTGCCTTCTGGCAGCTGACATTGTCGCGTTCCGTTTCGTGCGGAATGAGGAAAGTCGGGACAGCAGAGAGCGCCATACTTCCTAACAGGAAGGTCCTCCGGAGGGGGGAACAGAGAGTGCCACAGAAAATTACCGCCCGTTAAAAGCGGGTAAGGGTGAAAACGTGAGGTAAGGGCTCACGCTGCCGGGTGGCAACATCAGGCAGGGGTAAACCTTATGGGCTGCAAGGCCAAATATGCCGGTGGTTCTGCCATGTGCAGACTAAGGGTGGCTCGCCCGATACCGGCGGGTAGGCCGCAAGAGCCTGCAGGTGACTGCAGGCCTAGATAAATGACAATGGCCCGCCATAGGCGGGCAACAGAATCCTGCTTACCAGGCTGCCACTCAGGGCTGCGGCCATCCGGCCGCAGCCTTTTTGCAATAAGACGCCAGTGATTGCGTTTTCTATATCATGTCATGGAATAATATGAAGTATTTAACACTCTATCAATGACGATGCAATCAATCACAAATAGTCTGTTTGCATTTCATATCAGATGACAACATAGCTTTGTTGAAAAGTATTTTGCCTGCCGGACATGCAGAAATTTACTATTGATACTTTTATACACGCAAAAATTCAAACCAAATGAGTAAGAGTTCTTTTTGTAAAATGTTGGTAACAATAGCGTTATTCTTTGTTGTGCCTTTGTTCACACAAGCACAGCAAAGTGCTGTTCACCTTGATCCCGACAAAAGCTATCGCGAAGCAGTTGATTTGTTCGAGAAGGGATTGTATGCTGCCGCCAGAGAACAGTTCAGGGTAATTCTGAGTTCGGAAATTCATCCCCAATCAGCACTTTATGTCGATGCAGCTTATTATGATGCTGTTTGCGCCATTGAATCCGGTGATAAAGATGCTTCGGCCAAAGTAAAGGGTTTTGCCGAAACATACAGGTCAAGCCGCTGGATGTCGCGAATCACACTGCTTCAGGCAAGAGTGTATTTCAAGGAAAACAATTTTCAACAGGCACTTAATTCGTTCCGGCAGGTGAGCCCATCATCTCTAACACGAGCCGAACGAAATGAGTATTTTTTTAAAACAGGTTTTGCACAGTTCAGAACCAACGATAACGATCGGGCTTTGGTGAACTTTGGAAAGGTTAAACAGGAAAAAAGCGTCTGGCAAAACCCTTCGATTTACTATTATGCACATATACAATATCTTAAAGCTAATTATGACGATGCCCTGAAGCATTTCAGGCTGATAGAGAAGGACAGGGCATTCAGCAGGCAGATACCTGTTTATGTATTGCAGATTCATTACCATCAAGGAGCTTTTGACAAGGTTACCGGTATGGGCGAAAGTGTCATGAACACTGCCGACAAGAAGCACCGGCCAGACATTGCCCGCATGATGGCCGAGTCATACTACCGCAACAAGAACTTTGCAAAGGCCCATGAATACTACACTATTTATGAGCAAACCGGCAGGAAGCAGTTCAGTCGCGACGACCATTATCAGATAGGTTATTCAAAATACAAAACCGGAAAGGTGAAGGAATCCATTTTCAATTTTCAGCAGGCTGTTGGCAAGGACGATGCACTCAGCCAAAATGCTTACTACTATCTTGGAAAGGCTTACTATGAGACAGGACAGACCAATTTTTCCCGCAATGCCTTTCTCTCAGCCCACAAATCAAAGTTTGATGCCGCTATAAGCGAAGATGCCCTGTTCAATTATGCCAGACTAAGTATTGAGGCCGGAGCCGATCCGTATAATCAGGCAGTTCAGGCACTCGAATCTTATCTGGCCGGTAACCCTTCCGCCGAACGACGCAATGAGGCCTCCTCCTATATTGTTCAGCTATATCTGAATTCTCGCAATTATCAGGCTGCCCTTGAGTCGCTCGAGAAAGTCAGGCCCAGAAGCCGCGAGCTGCAGACGATTTATCAGCAACTGACCTATTCGAGAGGTATTGAGCTGTTTAACCGGGCTGAGTTTGCCCAGGCAATCACCTATTTTGAGAAAGCTGTTTACGAAAAAGCCGATGGCCAATTGACTGCCAGGGCTACTTTCTGGCTGGCGGATTCATGGTACAGACAAAAGAAATTTGATCAGTCACGTAAGTATTTCCGTGATTTTCTGGCTCAACGCGAAGCATCAAAGCTTGAAGTTTTCCCGTTGGCATCCTATAATATTGGATACACCTACTTCAACCAGAAACAATATCAGGAGGCGCTTCCTTCTTTCAGGCAGTTTGTAAATCAGTCTTATCCGAAACAGCCCAAGCTGACTTATGATGCCTGGCTGCGGATAGGCGACATCCATTTCATCAGACGGCAATACACTGAGGCAGCAAACGCCTACGATCAGGTCGTCAAGGCCCGCCAGCCCGAAGCAGATTATGCACTTTTGCAAAAGGCACAATGCTTTGGTGCGCTGGGAAATTTCAACCTGAAGATCGCAACACTTGAAGAATTAGTGCGCAACCACCCCAAATCGGCCTTTTACGACAATGCACTCTACGAAATGGCCTCAACAAGTCTTGTCAATAATGACACCCGTTCAGCCCTTGCATATTTTGACAGACTCGTCCGCGAAAAACCCCGTTCGCAATATGCCCGGGAGGCGCTGATGAAAACCGGCCTGATCTATTTTAACAACGACCAGAACGACCGTGCCATAACAAGCCTTAAAAAGGTAGTGGAGGACTATCCGGGCACTACCGAATCGCGCGAAGCACTCAATACCTTGAAAGCTATTTATATGGAAATGAATAAGCTTCAGGACTTTTTTGTATATGCCGAAAAATCCGGAGCAGGAAGATTCACCGGTACCGAACAGGATTCGCTCGCCTTTGTCATGGCTGAAAACTTCTATCTCGAAGGAAGGTATAGCGATGCAGCAATAGCTTTGGAAACTTATATTAATAAATATCCTTCGGGAGCAAACATACTGACCGCAAACTATTATCGTGCACGCATAGCCCTGCGCGACAAACAATCCGACAAAGCCCTTCAGGGATTTAAGTTTATTATCGATTTTCACGATAACCAATACACCGATGAGGCCTTGCTCGAATCAGCAAGAATTCTTTACGACCGTGAAGACTATACAAAGGCAGGTGAGTATTATAAACGTCTTTATAGTCAAACCGATGAACCACTCCGGCAACTTGAGGCCCTCGAAGGAAGCATGAAAAGCAGCTATTTTCTCAAGCGCTATGAGGATGCAATAAAAGAAGCCAGAATGCTTAGATCAGCCGAAAGGGCTGGAAAAGAGCAACAACAGCAGGCATCATATATACTCGGTAAATCACTGCTTGAACAACGAAATTTTGTTGCAGCTGCTGCAGAACTTACTTCTGTTGCGCAGGATGCCAGAAATGTACTCGGCGCCGAAGCTGCTTACCTGCTTGCCGTTATCAGCTATGAACTCGGGCAATATGACGAGTCCGAAACTAAAGTCTTTGCACTGGCAGATAACTTCGCTGCACATGAATACTGGGTTGCGCGCGGATTTATTCTGCTTGCCGATGTGTATGTGAAGAAAGACAATGTGTTTCAGGCCAGAGAAACACTGCAAAGTATCATCGACAATTACAAGGGCGAAGACCTGCGCTCGGAAGCAGCACGCAAATTAAGTCAGCTTAAATAGAACCGGATAAAACAAGAACGATCATGTTTAAACGAATAATATCAATCAGTTTCTTAGCAGTAATCATGTTTCCGGCAACATTGTTACACCAGTTGATGGGGCAATCGCACAACGAAAGAGTTACCATTGTAGGCTCTTTTCAGCCTCAAATCGGAGATTTCTCGAAAATCAATGTCGAACCCGGCCTGGATCAGGCTGAGTTCCGTAAACCGGAACTCCGCTACTCCTTTATTGACAAGTTGGCGGAGACCAAAACAGAACTTGAAAAGATACCGGCACTTGTAGTGGTTCCCGATCGGGCAACATCTGCATTTAACAACTATTTCAGGTTTGGATTGGGCAGTCTGCTGTCACCGGGCCTGCTCTACAGGCATCATTCGGAAATAGCCGATCAGACTTATTTATCGCTGGGGCTGAGACATCTGTCTTCATGGACTGATATTCCTGAATATGCACCTTCCGACTTCATGACCAATGCACTGAATTTCGGGTTGCGCCACGAATTATCGAACCACAGTATTACCGGCAATGTTGTGTACCGGAATGACCAGCTCAATTATTATGGTTTTAAGCCAGATGATTTTAATATAATACCCGAAAAAGATGAGATCAGGCAGGCATATCATACAATAGGTTTAAATGCGGGCCTCGAAAGCCGCTATGATGACATAAGCAGCCTGCATCATTCAGCCACAATTGGCTTTAACAGAAAATCAAACCGAGACGAGACCTCTGAGAATCATTTGTTTCTCGATGCTGATGCCTATAAAGATATGCAACTGTTTGGCTCCGGAAGGCAGTCTGTCGGTCTAAAAGCAGGAGTCGATTATTTTGCTTATGCAGACACCCTGAACGCGGGATCAGCCGGTAAACTCAGGCTTGTCCCTGCTATTGGTATGTCAGGCGATTTTTTCAGGCTCAGGGCAGGTGTACAGATGGATATGGCTTTTGGCGACAGTGCACAGACACTGCTAGCGCCCGATATCAGTGCCAACCTCTTCCTGCTTGAGAATGCCCTTGATGTTTATGCCACCCTTGGCGGAGGACTGAAGCGGAATGGATTCACGGCATTGAGCAACGCTAATCCTTTCATGGATGCTATTGTACCCGTAATCTGGGAAAGGACGCCTTTGGAATTTAAAGCCGGTATGCGGGCAGCCCTGATCAAAAATATTGATCTGCATGCTGCTGTATATTATGCTCAGGTTAATCAGATGGCACTTTTTGTCACTGACACAATTCAAGCCTGGGATAATAAATTTACGGTTCTGTATGACAATGTCGGTCATTTTGCTTTTCTGGCTGATGCTGCATTTCAGCTGAATCAAACGGTCAGCCTTAAAGGCGAACTGGCCGTAAACAGTTATTCTCCCGAAAGGGAGCAGCGTGCATGGCATAAATCAATGTTTACGTTTAAGGCCGGAGCTGATATAAGGCCTGTCGAAAAGCTGATACTTGCAGCATCGATGCAGTTTGAAGGGCCGAGATACGCTCCTGTATGGAGCAATGGTGTGCTGAATGAGCAGGAACTAAAACCCTGGCTTGATCTGAATCTTGGTGCCGAATACCTTATAAACGAACAATTTACGGTCTTTGCGGAGCTGAACAACATGATCGGCACCCGTTACGAACGCTTTTATAACTATCCTGTTCAGGGCCTACAGTTGTTTGGTGGGTTTTCCTACAAATTCTGATGAACGGTTCTGAAAGATTGGCGTTTTGTGATTGATGAGTTAGGTGGCTTTCGTAACCTGATTCTATATTTGGATGAAGCCCCTTCTGGCTCATTCATCCGAACCCTGAAGTCGCACGTCCAGTGCATCGCGCAGCGCATTACCCACCAGCATGAAAGCCATTACCATAAACATAATGGCCAGGCCTGGGAGTATAGCCAAATAGGCTGAATCGAGTATAATATATGCGTAGTTCTCTTTGATCATGCTGCCCCATGATGGAACAGGAGGCTGAACGCCCAGACCAAGGAAACTAAGTCCGGCCTCGATGAGAATGGCCGATGCAAAATTTGCCGCCGAAATAACTATCACCGGGCTAAGGATATTCGGAACAACATGTCTGGAGATAATCCTTAAATTGCTATAGCCCAGCGCCCTGCCGGCTTCAATATATTCTTTCTCACGCAAAGGAATGATCTGTCCGCGCACAATGCGTGCCACCTCTACCCACATCGTCAGTCCAACAGCAATGAAAACCTGCCAGAAACCTTTACCTAAGGCAAAAGTGATAGCAATCACCAGCAATAGCGTGGGCAACGACCACACAACATTGATCAGCCAGACAACAAAATCATCCGTGCGACCACCAAAGTATCCACCGATACTTCCGACCGATATGCCAATGATCAAAGAAATCAACACCGAGATAAACCCAACGGACAAACTTACCCTGGTTCCTATGATCAGTCGGCTGAGCATATCCCGCCCGAACTGATCTGTACCAAGCCAATAGGTGTTATAACTCAGACAGTTTTTATGAATATCATCTATCAGTTCTTCACGCGATTTGGTCTCAGGCATATCCTGTGCATTTTTAAAGCTGAATTGCCCGTCAGTATGCTTTATGTCTGATGCCCCGGGGTGAGTAAGTGCAAGCAGATGAAATGAAACCGACAGCGAGGTCGAGTCGGGGTCATAAATAACTGCATGCAGACTATCTCCAATGATTTTGTAAGACCGTATGGGAATGATTTGCCTTTTGTCGGGCAATCCGAAAAACATTTTCCTGAAAAATCCTGTGCTTTCCGAATTACCGCCCACTGCCGGTTTGAGCAGGCTTACCCTGAACCCTGGTTTCATGGTGGATATTTCCAGCAATTGCATATTGGCATTTGGACTTTTGTCAGGAGTGATCAGATAACCGGTAAGTGCAATAATGATGCTTAAGACAATAAAGGATAAAGAAATCATTCCTGTAGTGTTTCTAGAGAATTTCTTCCAGGCCAGAAATGCAGGAGAACTTGATTTGAAGCCCTGATCCATGTTTTAATGATTTCAATCACAAATGTAATCCTTTATTCCTGTAGTGAGCAATCCGCCATATGTCCGCGGCTTTTTTCATTTGCTTATAAACAAAAAAAAAGTGTATATTTGCGACCTCAATTACGGTGGCTATAGCTCAGCCGGTTAGAGCATCAGATTGTGGTTCTGAGGGTCGTGGGTTCGAATCCCATTAGCCACCCAAGCCCGGGTTCGCCCGGGTTTTTTTTATGACAATGTTATTTGTCGGTAATTCTCACATTTTTCCGAAATAATTATGCCTTTAGAACACACCCTTTATTCAAAGAATTTATTGTGTTTAAAAACAAATCAGTAATTTGGCTCATTCTTTAGAATAAAACAGCAGATCAACTATTCACTTACAAAACATGCTTAAACGCAGATTGCTGATATATATCGCGTTAGCCCTAATGAGTTTACACCATGCAACGGCTTCGGTTGATCTGGATAGCCTCTATAAAGTAAGCATTGCCTGGAAAGCCAGTGATTCGGCCCGTGTGTTGGCCAATCTTGAAATAGCCTTCAATCTTAGGTATAGCTCCGACAGTCTTTTTATGGGCAGCACTGGCATGGATTATTATGCCAAATCATTGAATACAGCTAAAAACGAGCATTTGATCAGACTGCTGCTGGAGCGAATGGATTATCAGGGTGTTTCGGCACGCAACAAGTCCGACTATCGCCTTGCATTACATATTCATTCTTTCGAAAAGGGAGTAGCAGATTCGCTAAACCGGCCTGATGCCAAAATTCGGGCGCTGAACAATACGGGTGTAGTTTACAGACGATTGGACGACTACACTAAAGGTATGGATTATCACTTACAGGCACTTGAACTCGCTGAGGAAATAAATGACACCAAAGGATATGTGGTTGCAGGTAACGGACTTGGCAACATTCAGTACCTGCTGGGAAATTATGAAGAAGCGCTGAGATGGTTCAGAAAATGTCTGCGGATAGAACAATCTATGAACCAGTTGCTCGGGGTTGCCATCAACCTGAACAATATTGGAAATGTGTATATGAAAAGGGGCGAACTCGACAAAGCTATGGAATACTATATGCTTTCGCTTGAAGTGAACCGAGAGCTTGGCTCCGCAAAAGGAATAGCCATATGCTATAACGACATTGGAAACGTATACCGTCTGCAAGGAAATTATGATAAAGCGCTTAATTTTCATCTGCTTGCATTAGAGCTGAACCGCGAGCAAGAGGATTTCAATTTTCTGGCATACAGCTACATACAGGCTGGAAAACTGTACGTTGACATGAATGAGCCTGACAAGGCCATACCCTTTATCAAAAAAGGAATCGAGCTTTCGGACAACACCATGACAAAAGCCAATCTCAAAGAAGCCTTCGGGCTGATGTTCAGGGTGTATAAGCTCAGCGGTGATCCATGGCAGGCACTTCGCTATTATGAGTTGTCCGCAGCCATGCACGACAGTATCCTGAACGAGCAAACACGAATGCGGGTGTGGCAGATGCAGATCCTTTTTGACCGCGAACGAAGCGAAAACCAGATTGCCTTGCTCCAACGTGAGAGTGAGATCAGTGCTCTTAGACTGAAGCGTCAGCAGTTTTTTAATCTTCTCATTGGTTTTTTCCTTGTTGTTTCTGTCGCTGCCGTAATTCTGCTGATGTATTTTATCAGAATCAGGACACGAAACAACAGGCTTCTGCTCGAGAAAAACAGTCAGATCGAACAGACGCAGAAGGAATTGCAGATTTATGCTGATAAATTGCTTGAAGCAAAGGAAGAAGCCGAACAAAGCAATAAGGCCAAGAGTATTTTTCTGGCAAATATGAGTCATGAGATACGTACACCCATGAATTCCGTTATCGGATTTGCAGACATTCTGTCCAATGTATTGCAGGATTCAAAGCAATTGTCGTATCTTGAATCAATACGCAACAGTGGAAAGAATCTGTTGACACTAATCAATGATATTCTGGATCTGTCAAAGATTGAAGCCGGTAAAATGGAGATTGACCGCGGGCCTGTTGACCTGCAAAACCTGTTCCTAGAGATGAAATCAATGTTCGAGCCCCAGCTTACGGCGAATAGCAACACCCTTAAGATTTACATTGAGGAGGGTATGCCAGGACAGATTTTCCTTAGTGGCCAGCGGCTCAGGCAGGTGTTGTTCAACCTGTTGAGTAATGCATGTAAGTTTACCGAAAACGGACAGATCAGTATTACAGCTTTCTTAGGTGCGGGTGAAAAAGAGCATACTACTGACCTGCATATTCATATAAAAGATACCGGAAAAGGTATTCATCCCGCTGAAGTCTCAAAAATATTTGATGTTTTTTACCAGTCGGGCTCGGCCGGTGAGAAACATCAGGGCACCGGACTTGGCCTCACCATCACAAGCCGTTTCGTGGAAATGATGAACGGTACGATTGAAGTTTTCAGTGAGCCTTCAAAAGGTTCCCTGTTCAAACTTGCTTTTAGAAACATTGATTTTGAATCGGTTCAGCACTCAGTTTCTCCAGGGAAATTCATGTTTAAAGACCATGAATCTGCAGAATTACCCCGTATAGCTTTGCTGACTTATGATCAGGCTTTGAGCGACATCGCTTTGGAAGTTTACCGAAACAATCAAGGACAATTACTTCTTCTTTCTACAGATCATAATCAATGGAAAACATCATTAAATCAGGAATTTCAGTTGGCGCTGGTTGATGAACTTACATGTGCTTCAGAAGAGAACGGGCGGTTAAATGATCTGTTCGATCACGTTTTTTTATTGCGCTCTGTCGGCCCGCAAAGCAGTTTTGCTCCGCTGAATTTCACCGGCGCTTTCCCTCGTCCGTTGACATCTTCACAAATGCGGAGTGTCCTTTTAAGTATTGAAAACAGATTGCAGAATCAAATAGTATCGGCTCATGCAAAAAGCAAACTAAGTGATGAAGAAATAAATCCGTTGATTAAGCTCTGGGAAAAAGCGCTTCAAAGTCATTTTCTTGAAGATGCGGCCATCTTTGCACAGGAACTGCTGCGTTACGGTGAGCAGAAAAACTTCAGCAAACTGATGCGCTACGCTATTCAGCTTCAAGATTATATTCAGGCGTTTGATGTCGAAAACACGAAAAAGTACCTGAAACAATTTGAAACCCTCAGCCGTCAGATTTCGGATACGTCGGACTAATATTTAAACCAATGGCATTGTACAACATTTTGATTGTCGATGATCTGCCCCGAAACATACAGGTATTGGGCAAGATACTTACTGATGAAGGTTTCAGGGTTGCATTTGCAACCAATGGAACCGATGCGTTGAAACTTGTCGGAGAAACACAGTTCGATTGTATTCTGTTGGACATCATGATGCCTGTGATGGACGGGTATGATGTGTGTAAGGAATTAAAAAGCAGATTTTCAAGCCATGACATACCTGTTATTTTTCTTACAGCCAAAAACGATCAGGAAAGTATCGTCAAAGGATTTGCGCTTGGTGCACAGGACTATGTAACGAAACCGTTTAACTCGGCTGAATTGATCGCACGGGTCAGGACACATATTGACCTCGTGGAAAAAAGGAAGGAATTAAGCAACTTGAACCTTCATCTGGAGGATAAAGTAAGACAGCGCACAGCCGAACTGGAAATAGCAAACAAACAGTTGGCCCGGCTTGATCAGGCAAAGAATGATTTTCTGAACATCATCAGTCACGAACTGAGGACTCCACTCACCGGCATAACAGGACTTACCGGCCTGCTTGATCAGACAATTCTCGATGCCGAACAAAAAGAATACATACAGTATTTGAAAGAAGCGGCAGGAAGGCTTGCGCGCTTCGGCGACATAGCACTTCTGATTACATCCTTGCAGTCCAGAAATAGTCATTTTGAAATGTTTCCCACTTCGGTGAATGTGATTCTCGACATGGCAGCTGATGCCAGCGACAAACTTTTACAGGATAAGAACATCAGTCTTAGGTTGGGAACTTATCCGTCTGATGCCATGATTTTGTGTGAACCTGACCTTTTGCGCGAATGTTTTATCATTGCCATTGAAACATTCGCCGATCATCTGCCAGCCGGAGCTAATCTGACAATAGGTTATGAACATGACGAAACTGCACATTATTTTTATATATGTGACTCTAATAATGGGTTTTCACATGAGTTGTTAAACAAATACAGTGATGATTTAAGCGATAACCTTATGGAGGCCTACGAAGAAATAGGTCTTTCCCTGACTGCAGTCAGTCTCATGATGCGCCTTCAAAACGGGCGGACGACAATTTCAAATCTTCCAACCGGAGGTGCCGAAATTAAGTTTCACTTCGATTAAAGAAAGTGTCTCATTTAGCCACTGTATGGTTGAATCAGGAATTGGTTCACTCATAATTTGTACTTTTGGCAAAAAAACACAGGAATATGAAATTACTTGAAGGTAAAGTGGCCCTGATCACCGGCGGAGCCAGAGGAATTGGCAAAGCACTGGCCATCCGGTTTGCACTCGAAGGTGCACATGTCGCTGTTTCTGATCTGAAATATGATGAAGTTATGCAGGCAACGGAAGCCGAACTTGCCGCTTTCGGAGTCAAAGCAAAAGGTTATGCATCCAACGCAGCTTCGCTCGATGAAAGCGAAAAACTGGCAGAAGAAGTGATCAAAGAGTTTGGTAGGATTGATATACTCGTAAACAATGCAGGTATAACCCGTGACAATCTGCTGATGCGTATGACCGAGCAGGACTGGGACGTCGTTATAGCTGTTAACCTGAAATCGGCCTTTAACCTTACCAAAGCCATTCAACGGATAATGCTAAAACAGAAATCTGGTTCAATCATCAATATGAGTTCGGTAGTGGGCGTTAACGGAAATGCCGGACAGTCAAACTATTCAGCTTCAAAAGCAGGTATGATTGGATTTACCAAGTCGATAGCTCAGGAACTCGGAAGCCGAAACGTACGTTGTAACGCCATCGCACCTGGATTTATTGAAACGGAAATGACGCATAAACTCTCGGATGAAGTAAGGCAACAATGGATTGGAACTATACCATTGCGTAGAAGCGGAAAACCGGAAGATGTTGCTGATGTCGCTGTTTTTCTTGCCAGTGATTTGTCGGCCTATGTTACCGGACAGGTAATCAGCGTTTGTGGTGGTATGAGTATGTGATTCAGGTAGTCAGTTTCTTTCTGCTGAAGGATAATAATAAAGTTTTTGTTTGTGTCTCTGAACAGTGAATATCCTGCCTGGATGTTTGGGCTTTGCATCTTGCTGGCTCTGGCATATTCTGTTTTGCTTTATACGGTGCGTAAACCGGTCTTTTCGCCCCGTATGAATATTTTGTTGTTTGCTCTGAGGTTTTTGGTAGTACTCATGATTGCCATGCTTTTGCTGAATCCCTTCGTAAAGGGCTTGCAAAAAAGATCAGAAAAACCGGTGGTTTTGCTGGCTCATGACAACTCGACCTCACTATTGCTCAACCCTGACTCAACCTTCTACAGGCAGCAGTTTCCGGAGCTTTATCAACAGTTCGCTGAGGAGCTTTCTGCAAAATTTCAGGTGGAGAAATACACATTCGGAAGTGATCTCAGATCCAATATGACACCTGATTTCAGTGAACAAAGCACCAATTTCGGACCTGTTTTTTTAAACATACCGGCACATTACAGAAACAAAAACATGGCAGCCATGGTTTTGCTTTCTGATGGAATCTACAATACCGGTATAAACCCGCTCTTTTTATTGTCCGATTTGTTTTTTCCTGTTTACACGGTCGCGCTTGGCGATACCGTAATTAAGCCCGACATTTCTGTGTTCGACCTGAGATACAATCGCGTCGTCAGTGGCAGAAACGATTTTCCTGTCGAGGCAACCATTCAGGTTCTCATGGCTAAGGGACAAAGTGGCGAAGTCAATCTATATATGAATGATGTGCTCTTGTCGAAGAAATCATTCAGTATAGCCAGCGACAGGTTCTCCTCGACCATGCAGTTTGTTGTCAGAGATGCCGCACCAGGATTGCATCGGATGAGAATCGTAACAAATACACTTCCCGGAGAGGTTGTTGTTCAGAACAATGTTCGTGAGTTTTATGTCGAGATTATCGACAAACGTCCAAGGGTACTCATAATGGCTGCTTCACCTCATCCTGACCTGGGTGCTTTGGTTGCGGCACTCGGTGACACCTACGAGGTGGAATTGTTATGGGAAAGACAATCAACGGTTCACGACATTGATGCTGACCTGCTGATTTTGCATCAGCTTCCGTCGGAGGGAGGGCTTTCGGCTTTTGCGGTAGAATTGCTGCAAGCCAATAGCGATATGTCCCTGTTGCTTATTCCCGGAACAAAAACAAGTGTCAGAGGATGGAATGAAATTCAAAGCGCATTTCGTTTACTCAATACACAACAGCCGGGCATGGTGGAGTCATATCCCTCGGTTAATATCAACTTCAGCTTGTTTAACCTGAGTCAGGAACTAACAGAACGAATTAATCAGTTCCCCCCGCTGATGGTTCGCCTGGGTGGATTGCAGCAAGAGGTCTCAGCGATAAATTTGTTACACCAGAAGATCAGAGGTGTGGTAACCCCTCAGGCTCTGTTTGCATTTGGTGCCGGTAATAAACGAAAGATTGGGGTTTTGGCCGGTTCCGGTATATGGCGTTGGAGGCATTTTGATTTTCAACGAAACGGATCTCACGAAGCATTTAACATCTTGATGACTAAAACTGTTAATTATTTGGTTGTCAATGACGATGATAATCCACTTCGCATTCAGGTGGCTCAGGAGATTCCATTTAATACTGATGTAAGGATTGAAGCTGAGCTGATTAACAAAAGCCTCGAAAGAAATAATGAACCCGAATTGTCCATTGAAATCAGTCAGACGGAAACGGGAATTGTGTTCCCTTTCGTTTTCAACAGGTTCAAAGATATTTATCAGCTTAATGCCGGGAGATTTGACGAAGGATTATACCGCTACGTCGCCAGGGTATCAATGCCTGAAGGTGATATAGTGGCAGAGGGTAATTTCCGGATTGTAGCCGGGTCGCTCGAGGCGCGGACGGCTGTTGCAGATCACGGACTTATGGAACAGATTGCGGCTAAAACCGGAGGAGAACTATATTATCCTGCCGACATCCTGCAATTGGCAGGGAAACTCAACAGCAATGAAACTTATAAGACTGTTGTGCATTTCAGTGAACGGTTCGAGCCTCTGATCAGCAAATCATTGCTGCTGCTGCTGATTATTCTAATGCTTTCGGCTGAGTGGTTGCTGAGGAAAAGTAATGGATCTTATTGATGTAATGAGTGCCGTGACAAACAGGCCTGTGGTTACATCCGGCTTTGCATGTCTCTGAGAACAAAAGCGAAACAAACTGTCAATAATTGTTTTTTCTGAAAAATGTCGGCATTGACTTGATAATGATGATCAGATCAAATAAAGGGGAACTAACCACAGCATATTGGTTATCAAGATTTATGCGTTCTTCTTCTGATTTGAAGCGGTCTCTTTTTGTTTGCCACAAGCCCGTTATACCTGCAGGTGCCATGAATCGGTAGGCCCATTGGTCGGTGGTGAGTTTTTCGGCTTCATACAAGGGCAACGGCCTGTTGCCGACAATACTCATGTCGCCGATGAGTACATTGTAAAACTGTGGTAACTCATCCAGATTGGTGCGCCGTATGAATCGTCCGACACGTGTAACTCTGGGGTCGTTTTTCACCTTGAAGAAAGTGGGTTCGCTTTTTACTTTGCGTTTGATCTCATGATACCAATTTTCACAAATTTCAGCTCCGTCAATATACAACAAGGGAGAGCAATTTGTTCCAAGACGCTCGCAATCAGGGCAGCGGTTCTCTTCGTCGATTATCAGGTTCTTATGACGTGCTATGAGGTATTCGTTCAACGCCGAAAGTTTTCCTACCTGGCTTTCTGATCCCATATACATCGACCTGAATTTATAAAACCTAAAGATATCATAACCTGTTCCTACCCGCTCTGAAGCGTAAATGACCGGGCCCTTGGATTCGAGACGAATCAACACTGCAATGAATAAGTAAACAGGCGAGAGCACTATAAGCGCAAGCAAGGAAAAAATTATGTCAAAAAGCCTTTTGCCCCAACCGATGCGATATTGCTGAAATGTCTCAGGCGTATTGGTTTTGAAGGTCCTTCTTCTCATGCAGGCAACTCTGTGTCAATTAATATATTAATCATCAATATAGATAATTGTATATATTCTTTTGAAGGCAAATATACAAATTAACAATCAGGTTGATGTGCATAGGTGAACTTCTATTCTAATAGTCACTAAATTTTAACTTTAACATAATAATTAGGTTTGTTGCCGAAGTATATATTAATGTCATAACGACATCAATCCATTTAACGGTTTCGCTGAAGTTAACCCCAAATAGTTTCATCAATGAAGTGTTCGGCACATCAATCATTCTGCCAAACGTTTTGAGTGGCAAATACCATGAAACCTCTTCAGGAAGCCTGAAACCCAAAGTGGGTTCGGCAATAAATGCGTATATGACAAATATTATCACTGCGACACCTGTTTTTTTTGCCAAAAAAGCGATCATGCCTGCAAAGCTAAGGTAGGCAAACACTTCGAGGAAGTACACAGCAACAAAAAAAAGCTTAGCGGAGAAATTAATGGTTTCTGATTCTCCCGAATGAATAAAGCCCAGTACCAAACTTGCTCCAAATACTATAGAGGCTGCATAAAAACTTAAAGCTACCGTTGAAAGTAGTTTTGCCAAAAAGAAACTTTCGCGACTCATTCCGGTGATGATATGTTGCCGTATTGTACGATAGCTGAACTCGTTGCAAATGAACAAAATGATGGTAAAAGCCAAAAGAAACTTAAACAAACCGGCAATATAGGTCAGGTTGTGCCATATATATGGAAAAGCGTAGAGCGAAAACTCAGGTATTGGAATAGGGCTGTTTTTGCGGGCATCGCCAACAACTTTATTCATAAAAGCCTCTGCGCCCGACAAAATAACAATAATACTGACAGTATAAAGTGCCAGAATGAGCCAGAATGCAGGACTCCTGAATAGCTTACGTGCTTCGATGCGAAACAGTATTCTCATAGGTTGTTTTTTAAAAGGTCCAGAAAATTCTGCTCAAGTGTCTTGCTAATCAAGGATATGTGTCCAAGAACATGCCCATTTGAAAAAGCATATTCATTTAGTGATGATGCACTGAAACCGGAGTTCAACTTCACATGAAGCCTGCCCTGCACTTCTTCTGCCGAATAACAACCTTTCCATGATTCAAGGATGGCTTTCAGGCCGGTATTGTCATCTGTTGAAACCTCAACAACGTCTTCAGAATGACCAAATTGACCCACTGACCCGCTATACAGACAACGGCCATGCTGCAGTACTGTTACATGGGTGCATAGTTTTTGTACTTCATCAAGCAGATGACTTGCCATAAGTATGGTTTTTCCATTAGCGGCAATGTGTCGTACCAGATTTCTTATCTCTGCAATGCCTTGTGGGTCAAGACCGTTGGTTGGTTCATCGAAAATAAGAACCTCAGGATCGCCGAGCATGGCAGCAGCAATCGCCAGACGTTGCTTCATGCCCATGGAAAAAGTGCTGAAACGGCTCTTTTTACGTTCGCTCAGTCCTACAGTTTGCAGCACATCATCAATGCCGTCGTGCGGACAATCCCTGATATCGGCAATGATTTTAAGGTTATCTGATGCATTTAGATAAGGGTAAAACAGGGGATTTTCAAGGGTAGAGCCGATTCTGCGGCGGTCTGTTGCCGAAGGTTCATTGCCAAACCACTTGTAGGTTCCTGATAGTGGCCTAATTACGCCAAGTACTATACCCAGTGTTGTGGTTTTGCCACTGCCGTTAGGACCCAGAATACCATGAACCTCACCCCTGCAAACCTTCAGGTTGAGCCCGTCAACAGCCTTTATCCGGCCATAATGCTTTGACAATGATTTAGTTTCGATAATAACCTGTCCCACAGCTACAGTTTGGTTTCACATGGTTAAATTACATATATTCTTCATGTAGTCAGGATGTGGACAAAAAAAAAAAGCCTACCTTTGCCAGTAGAAATTCATGTTTGAAAATCAATTATTTATTTAATCCAATTGAAATGAAGATTGAGGATAACAAAGTGGTCACACTTACCTACGAACTCAGGCAGGATAATGCTCAGGGTGAATTAATTCAAAAAGTTGAATCAGGAAGGCCTTTCGTCTACCTTTTTGGTGTCGGAGGACTGCTGCCAAAGTTTGAAACCAGCCTCAAAGGCCTGCAGGCAGGTGACACCTTTAGTTTTGGCCTTAGTCCTGAGGAAGGTTATGGGGAAGTGACCGAAGAAGCCATCATTGATCTGGAGAAGTCAATATTCGAAGTAAATGGTGTAATTGATCAGAAGCTGCTTGAGATTGGCAACACTATTACGATGCAGGACCAGCATGGAAACCCGCTTGATGGCATTGTAGTTGAAGTTGGAAGCGACACAGTAAAGATGGACTTCAATCATCCTCTTGCCGGTGAAAGCCTGCACTTCTCAGGCGAAATTCTTGAAGTTCGCGATGCGACAGCCGAAGAGATTGCTCATGGACATGTTCACGGGCCTCACGGACACCACCACTAAAATAAACTTACACACACTGATCATCGTTTTGCATAAGGGCCTGGATGCCAAAGCAAAAAAACAGCAGGTTTCTTGTCAAAATGAAGTGTTTTTTTCTTCCATTGTGCTATAGTCATCGATCTGATTTCTTCATCCTCAATACTTAGATTCACGGCAATACACATCATTGTAGCCGGCTGACATGTTTTCAGGATAGCATCAAACAATTGCCTGTTCCGGTAGGGTGTTTCGATGAAAATCTGAGTTTCTCCATCAACTCGCGACCGACCTTCGATAGTCCTCAGCCTTTCTTGTCTTTCATCAGGTTTCACAGGCAGGTAACCGTGAAACACGAATTGTTGTCCATTGAATCCCGAAGCCATGAGCGCCAAAAGAATTGAATTCGGACCGGTAAGCGGTACTACTTTGATGTTTAGTTTATGAGCAGCTTCAACAATAGTATTTCCCGGATCAGCAATGCACGGACTCCCGGCTTCCGACATCAGTCCGATGTCGATTCCCGCAAGTGCCGGTGCTAGCATGGTTGCTATATCCTCGTTACCCTGATGCTTGTCAAGAACCACAAAAGTTAAGTTGGGAATGGCTTTTTCTGTTCCTGCCTTACCCAAAAACCTTCTGGCGGTCCGAACATTTTCCACAATATAGAAATCCAGTTTTCTGATCACCGACAAGGTGCCTGCAGGCAACACTGCTGTTGGATCTGATTGTCCCAGAAGTGTAGGGATCAAAAAAAGGGTGCCTGTTTTAGTATGTTCCATACCAGGGAATTTTATCCAGGTCAATGTTGCCACCAGAAAGGATGATGCCGATTTTGGCACCGGAAAGGGAGATTTTGCCCTGGAGAATCGCCGCCAATGGCACAGCAGCGCTTGGTTCGACCACAATCTTCATTCTGCTCCAAATCAATTTCATTGCTTCTATGATAAAATGATCCGAAACGGTGACGATATCCGATACAAGTTCCTGAATGACCGGAAAGGTAAGGTTACCCAATGAAGTTAGCAGGCCGTCGGCAATGGTGTTTGTTTCACCGGATGGTATCAAGGTGCCCGACCTGAACGACCTGAAGGCATCGTCAGCGCCTTCGGGTTCGCAGGCAATCAGTTTTGAAGAAGGGCTGAAATAATGCATCGCCAGTGCTGTCCCACTGAGCAGGCCACCTCCACCAACCGGGCAAAGGACAACATCAAGTGGTCCGCATTGTTCATTTATCTCCATGAAACAACTCGCTTGTCCGGCCATTATCCGATAATCATTATAGGGATGAATTTCGTGTGCGCCTGTTTGTGCAATGACACTTTTTAGGGTTTCTTCCCGCGCAGAGAGTGTTGGTTCACAGAAGGTCACCAAGCCACCATATGCTTTAACAGCTTCCACTTTTACCTTTGGCGCCGTTGAAGGCATAACGATATAGGCCTTTGTTCCGGCTATGGCAGCAGCTCTTGCCAGTGCCTGAGCGTGATTGCCGCTCGAATGGGTGGCTACACCATGTATCTTTTGCTCCTTACCAAGACTAAGAATGGCATTTATTGCTCCTCTTGACTTGAAAGCACCGGCTTTTTGGAAGTTTTCGCACTTGAAAAACAATTTGTTACCGCTATGCTGATTCAGAATTTCGGATGTCATCACAGGGGTTCTGTGAATAAATGGCGCTATGCGACCCGCTGCAGAAACGATTGTGTCTTTATCCGGACGATCTGTCATGGGTTTAAATTATAACAACTTTTTTACTGTTTGGCCAACCAAAGAATACGTTCGCAGGCTTTTTCCATGAGTTCAAACACCCTTTCGTAATCATCCATGCCTCCCCTGTAAGGATCCTGAATGTATTGATTATGTCCCTCTTTTATAACATTCAATAGAAAATCAACCTTTTCCATGTCTTTTTCATTTCTTGCCATCATGCTGACATCCTGCATGTTGTGTCCATCCATGACATAAATTTTGTCGAATCTGTCGAAATCTTCGGGCGAAAACAGACGTGCGCGCTTCAGTGACAGGTCAATGCCGTGTTTTATTGCAACATTTGTTGCCCTGCTATCGGGAGACTCATTAATATTATATGATTCAAAACCGGCCGACTCGACCAGTGCATCTATGCCGGCATCGGCATACATTTTTTTAAGAATTCCTTCTGCCAACGGTGAACGGCAGGTGTTGCCCAGACAAACAAACAGTACATTCATGGCATAACTGATTTAGGTTTATGTCACGAATATACGACGAAAATCAGGCTAATGCTGAATTTTTTTATCAATATCATTTACATATGTCCTGAATTGCTTGTCGGTATCAATCAGGTTACTGACAGTTTTACAGGCATGCAAAACAGTTGCGTGGTCCTTGTTTCCGCAGTGCAGTCCGATGGTTGCCAATGAGGACTTGGTATGCTTTTTTGAAAAATACATTGCCAGTTGACGCGCCTGAACGATCTCTCTCTTGCGTGTTTTCGCATTGATATGATCGACCGGAATACCAAAATAATCACAAACGACTTTCTGGATATAGTCGATTGAGATTTCGCGGGTCGTATTTTTCACAAATTTGTCAATCATCTGGCGGGCCAGTTCCATGGTGATGGCCTTTTTGTTGAGCGATGACTGTGCAATTAGCGAAATCAACGCACCTTCCATTTCCCGAACGTTGCTGGTGATGCTATAGGCAAGATAATCAATTACTTCATTGGGTATCTGCAGGCCATCGTTGTAAAGTTTTCTTTTAAGGATGGCTACTCTGGTTTCAAAATCAGGTACCTGAAGGTCCGCAGATAATCCCCATTTGAAACGCGACAATAACCTGGGTTCCATTCCTTTGAGTTCAACAGGAGGTTTGTCGCTTGTGATAATGAGTTGCTTTCCGTTTTGATGCAGGTGATTGAATACGTGGAAGAACACATCCTGAGTTTTGTCTTTGCCTGCCAAAAACTGAATATCATCAATGATCAGCACGTCGATCATCTGGTAAAAATGCACGAAATCATTCTGATTGTTGTTTCTGACGGATTCAATATACTGTGTATAGAATTGTTCTGTTTGAACGTAAAGCACAGTTTTTTCCGGAAAATTGTTTTTCACCTGAAGGCCAATGGCATGGGCTAGATGGGTCTTGCCCAATCCGGTACCGCTGAAGATGAGCAAGGGGTTAAAAGCTGTTTTCCCCGGATTTTCAGCAACAGCGAAGCCTGCAGAACGTGCAAGACGGTTACAGTCGCCTTCAACAAAACTATCAAAGGAGTAACTTTCAACGAGTTGTGATTCAACTTTAATCTTTTTAAGGCCTGGAATGATGAATGGATTAGGGATGTCTTTCGAGGTGCCTTTATTCAGGTCTAAGGGCATGGATACAAGAGGGTTTTTGGTTGCTTTCAGGTTGCTTGTCGGAAACCTGATCGAGTAAGGGGTATTGTTGTCATAGTTGCTGTCCATGATGATACTGTATTCCAACCGTCCGTCAGCACCCAGCTCTTTCTTTATTGTCTTTTTCAGAAGACCGATGTAATGCTCCTCGAGCCATTCGTAGAAAAACTGACTCGGTACCTGAATAGTCAGTACATTATTTTCGAGCTTGATGGGAACAATGGGTTCGAACCAGGTTTTGAAACTTTGGCTGTGTACATTATCTCTGATCACAGTCAGACAGTTTTCCCATACCTCAACGTGCCTTTTTTTCATTCTAGTTGAATCTCAATCAGTTAATTTTCAATTAACACACAAACATCTGCCGCCAGCTAAACAAGTAGCTGATACTTATGCACATAACTTTGTATGAGGAGCGGTTGATTTTTCAACAAATATCCATAACAAAAAGTGAAAAAAAAAGAAAAAACTTCATTGATTTTTGATTTTTTTTTACGTATTAAGTGACCTGTATCCGTTTTCGGAAATTGAATTTTCAGTTGGCT
>Ga0116204_1000050_pt1 | contig 52411 bp, 47 predicted proteins | sample LakKivwa52mmetaG_FD_94481 | JGI IMG/M metagenome (GOLD analysis project Ga0116204, IMG submission 94481) | Anoxic lake water microbial communities from Lake Kivu, Rwanda to study Microbial Dark Matter (Phase II) - Lake Kivu water 52m metaG | ecosystem: Environmental > Aquatic > Freshwater > Lake... | reverse complement strand
TGGTATCATTAAGGTGCATCCCTTTCAGATACTTAAAACCGATTATTCTATCGAATTTATCAAATGTTTCCCTGAATCCGGGAAGTGTCTTTATATCGTATCCTGCTGAATAAGAATGACATGTATCAATACATACACCAACCCTCGATTTGTCTTCAACATGGTCAATAATAAACCCGATCTGTTCAAATTTATGCCCGAGATTGGTGCCCTGTCCTGCCGTATTTTCAATTACAGCAGTCACCCCCTTTGTTTTATCAAGAGTGATGTTTATTGATTCTGCTATTGTTTTCAGGCACTCTTCTATGCCGGTCAGGTTGAGGTGGCTTCCGGGATGAAAATTGAGCCTGTCAAGCCCCAGTTGTTCGCAGCGTTTCATCTCATCAAGAAAAGAGGTCCTGGATTTAGCAAGCGCCTCCTTTTCGGGATGGCCGAGGTTTATAAGATAGCTGTCATGAGGCAGTATCTGGCATGGCTTATAGCCGAATTTTTCGCAGTTTGCCCTGAATTCGGTTATTGACTTCTGTGACAGGGGTGCGGAGAACCACTGTCTCTGGTTCTTTGTAAAAAAGGCAAAAGCCCCTGCCCCTATTGCATTTGCGTTCAAGGGTGCATTCTGCACCCCTCCTTCCGCACTGATATGAGCACCTATGTATTTCATATTCTCTTTAAAAATATGAGCTTCCGTCCCAGCAATGGGTGCAAAGTTTCTCTTTCGGAAGCCCTATTGCCGCGACAAGGTCATCAAGCCGCTGGTATAACAGTGAATCGAGATCCAGTTTTTCTGCTACTTTCGCAACCATTTTTTTATATTTTTCTGTATCCGGATCTGAATATTCACTAAGCTCTTCATCTGTTCCGTTCAGCTCTTTCATTGCTCTTCTTGCCGCCAGCTCAAGAGGGGTTCGCGACTGGGTGAAGTTCAGGAATTCGCATGAATAAAGGAGCGGCGGACAGGCTATTCTCATGTGAAGCTCCGCAGCTCCCGCCCTGCGCATGTCGGCTGTATTGTCTTTGAGCTGGGTGCCGCGCACAATGCTGTCATCAATAAAAATCATCCTTTTGCCTTCTATAACAGCCTTGTTGGTTATAAGCTTCATGCGGGCAACAAGGTCTCTCTGTTCCTGGAAAGAAGGGAGAAAGCTCCGCGGCCAGGTTGCAGTATATTTTGAATAAGCCCGCATATTGGGGATGCCTTTTTCGTTTCCATAGCCGATTGCATGACCCACCCCGGAATCGGGTATCCCGCATACAAAATCAGCCTCGGCATCGTCCCTTCTTGCAAGGAATGCCCCGCACCTGTAGCGGCATTCATCAACATTAATCCCCTCATAATATGACGGAGGATATCCGTAATAAACCCATAAAAATGCGCATACCTGCATTTTTTCACCCGGTTTGCGCAGCTGTTCGATGCTGTCAGCAGTGATATGGACTATCTCGCCGGGCCCCAGGTAGTAATCGGGCTCAAAACCCGTGTTGGGAAATGAGCACGTTTCTGATGCCACGGCACAGGCTCCCGGCTTTTTTCCTATTACCACGGGGGTTCTTCCCAGCTTATCCCTTGCTGCAATGATCCCATCGCCGGTCAGTATCATCAGGGAGCAGGAGCCTTTTATGTTCTCATACACATTTTCAATCCCCGACACAAAGCTCTCTTTTTCACAAATAAGGTTTGCAACAACCTCGGTGGGGTTCACATTCCCTTCAAAATTCTCTGTAAAATGGTTTTTCTGATCGAGGAATTTTTTTTCCAGCTCTGCGATATTTACAAGCCTGCTCACAGTGACAATTGCAAAAGGCCCCAGGTGAGAGTTGAACATTATCGGCTGCGGGTCGGTATCGCTTATGACGCCCATTCCCGATTTACCGGAAAAATCTTTAAGTTCGTCTTCAAATTTGGTCCTGAAATAGGAGTTTTCAATAGTGTGAATGGAACGCCTGAATCCTTTTTCAGGAACAATAAATACCATGCCTGCCCGTTTCGTGCCAAGATGGGAGTGGTAATCTGTTCCATAGAATACTTCATTAACGCAATCCTGTTTTGATATCACCCCGAAGAAACCACTCATGTTGTTGATTATTAATATATTAACAAATTAACGTCCCTTTGTAAATTTAATCATTGGATCAATACTTTAATATGTTCCGATATATTATTATTTTTGCACACCGATAACATTTTTAATATCAACGCAATGACTGAAGAGAACAAGGTGTTTTCAAAACCGCAGGAAATAAAGAAAAGCACCCCTGTCGGCCTTATTGCCGTAACAATTATAATGGCGGGTGTACTGATTTTCCTTGTTGCCATGTATTTCGACCAGAAAAGCAAAATGACGGCCATGGAAACAGAGCTGACCCGGGAAAAAGATTCTCTGGCCAATGAGCTCAGGAAGATGATACACAGCTTTGACACCCTCAGGACCAACAACGACAGCCTGAATGCGCGCCTCGAAAGGGAAAAACAGAGGATAATAAAGCTGCTGGAAGTTAACGCTTCAAATCTTCAGCTTATAAGGAGATACCGCACCGAGATCTCTACAATGCGTGATATAATGAAAAGTTATATCGTGCAGATTGACTCCCTTAATACAAGAAACAAGATCCTTACTGCTGAAAATGTACAGATCAGGCAGCAGTACAAAAAAGCACAGGACACTAATATTGAGCTTGCAAAGGCAAAAGAAGAACTTTCCCTGAAAGTTGAAATTGCATCGGTAATCCAGGCAAAGGATATTGTGGCGGCAGCCCTCAACAAAAAAAGAAAGGAGACTACAAAGATCAACCTCCTTGATAAGCTGAGGATATGCTTCACTCTCCGGGAAAATCCAATTGCCAGGGCCGGGCAGAAAGAAGTTTTTATGCGGGTGATCCGCCCTGATTCTCTGGTGATCACCGGCAGCTCTGACAATGTCTTTGAATACAGCGGTAAAAAACTGATATATTCGGCAAGCCGTACCGCCGACTACATGAACCAGGATATTGAGATGTGTATTTTCCTTGATAACACCGGCGATTTTATCCCGGGGAATTACAATGTGGAGCTGTATCTTGAAAATACCATGATAGGCCGGACCAGCTTCATGCTGACCAAAAGATAATCACCTGTCTCCCGGGATCATAAATTCCGAAATAATATTATCTGAGATCATTTTACCCTGGTTTGTGAGAACCAGGTTTTTTTTGTCGCGTTTCATCATGCCGTAATCTATGAATTTCCCCGAGAGATTTTTCACATAATCGTAGTTCTCCTTCTCAAAGGCGCTCTCAAGGTATTCAAGGTCGATGCCCCACATTGTCCTGAGCGATGTCATGATATATTCATTGAAACGTGTTTTAAGGTCGAGTTCTTCCTTTTCAAAAAACACTTTTCCTTCATTTATGCTCTTAACATAGCCGTTAAGATCCGAAATATTCCATTGCCTCGAATATCCGTTAAAGGAGTGCGCTGACGGACCGAGCCCGACATACGGGACCTGTTTCCAATAGTTGGTATTATGAACAGAAAAATAGCCGGGCTTCCCGAAGTTTGATATCTCATAATGGATAAAACCCGCCGATTCCATTTTTTTTACAAGGATATTGAATTCGGAATTGCTTTTTTCTTCATCTGCTTCGGCAAACAACCCTTCTTCCTTCATTTTTCCTAACGGGGTTCCCGGCTCAATGGTAAGGTGGTAGGCCGAAAGATGCTTTAAACCAAATGCCAGGGATTGTTCAAGATTTGATTCCCACGCCCTGAGACTCATTCCGGGGATCCCGTAAATAAGATCAATGGCAATATTTTCAAATCCCGCCTTTATTATGTCTTTCATGGATTTTGAAGCCTGTCCTGCTGTGTGCCTCCTGTTAAGGAGAATCAGATCATCATCGCGCCATGATTGTATACCAAGGCTTATCCTGTTAAAGCCTGCTTTTTTTAGGCCTTTCATGTATTCATAGGAAACATCGTCGGGGTTCAGTTCAATTGTTGTTTCACATAACTGCTCCACTGTGAATTGCTTTGCAAGCTGATCCAGGATGCCCCCCAGGTCATTCACGCCAAGCACCGACGGCGTGCCTCCTCCAAAATATATAGTTGAAACCGTGGTGTTTCCAATGTAATCCCTCCGAATTTCCGCTTCCCGCAACAGGGCATTCAGAAATGTAGCGTGATCTCCGTCAGATACAACATGGTAAAAATCGCAGTAATTACAGAGCTTTTTGCAAAACGGGATATGAATATAGATACCTGCCATACTTTACATTGCAACATTTAAATTTAAAAAAAATTTTGATTCAATTGCCTAAATTTGCAGCAAACAGAAAATATGATACGGCGGAATGTCTTTTCAATACTTGTTGCATTAATCATTACATACTTAAGCCTTTCTGAGTCGGAGACCTATGATAAAATATCCTGGCTGAATTTCCCCGGCGCCGATAAAGTGGTTCATTTTGGAATCTATTTTGTTTTCATGTCTGTCATTCTTTTTGAGAACAGAAAAATAACCGGAAAAATCACCACATTATTCATCGCCGGCCTTGTTCCTTTTATCTACGGCGGGCTGATGGAAGTATTACAGATGCTGGTTACCGAGACCAGGACAGGGTCTGTCACTGATATGCTTAGCAATCTGGCCGGCATTCTTTCAGCCGTTATCATCTTTATTCTATTCCGGCCTTTTAAAAATCAGGTACTCAAATAATTACTTTGCCGGTGGTTCCTGCTTTTCTTACCAGATCATTCAGGTTGGTTCTGCTGAAAATACTTATCAGCTGTTCGCGAAGTTCTGCATAGTCATCATGAACGGGACAGGGATCTTTATCACCGTCAACGCATTTACATGTTGAATTATGAATGATGCAGTTATTGAAGAGATCATCCCCGTCAATTGTTATAACTATATCCAGCAGTGATATTTTGCCGGGATCTTTCTGTAATGAAAAACCTCCATGGGGCCCTTTAAGGGAATCAAGTATTTTCCGGCGTGCCAGTTGCTGCAGGATCTTTGCAAGAAATGGGGCAGGAAGCCCAAGATCAGCTGAAATCTGCCTTATTCCTGTCTTGGTTTTGTCACGGGGCTTCCCGGCAAGGTAAATCAGGGCACGGATACCATATTTACATGAATTTGAAAGCATATCAATACAATTTCAGGGAGATTTTATCAATTCTTGGCTTGTGCCTGCCTCCTTCAAATCCTGTCTCAATGAATGTTTTTACAATAAGATATGCTTCGGATTCGGTGATGAACCTTCCCGGTAAGGCGCAGACATTTGCATCATTATGCGCCCTTACCAGCCTGCTTATTTCCTCGTTCCAGCATAACGCCCCCCTTATGCCCTGATGTTTATTAACTGTCATAACCATGCCGTTGCCTGTTCCGCAAATTGCAACTCCAAGATCGCATTCCCCTGCTGATACGGCCCTTGCAAAAGGATGCCCGAAATCAGGATAATCAACAGGATCCTTTCCCGGAGCTCCAAGGTCTTTTACCTCATAACCCTCTTTCTTAAGATATTTTATCAGCAGCTCTTTCAGATAATAACCTGCATGATCCGACGTAATGGCAATCTTTTTCCTTTCCATAATCAAAACTATATTTACTGCTAATTTAAGAAAATAATATGCTTTTATCTTTTATCAGGGGAGGATTATTTTCATTGTTCATAAACCTGTTCATCCATCCTTTATAATTTAATTGTAAATCGTATATCAACTGTTGAAAAACTATTTTTAATCATTTCACCATTAATTATTATCTGTTTATATCAAAAAGTAAACTTTCAGTAAACATTAAAAGACTTACATTTGTCCTGTTATTACTATCAACATTTTATTCCTGACAATTGTTAATAATAAAGGTAAACAACTGATTTACAAAAAAGGTACATTTTTTGATATGTTAATAATGTGTTTACCTTATGATAATACTGAAAAAACAAAAGGAATTCATTATTATTTTTAAACACAATTAACAGCATATCAATATCATCATATTTTAAATTAATTTAAATCAATATTTAATATAAGGATGTTAATTTAAACATATGTCAGGTGAAAAGTGATACAAACTATATTGATGAAATAAAAAGAATAAAAGAAGCCAAAAATGCATTAATTCTTGCTCATTATTATCAGACAGCTGATATTCAGGACCTGGCGGATTTCACCGGCGACAGCCTGGCTCTTTCACAGAAAGCTGCTGAAAATGATGCTGACATAATATTATTTGCGGGAGTGAAATTTATGGCTGAGACAGCAAAGATACTTGCTCCTCACAAAAAAGTGCTCCTTCCGGATACTGATGCAGGATGTTCTCTGGCCGATTCATGCAAGGCAGATGATTTTGTGAAGTTCATCAGAGAGCATCCTGGCAGAACTGTTATAACCTACGTGAACACCACTGCTGAAATAAAGGCATTGTCTGATATATGCTGTACATCATCAAATGCTGTAGACATTGTAAATTCCCTTCCTGCTGATGAAAAAATATTATTTGCTCCCGACAGAAACCTCGGGAATTACGTGTTGAACAAGACAGGAAGGGATATTGTTGTGTGGAATGGAACATGCCATGTGCATGAGGAATTTTCACTGGAGGCGATTCTGATGCTGAAGGAAGAATATCCTGAAGCAATGGTGATTGTCCATCCTGAATGCGAATTACCCGTAAGAATGATAGCGGACTTCATAGGCTCAACATCAGCCCTTATCAAGTTTACAAAAACAGACAATGCTGAATGTTACATAGTTGCTACTGAACCGGGAATTATTCACCAGATGAAAAAAGAAATGCCCGGGAAACAGTATATTCCTGCTCCTCCCAGGGATTCGACATGCGGCTGCAGTGAGTGCAATTTCATGAAGCTGATCACTGTTGAGAAGATATATAATTGCCTTATTAATGAAAAGCCTGAAGTATTGGTGGACCAGAATATAATAAAAGACGCATTTAAACCGATTAAAAGAATGATGGATATCTCCAAAAAATATGGTTTTTAAATATGAGAAAAGTATTTACCATACTGTTTACAGGTTTGATTTCAGTAATTACAGCAGCCCAGACTATTGAGGAATTAAAAGACGGATACCAGGTATTCAGGTATCCGAACGGTGCAGTTTCAAGCAAGGGTTTCATCAGGAACGGAAAACCAGACGGGTTCTGGATAAGCTATTATGTGACAGGTGTAAGAAAATCGGAGGGGATGTACAGGAATTTTATGCTTGACAGTATATGGCTCTTCTTTGATCAGGCAGGAGATACAACAGACAGGATAAGTTACCTTTTCGGAAAGAAAAACGGCTATTCTTACAAATATAAAAAGGATCCGGCAAGAGGATCATATATATGGTCAAAGGAACTCTATGCTGGTGACAAGAAGGAAGGTACGGCTTATATCTACTTCCCGAACGGCACAGTTCAGCAGACAATAACATATAATGGAGGAAAAAAACAGGGATTATCAAAAGAGTATGACAGGGATGGAAATCTTATCACCCTGTTTGAATATAGTAATGATTTTCTCATTTCAAGAGAAAGAATAAACAGAACAGACAACAACGGACTTAAACAGGGAGACTGGAAGGAATTCTATCCGGTGGGAGCAATAAAGACCGAGAAAACCTATAAAGATGATCTGCTTCATGGGTATTATAAAGAGTATAATAACAGGGGAAACCTGGTACTTACAATGCTTTATGACAATGGAGCGATAGTAAAATCGCGTGTAGAGGACGAACCTGACATTGAAATAATCAACAGATATGATGATGCGGGAAGAATGATCTATAACGGGCCTTTCAGAAACGATGTCCCGGTAGGAGTTCACCGTGAGTTCAGCAGCGACGGAAAAGTTACAAATGCTTTTATTTACAATGACAACGGATTATTGCTTTCGGAAGGGATAGTTGATGAAGCAGGGAACCAGAACGGTCGATGGAAAGACTATTATCCGGACAAAAAGATTAAGGCAGAGGGAACATATACAGATAACAGGAGGACCGGTTTATGGAGGTTTTACAATGTTTCTTCAAAAACAGAGCAAACCGGGTCATACAGTAACGGAAGGCCTGACGGCCTGTGGACCTGGTATTATGAAAACGGTTCAGTGCTGCGCGAGGAAGAATACTTCCAGGGTCAGCGGGATGGTCTCTATACAGAATATTCTCCTGACGGCAGGATCATTGCCACCGGACAGTACACTGACGGGGAAAGAAACGGAGAATGGAAATTCACGGTTGGCGATTATACCGAGGAGGGAAGATATATCATCGGACTGAAGGACGGACAGTGGCGGACATATTATGAAAACGGCAAACTGAAATTCAGGGGGAATTATGTCCAGGGGAATCCCGACAAACAGCATCTGTATTATTATGAATCGGGAAAAGTCAGGGAAGAGCAATATTATCAGACGGGTATAAGACAGAGAACCTGGAAAAAATATGATGAGGAGGGAGCGCCTGTTCTGGTAATTACGTACAGAGACGATGTTGAAACAAGCATCAACGGTGTAAAAATAAATCTTCCTGCAAGCGATACCAAGCTGATAAAATAGTTACTTTGCCTTATGGAAGAGAACCTCGATATCCGTAAGGGAAACATTGCACTCGCAGACCGGGAATTTGAGAAACAGCTCCGCCCTTTATGCTTTGATGATTTTAAAGGGCAGAAGCAGGTAATTGACAATCTCAGGGTATTTGTAACCGCAGCCAGGAAAAGAGGAGAATCTCTTGATCATGTATTGCTTCACAGCCCTCCCGGGCTCGGCAAAACCACACTTGCCAGCATTATCTCAAATGAGCTGCAGGTTAATCTCAGGGTTACTTCAGGGCCGGTTCTTGACAAACCCGGAGATCTTGCAGGACTGCTTACCAATCTTGAATCCGGCGATGTACTTTTTATTGATGAAATACACCGCCTGAGCCCCGTTGTTGAGGAGTATCTCTATTCGGCAATGGAAGACTTCCAGATTGATATAATGATAGACCGGGGACCGAGTGCCAGGTCGGTGCAGCTGACCCTGAATAAATTCACCCTTATAGGTGCAACAACCAGGTCGGGTTTGCTTACCAGCCCACTGAGAGCACGGTTTGGTATTAAGTTCCACCTGGAATATTATGATCATGACGTGCTGACAGGAATCGTAAAAAGATCTGCAGGAATCCTGGGTGTTCAAACAGAGGATATAGCCGCAAAAGAGATTGCCCGCAGAAGCCGGGGAACGCCAAGGATTGCCAACGCCCTGCTCCGCAGGATAAGAGATTTTGCCCAGGTAAAAGGGACTGGTATAGTCGATATGAATATTACTGAATATGGCCTTAATGCACTGAATATCGATCAATACGGGCTTGATGAGATGGACAACAGGATCCTTTCGGCAGTGATAAACAAATTCAACGGGGGGCCTGTGGGAATTAATACTATTGCCACCGCAGTCAGTGAAGAGAGCGGAACGATTGAAGAAGTCTATGAACCTTTTTTGATCAAGGAGGGTTTTCTGAAGAGAACTCCAAGGGGAAGAGAAGCCACAGAGCTGGCTTACAGGCACCTTGGAAAACACTTCGGGCACAGGGAAGGAACCCTGTTCTGATTATCTGCTGAAGACATTACCGATCTTCTCCAGGCCTTTTTTGTTAACGATCCTGATTCTCCTTCCGTTAAGCTCAACCAGCTTTTCAGATTTAAATTCAGAAAGAAGTCTTATAACTGATTCTGTGGCCGTGCCGACTATGTTGGCCAGCTCCTCGCGGGTAAGGCTTATCTGAAGATAGTTTTGTGGATCGAGACCAAAATCGGTGACAAGCAGAAGGATTATCTCCGCAAGTCTTTCACGAACGGTCTTCTGGGCGATATCTGTTATAAATGCATTTGCCTCACCCAGCTCATGACAGGCAAGCTTCAGGAGCTCGTGTGCAAACGAGGAATTGGTTTTTACGAGCTTTATCAGGATCTCTGACGGTATGAAACAGACACAGCTCTCTTCAATTACCTTTGCCGAAGTGCAGGCCGGCTCATTGCTCAGAACGCTCCGGTAGGCAATGATATCCCCGGCCTTGGCAAAACGTATTATCTGCTCTTTTCCGTCAAGGCCTGTCTTGAATACCTTTATGATTCCCTTGCTGATACAGTAGAAACCACTTATTCTTGCCCCTTCATTATAGAGTATTTCGCCGCGCTTAAACTGGCGAAATTCCTTTTCAAAATTGACCATGTCAACTTCCTCAGGCGTCAGATACCTGAAAACGGCACTGTTCTCAACAGCACATTTATCACAAAAGGGAACAGGAACTTCTTGTTGTTTCATATCATGTGGAATAGTTTAAAAGATTAACAATGATCTTCTTATTATTGTTCGTTATTAAAAAGCCGATCTGAATTGTTCCAGGAACCTTATGTCGTTTTCAAAATAGAGGCGCAGATCATTAACCTGGTATTTAAGCATCGCCGGACGTTCAATTCCCATTCCGAAGGCAAAGCCGGTGTATTTACGGCTGTCGATGCTGCCTGCTTCCAGGACCGCAGGATGAACCATGCCGCAGCCAAGAACTTCCAGCCAGCCGGTGTATTTGCATACATTACAGCCCTTTCCGCTGCAGATGCTGCAGTTTATATCCATTTCTGCAGAAGGCTCGGTAAAAGGAAAATAAGAAGGCCTCAGGCGGATTTTTGTATCCTTTCCGAACATCTCCCGGGCAAAGAATACCAGAGTCTGTCTCAGATCGGCAAATGATACATTTTCATCTATATAAAGTCCTTCAACCTGGTGAAAAATACAATGAGCCCGCGCAGATATTGCCTCATTGCGGAAAACCCTTCCGGGAGATATTGTCCTGATGGGAGGTTTCTGGTTTTCCATTACACGAACCTGAACCGAAGATGTATGGGTGCGCAATACGATATCCGCGGGATTTGAATCCTCGGGCGATATCCGGGCGATATAAAATGTATCCTGCATGTCTCTCGCGGGATGTTCGGGAGCAAAATTCAGCTTTGTGAATACATGGTTATCATCCTCAATCTCCGGACCTTCGGATACTGTAAATCCGATCCTGGCGAAAATATCTATTATTTCGTTCCTTACAATTGATATGGGATGACGCGATCCAAGACGCCATGGAAAGGAGGGCCGGGTAAGATCTTCATCTGCAGATACGCGGCCGGATGTCTCTATTGCGCTCTTAAGGTTGTTGTATCTTTCTAAAGCAGCCTGCTTAAGCAGATTGAGCCTCTGCCCTATCTCTTTTTTATCTGATGCCGGAACATTTCTGAATTCTTCAAATAATTCCGGAATAAGACCTTTTTTACTGAGGAACCGGAGACGGTATGATTCAAGCTCTTCAACCGTTCCCGCTGTAAAAGAGGAAATCTCTGAAATAATATTATCAATCTGATTGATCATCAGAACAGATTCGTGGGAATTCATTTTACAATCCGGATCTTCAGTATTTTAACGTCACTTAACGGTTTGTCGGCATTGCCGGTTTTAACTGAAGCAATTCTGTCGACCACCTCCAGCCCCTCTGTCACTTCTCCGAATACGGTATATGTGCCATCAAGCCTCGGCACTCCGCCTAAAGTTTTGTAGGCAACCCGCTGTACCTCGGGTATTTTATAATTACCCTCTGTGGTAAGATAATAAAACATCTTTTCAGAAGCCCTCTTCTGGACCCCGGCATCAGAAAGGGGAACCCCGGATAAGAGGGCACTGTCGGTAACCTGGTGGATGAATTTACTGAACATAGCCCTTTTCAGGCTGGTATTAATCATATCCTCTGCCTGTTTAAGCTGGTCGTCATTGAGTTTTGTTCCCTGAACGATATAAAAATGCGTACCTGAAGACCTCATTTCAGGATTAACGTCATTTCCCTGGCGGGCTGCAGCAAGAGCGCCCTTTTTATGATAAAACTGTTTGTTGAACTCCGGAGGAATAGTATAAGTTTCCAGTGAATCAGCCCCTGCGTCTGCCGGAATTGTACGGGTTGCCGGATCGCCTGCCTGTATCATGAATCCGTTTATCACACGGTGAAAAGAGATGCCTTCATAAAACCCCGAGTTTACCAGCTTAATGAAATTATCCCTGTGAAGAGGAGTCTCATTATACAACCTTAACCTCATATCTCCCAGGGTGGTCTTTATAAGAATTACCGTGCTGTCGCTGCCATAAGGCGAACTGCAGGAAATTATCTGAAGCAGAGCAAAAAGGATAAATACCCTCACTATTATCTTGTTCATGAATATTTGCTTTTGGTTAATAATGTTCTGCAATTCCAAAGACAAAGATATTTAACTTTGGACGATCCCGAAAGAAAAGGTTTTCAAAATATGATATTTTTCATGTTTTTTGAATCTTACGGAAGATCATTTTTTTGATGCTGTTTTTTATTACCGGGAAACGGGTTGAATGAAATAAGGACATTAGCAAAGCAAACGGCCATTTACGGGTTCGGTACGATAGTGCCCAGGTTCCTCAATTACGGCATTATGACCTTTTTCTATACCAGGTTCTTTGATAAAGCTGAATATGGTGTTGTCACAGAGCTGTATGCATGGATGGTGCTTTTATTGATAGTGCTGACTTACGGCATGGAGACAGGATTCTTCCGGTTTGCACAGAAGAGAGAAGATTCAGAGAAAGTTTACAGCACTGCACTGATCAGCCTTTTTGTCACCTCCTCCCTGTTCCTGGTAGTTGCCAACCTTTTTATAACGCCTTTTTCAGCACTTCTGAATTACAGTGGAAATCAGGATTATATCAGGCTTTTTGCCGCAATAGTGGCGATAGACGCATTTACAGCAATACCATTTGCCTGGCTCAGGAAAGAGAACAGGCCGGTTTTATTCAGCATGATTAAAATTGCAAATGTTATTGTAACAATAGGGGCCGTGCTGTTTCTGCTGCTTGTTGCGCCCGGGATCTATGAGAAGAGCAATGGTTGGTTCAGAAAGGTTTATGACCCTGATTACAGGGTCGGTTATGTTTTTGTTGCAAACCTTGCAGGAAGCATAGCCACACTGATAATTCTGCTTCCTGTTATTTTAAAAGCGAGGCCGGTCCTCGATACGGCAATATGGAAAAGAATTACGGGATATTCATTTCCGCTGCTGATAGCAGGCCTGAGCGGATCTTTAAATGATACGCTTGACAAAATCATACTGAGAAGAATGATCGGTGAAGATACAGGACTGGCAACCGTGGGTGAATATGGTGCAGGATATAAGGTAGCCGTACTGATGGCGCTGTTCATACAAATGTTCAGATTCGCTGCAGAACCTTTTTTCTTCGAAAGGGCAAAGCACGAAAACGCCAGAGAGTCCTATGCATATATTATGAAATACTTCATCATAACCATGCTCATTATTTACCTGGTAATGAACATGTATATATCAGGATTTCAGCTTATTATTGGTAAATCTTTCAGGGATGCAATAGTCGTTGTGCCGGTAATAAGCATGGGTTATCTGCTCTATGGGATTTATATAAATCACAGTATATGGTATAAACTGAATGACCTCACAAAATATGGTGTTTATATAACGGTCATCGGAACAGCTGTAACGGTATTGATAAACTTACTGCTGATACCGGTATTCGGATATATGGCATCAGCATGGGCACACGTTGCATCATACGGCCTGATGATAGTTATGTCATTCCTTTTTGCAGAGAGGCATTATAAGATTAATTATAATATGATTCAGATAGTGCCCTACTTCATTATTGCCCTGGGAATGGTAGTTTTCAGCAGGCTTTACAAATACGAAAGCATTATTGGCGAACTGATAATTAATACAATATTGATCGCCGCTTTTATTGTATATGCACAATACAGGGACAAACTGATCACCCTGTTATTCCGGCGGGATTAATTATAAAAGAATGAAACCGGGGAAAAAAATATATGGTCTGTTTCTGATAACGTTGTTTATGTTATATGCATGCGGGAAGATAATTGTACCTCCCGCAGAAGCTAAAACAAGGGAATTCGACCCAATGCGGTTTAATTACCTTTTCACAGAGGCTGTTAAGCATAAAATTATGGGCAACGCCGGGGAAGCACTTAAGCTGCTTGAGCAATGCATTAAAGTGAATCCCGGCAGCGCGGCATCATACTACCAGATGGCACAGATAGTAGTGGCAGGAGGCAATACGGCGAAAGGAATAAGCTACCTGAAGAGAGCAGTTATGCTGGAGCCGGAAAACCCATGGTATTTTCTGATGCTTGCAGGAACTTACTACCAGGAAAAGAAAATTGACAGTGCTATAATTTACTATGAGAAGGCGGTAGCCCTGAACCCTGAAAAGGAGGATATGAAAATCACACTTGCAAATTTATATTCGGAGAACAGGAAATTTGAAAAAGCTAAACGGATATATGAAACGCTTGACAATAAATACGGGGTAAACCAGACTTCCACCGCGGGCGGAATAAAGAACCTGATGTGGGCAGGGCAATATGACGAAGCTCTGAAAAAAACCGAATTGCTTCTCAATGAGTTCCCCGATGAAATATTGTATAACGGATTGCTTGCAGAAATATACAGAGAACTGGGTGAGCCGGACAAGGCAATGGAGATTTACAACAGACTGATAGAGAGAAACCCGGCTAATCCTGAAATCCAGCTGTCATTATGTGACTTTCTGCTCACCGAGAAGAGGTACGGCGATCTTTTCCTGCTGTTAAATACAGTAATCCTGAACGAAGAAATAATGAGAGAGGATAAATTGTCTCTTTTTGCAAGGATGATTGAAATAAGTGAAATAACAGAGAAAAACAGCGACAAGCTCCTGCTGTCACTTATGATAATGGAAGCGCAGTATAAAAACGATCATATAGTTCAGTTACTGAGGCCGGAGCTGCTTTCACAGGAAAAGAAATATAATGAAGCTGCAGCCAGGCTTGAAGAGATTATAAGTTATCAGCCTGATAATTATTTTGCATGGGAAAAACTGCTTCTTGTATATCTTGATTCGGGAAATATGAAAAAGCTGGAAGAGAGAGCCCGGGAATGTGCCACGAGATTTAACAGGTCTTTCCTGGCGAAAATCCTGTACGCGACGGGAGCAGGAGAGAACGGGAACATAAACACGGCAAAGGAAGAGCTAAGAAAGGCTGACATACTTGCAGGCAATGATAAAGAATTGAAAATGCAGGTTCTGTCGATAAAGGCTGATCTGCTCTATAAAAATAAACAGTATGAAGATGCGTTTAAAACTTTCGATGAGGCAATCAGAACCGACGGTGAAGATATAATTATACTGAATAACTACGCATATTATCTTGCAGAACAAGGATTAAGACTTAAAGAAGCGGAAAAAATGGCAGCCAAAGTCATCAGCACGGAGAGAGATAATTATACATTTCTGGACACTTATGGATGGGTTCTCTATAAACGGGGAAAAAACAGGGAGGCAGAGAAAATTTTCAGGGAGATCGTAAAGGATGGCGGCGGAAAGGAAGCTGTATATTTTGAACACTACGGATTTGTGCTGAAGAGAAGAAAAAATTGTAAAGATGCTGTAATACACTGGAATAAAGCAATTGAGGCTGACACTACAAAGAAATACTTAAATAAGGAGATTGAAAAGTGCAAAAGCTCGCGATAATTGCCTTGTTGTTTTTGATGGCCGGTTGCTCGGTTGCCAGGAAGGCTACCGGTAAAACGGAAATTGTATCTGACAGGAGAACAATTAGTTCGGCAGAGATAAGAGAATTTAACCTGACAAAGGGAGATTTCACAGTTGTTAAAGCTCACGCCGGGATAAAAAGCGGCAGGGAGTCGCAGAGAATGATACTCAATATGCGATTTAAAAGCCCGGGGACCTATTTATTGAGTGTAAGAACCCCGGCAGGTATAGAAGCGGCAAGAGTATTCATTTCAGGGGATACAATACTGGTTAATGACAGGATCAATAAGATACTCTATTACGGATCTGATTATTATCTGAAGGATAAATATGGAATAAGCACAGCATTCCTGCCGGTCTTGCTGGGGGACTATGTTGCTGCGGGCGGGGAAAGCAAAAGGAATAATTGCCATAATAAAGTATCGGAGATTACGGAGAATTTTAATACCACCAGATTGAAATACACAATCGATTGTGACAGGAAAAAAGTTAAGATTGTAAGCTCATTTGAAAATATTTCAAAACGGGGTGTAAGCATAGAGTTCGATAAATTTGAAAATACCGGGGATATTTCTTATGCGAAAAGAATAAAGATGAGCGATGAGGAAAATCAGACCGAAATTGAAATAAACATAGATAAACTTGAGAGAGGACCGCAGGGAGAGATTAACTTCATACCGGGAAAAAATTACAGAATGGTTAAGCTGCAATGAAGGAAATAATACCGGCAATATTGTTTATGGTGCTGATAACAGCAGGGGCAAATGCTCAAAGCAAAGCAGAGCTTGAAGCAGCACGCGCAAAAACACTGGACGAGATTGCATATGTGGATAATATGCTCAAAACCACCGCCGCACAACGGCTGGCCGGCATAAATGAGGTTAAGATCCTTGGAAGCAAAGTTGAGCTGAGAGAAAACATAATAAAGAACATGGGAGAGGAAATGAATATGCTTAACGGGAGAATAGAAATCAACAGGATTGCAATAGAAATGATGGAACACGACCTGATGATATTAAAGGAAGATTATTCGAAAGCAATAAAGAATTCATACAAATCAAAAAAAAGCAATCCCGAATATGTATATATTCTGTCGGCCAGGGATTTTAACCAGGGGTACAAACGACTCAAATATCTGCAGCAGGTTACAAAATACCGCAGGAATGAAGCAGAGCTGATATCTGTTCTGAAAGAGCAGATTGAAGAGACCAAAACAAGGCTTGAAAGAGACCTTGAAAACATATCAGACCTGAGAAGAAAGGAAGAAGCACAGAAGAAACTGCTGCAGGGAGAGCAGGACAGAAAGCAAAGAATGATAAAATCATTAGGCTCAAGGGAGAAACAACTTAAAAAAGAGCTTGAAGAGAAAAGAAGAATTGCAAGGAGACTTGAAAATGAAATAGCCAGGGTAATAGAAGAGGAACGGAAAAGAGCGCTTATATCAGATCTGACACCGGAACAAAAACTGATAGGTGAAAATTTTAGCGAGAACAGGGGGAGGCTGCCATGGCCGGTAGAAAGAGGAATAATTACAAATCATTTCGGAGTGCATCAGCACCCGGTGCTTAAATATGTAACTGAGAACAATTACGGAATTGAGATTACAAGCTCGGGGAAAACAATGGCACGAAGCGTTTTCAGGGGAGAGGTTACATCAATATTTGCAATATCAGGTGCAAATATGACAGTTATCGTAAGACACGGCAAATACTATTCGGTATATAATAACCTGGTTAATATTAAAGTAAAAAAGGGAGATCAGGTTGATACTAAACAGGAACTGGGAGAGGTATTTAAGAATCCGGGAGGCGATGGAACAAGTACGATGAAATTCATGATATTTGAGGAAAAAAAACACCTCGATCCGGAACTGTGGATAGCAAAAATATAATGTAAATTGAAACAAAATTGGTTTTTTAAAGTATAAAGGATTGACAATAACCGGCTTATGTTAAGAAAGCTGCATATCGAGTCCAAAATTGCCAATATAAGATCAATAGAAACCGCTATTGATGATCTGACAACAGAATACAATATCAGCCAGGAGCAGTACGGAAAAATACTGATTGCAACCCTGGAAGCTGTAAATAATGCAATTATTCACGGAAACAGGTCAGATAAAACGAAATTTGTTGACATTGAACTGGAGATTAAAAGAAACGAATTGACAATTACCGTCACAGATGAGGGAAAGGGATTCAGGCCAATGGAAATCCCCGATCCCACAAAACCTGAAAATATTGAAGCAATAAACGGAAGAGGGGTTTTCCTTATGAGAAGACTTGCTGATAAAATTAAATTCAATAAAGAAGGAAACAGCGTTAAAATGACATTTAAAAATATAAGCTATTGAAAATAGAAATATATTATGATAATGTAAATTACCGGATAAGGAATAAGCCAGAAATTTTAAAACTAATTGAAAAGGTCATCAGGAGCAAAAAGAGAATTCCGGGTGACCTCTCTTTTATTATTACAACAGACATTGAATTAAAAAAGATAAACAGGGAGTTCCTGAAAAGGAATACGCTTACAGATGTTATAGCATTCGATTATTCAGAAGGAAAGAGACTGAAAGGAGAAATTTATATCAGCGGCGAAACAGTTCAAAGAAACGCACATAACTATAAAGTTAGTTTAAGAAATGAAATGATCCGGGTAATGATACATGGCACACTTCATATGTGCGGATTTAAGGATAAAAGCGAATGTGAAAGAAAGAAAATGAAGGAAGAGGAAGATAATTGGTTAATAAGTTTCAATTCAACCATCAAATGAGTTTTAAATATGATATAATAGTGGTAGGAGGCGGCCATGCCGGATGTGAAGCAGCACATGCGGCAGCAAAACTGGGAGCAAAGACATTGCTGATAACAATGGACATGACAAAGCTGGCGCAGATGTCGTGTAATCCTGCAATGGGAGGTATTGCAAAAGGTCAGATTATCCGTGAAATTGATGCCATGGGGGGAATGAGCGGGATTATTACAGACAGGAGCATGATACAATTCAGAATGCTGAATAGATCAAAGGGACCGGCCATGTGGAGCCCCAGGGCTCAATGCGACAGGCAGAGATTCACGATAGAATGGAGAAAAGAAATTGAGAGGACAGATAACCTGCATATCTGGCAGGAGGAAGCAGTGGAATTGAAAATAGAAGGAAACAGGGCGGCAGGAGTGGTGACATCGTTTGGAACAAAATTCCTGGCTGATGCGGTTATACTGACAAACGGCACTTTTCTGAATGCTGTCATGCATGTGGGGTTCAATAAAATTACAGGAGGAAGATCCGGAGAGATGTCATCTCAGGGTATAAGTAAACAACTCGCGGAAACCGGATTCATAGTCGAGAGACTGAAAACGGGAACAAGTGCAAGAATTGACGGAAGGAGCATCGATTTTAAAAGAATGACGGAACAGAAAGGAGACGATGACAATACGTGTTTCTCATTCATTACGGAAAGAAGAAAAATCGGGAACCAGAAGAGCTGCTATTTAACGCATACAAATGAAAAGGTACATGAAGAATTAAGAAAGGGACTTGAATACAGCCCCCTTTTTAAAGGACGAATAAAGGGGAGAGGACCAAGATACTGCCCGAGCATTGAAGACAAAATTGTCACTTTCAGGGAAAAGGAAGCTCACCAGCTTTTCATTGAACCGGAAGGGGAAGATACAATTGAATACTATGTAAACGGTTTTGCAAGCAGCCTGCCTCTGGAAGCACAGCTGAATGCTCTTAGAAATGTGAAGGGACTGGAGAAAGTAGAGATCTTCCGCCCCGGTTATGCGATAGAATATGACTTTTTTCAGCCCACACAGCTTAAACAGACACTGGAAACAAAAAGGATAGAAAACCTCTTTTTTGCAGGTCAGATAAACGGAACCACAGGATACGAGGAAGCGGCAGCCCAGGGATTGATGGCAGGGATTAATGCAGTATTGAAACTGAAGAAAAAAGGGGAGCTGATACTGGGAAGAGATGAATCATATATCGGAGTGCTGATTGATGACCTGGTAACAAAAGGTGTGGATGAGCCTTACCGTATGTTTACATCGAGGGCTGAATACAGGATACTGCTTCGCCAGGATAATGCTGATGAGAGACTGACGGGGAAGAGTTATGAAACAGGTCTGGCAGATAAAGAAAGAATTAAAATACTGACAGAGAAGCAGAAGGGAGTGGAAGGCATATTGAAGATGCTGAGAAACAGAAGCATCAGACCTGAAGAGATAAACGATTTTCTTCAGAGCAATGGCTCGGCGTTGATTAAACAGAGCACAAAAGCTATTAGTATTGCACTAAGGCCGCAGATTAAGCTTAAGGATCTGCTTATAAAGATAAAGGGAAAGGACTTGCTGATTAATGAAGAAGAAGACAAATACCGCGAAATAGTGGAGTGTGCTGAGATCAAAATCAAGTATGAAGGATACATCCAGAGGGAAAAGCAGGTAGCTGAAAAAATAAAAAGACTGGAAAAAGTAAAAATACCAGGAGATCTGGATTATACAGAATTGTTATCTATTTCAACAGAAGGAAGGCAGAAGCTGAGCGCAATAAGGCCTGCGACAATCGGACAGGCGGGCAGAATAAGCGGAGTATCACCCTCAGATATAAACATTTTACTTATGTACCTTGGAAGATAAACATGTTCCACGTGGAACAAAATTATTTAAAATAAAGGAAAATGAAAATATCCGGAAGGCTCATCGATATCCATCAGCGAAGAATACTTGATGCCGATATTTATGTGAGCAAGGGTAAGATCGGGAAAATAGAGAGGAGAGGCAATAAAAATGACAACTATATTATGCCCGGATTAATTGACGCTCACATTCATATTGAAAGCTCAATGCTGACCCCGGCAGCTTTTGCCATGGCAGCTGTTCCACATGGAACAATCGGGGTGGTGTCGGACCCTCACGAAATAGCAAATGTTCTGGGAATCAGGGGGATTGACTATATGATTGAAGATTCAATGAGAGTCCCGTTTAAGTTCTGGTTTGGCGCACCCTCATGCGTGCCGGCAACAGGATTTGAGACAAGCGGGGGAAAGATTGAAGCCGCAGATATTGAAAAACTGATTAAACGGAAAGATATAAAGTACCTGTCAGAGATGATGAATTTTCCGGCCGTAACGGGAGGAGAGACAGATTCGATGGTAAAAATTGAAGCGGCGAAAAAAGAGGGTAAAAGAATAGACGGACACGCCCCGGGGCTCAGCGGAGATGAACTGAGGAGATATGTAAATGCAGGAATTAGTACCGACCATGAATGCAGCACAATGAGAGAAGCGCAGGAAAAGATATCATTGGGAATGAAAATACTTCTAAGGGAAGGGAGCGCTGCGCGAAACCTTGATGCACTTAAAGACCTGTTTATTAAATATCCTGATGAACTGATGATGTGCAGCGATGACCTGCACCCTGAAATGCTCAGGGAGGCTCATATGAACAGGCTGGTTGCAAAACTGATCTCCGAAGGATATGATATGTTTGATGTGATCAGGAGCGCCACAATGAATCCCGTAAAACACTATAACCTTGACGCAGGGATCCTGAGGGAGGGAGATGATGCCGATTTTATCCTGGTTGACAGTCCTGATAAAATGAATATACTGGAGACATGGATTAATGGTGAGAAAGTATATGACAGGGGAAGAACACTGTTCAGCCATTCCGGAGCAAAAGCAATAAATAATTTCAATTGTAAAAAGATCAGCGAAAGCGATATAATTGTGAAAAACGAACACTGTAAATTCCGGGTTATTGAGGCTTTTGACGGAGAGCTGATAACAGGAGAGCTGATTCATGAACCGGAAGAAGGATATCTGATTGAACCGGAAACAGGGCAGGATATCCTTAAGATAGTTGTTAAAGACAGATATAATGATGCTCCTCCTGCAGTCGGATTTATCAGGGGATTTAAGCTTCAAAACGGCGCATTCGGCAGCTCTGTTGCACACGACAGCCATAACATCATTGCCGTAGGGACAAACAACAGGGATATTGTAACGGCAATTAATGAGATAGTAAGTTTAACAGGCGGCATGGCGGTTGCAAACGGGACAGAAAAGCATTCACTGAAACTGGATGTTGCTGGAATAATGTCGACAAAACCATGCAGCGAAGTAGCATCGGAATACGAAATGCTGACACAAAAGGTAAAGAACCTGGGATGCAAAATGTCAGCCCCCTTTATGACACTTTCATTTATGGCCCTGCTGGTTATACCGGAACTGAAATTAAGCGACAGGGGACTGTTTGACGGAAAAAGATTCCTCCCTGTACCTCTCTTCGTGAAGTGATACGTGCCTCCTCTTTTATTCCTATCTTTGAATCATGCCTATCGATCCAAAGCGCATATTACCGGTAATCCCCGGTAAACCGGGAATCTATCAGTTCATGGACAATTCAGGCAATCTGTTGTACGTGGGCAAGGCAAAGAACCTGAAAAAGAGGGTATCATCATATTTTACACGAAATCAGTCGGCTAAAACATCAGTGATGCTGAAAAAAGCATCACAGGTAAGACATGTGGTCGTGGATAATGAAACAGATGCACTTTTACTTGAGAATAACTTAATTAAAAAGCACCAGCCCAGGTATAATATACTTCTTAAAGACGATAAGACATACCCGTGGATATGCGTAAAGAAAGAAAGATTTCCGAGGGTTTTCAGTACAAGAAGCACCATCAATGACGGATCGGTTTATTATGGTCCCTATACTTCAGGACTGATGGTGAAGATTTTACTTGACCTGATAAGACAGCTTTTCAAGCCGAGAACATGCTCACTGAATCTTTCAGGTGAATCAATAAAATCAGGAAAATTCAAAGTATGCCTGGAATACCATATCGGCAACTGCAGAGCACCCTGCACGGGATTGCAGGATGAAGCGGATTATAATGCCAACATACTGCAAATCACCGCCATACTGAAAGGAAATATCTCAACGGTAATGGAACACCTGAGAGAAAAAATGGCATTATATTCAGAAGAACTGCGTTTTGAAGAGGCTCAGCTGGTAAAGGATAAGCTTGAAATACTTTCAAAATTCCGGGCAAGGTCGGCAGTGGTGAGCAATAAAATTAAAAATACGGATGTGTTTGCATTTACCCAGGACTGTGAGAACACATACATTAACTATCTGAAAGTAATTGATGGAGCTGTAATCCAGGTTTTCACGCTTGATATGAAAAGCAGGATCGATGAAGAGAAGAGATCCCTGCTTGCCTTTGCTGTAACCGAGATAAGACAAAGATTATCAAGCGATTCACCGGAAATAATAGTTCCGTTTAAACCTGATATCCTTCTGGAAAAAGTGAAATATTCAGTTCCGGTAAAGGGAGACAAAAAGAGACTTCTTGATCTGGCCGCAAGAAATGCACTCTATTATAAGCTTGAACAGAAGAAAAGAAAAGAAAGCATTGTCAGAAAGGACCGCACAGGCCATAATCTTGAAAAACTGCGGTCAGACCTGCAGATGTCAATGGTCCCGGTGCATATTGAGTGTTTTGACAATTCAAATCTTATGGGCGAAAACCCGGTTGCAGCATGCGTGGTTTTCAGAAGCGCGAAACCAAGCAAAAAGGAGTACAGGCACTATAATGTTAAGAGTGTCACGGGGCCGGATGACTATTCGTCAATGGAAGAAATTGTATTCAGGAGATACAGGCGGATGATTGAGGAGAAAAAGGATCTGCCGCAGCTTATAATAATTGATGGCGGAAAAGGACAGCTTTCGTCTGCAGTAAAAAGCCTGCAAAGACTTGGCATAGCGGAAAAGGTAACGGTGGCAGGGATCGCCAAGAAGCTTGAAGAGATATTTTTTCCGGGAGATCCGGTTCCGCTCTATCTGGATAAAAACTCAGCAAGCCTGAAGATTATCCAGCAGCTGAGAAATGAGGCGCATCGTTTTGGATTGAATTTTCACAGGGACAAACGCTCGTCCGGAATGATAAGGTCGGAAATGGACAATATAAAAGGAATAGGTCCCAAAACAACCGAACTGCTCCTGAAGAAAATCGGATCACCGGAAAAAATCAGAAATACCGGCAGGGAAGAGCTCGAAAAGCTCATCGGAAGAAAAAAAGCTGAAGTGATCCTGGAAAATATGAAAAAGCAGCTCCGGATTCCACGTGGAACAGAATAATCCTATAAAAGTGTAAGTCACAAAAAAAGAGGCAGATAATCAAACCAGAAGCACTTCTTAACCCCGTGAGAATTGGTTATTTTGTTCCTGCTTACCGGATACAGGTGAAAAATAAGCTCAAAACAGGCAATTTTTCGAATATTTGCAACGCTTGTTCAAAAACTCCGGCCTGCGAAAAAAGAAAAATGGACCCGGATATCTGAAATAATATGAGCATTACAAACAACCGGCCAGGCCTGGTGTTACTTGAATCTCTAAAGGCCCTGGCGGCAAAAATCTTTAACCGCGATCATCAGGACATATAATTTATCCTGAAACAGGAATCTTCTAATTAATCTTTATTTGGAAGCCGCCCCCTTTTGAGACAACCTCATCGGATTTATTATCAGCTCCGGTGAAATATCTTTTGATCCGAAAGTGCAATATGCTTTCATTCCGCATGAAAGAGCAGCATTTACGTTGGCCTCTGTGTCATCAATGAAGAAACATTCGCCGGCAGTGAGACCGAATTTCTGAAGGAAGATCCTGAAGATCTCAGGATCGGGCTTGGAGTGTCTGACATGTGCGGAGATAACACCTCCGTCGAAATACCTGAAGAAATCGTAGCTGTTTCTGACCTCATCGAAAATATCCGCGGGGAAGTTGGATATGTAATAGAGCCGGAAACCCTGTTTTTTTAACTCAGGAAGGAGTTTTGCATTATTGTCGAGTGAATGGAAGATCCTCATCCGTTCGTTGAAAATTTGCTCTGTTTCGTGCCTTGTAAGCGAAGATTTGCTGCTTATTGAGTCAATGGCTTCGGCGGTAGTGATTTTACCGTCGTCAAGCAGACGCCATTCACTGCTGCCGAAAATGTCCGTAAGAATGATTTCTCTTTTCAGTGCTGAATAGCCGTTTAACGACAGATATTCAGACGGGAGGAAGCTTATCAGGACATTGCCCAGGTCAAATACAATGTTTTTGACCATATCAGGGATTCTTCATGCTTATAGGCTGGCCGGTGGCCTCCAGAACATTCCACCAGAGCTCACCCTCGACATCGATCTTCTTTCGTTTGGCGACAGCCATTGAGATGGGCAGAAGAGTAAACTCATTGTTCCAGTAGCCTACCACAAAATCGGTCTTGCCTGCAAGCGCTGCATGAACTGCATTCTGGGCAAGAAGATTGCAGAATTTACTGTCGTTGGGATTAGCCGGTGCGCTCCTGATTATATAGCTTGGGTCTATATACTTGATTGAATAGGGAAATTGCTTTGAATTGAATTCTTCTTTGATCTTTTCTTTAAGATAGACCCCGATGTCCTTATGCTTGATATTTCCTGAAGCATCCTTCTCCTGGTCATTTGATTCGATAAGATCCTGCCCGGCTCCTTCGGCAACCACCACCACGGCATGATGCTTGGATTCGAGGCGCTTCCTGAGTGTCTTAAGAAAACCTCTCGGGCCGAAAAGATCAAAGCTGATCTCGGGAACGAGAACGAAGTTGACCTCCTGGGTCGCGAGCGATGCACTTGCAGCGATAAAGCCTGAATCACGTCCCATAAGCTTGACTATGGCAATTCCGTTGTATGCCCCCTGGGCCTCGTTGTGAGCATTCCTGATTATGTCATTTGCAATCGAAAATGCTGTTTCAAAGCCAAAGGATTTTTGTATCAGGTCTATGTCATTATCGATTGTTTTCGGTATTCCTGCGACAGCTATTTTAAGTTTTCTTTCCTTTATCTCTTCGTGGATGGCATGTACTCCCCGCAGGGTGCCGTCTCCCCCGATGCAGAAAAGGACGTTTATGTTCATGATCTCAAGGGTGTCAACTATCTTTCCCACATCCTGGTTGCCGCGTGATGTGCCGAGTATGGTGCCTCCCGCAATATGAATATCACTTACTATTTCAGGAGCGAGCTCAACGACTTCATGATTATAATCTGAGATGAAACCCTCATATCCGTATTTGAAGCCGAGCACCCTGGTGATGCCATAACGGTAGAACAGCTGGTTTACCAGGCTGCGGATGACGTTGTTAAGACCAGGACAGATACCTCCGCATGTGACAATACCCACTTTCGTCTTTGCGGGCTCAAAGAATATTTTCTCTTTCGGACCGGCTTTTTCAAATGAAACAGGAATAACTCCTTCTTTCATGCACTTGTCGTAATACTCGTTTGAATTATCATAGATGATCCTTTCGTTATCATCCACGAACTTATAAACGGGACTATCTTCGCGCTGGGTGTTTTTAAGCGGAGAAACGACATTGCCCCTTCCGAGAGTGGTAATGATAAAATCCTCGTATTTCATTCACAACAATTTTATGGGTTGCAAAGGTAGTCAATTTTTTAAATGATTTACTGGTGTGAAGACGCAAACAACCCGGCCCGGGAAGGTAGTTAAGTGATAATTACTATCCCCTGGTTCCCCGGACTTTCAGTTTTATCCTGTAGAAGCCTTTGCTGGCGGTTATATAAAGACTTTTGAGATTCCTGTCGCCGAAGCAGACATTGGCGCTCCAGCTTTCCGGAACGGCTATGTTACCCAGCATCCTGCCGTTTCTATCGAACACGGTAACTCCTTTTCCGGTGAGATAAATATTCCCTTCAGAATCAATTGTCATACCGTCTGACCCAAGTTCACAGAACAGTGTTTTATCTGATAAAGTGCCGTCCGGATTAATATTGTACGACCAGGTTTTATTACCTCTTATATCAGCGACAAATAATTTTTTGCCGTCCGGGGTGCCGACAATACCGTTTGGCTGCATAAGCTCTTCTTCAACCATAATAAGAGTCTTATGATCCGGTTTAAGGTAATATACGCACTGTTTCTGCTGCGGCATCTCTGAGTGATCCCACCAGGGTCTTTTATAGAAGGGATCGGTGAAATAGATTCCTCCCCCCGGAGCGATCCACAGGTCGTTGGGTCCATTCAGAAGTTTACCACCGTAAGAATTCAGGATTTTCTCAACCTGTTTATCCGGTGTGATCTTCCAGATCTCATTTTGCTCGTCAGCGCACGACCATAAATTGCCTTCACTGTCGAAAGCAAGTCCGTTCGAACGGCCTGCCGGTTCCATATAGACTGAAAGTCCGCTTTTGTTGTTCCAGAAGAGGATGCGGTTATTGGGCTGGTCGGTAAAACAGATATTTCCGTGAAGGTCGGCTGAGGGACCTTCGGTAAACAGGAACCCGTCAGCAAGCTTTTCAGGCTGAGCCCCCTTTTTAATGATGTTTTTAAGCCCGTCATCCTGACCGGCTGCAGTGGCCAGGAATAAAGACATGACGATGATGAGGGAGTAAGACTTTTTCATACAGCATTCCGGCTGACTGGTGTTTCAGATTGATTTCAGTGCAGTTTCGGTTCTTCCGAGATAATTATCGATCTGTTCAGGGTTCTCAAATCCTATTATGATCATATCAATGGTTCCAAGACCAAGCACATATCTGAGAGACTGATCGATTTTTTCCGGATCATTTCTGAAATTGCCCCCTCCGACAAGCTTCATGCCGATGATGCCTTTTCCTGACTTATGCATTTTTTCAATGACAGGAGTTACTTTTTCCGGATCCCCTGAGTCCATTGCTGTTCCGTAAGGATTAATTCTCACATGGATTACATCGACCCAGGGGCTTGCGGCTGCTGCCTCAAGCGCCTCGAATGAGTGCACTGAAACACCGTGAGCTTTTATTATACCCCTGGATTTTAGTGTTTCAAGTATGTCCATTTGTTTTTTCTGTTCATCCGTCCATGAAGCGCTGGTCATACAGTGGATCTGTACCAGGTCTAGATAATCGGTATTCAGCTCTTTGCGAAAGCGGTCCACCACTATATCGGCATCCGGGCGTTCGGGTTCAGGGATGCCACCCTGTGATACCCATATTTTGGTGCAGAGAGTATATTTTTCCCTTGCAATCTCTTTCAGTGCCATGGTGGTGTAGGGGTGAGTGCCATATGAATCAGCACAGTCGAAAAAACGTATGCCTTTTTCAAGGGCGCTTCTGATAACAGATTCGGCAGTACCTGCTCTTATTATGTTTGAAGAGCGGTTTCCCCCGTTGAAACCCGTACCCATGCCCAGCAGGGTTGTCTTTATCCCTGTTTTGCCAAGTGTGATGATCTTAAGAGGATCGTAAGATACGGAGGGTTTGCAGGCTGCCATTGCAGAAGCGGCCGATCCGAAAATAATGGTGCCGGCCCCGGCGCTCATCGTGGCAAGAAATTGCCGTCGTGAAAGATTGTTCTTTGCCATATCTTAATTATTTACGGGTTCAACCAGACAACAAATAAAACCATAAATCTTCATTATTCCAACCCCATTCTGGTTATAAGATCTCCAGGCCTGACTGGCCGGCCGTTTCTGGCTGCCACTCCGGTCACCCTGGCATGAACTACAGCTTTCCCGTCAGGAAGCCTGTATATGTCCTGAACAAACACTATTCTTAAGTTTCCTTCCCTGAGAAGATTGATCCTGACAACGAATTTATCAAGGCTTCGAAGAGGAGATTTGTAATCAATCTCGATACGGGTGACTACAAGATCAATTCCTTCTTCGTGGAGCCGGGTAAAACTTATACCACGGGAAACCAGGAACTCGTGCCTGGCGTGCTCAAGATAGTGCTGGTAATTGGCATTATTTACAACACCCTGAATGTCACACTCATAGTCCCGGACCGCGAATTCTGTGCTGAATATGTATTTCATCTCTGTCATAATAACCTCTGTATCAGGTAATCATCGTACGAATAATCTTCTATTGAAGGTCAATCCTGAAGAATTTTGTTTCAAGCGGATAAACTATATTCACCCGGGTTTTCAGGGACTCCCCGCCTGCATCTGTTTCTGTCAGGTTAAGTATTTTACCGGTAAGGCTGTTTGTCAGTACAATGGGAGTCTCCCTTCCCTCAGCCTCCCTGACATGGATCAAAACGGATTTCCGGTCTTCTGATGGCACTGAACTTATTAGGATGATATTGTCGGGCCACCCTTTGATAAAGGATCCCTCATGTTTGTCATCCCCGGGGCCTTCCCCGGGCAGAATTCTTGTAAGGAAAGGCACCCTGCATCCCCAGCCGAACCTGGATGCAAAACCGTTTGAATTATCCTGCGAGGAGGTAAGATAATATGTCCAGGTGTGTCCGCCGCGCTGATCTGCATTGAAATTGGTAACCCAGTAGTTATTCATGGGCCAGGAAAAAATATGTGTGCTCTGTGGTGTTGCGCCTGCCCGGTACCGGCCTGTGTTTATTGCGCCGAACTGCATGAGGGGCATTTCGCTGCTGCCGAATATAACCTGGCTTCTGGTATTTCTCACTGATGTGAAATTCTGAACGGTATACCAGTCGTTTGAAGACCCTGGTATCTGGTCAACGCCTGTCTCTATTACGCCGCCCTGGACTTCTGTGTAATGCCTGCCATTTTCAAGGCTGAATGGAAAAGAGATATAAAAGCTTTCAGGATCGGTAATGCTTTTCTTGACAATGGAACACACAACATCTATTCGTTTTTCGGTATTGAACAGGCGGAATTCAATAGTGAACCCCCTGGGTTTTTCTGCAGTTTCTGTTTCACCGTAAAACCGGATGCTGTTAAATACCGGGCCGCTGGTCATCGAGTCAAACCAGACACTGTCAAGTGCTTCCCTTGTGTAAGCGTCAAGTCTTTTGCTTTCCATCTGGCTCCTGTTGGCAAGCTTCTCCAGGATAAATTCACCTATCCTGTATTTTGCCGACCGGTCTGCCAGTTCGATTGACAATTCCTTGTCATAAAGCGATACGAGTGTGCCTGTTGAATTATCAGCCACAATCCTGTACCACCTGTTTTCAAGTACGGTACCGTCAGGGACAGAAGTGGTTTTTTCTTCATTCAGTGGCCGGACCAGGTACTTCTTATATCCGAATGCAGGGATTTCTTTCAACCATATGAGCCAGTATGTGCCGTCAGATCTTGATGATACCGCCTGTGAAGGAAGGCGCGTGCCATCGCTGTCAAAAACACCGGCCGCTGTACCTCTCGGCACTATCTGATGATCAATGTATACGGTGACGGGTCCTGACCGTTTCCAGTTAAGTGTGTTAAAGACAAGAAGGGATGGTTCTTTTTCACGTGTAAAAGTACTCTGCAAAAGTCCCATAACATCTTCCCCGAGCGAAGCGACGCGGCGGTTAGCTTCCCAGGCATATGACTCCTTTATCTCACGCTGTTCCATCGTGGGCAGGCTTAATGGTTCCCTGACACTCTCGGAATATCCTGTGGTATGTTCAGTATAAAACAGGAGTGCTTCATTAACCAGGCCAATTTTATTCATTGTCACATCAGGTATGGGGATTCCGGAGAGAGCTGCCATGGTAAGGCCTCCCGTATTGCCAAGCAGCGCAGTCGCAGCTTTGCGTGCAGCAGCGGTTTCCCGTGCCGAGGCCCCAAATCCGTCAGTCCACCAGTCAGGCCAGGCTCCCCTTATAACAGGGAATTCTGAAGCATGGTCTCTTTCCATATTCCTGAAAAAGGCCTCTGCTGTGGATGTGGTTATCTTCGGCCATTCAAAAATCTCATTCCATTGTTTTATCAGTTCGCTTGCTGTTGTGGAAGGAGGAGAATTATCTGTGAGGTAACCGGAATGCTGTATGGCTGTCTCGTCGAACGGATACTGTTTTGCTTCAAGATTCTTAAGATAGTTCAGCAGGTTATTCCTGAATTTGACAAGATCCCCTGTCTGCATTTCAAAAACAGTGTTTCCGGTCATATAATGTTCAGCCCTGAATGTAAGGATCCGTTTTCCCGAGGGCGATTCCCACCAGAACATCGTGGGTTTGTCAAAGCATATCAGCGCCCTGTGTCCATGCGTTCCCATATTAAGATACCTGATACCCAGCGTATTGAAATAATCATTCATACACCAGCCTATGCCATTAACATCGTTCTGCATGGCAAGATTCACCTGTATGCCTTTCTTCTTTATGTTGTTAACAGCTTTTAAAGAAGCAGCGAGGATCTGTTCATCCGGTATTTCATCGAAATTGAAATACATGCCTGTCACCTCTATGCGCCCTTCCTTTATTCGCCTGATAAGCCTGTCAACCTGGCCCGCCGGCCTGGTTTTCAGGTATTCATCAACCGGCCAGGATGCTTCACATGTCCACCTGAATTTCGCATTCTCAGGGTAATTGTCCGTGGCATCACAATAATCCAGGGCATAGTCAATATACCGCAGGTGCTCAGCAAGTATTTCTGTCTGTGAACGGGTGTATCCGATATCGGTATGCGAATGCTGGATAAGATCGATTTTCCATTTCTTAACAGGATAGAGGGTGACCATGCTGGCGGTTGAAAAACTCTCTGAAACAACTTTAAGCCTGATCCTGGTCGGTTTTGAAACCTGCGGAAGCCCGAGATTCACTGAATTATAGCCGGACTTAAGGGTTGTATTGGCAATAAGTTTATTACCTGCATATACAGCTGCCTCAACCGGCTTTCCGAAATAAAAAACAGCGGCTTCAACAAATTGCAGAGACTGATTATTTTGCCTGATTATTGCCGGGAATGAGTTCAGTGATACACTCGTTGATATCTGTTTCTTGTAGGTCATGTACCAGGAGGTGAGGTCTGCCGCACTGCCCGTCACCTTTATTTTCAGCGGTTTGCCCGGAATGATTTTGTCTGCAGGTATCCTCAGGATCATATACCCGTGGTGATCGCCATGCTGGTCGGTCATTATTGAATGAAAACCAAGTGATGATCCGTCATCTGAAACGAGAGTCCAGGATGTGCGCCCGTCGGTATAAAAGGTAAAATGGTGATCCTGGTCCGTTGAAAGGTCCATCCTGGCTTTGCCCGGACTTGATCCGATTGCGGTTATCCAGGTTATTGCCGCATGAGACTTATTCCCGGCAACTGAGACAGGGGCAGTTTCCCATTCAAGGAAATCCTTGCCGGTCGTCGCTCTTACCAGGAGGCTTTCGCGAAGACCCGGAATACAGGAGTGATAGTCAAAGTCAGGCCCGGATATCTTTCCGGAATATCCGTTGATGACGAAATCATTATCCCCGAAAAGATCCTGTGCATCCAGGGATAGCAGGGAAGCGAGCAGCATCAGGGAGAGGACGGATATTTGTTTTTTCATGTCGGGTTTTATTTAATGAATGCAAGAACAAGCATCGCTTCGCAATCAGAGTTATTTGATATGCGAACACTCTGTGCAGACGCCGGAATAATAAATGTTTCAGCAAAGCGGAACAGTTCCTTTCTGCCGTTTGCCGAAACAACAAAGATACTTCTTCCTTCCGTAAGGCTCAGCACAAGGCATCTGTTCTCTGTGTTTATCACTATTTCGTCTGTGAAGTGATAACGGCGGACGGAGTATGAATGTGTCTCATGAGTCGGAAGATTGTATAATTTCCAGCCGCAGCCGCTATCGATAAGCCCGGGTTTTGAGATCAGGTTTTCTGTCACATAATTGCCCTTTCTTTCGAAATAAAGATTATCCATTCCTCTTTTTATATTAAGCGTTCGTGGTTTGCCGTTAAGGCCGGGCCGGATCCAGTCGTACATCTTGAAAGTGAAAATATAGGGTGTGGTGCTTATTTCAAGGACAAGATTGTTTTTTCCCGAGCCATGTATCGTTCCATAGGGGATAAGGAACAGGTCATGTTTTTTTGAAGTGTGCCTCAGGATATATTTTTCAGGATCAACAGCCGTGGCTTTTGCCTCGCTCTCTTCAAGGTCCCGCCTGAAATGAACGGGATTGATGTTTTCGCGGAAACCCAGGTACACAGAGGAATCATCCTTATTATCAAGTATGTAGTAAGCTTCTTCCTGCGTAAAGGGTTCCCCGAAATTTGATTTTATATAATCCGGGCGCGGGTGGCACTGAAGCGAAAGATTCCCTCCGTCAAAGGTATCCAGGAAATCAAATCTTATCGGGAAGGATGTCTTGTATTCTTCATAGCATTCGCCCAGCAGTGACGGAGCTTCCAGGTACATCAGGCAGTCAAAGGAAACCTCGAGCATCAGAGAAGAGCTTTCTATGAGCAGACCGTTTTCAGGTGTTATAAGTTCATACGACCATGCATAATTCGGTACGTTTTTATTAAGACCCGGGATATTTTCCATTATCCATTTTCCGCCCCAGGGCCCGGGTTCAAACCATGGTCTTGCCCTTATCGGAGAGCGGCTCATAAGCGAAAGCACTTCTTTCAGCCTGTCGCCGTCCATGAATACCGGAATATCCGGTCTCTGGCCATCAATAAAAACATCAATCCCGGGCAGGATCTTTTTTTTATGCCTGTTGAGCACCTCCCAGTCGACAAAGTAAAAAGTCTTATACATCATTTCAGGGTCGGCAGCACGTCTCATTCCAAGGTTCGTAATGCTGCCCGCGCACGCCCTGTAGCGGATCTCATTTTTTGGAAGGTCAATATAAAGCAGTATTCCCGGCCATCCTGCCAGGGCGGCACCGGGACCGGCAATTATGTTTATATCTGCCTCCGCATCGGGCACTGCGGAACTAACGGATCCGGGAATGAAAAAATCCTCTATCTCCAGGGTGCACTTACGGCCGAAGAGCGGATCATCACCCCCCAGGAAGGGTGATATCATCGCGGATATTTCTTTCTCAGGCTTAAAAAGACCGGCGGTACTGATTATCCTGAATGAATAATCACGCTTGTCCAGGATCCGGGTGATCTCTGATATGAAATGGTCAAAGAACACACCCGAATAACCGTCTATTTCAACCGTCTTATATTCAAGTATTTTTTCAACGATGATTTCAAAACCTGAGGAAATTAGGTTGCCGGCAACTTTAAATGCAGGATATATATCATATACGTGATCTGCCTCCGCCGGTTTCATTACGGGCAATAAATCCTGCGAAGTTTCCCTGTATCTGTTATCCCCGGGTTTTTCGTGCAATCAGTTCAGTTTTATTGACAGGCCTGTTCTCTTTACGGGAAAGAAGGACTATTTCGGATATCTCCTGAAGAATTTAAGGATTGCCCTGTGGAACTTGTGTATGCCGTGCGGCTTGTGATACATAAGGATACACTCTCCTGTAATGTAATTGATATCTGTCCCCTCAAGCTCCTGCAATGCTTCCGTGCTCTCTGACGATTGCTGTATCCAGATCTGTTTAAAACCTCTTGCTTTTGCCTCCCTCACAGCTTCGGCCGTCTCTCTTTTTTGTGTCATTATTAACAGCCCTCTAACCTCCGGAGGAAGCGATGCGATGCCGGGATAAGCTTTTACCTGGTGGATCTCCGCAGCGTTGCGGTTTACAGGAATAATATTAAGCCCTTTCTCTTTCAATTCCCGGAAGGCCATGAATCCGAATTTCCTGGGGTTACGGGAAGCGCCGACCATTGCAATGGGCTCTGATGCAAGAAATTCTTCAATTTGTTTTAACGTTACCATATTAAGTGATTTTTAAGTGAGGGAATTTAAATTGTAACCTGATTAAGCAACTAAGTATAAAGACTTAAAAATAAGATAAAAATGATGAACTGTAACTTTTTTTATTTACTTGGTCTCCGGAAATTAACAAAGCGATATAAGCACCAGGCCGAAAACAGTCTGTTTGTATGATCCCAGCATTTAATCAAAGTCCTGTAAATCAATAAAATAACCTGCTTATGAGTATTCACATAATCCTTATGCTCCTTTTTTTCATTTTAATGCCGGTACTGATTATATACCTGGAAGGTAAATATAAAGCAGTAAAGAAGCTTGGAGCTGTTCTCATCTGTTATCTGCTTGGAGCTTTTGTGGGCAACGTGGGTTTATTGCCGGAAGCTGCTTACAAGTACCAGGATCTTATCACGCAGATCACGGTGCCGCTGGCGTTGCCGCTGATACTTTTTTCAATGGATATCAGGAAATGGTTCAAAATGGCCGGTTCGGCGATAAGCTCGCTGCTCCTGGGGCTCTTTACCGTGGTCCTGATGATATTTATCGGTTACTGGATATTCCGTGATTCGCTTCCTGATGCATGGCAGGTAGCAGGTATGCTGACCGGGATATATACGGGGGGGACTCCCAATATGGCTGCGATCAAAACAGCGCTTAATGTGGATACCGAGCTTTACCTTATGACCCACACCTATGAAGTGGCGCTCGGGGCGATATATCTCATTTTCATCCTTTCAGTTGGACAGCGGGTATTTCTGTTATGGCTCCCGCCCTTTAAATCGCCCGAGACAGGTGATCTTAAACCAGACTCCAACCTTGAAGAAGATTACGAGTCTTACCAGGGGATCTTCAGGAAGAAGACACTGCTTCCGGTTCTTGGTGCATTCGGGCTCTCAATATTGATCTTTGCCTCCAGCTTCGGTTTAAGCCGGCTCTTCCCCGAAAGCTTTTCCACGGCAGCCATAATCCTGCTGATAACCACATTCGGGATAGCCTTTTCATTTGTGCCCCGCATCAAGAATATCAGGAAGACCTTTCAGTCGGGGATGTATATAATTCTGATCTTCTGTCTTGTGGTATCTTCGATGGCCGATGCGAGGAAGCTGATTAATATCTCCTTTGATCTTTTCTGGTTCGTGGCGCTTGCTATGTTTGGCTCACATATCCTTCACGCGTTCCTGGCAAGGTTTTTCAAGATTGACGCAGACACTGTCATAATATCGGGAAGCGCACTGATCTGTTCACCGCCGTTTGTTCCTGTCGTTGCCGGCGCCCTGAGGAACAGGGAGGTGATAATGACAGGACTGATAGTGGGAATTGCCGGGTATGCAGTCGGGAACTACCTCGGGGTATTCATTGCTTATTTCCTGAAGTAAGCATGTTTAAGCAATGACATTCACGGGATCATCTGGTCCGTGAGGTTGTATAATTGACAAACTTCTTTAAAGATTCCCTTACGTCCGAGTGGGGATAGGTATCCAGTATTGCGAGGGCCTTGTCGCGGAACCGGTTCATTTTGAGTTCGGCATATTCCAGTCCTCCCGAGGAGGTTACAAAATCAATAACCTCCCTGATCTCCGGTTTTTTCTTTTTCTTCTTTTTAACGATTGAAAGGATATGTCTTTTTTGCATCCAGGGTGCGAGCTCAAGAGAATATATCAGCGGCAGCGTGACCTTTCCTTCCTTGATGTCGTTGCCTGATGATTTCCCGGTAAGTCCGTTCGTCTCATAGTCCAGGATGTCGTCCCTGATCTGGAAGGCAATACCTATATTCTCTCCGAAATCCTTCATTATCTGGATCGTATCAGGATCATCCGTAACGGATCTTGCTCCTGTGGCAGTGCATGCTGCGATAAGGGCCGCGGTTTTGCTCATGATGATCTTATAATAATCATCTTCCCTTATGTTATGCTTCCTGACTTTCTGGATCTGAAGGAGCTCTCCCTCAACCATTGATTTCACGGCTTCCGATACAATTTCGAGCATATCATAGCGTGCTTTTTCAATGCTGACAAGCAATCCTTTTGAAAGCATGTAATCACCAACAAGCACTGCAATTTTTGAATTCCACAGGGCATTTACGGAAAAGGCCCCCCGGCGTTCGTCCGCATCGTCAACAACATCATCGTGAACCAATGATGCGGTATGGAGCAGCTCTATCATTGTTGCGGCAATATAGGATGCTTCTGATATTTCGCCGTTGAGTTTTGCGGTGAGAAAAACAAGCATGGGCCTCATCTGCTTCCCTTTGCGCCTGAGGATATAGTTTAGTATGATCTTAAGAAGAGGTATATTGCTCTTCATTGTCCTGCTGAAATAGGACTCAAACTCATTCATCTCCCTTGCAACAGGCTTTTTTATATCGTCCAGGGCAGACATTTTCTGTTATTTCATCAAATATAAGTAAAATCCGGCTACCGGCTACCGGCAACCGGCAACCGGCAACCGGCAACCGGCAACCAGCAACCGGCAACCAGCAACCAGCAACCAGCATTATATTTCTGTATAATGGATTAGTTCAGATCTTTGAACATTCTTTTCTGGAACAGCAATATTGATATCACCCCGCAGGTGATAGCCGAATCTGCAATATTGAATACCGGCCGGAAGAAGATAAATGACTCTCCCGGCCTGAACGGCGACCAGTCGGGCCACTGAGTGTTTATTACGGGAAAATAGAACATATCCACAACTCTCCCCATCAGGAATGATGAATACCCGCCTCCGGGAGGGAACAGGACAGCCTTCTGATAATAGCTCTCGCTGAATATAATTCCGTAAAAGGCACTGTCGATCATATTTCCTATTGCTCCTGCAAGGATGACACTGACCGCAATGATGAGGGCGGTATTTACTTTTTTTCTGATAATCGAATGCAGGAACCAGCCTATTGCAGTTATTGCCATTAACCTGAAAATGCTGAGCAGCAATTTTCCTGTCTTTCCTGCGCCCATCTCCATGCCGAATGCCATCCCGTTATTCTCGATAAAATGAAGCATGCCCCATTTCCCGAAAAGCGGTATGTCCTGCCCGATCACCAGGTTTGTTTTGACCCAGAATTTGAGGATCTGGTCGGCAAGAAGGATCAATATGATGACCAGGACAGATATTTTCCCTGCAGACATAGGCAGTTTATTCTTTCAGTGCCGCAAAATACAAAAAAATAATGATAAGAAACAAAAGAGGGCGTCCTGTAAAGACACCCTCCTGAATGATTCAGTAATACTTTACGGGCATGTTATATTTACCAGATTGCTGTTCCAGCAATGCCAGTTATTGTCTCCAAACCATAACGGGCACTTGACCCTGCCGCTGTAATTCGTTGAACTCCATTCAACATTCATTGCCGAAAATGCTGTTCCGTCATAATAGCTGATATTATAATAGGAATCGTATGTTCCTGTGGTCTTTCCATATTCTATATAGCTGTTTTTAAAACTGTCTGTTTTAAGATATGTATATTTCACAGTTCCTATGCCGGAAGAGGTTTTTGTCCAGTCGATCTGCAGCAGTCCCTGCTGAACGGTGGGACTCTCATTAAGCGTCCACGTACCACCGGTTCCGTCAATTTTTGATGTCCCCTCAAACCAGAGAAAATCTGTAAAACCGCCCGTTCCCTCTTTCGTGATATACATTTTCCAGAGCACATCGGAAGCTCTTATCTGGCCAACAAGCCTGGCTTTATATGTTACGGTGGCAACAGTTGCATTAAAGCTCCATTCCCAGGTTTTTTCTTCCACAAAAACAGGGTTATCCTGGTCAACAGCCACCTTGAATGTTGCAATAGGAACAACAAGAGTAGCAGCCGTTATTATCCTGAAATATCCGGCGACAAGCGCGGAAAACGCCCAGTTGCTGTTCTCAACGCCTTTGCCGGAAGAACTGAAATCAACGCCTTTGCCGGACTCAAAATTGCGGAAATCAATGTAAAACGATTCTGCAGGAGGCAACAGAGGCGGATCACCCTTCTTCTTGCAGCCTGTAAGAAGGACCGCCATAAAAACGGTCAACAGCAAAAGTGTCAGTGCTTTTTTCATGTTTATACTGATTTGATTGTCCATATAACTACAAATTTACATTAAAAGTTGCATAATAAATAATAATTTTAACGGAACTATTTAGCCTGATTAATTCATGAACTTTGTGACCCTTTGTGTAATCCTTTGTGTGACTTTGTGGTTTATAATTTTTTTACCACAAAGGATCACTAAGGCTATCACTAAGTAACACAAAGGAATACAGTAGATTAACTATATTTATGAATTAAACAGATTAGTTTGTAAAATATTAATTGAACATTTTTTGATGCGGTCTGTTTAATATTTAAAAAACAAAAATGAGGAATCATAATATTATCAGAAGCGCTGTTTTGGGGTTGACGATTGTTTTTTTCTCAGCAGCATCCCTTACAGGGCAGGTAAAAGAACTAAAGAATATGAACATGAAAAAGATTGACACAAAAGAGTTCCCGGCATTGCCATATGCCTACGATGCACTTGAGCCCTATATTGATGCAAGGACCATGGAGATCCACTATGACAGGCACCACAGGGCATATTACAACAATTTCATAAATGCCGTAAAAGGCACGGACCGTGAAAATACTCCTATTGAAAAGATATTTTCAGAGGTATCCAAAGCCGGAGATGGAATCAGAAACAACGGAGGCGGTTATTATAACCATGTGATTTTCTGGGATAATATGAGCAGGAATTCATCAGGCCCCTCCGCGGAGCTTAAAGAGGCGCTTGCAAAGACATTCGGATCATTTGATAAGTTCAGGGAAGAGTTCAGCAATGCGGCAAAAACCCGCTTCGGAAGCGGATGGGCATGGCTGGTGATGACGCCTGATAAGAAGCTTGTTGTTGGAAGCACTCCAAACCAGGATAATCCCCTGATGGACGTCTCACCTCTTAAAGGCATTCCCCTGCTTACCATAGATGTGTGGGAACACGCATATTATCTGAAATACCAGAACAAGAGACCGGATTATATCGAGGCATTCTGGAATGTTGTTAACTGGGACGTGGTTAACGAGAGATATAAAGAGGCGCTGAAATAAATAGGGTATTTACACGCACTCACCCCCAAACCCCCTCTCTGCTGAAGCAAAGAGGGGGCTTTAATTTGCTGTATATCAATAAAAGGGGGTGAGTACATGTAACAATTATGAATACAAAAACCTCTTTATCTTCATTGTTGCAGTTTTCTCAAATGGTGAGGAGTGTATCATAACGCTGTATATACGGCTGAATTTATTTACCTGGCTGTTTACATATTCCTTAAGCTCTGCAAGAAACTCCTCTTTCTTCTTTTCCAGGTCATTCCTCATATGGTGATATTTCTTCTCCAGCTCTTCCATGTTGAGATGAACAAGTGCCACAAGCCTGCCTTTTTGCTGGATCACCAGCGATTCTACAACAAAACGGAAGTTATTGATAACCGCCTCTATCTCCTCGGGGTATATGTTTTCTCCGCTGGCGCCAACGATCATATTCTTAAGACGGCCCCTGATGAAAAGATTGCCCTTGTTGTCTAAAACACCGAGATCACCGGTCTTAAGCCATCCCCCGGCAGTCAGAACCTCCGCGGTCATTTCGGGTTCTTTATAATAGCCTTTCATTACACTGGGCCCCCGTGCCCATATTTCTCCTTCTCCGGTCTTTTTATCAGGATTATTGACGATAAGCTCGATTCCCTGGATTGCCGGCCCTGTTGATTCGAAAACTGTTTCGGCAGGATTTGCACCGGCAAGCAGGGGTGCTGTTTCGGTAAGTCCGTATCCTACCGCATACGGGAATTTTGCTTCTCTCAGGAATTTTTCCACAACCCTGTTAAGCTTTGATCCGCCTATGCCATAAAATTTCAGGCAGCCCCCGAAGGTCTTCATCAGCTTCCTGCCTGCGGCGGCATTCAGTATTTTCCGGAATAATGGAATAGTGTACAGCAGCCTCAGTATGATCTTATCCCTGAAAGCGGGCAATATCTTGTTAAAATAGACTTTCTCAATAATCAGGGGAACAGTAAGCATCATTGTCGGCCTGACAGCTTCAAGCGCCGGTAAAAGAACCGGGGGGGTCGGCGGTTTCCTGAGATAGTAAACACATGCTCCGCCAAGCATCGGAAGTATGAGCCCGAGTGTATTTTCATAAGTGTGCGAGAGAGGAAGGACCGAAAGGAAGCGATCATTTTCACCGATATCCTGGATCATCTTTCCCCTCAGCGCATTGAAGCAGATATTCCTGTGTGTCAGCATTACCCCCTTTGACCGGCCCGTGGTTCCCGAGGTATAAATGATTGCAGCCAGATCATCCTCATTAACTTCAGTTTTTTCCGGACTGAAAGAAACCGGTTCAGGATTATCCGGCAGTTTATCCGGCGAGATCATTGAAAAATCCTCAATACGGATCAGCATTCTCAGCGTCTCCGGCCTGGCAGTTTCAATTTTGGGAAGAAGTCCTGATGATATAAATATGGCCCTGGATCCGGAATGCTCAAGGACATTGAAAACCTCGGTAGCGGAGAAGTCCGGAAGTATCGGAACAGCAACAGCCCCCATGAATGTTATTGCAAAATATGCAACCGGCCAGGCAGGCATGTTCGTGCTCAGTATAGCCACACGATCCCCGTGTGAAATGCCTGCACTCCGCAGGAATGCTGAAAGATCACTTATCATGTCCGCGGCCCGGGAATAGCTTATTGCTTCCTCCCCCGCGAATGAATAAGCCGTCGCATCCCCGTTTTTTCTTACTGTTTCATTGAACAGCGACGGAAAAGTAAGCTTCATCGTTTCTTCTTTCATCTTAACAATTATTATCAATTCAAAGCCTGCAAATGTACATAAATAATGGTTAATTTTGGAGTTGTTAAACAAAACCGGATTATGGCCGCTGTGATCAGAGTTTCAAGGGAATTCACGTTTGAAATGGCCCATGCGCTGAAAAGCTATGACGGACCATGCAGGAATGTCCACGGGCATTCATACAGACTTTTCGTAACACTGGCAGGAACACCGCTGGATGATGATAAGAACCCGAAGAACGGCATGGTGATAGACTTCACCGACCTGAGGGATATTGTACTGAAAGAGATAGTAAACCAGTTTGATCATTCAGTTGTCGTCAGCAATGATTATGATGCGGAAAAGATGGAAATGATGAAAAAGACATTCGGCAATACCGTTGTCGTTGATTATGAACCCACCTGCGAAAACCTTGTTGCTGATTTTGCAAGGCGTCTTAAATGTAAAATTCCACCCGGAGCGAGACTGCACAGCCTGAAGCTTTATGAAACGGCAAAATCGTTTGCGGAATGGTTTGCAGGGGATAATGAATGACCGCCCGTGAGGGTGCCTCAAAGTAGTCTTTTGATACAGCCTCTGATTAATATTCACATTAAGAATGACAAGTAATTCAGAAAAAAAACTATTCCTGTTAGATGCTTATGCACTGATATTCAGGTCATATTATGCATTTATAAAAAACCCGCGGATAACATCAAAAGGGCTTAACACCTCTGCCATTTTCGGATTCCTGCTTACACTCGAAGAGGTTCTTCAGAAACAGAAACCATCACATATCGCAGTGGTATTTGACAGCCCCGGCCCCACTTTCAGGCATGAGATGTTCACGGAATATAAAGCCAACCGCGACGAGACACCGGAAGATATAAGGAAATCAGTTCCCTATATCAGGAAGCTCATTGAGGCATATAATATCCCGGTCATTGATTTTCCCGGATATGAAGCGGATGATATTATCGGAACACTTGCATGCAGGGCCTCGGGAAAGGGATTCATGACATACATGATGACCCCGGACAAGGATTTTGCACAGCTCGTTACGGAAAATATCGTGATGTTCAAACCCTCAAGAAGCGGAAATGAATCGGTTCAGTGGGGCGTTGAGGATATAAGGAGAGAGTTCTCCGTTAAGAGGCCCGGGCAGGTAATTGATATCCTTGCCCTCATGGGTGATTCTTCAGACAATATCCCGGGTGCGCCCGGTGTCGGGCCCAAAACCGCCGTGAAACTGATATCGGAATATGACTCTGTGGAAGAACTGTTTAATAATACAGGCAAACTTAAGGGCAGGCTCAAGGAGATAATTGAGAACAACCGCGGGCAGATTGAATTGTCCAAAAAGCTGGCCACCATTGCTCTTGACGTCCCAGTTGATTTTGATGAGAAAAAGCTTGAAAAAGAGACACCCGATCTGCAAAAGCTTAAGGCACTCTTTGACGAACTTGAGTTCAGAACCGCAGGAGCAAGAATAATATCGGAACTGGAAAAACAGGAAAAACCGGGGGAGGAAAAACCGGAAATCCGGCCGGCAGAATCAGCTCAGGGTACCCTCTTTCCTGAATCGGAAGATAAAAATATTTCTTCTCCCGGATATTCCATTGAAAATGTCGCTCACAATTACCGCCTGGTTGAAGGAGAAGCGGAATTACAGGATCTGATGCGAAAAACAGCAGGACTCAGGGAGATTTGCTTTGATACAGAAACCACCGGCATTGATCCTTTAAACTCGGAAATTGTTGCACTTGCACTTTCATGGGAAAAGGGATCAGGCTTTATGGTTCATTTTCCGGAATCAGGGGAAGCGACAGGAAAGCTTCTGCAGATCATTAAGCCCCTGATGGAAAACCGGGCGATACTGAAAATCGGGCAGAATATCAAATTTGATATCCGGGTGCTGGGGAATTACGGCATCAATGTAAACGGGCCTTTCTTTGACACCATGATAGCCCATTATCTTCTTGAGCCTGATATGAGGCATAATCTGAACCTCCTTTCCGAAACATATCTTTCATATAGTCCGGTACATATTGAATCACTTATCGGAGATAAGGGAAAGAACCAGAAAAACATGAGATCGGTGCCTGTTGAACAATTAACGGAGTATGCAGTTGAGGATGCCGATATCACCCTTCAGCTGAAGCATGTTTTCGAACCGAGATTAAGAGAGAAAGGCCTGTCAGATCTTGCGCACCAGGTTGAAATGCCACTGATCAGGGTCCTTGCCGACATGGAAAGAAATGGAGTTATCCTCGACAGTGAAGCCCTGAAATCCATTACGGGCAATCTCAGGGATGAAATAGCAACGCTTGAAAAGGAGATCTGTTTGTTGGCAGGGAAGGAATTCAACATCTCATCACCCAAACAGCTTGGTGATATTCTGTTTGTGGATCTCAGGCTGGATGAGAATGCAAAAGTTACAAAGACGAAACAGTTCAATACCAGTGAGGAGATACTACAGAGGCTGAGGCACAAACACCCGGTCATCGATAAGGTGCTGGAGTACAGGGGATTGAAAAAGCTGCTGTCAACCTATGTTGAAGCACTGCCGGAACTGGCTGATAAAAACACCGGAAGGATACATACATCATTTAACCAGGCGGTGGCCTCAACCGGACGATTAAGCTCAAACAATCCCAACCTTCAGAATATTCCGGTCAGGGAAGAGCGCGGACGCGAAATAAGAAAAGCTTTTATACCGGGAGAAGGACATATTTTCTTTTCTGCTGACTATTCGCAGATTGAGCTGCGACTGATGGCACACCTGAGCGGGGATAAAAGCATGATATCTGATTTTCTGTCAGGTCACGATATTCACGCGGCAACTGCCTCAAAGATCTTTGGCGTCGACATAAAAGATGTAACCAGGGAGATGAGGGCAAAGGCAAAAACAGCCAACTTCGGCATAATATACGGCATCTCGGCGTTCGGATTATCAGAAAGGCTTACCATAGGGAGAAAAGAGGCGAAAGAACTTATAGACGGCTATTTCAGTTCATACCCGGGCGTCAAAGTATATATGGATGAGAGTATCCGGAAAGCCAGGGCAAAAGGATATGTGACAACCATGTTTGGAAGACGGAGATACCTGAGGGATATCAATTCCCGGAACCAGGTTGTAAGGGGCAATGCTGAACGATACGCCATAAATGCACCCATACAGGGCAGCGCCGCCGATATTATCAAGATCGCGATGGTAAGGATCCATGACAGGCTGGAAGCCGGAAATTACAGGTCCAGGATGATACTTCAGGTTCATGATGAACTTATCTTTGAGGTATTCAATCCCGAGCTTGAAGAGATTAAGAACCTTGTTCTGCACGAGATGTCGGATGCAGCCAGGCTTGAGGTACCCCTGAAGGTTGACTGGGGCACGGGGAAGAACTGGATGGAAACACACTAACCCCCCCTTCAGGCCTGTCCCGCGAAGCTTTAGCGAAGCGGGAGGGGCAGGGGGGTATTTAAATGAAAAAACAATGAATATTGATGTCCTTTTCTTCGGGGTGCTGGCTGAGGTAACTCATACCTCCGTCAGGCATTACAGCAATGTGAATTCCTTCGGGGATCTCAGGCTCAGGATAGAGGATGAATTTCCTCAAATAACACATTACAATTACAGGATCGCGGTCAACAACGAGATAATGAACAGTGATCCTCTCCTCAATGACGGCGACAGGATATCATTTCTTCCGCCTTTTACGGGAGGATGAGCATGGAGCCTGCCAGGGCGGGCTATATTTCACTTACTCAGCGGGGGAATCATCATTTTTTTGATATCAGGGCCGGGACAGTTTTACCGTTCAGTATTGAACTGTATTTTGCCCTGTCGTTAAGTATGTCGACGGCTCTCATAACCTGCTCGTCGCTTTTTATTCCCCATGCAATTGCACCTTCCTCGTAGAAATACCTGCTTACTATTTCCTCTTCAATCAGGGCTGTTATTTCGTTGCGGAACATGGTGAGGTCATGATCAAGGTTATGTGCAATATCTTTTTCAAGCCGGGCAAAAAGTTCCTTGTTAAGGTCGTAATATTTTTCCCTTTTGGCATTTGAAATCAGCTGGGCAAGGGAGGCTTCCGTGAGGGTTCTGTAATTGAATTTGCGCTCAACCAGGAAATTCCTGAAGTCGGTATAGTCGCTCTCTGTAAAGCTGAAATCGGAGATGCTTTTCAAATCCGGGTGCGCCCAGTAATATTTTGTTGCGAAATCGAAGATATAGTTCCGGAGGTAAAGCTCGGTGGCTGCCTGGCTGAGCTGGCCGGGTACAACCTCCACATCGGGGGTTATGCCGCCGCCGTCTTTCACGATCCTTCCGTTCCTGGTCCTGAACTCAGATATCAGCGAATCGGGGATTATTCCGACACTTCCATCCTCATTCGGATGGGAAAAGTCGAGTGCCTGGATGCATCTGCCGCTTGGAATATAATATTTTGCGGTTGTGACTTTCATCTGGGTGTTATAGCTGAGGGGCCTGGTTATCTGGACAAGCCCCTTCCCGTAAGAGCGCTGGCCGACGATTATTCCCCTGTCAAGATCCTGGATTGCTCCTGCCACAATTTCTGCCGCTGAGGCTGATCCCCTGCTGATAAGAACAGCAAGGGGTATTTTTTCATCTATCGCCGTTTTGGTCGTCCTGAAATTCTCATCAAACTGCCTGACTTTTCCTTTTGTGGAAACCACTTCATTGCCCGGCCCGACAAACAGGTTCACTATACCGACTGATTCTGCAAGCAATCCCCCGGGGTTGCCCCTTAAATCCAGGATTATCTGCCGGGGGTTGCCTGTCTTGAGCGTGACGAATGCTTTTTTAACCTCTTCAACACAATCCTGCGTGAAATTTGTGAAGCGGATATAGCCGGTATTATCATCAATCATCCCGAAATACGGGACAGGAGGTATTATTATCCTCTCCCTTTTCATCCGGAAATCTGATTCCGTTCCGTTTCTTTCGATTGTAACGGTGATTTCAGTTCCGGGGTTACCCTTCAGTTTGTCGCTCACCTTGTCTGTTGAGAGTCCTTTCAGCGGGACGCCATCAACTTTTTTCAGGATATCACCGGCTTTAATGCCGGCACGGTCGGCCGGGAATCCTTTATAAACCTCGCTTATCACAACATATTCCCCGCCTCCCCTTACCAGCGATCCTATCCCTCCGTATTTCCCTGTTGTCAGGATGCTGAAGTCGTCGGCATCCGATTCAGGATAATACACCGTATAGGGGTCGAGCGATTTAAGCATGTTGTCAATGCCGGTCCTGATGATCTTTTCGGGATCGATCTCATCAACATAAAATGCATTCAGCTCCCTGAAAAGAGAAAAGAATATGTCAAGATTCTTTGCTATCCTGAAGTCGCGCGATTCCTGTCTGAGCAGAAATCCGGCGCTTATTCCCGAGAAAACCAGCAGGCTGAACACGATGATCAGCCCGGTTTGTTTTGACCTCTTCATTTAACCGTTCTCTTTAATAACACAATTAATTTTTCAATAGCTTCTTTGACTGATGCCTCTATTTCGATATAGTCCGAGACACTATCTGTCCTGTAGATAACGGCAAATACCATACCGATGTTTTCACCGGCCAGAAAATCATACAGGGTATGTTTGTTCCTGCGGTATGCTTCTCTCATCCTTCGTTTAAGCAGGTTTCTTGTAACGGCAAGGCGGAACCCCTTCTTTGGAACACTGAATGCGATCCTGGCGGGAAAAGGGCCCGGTGAGGGGCTGATGTTCCAGACAATCTTGAAAAGCCTGGTATAGAGTACATTCCCGCTTTCAAAGAGGGATGTGATCAGTTTCTCTCCGCAAAGCCGCTCAGCTTTTTTAAGTGTTTCTCTTCCGGTTTTCATTTAAAAGGAAACTCTTCCTGTTTATTTCACCGGGGCTCCGGAAACGGGTATATGGTGAAATGAAGCTATTTATGGTTCCTGTTATGCTCCTTGAGGAAATTATCCAGGGCCATCGTCATGGAAGGAGCTTTGGGATTGGGCGCATTGATGTCGAGCCTCAGTCCCTCCTGCTCCACGGCGCAGGCTGTTGTGGGGCCGAAAGCTGCAATTTTAACATCGCCCTGAACAAATTCAGGAAAATTCTCTTTCAGGGATTTTATTCCTGAAGGACTGTAAAAAACCAGTATATCGTAGTCAAAATCCTTTAAGTTTGAAAAATGACTGCTGATGGTCTTGTAAAGTGTTCCGATAGTGTGTTTGATGTTGTTTTTATCAAGCAGGTCAGGTATCTCTGCATTGTGGGGCTCCGAAAGAGGAACAAAGAAATTATCATCCCTGTGCTTTACTATGACATCAATAAGATCCTGGAATTTTGCTTTTCCATGAAAGATCTTGCGCTTCCTGTAAACGATATATTTCTGGAGGTAGAATGCCACATTCTCCGTGATGCAGAAATACTTCATGGTGTCAGGCACAACGATCCGCATTTCGTTGCATATCCTGAAAAAATGATCTATCCCGGTTTTGCTTGTGAAAACCACGGCAGTGAAATCCAGAATGTTGATCTTCTGTACCCTGAAATCCTTTATCGATACTCCCTCAACCTGGACAAATGGTTTAAAGTCTACTTTAAGGTTGTATTTTTTTGCCAGATCAAAGTATGGAGATTTTGCCTCCGATGGTTCCGGCTGCGAAACTAAAATCTTCCTTATTTTCAACGCCTTACAGTTTTAGTTCTACTATCAAAGTAACCGCACTCTTCTCTAAAACAGGCCTGTAAAATATTTCAGTAATACCACAACAGGCAAAAATTCCAGCGCACAAAGGTATAAAATCAAATAGAATATTGAAATACTCTTTCTTATAAAAATCAGAGAGAGCCTTATAATACGGATCATGTACACAATGCCGGTTATGATCAACCCGGCCACGAAAAGCGATTTTATGTCAAACAGATTAGTGTACAGTATCATTATTGAAATAAGGAACAGAAGTAATGCAGCATACCGGTATGAGAGGTAAACTGTTATTGTATATTCATCGAAAGCTTCGGGTTCGTCGCTGATATTGCCCGCGACATAACAGACCAGGTGCCGCAGGGTAACTGAAGCAATTATTATCAATGTGCAGATGAGCCAGAAGAGTATTCCGGGAATTATATCAGGAATGAATTCGTAAAAGTCGGCAGCGCAGTAAGCGAACAGGCCTATATTCAGGAACGAAACGAGATTTATGACCGTTGACTGCCAGTGGAACAAGGCCTGCATATCCCCGGAAGCAGGTTCTCCGACACCGCGGAAGAGAAAGAACCTTCTCATGTCGCGGATAAATCTTACTGATATCACGCTTATCAGCGAATAGAGGAATATTATGGCCATTACCGCGAATAGGGGCCAGTCGGAACTAAAAGGTTGTCCGGGCATCTTTTCACCGGCTCTCAGGTTCCGGAAAAGAATCTCCTTCCCCCTTGATTCACGTGCCGTGCATATTTCGATGTAAGTGAACGGGAACGACTTCGTGGTATCAGGCTTAAAAATGATCATGTCGTTCGCCGGCAATTTCTGAGAGGATATTGTTTGCAAGGCGGCTTGCCCCGATCCTGAATAATGAATTATTGAGCCACTCTTCGCCCAGGCAATGACTGACAATATGATAATACAGCAGGGCATCGCCGGCGGTTACAATCCCGCCTGCCGGCTTGAATCCGACCTTTATGCCTGTTTCGGAACAGAAATCTGAGATTGCCCGGCACATCACAAATGCCGTTTCGGGTGTTGCAGATATGTTGATTTTGCCTGTTGATGTTTTAATGAAATCGGCTCCGGCATCCATTGCTATCAGCGATGCCCTGAAGATCTGCTCATAATCGCCAAGCAGGCCCGATTCAATTATAACCTTCAGAAGCCTGTTGCCCACCGCTGCTTTTATTTCCCTTATTTCTCCGGCCACTGACTCATAATCTTTTGCCAGGAAAGCGCCAACCGGTATCACTATATCGATCTCATCAGCTCCTGCCTCGACAGCCATCTTGCACTCTGCAATCTTGATGCTCCTGAATGTCTGTGACGCCGGGAAAGAACCGGCAACCGCTGCTATTTTCATATTCCTGACAGCCAGTTTTTCCTTTACCACAGGGACAAAATTAGGGTAGACACATATGGCCGCGACATTGGGGATATTGCTGAACCTGCCCTGGAAGCTGTTTACCTTGCCGGTCATATGAATGATGCTGCTCTTGCTGTCTGTGGTATTAAGGCTTGTCAGGTCGATAAGATTGAGGATTTTCATCAGCAGCCGTTTCCCGGGTACGGCAGGTATTGATTCCACAACCTCTTTCAGTCCCTTTCTGATATCATTATCTGAAGGGCACGATTTAATGGGTTTTTCATATAGCTTAGTCATAATGGGAAAATAGACGTGGTCAATTTATAACTTTTTTTTTATTTCTTGCAAGTGAAGCAAAGATACCGGCAATACAAAGCGCCGAAAAGATCACAAATCCGCTTCTTATCGCCGCCAAAAGCCCGGGAAACGTTTCCGGCACTATTGCTTCGCGGCCGAGATAAAGGGCAAGCAGCATCATTGCTATGCCCATGCTCACCATCTGTCCTGCCATCCGCATTGTCCCGACCACACCCGAAGCCACGCCAAAATGCTTTTTATCCACTGAGCTCATGATTGCATTGGAATTGGGCGAGGAAAAAAGCGCAAACCCTGTTCCCATTATAACAAGAAGAACTACTATCAGATATACCGGGCTTTCAGCTTTGACGAAGCAGAGCATGATCAGGCCCGTGGCGGTAAGCCCCATGCCTGATGAAGCGATAACCCCGGGGTTGTATTTATCCGACAGCCTGCCCGCCAGCGGCGACAGAAGTGCCATCATCACCGGCTGCGATATCATGATGATCCCTGCCGTACGTGCATCAAGTCCCTTAAGATACTGCAGGTAGAGGCTTATGAAAAAACCTGTTGCCGAAGTGGCAGCATAGTGAATCAGGGCAGCAATGCCGGAAAAGGCAAAGATCCTGTTGCGCAGCATCAGCCTGATATCAAAGACAGGACTGGCTGTGACCTTTTCAAAGAATACAAATGCAAGTCCGGAAATTACTGCTGCTCCAAGGAACAGCCATCCGGTAACACCGGGCAGCTTTGAAAATCCGTACATGAACGATGCGATCGCAATGCCGTATATCAGGGATCCCCTCCAGTCGAATTTCTCTCCTTCCGACTCAGCCCACTCTGTCTTTATCCTGGTCATTATCAGGTAAATGGAAGCTATTCCCACAGGCAAAAGGAATATGAAAATACTTCTCCACCCGAAATACTGTGTAAGCAGCCCGCCAATGACCGGACCGCCCGAGAGGCCGGTATATACGGCAGTAATATTTATTCCCATGGCCCGGCCCCGTTCACCGGGCCCGAAAACGGAAGTCAGAATTGCCAGGCTGGTCCCGAATATCATTGCTCCCGCTATTCCCTGAAGGATCCGGAAAAGTATAAATGAAACAATGTTCCATGAAAAAATAATCAGGAAAGTTGATACGGTATAAAGAGCAATTCCCCGGGTGAATATTTTCTTCCTCCCCACAATATCCGCAAGCCTGCCGAATGGTAAAAGAAATATTGCCGAGGCCATGATGAAACTGCCTGCTATCCATCCCAGCTCAACGGCTGTCGCCTGAAATTCTGCGCTTATAGCCGGGAGCGCAAGATTAATGGCCGAACCGAGAAATGGTGTCAGAAATGCCGCAAAGGCCGAAACAAGCAGAACCGATCTTTTTAATCTCTTGTCCTCTTCGGTATTGATTCTCTCCTGCATCAGATACTACTCCCTGTTTTTTGTATCGATGATTATCGTTACCGGCCCGTCGTTCACAAGCCTGACATCCATCATCGCCCCGAACTCCCCGGTAGCAATACTCTTTCCTGAGAGCAGGGCTAACTTATCGATAAAACTGTTATACAACGGTATTGCTGTTTCAGGACGTGCAGCCATGATGTAGGAAGGCCTGTTCCCTTTTTTGGTTTTCGCATGAAGGGTAAACTGGCTGATGACCATTATTCCTCCCCCTGTTTCCATGACTGACAGGTTCATCACGCCGGCGCTGTCGTTAAAGATCCTGAGCTGGATTATCTTATTGGCCAGCCATTCAATGTCGGAATCATTGTCAGCCTCTTCAATGCCGGCAAAAACGAGCAAACCCCTGCCAACCGAGGATCGAACCTCGCCGCCGATGGCAACCGAGGCCTCCTTTACACGCTGAATGACCGCTCTCATCAGGGTTAATAAGTGCTCAAATATATGCAATCAAATTCAAATCGCTCAAAGACTGTTTTATATTATTTATATTTGCGGACTATAGACCTGTTCCATGGATTTTCTTACCATCGTAGCTGTTGCCGTCGGTTTATCTTTTGACACATTTGCGGTATCACTCTCTTACGGTGCAGTTCAGAACAGGATACTTTTCCGGCAGGCAGTCAGGGTGGCAGTAATATTTGCGCTGTTTCAGGCCGGATTTCTTGTTGCGGGCTTCTTCCTTGGGTCTTTTGTAAGTGAAATCATAAAAGCAGCAGATCACTGGGTTGCACTGGTGCTCCTTCTTTTCCTTGGCGTAAGGATGATAATTGAAGGAATAAGCAGGAAGGAGGGAACCGGAAACAGGGATTATACCAGGCTTCCTGAACTTATTATTGCCGCTGTCGGGACCAGCATCGATGCTCTTGCCGTAGGTATCAGCTTTGCACTTCTTGATCTGAATATATGGTTATCGGGAATTGCCATCGGAACAGTAACATTCCTTGCTTCAATGACTGCAATAAGGGTCGGTAAATCAGCAGGTAATAAACTCGGCAGGCGGGTTGAAATAACGGGCGGGATAATCCTTATTGCAATCGGCATTAAGATCTTCCTGGAGCATATGCTCGGAGCCTAATCTCTGATACACCGGACTGAAAGCCCGAAAACATTGGGATTACTTCCTCTTACGAGACTCGGTGAATTATGATACAGAACAGCATAATATGAAATTGTCGGCAGAACGGTTGACATACTCCAGAATTGTGCATAGAGCCCCTTGCCGGCAAATGCTCCGGTATCATCCCTGTTCCCTCCGGGAAGAGCTGTAAACCCTGTTTCGTTGGTGCCTGTGTTAAGAGCACCCCAGTTTGTGCTTCCTGTCTCCTTGAGCTTAGTCCCCGCCACACTTTCTCCCCCGAGATAATTGGTCAGCGTGATCCATTCTGCATTCGTGGGCACGTGCCAGCCGGCAGGGCATAATTTACCTGTATTTACGGTATACCAGTTGTACAGAACTCCAAAAAGTCTCTTATTGGCTGCTTCGTTGTTGTCATACCAGCAGTATCCGGGTGAAGCAAGGTTTTTCCAGGCCGTGTTATCTGTAGCTGACTGAATCGCTGTGCCGTCCCTCAAACGGGTGGTCTTAAGGTTTTCGAGCATCCAGGTCTGGGTTCCGATAGTGACAGAGTAATAGTAATTA
>Ga0116204_1000049_pt1 | contig 52560 bp, 71 predicted proteins | sample LakKivwa52mmetaG_FD_94481 | JGI IMG/M metagenome (GOLD analysis project Ga0116204, IMG submission 94481) | Anoxic lake water microbial communities from Lake Kivu, Rwanda to study Microbial Dark Matter (Phase II) - Lake Kivu water 52m metaG | ecosystem: Environmental > Aquatic > Freshwater > Lake... | reverse complement strand
GGGGCGTATTGCTCGGCCGACTATCTTCTCGGAACTTTTTGCGCTGTGAGGGAGCCCGCTCTCTACAAGGAGGCCCTGAAAATCGGCAGGGATTTTGAAAAACAGCTCCGATAGGGGAAACGCACATTTCTCGACTGGGACGAAACTAACCTATGCTTTCGCCCGGACAAGGTTCCGGACCTCGGCTGATTGAACTATGCCTTGGCCTTGACAAGCCGTTTCTTGGCTCGGAGGCCCTTGTATCCGCATTTCCTGCAGATTACGAGTCCTCTTTTCACGCGAATAGGGTCCGCCCGTATTTTGCAGTTGCATCTCATGCAAACGAAAACGCCCTTGAAGAGCCTTGCCTGTGTAGTGGGATTAGGTACTGCCATTTTTGGTCTCTGAAAGGACAATTTCCTGTGTTTTTAAGACTTGCTTTCGGGTTTCGCAGGAAGCGTAAATGTCCAAAAGCTCTCCATTCAGGTCGGCAAAAGTCCGCGCCCACCTGAACTCGTCTAATATTGAGAGGGCGTGCTCCTTTTCCCGGAGAATCCAGAGAGCTCCCGCAAAAGCCTCCACTGTTGAGAGTTTCGTCGGTTTTCCGAAATTGACCGGGTTTGCCGGAACCAGATAGGGAAGGGCTCTAGGGACAACTCCCTCGAGGAACTTGTTCCGCCTGACAAGCTCGTTCCAGGAGCAGTCGAAAACGGTCAGCCCTTCCGCCTTGGCAACGGGAATGTCCTCAGGCGAGAGGGCGATTTCTGATAAGGGGTTTAGGAGAATTCCCGCAGGTTCCGGAACTTCTTCCGCCCGCCCGTGCTTTAGGAGGCGCTCTCCAGTGCACATTTTCGGGTCGCACTCGTGGGAGTGGACGATTTTCAAGGCAATGTCTCCTTCCATTGTTCCCAATTGGCGGGAAAATCCAGGAATATAAGCTTTCAAAAAAGTTATAAACGCCCCGGGAAATCCCGGACAGTTCTTGAAAAATCAGAATCTCAACAGCGAAAAGTGCCAGAAAACGAGCAACTCTTTCTATTGGGGAAACACATTTTAAGGAACAGCGATAGGAATCCTCCAAAGATTCTTACAAGCAGCAAAAGAGTGAAGCACGAAATGACAGTGGAAATAACCGCAATAGGCGGATATGATGAAATCGGGAAGAACATGACTGTAGTCTCCTTCGGGGACGAGGCAATAGTAATTGACCTCGGGCTCCACGTGGAGAAACTAATGGGCGAGAGATACAACATCTCGAGAATGAGCAGGGAAGAACTGCTCTCAATTGAGGCGATTCCCGACTATAGGCGCCTGCGGAAAATACCCCAGAAAATTGTCGCAGTGTTCATTGGGCATGCGCACTTGGACCATGTAGGGGCGGCATCGAAGCTTTCAGGGCTATTCAAGAACGTCCCATTTTACATGACTCCGTTCACTGCGGGCGTTTTCAAGGGGCAACTCGATGACGAGGAGAAATACAAGGGCCAAAAGCCAGACATTAGGATTGTGAAACCGGGGGCGAAGGTATCCGCTGGAAAGAGCTTTGTCGTCGAATTCATCGGAGTCTCCCACTCGGTTCCCGATTCGGCAGTTCTCGCAATACACACCCCGAAAGGCATTTTCCTATATGCCCTTGACTGGAAGTTCGACGATCGGCCCGGAGTCGGGGGGAAGACCGACATCTCTCGTCTTGCGCAGTTGGGGGAGAAGGGGCGAGTCCTCGGAATGGCTTTTGACACTACGAGAATCGAGCGCTCTGAGCCCACCGGAAGCGAGCATTATGCAATGGAGAAAATCGAGCAGGCGGTCGGAAGCCTTGAAGGGGAGGGGATAATTGCGACAACGTTCGCATCCCACATTGCCCGCCTCCAGACCCTGATTAACGAGGGGCAGAAACAAAAGAGAAAAGTCATTCTTCTAGGGCGTAGCATGGAGAAATACGTCGGAGTCGCAAAGGAGCTGAAACTAATTTCATTGAACCGGGCGGAAGTCTGGGGAAGGCCGAAATCAATCCAAGCAGTTCTCACCAAAATAAAGGAGGACAAGGACAGGTATCTTTTGATTGTCACAGGGAACCAGGGAGAACCGGGGTCCGTTCTTGACAGAATGGTTGAAGGGACGCTCCCCTACAAGTTCAGCAAAATGGACAACATTCTCTTCTGTTCAGAGGCAATCCCAACTGAAATGAACCTTAAATGCAGGAAGGATATTGAAAGAAGGCTCAAGACTATGGGCGCGGGAGTGCATCTGGGTCTCCACGTCTCCGGGCATGCGTCGGGTGGCGATATTGAGAGGTTCATAAAATTAGTCAAGCCAAAGAAGCTTGTCCCGACCCACGGGGGGATTGAAAAGCTTCTGCGCGCGCGGAAACTTGCTGAAGGAATCGGGTATAAGAGGGAAGACGTCCACCTTCTGCATGACGGAGAAAGCGTAAAGTTGGGTTAATTGAGAGACGCTTTCGACGTCCGGCTATCCGCCGGACTGAGAGTCGGTAAAACTGAACTGATTTGTGTTCACCGCTCAGAAAAGGGACACGCAAAAGAGCCCGGCAATTCCTAGTGCAACCCCTATTGCCTGCCGTCTGGTTATTCTCTCGGAGAGAAGGGGAACTGAGAGAAGGAGGACAACTGCCGGGGTGAGGGAAGATATCAGTGCCGGAATTGACGCTCCGGCCAATTTGACTGAATAATTGTAGAGGAGAAACCCCGCCGAATTGAGAAGCCCGACAAGGAGAACTGATTTTGTGGGGAACTTTATCGAAACCTTCTTCACGGAACGGAGGAGCTTTCTCCCGAGGAAATAATAGGGGAGAAAGACCGGGAAGAAAAACACTCTAGTGAGCAATGTCGGGAGAAAAACTCCCCCCTCGTCAACAATCGGCTTTGTGAAGAACATTGAAAATCCCCAGAGAAGCATTGCCAATAGCCCCCATTTTGCCGCGGAATTGATCTCGGCCGTTCTCCTGCCCGAGAAGGCTACAAGGTATATTGAGAGGAGGGCCAGGATCGCCCCCGCCCAAAAGCCGTAAGTTACCTTCTCGGCAAGGAGGGGGATTGCTAGGCCCATTGTGACGAACGGCCAGAGATATGTTATTGGTTGCGCAATTGAGAGCTTTCCTCCTTCAAGGGCGTGGAAATAGGCAATCCATGCGAACGCGTTCGCAATTCCCGACACAAAGGAATACCAGTAGAATTCCTGGGATTTCGAGAATAGTGTCGGGTCGAGAAAAAGGAACATTGGAAGGAGAATGAAGAAAATGGCAGTCGAGGTCGCCTGGTTGAAGAGGAGCGCGTCCCTTGCCCCCATCCTGTCGACCAGCCTCTTCGATAGAATGTCTGAGAACGCCCAGATGAAGAGAACTGTCACTGAAGCCAGTATCCCGAAGGACACTAGGTCAAGCATTCTCAGGAGCGCCCCCCGAGAATTGTCCCGTCAAGGAGAACCGCCTTGACGCTCTTTTTTTTCAGATATTTGAAGAACCCGCGGGAGAAATCAAGGTCCTGGAAGAGCGCGCCCCCTAGAAGGGGATTGAATGCGGGAAGTATTATTGCCAGGCGCGCCTTTTCCTTTACCGCCCCTTTGGCCGTGGAATCGGGAAGGGCGATTTCCCCGGAAATGTAGCAGGGGGCTTTTTGGAACTTGCTGAGAGTATCAACAAGTGCCACCGTCGGATGGAGGTGGGAGAGGACGAAGAGGCGCGCCCTTTTGGCAAGACCCTCTTCCGGAAAAGCGTGCCCGTGGAAAAGGAGAGCTTTTTCCCCCTCGAGAAAAAGCCCGAGAGCCGGGAGGAGCCGGACGTTCCGTATTGGGAAAATGTTCTCAAGACCCCCGTCATGGTTCCCGGGAACAATCTCTGTCCGCGCCATTTTTCCGCATTCCTTCAGGAAATTCTTGACCTGCGTCTCCTCGGAAAAAGTCGGGTTTGAGAAGGAGTGCTTGACATCCCCGAGGATTATTATCCTCTTTGCCTTTTTTTCAAAGACAAGGGAAGAGAGGCGTTCCAGGAAACCCTTGGACTGGTCCGGGACGAAAACTCCGTTTCTCCCAAGAGTTTCCTCGAAACCCAAATGGATGTCTGAGACTATTATTGCGCCTTCCTTTTTCGAATAGAGGGCGCGCTCTCCCAAGACCAGTTCCATTTTCCATTGGGCGGATGCGTTCGGGTTAAAAAGGAGGACGGTTCCTGCCTTGGGAATGGACGGGCCAATTTACACGCTTGTTCTCGGCGAGTGCGAGCTTGAACTCGTCCCAAAGGAGCTCTGGAAAGACCCGCTTGTCCAATCAAGGGCAAGCAAACGGGGAAAGAACCCGGGGGAATTGATTCTTGATTCCGGGGAATTCCACAAGGGAATGCGGGGCGCAATTCCCGATTGGGAGAGGAGGGGACGCCCAGATCTCGTCTATTTCGCGCTCGTTATTGCAACCGATTCCCCTGCGTTCTCAGACGGACGCCTTGAAATTGTCCTCCATCTGAGGGGGGACAAGATTGTCTGGATAAGGCAAGGGGTAAGGCCCCCGAAAGAATATTCCCGGTTCCTCGGATTGGCAGAACAGCTCCTTTCAAAGGGAAGAGTGCCTGTTGAAGGGGAGTGGCTGATGAAGCTTGAGCCGGAAAAAATTAGCCTCCCAGAACTTTTGAAAAGCCTTGGGAAAGAGACAATTGTCTTTGACACGGGCGAGAGGATATTTTCGGCGGGGGAATTCTCGGAAATTGTCCGGGACGGAATACCCAGAACTTTTCTTATCGGAGGATTTCCCCACGGGACATTCCAGTCAAAGCCTGAAGGGAAAAGAATCACAATAAGCTCAAAAGAGCTCCTTGCCGGAACCGTTGTCGGATTCCTATCCGCGGCCCTCGGAGACAAGGAGGCAACCGGAAAATGAGGGGCAAGGAGAGCGGGATTAATGTGGACGCAATTGCCCGGGCAAGAATTGAGATTCTCTTTTCAAGGGCAGTCCGGGTTTTCCCTGAGAACCCCGCTCTTGGGGCGAGGTATATCTCCCTCGGAAGGAAAATAGCCCTCCGGCACGCAATACGACTCGGAAAAATGAGGGAACTCTACTGCAAAAACTGCAATTCCCCGAGAATCCCGGGGGTAACCGCCAAATACCGGGCAACTGGGGGGCAATTCCTCTCTGTTTCCTGCCTTGTGTGCGGAGAAACGAACAGAAGGAAACTCGGGGAAAGGCGAGAAAAGGGAGCGAAAACCCCGGTAAAGAAACCTTAATAAATGCCTGAAAATCCCGGGATAACGAGTAAAATGGCAACACCAAACGACGTTTCCGCTCAAAAGCTAATTGAAACAATGGCAGACGACCTCGCCGGGAAAATGAAGCAGCCGGACTGGAGCAGGTTTGTAAAGACCGGGCCCCAGGCATCAAGGCTCCCCACCCAGAAGAACTGGTATTTCCTGAAATCGGCGAGCGTTCTTCGGAGGATTTACGTTGACGGCCCCGTCGGAATAGAGCGCTTGAGGACTGTCTATGGAGGTCTTGCAGAGCGCGGGACAAAGCCCAAGAGGTTCATCAGGGCTGGCGGGAAAATAATCAGGACAATAATACAGGATCTGGAAAAGCAGGGCCTGGTAGAGAAAGCAGGGACAAAAGGAAGGGCGATTTCCTCCAAAGGGAGGAAATATGTCGACTCTGTCTGCAAAAAAGCCCTGACTATGCCCCAAAAGCCGGCAGAGTAGAGTGCGGGAAATGGACGCGCCTCCGGCGAAAGGAGCTAGTGGCGAAGAAAGGCTTCAGGCAGAGGCGGCAAAAAAGCTCCTCTTCATGAGGATAATGGACCAGGGCGCGAGAAGAAGGATGAACAACATCCGGGTTGCGAACCAAGGGTTTGCCGACCAAGTGGAGGGTGCAATACTCCGGCTGATACAATCCGGCCGCGTTCGGATTGTGGACGAAGGGACCCTAATCTCAATCATAAACCAGATGAGGGGCGAGAAACGCGAGACAAGGATAACAAGGAAATAACAATAGGTGAATGAAAGAAATGGCGAGAACGAAACCTGCCGCGAAGAAAATCAGGCTAGTGAAGGCGAACAAGCAGAACAGAAGGGTGCCTGTCTGGGCAATTGCGAAAACGAAGAGAAAAGTGAGAAGCCACCCGAAACAGCACAGCTGGAGAAGAGGACGGTTGAAAAAGTAAAATGGAATCGGAAAAAGTGTTCAGCATATCATTCAGGTCGGTCTTTGGCGCACCTAGAAGGGAGCGCGCACGGAGAGCGGTCACGCTCGTCAGGGAGTATGTCGAAAAGCATCTCGGAACGCCTGTAGTGAAGATAGGCCCTGCCCTAAACGAGACTGTCTGGGCGGACGGGATACAGAACATCCCGAAAAAGGTGAAAATACACGTAAAGGTCTCTGACGACAAGGCAACCGCAACCGCCGAATTGGCAGACGTCCCGTTCACTCTTCCGGAAGCGGAAGAAAAGCCCAAGAAGGAAAAGGCTGACGCCAAGGCGGACGCCAAGGCGGACGCCAAGGCTGAAAAAGCCCAAAATGTTGAAAAAGGGCAAGAGAAAAAGAGCGCCTAAATGATGCGGGTACTTCGGGAGGAGATTTTCGCAAGCCCCTTCCTAGGAATATATTCAATTGCAACGGAGAAGGAATTCTACATCCCCGCCGGATTCGACAAGAAGCACGGGGGGGAGCGGTTCATTGATGTCCTAAAAGTCCCGACACGGCAGATTTCAGTCTACACTTCCCAGCTCCTGGGGATTTTCGCGAAAGCCAATTCTTTCGGAATGGTTGTCCCGAAAATTTCCCAGAGACCAGAAGGGGTCGAAAACGTGACTGAAGTCTCTGACAAAATGACGGCAATCGGGAACCTCATTCTCGCAAACGATCGGGGGGCGGTGATTTCCCCCGAATTCAGCAAAAAGGCGGAGGAAGAGATAAGGGAAGGCCTCGGCGTCCCTGAAGTGTTCAGGGGGACAATTGGAGGAAGCACGCTTGTCGGAAGCAAGGGTTTTGCAACGAACAGGGGGGCTCTTCTCTCGTCTAACGCGAGCGAATCGGAAATCGCCGCGATAAAGTCGGCCCTGAAACTCAAGACAATCGGAATCGGGAGCCTGAACCGGGGGAGCGGGTTCGTCGGAGCGTGCGCCACCGGGAACTCAAACGGCCTCCTTGTAGGGACGTTGACAACCCCGATTGAAATAACAAGACTCGAGGATGTTTTCGAAGAATGAAAATTGACAGGGAGAAATTCACTGAAAAGGTGATGCAGGCAGAACTTTTGAAAAAGCAGGCGGAGACTGCGACATCTCAACTCGAGAACGTGATAAAGAGCCTCTCGGAAATGTCCGTCACAAAGGACGCCTTGGGGGAAATATCCGGCCTTCCTGTCGGGACTGAAACTCTCGTTCCCCTCGGGTCCGGAATATATCTCAAAGGGACAATATCGGACAAAAAAAACGTTTTCATAGGTCTTGGAGCGGAGACAATTGTGGAAAAGGAAATCTCCGAAGCGGTTGCAATCCTAGACGAGCAGATGAAGAAGCTCGAAGACGCGCGGGAGCACCTGAACAGCACATCTGAGCAGATAAACGAGACTTTGAAAATTCTTGTTCCTGAACTAGAGGAAATGGCAAGGCAGGCCCAGATCGGGGGCCTCGGGAACTCGGAGGGCGAGGGCGGATTTGTTCGGGTTTCTTAAGAAGGCCGTCGGTAGCCTTATTGACGGGGTAAAGAAGAAACTAGAGGGCAAGCCTGAGGAAAAAATCCGTGAAGAAGAAATTATTGAGGAGAAACCGGTCGAAGAGCCCCAACCTGAAAAGGAAGGGGTAGAGGAAAAGCCGGTTGTTCCTAGCGCTGTTGAAACAGAGGAGAAAGCCCTTTCGGAAGAAAAGGAAGCTCGAGTCGTTTCTGAAAAAATAGCCTCCTCTTTTGTTGTTGAAGGGAAGCCAGAGGAACCTTCATTCCCTCCGGAGGAAAAGACGCCTGTCGAAGAGCCAGCTCCGATTGAGGAGGAAAAAATCCGGCCTGAACCGGTCAATGCGCCCGAAGAATTGTTCGAAATTAGCGAAAACTCCCTCTCGGGAAGCGGGCTGGAAGAGAGAAAGGAAGAGGAAATAATCCGGCTGAAACCTTCTCCTAAAGTAAAGGAGGAGGAAGCGGAAAAGGAAATTTTGCCTCCAGCTCCTCTGGTTGCCCCAATAGTTATTCAGAAAAAGCCGGCAGTCGAAAAGGCCCCGCCGGAAAAAAATGTTGAATCTGTTAGGGAACCCTTTGGGGAACCCTTTGGGGAACCCTTTGGGGAACCATTTGGGGAACCCGTTCGGGAACCCTTTGGGGAACCCTTTGGGGAACCCGTTGGGGAACCTCCAAAGAAGACTAAAGCTGATGTCGGGATAGAACCCAAGGCAAAACCAAAGGTAAAGCCAGAGGCAGCGCCGAAGGCAAAAGTTTCTGAAAAAACTGCGAAACCAATTCAGGTTGAGACAAAGGGGGAAACTGAGCCAGAAAAGACTGGCGCTTTCGGAGAGGAGGAAGAAGAGAGAAAATCGGAAGGCTTCTTCGGCAAGCTTTTCGGGGGCCTGAAGAAAGCGACTGAAAAAGTCAAGAAAGCGGTCTCTGAAAAGACAATTTCAGAAAACGATGTGTCGGAAATCCTCTCCAAATTCGAGCTAGAACTGATACAGGCCAATGTCGCGTCAGAGGTCTCTGAGAAAATCTGCCGGAAAATAACTGAGGACCTGGTCGGAAAAAAAGTCGCGAGAAGCCAGGATGTGGGGGAACTGATTGTCGCAAGCCTCCGAAAATCGGTTTCAGAAATTGTCGGGAAAGACGCCCGAGGCTTTTTCTCAGTTGTGGAAGCGGAGAAGAAGAGGCCGATTGTCATAGCGTTCATTGGATTCAACGGGAGCGGAAAGACTACTACAATTGCCAAGGTCGCAAACGCCCTCAAGGCAAGGGGACATTCATCAGTAATTGCCGCAGGGGACACTTTCAGGGCGGCGGCAGTCGAGCAAGCCGAAATCCACGGGGAGAGGCTCGGGATAAAGGTAATCAAGCAGCAGTACGGGGCGGACGCGGCCGCGGTCATTTTCGATTCAGTGAAATATGCTGAAGCCAAGGGAATCGATTTCGTTCTCGCCGACACTGCCGGACGACAGCACACGAACTCTAACCTAATGGAAGAGCTGAAAAAAATCGTCCGCGTTAACAAGCCGGACATGAAAATACTCGTTGTAGACTCCCTCTCGGGGAGCGATTCGGTCCTCCAGGCGAAGAGCTTTGATGATGCGGTCGGGGGCCTCTCTGGAGTAATTCTCACAAAAGTCGATGTTGATGAAAAGGGCGGGACCGCGATTTCAGTTGCCCACACAATAGGAAAGCCCATATTCTTTTTGGGAATGGGGCAGGAATACTCTGATTTGAAGGAGTTCGATGTCGAAGAGTATCTGGGAATGGTTTTCGGGGACACCCAATAAGTGGGTTCGGCTAATTGTTCATTCTGAAGGATATTTGGCGAACAGTCCGGCCGGATAGGAAATTTCCCCCGCCTTGTCAGGGAACTTTGACTCGAGTATTTCCTTGAAAAGTCCCCAGTATTTCCTCGAGACTTTTGGAACCACCGCATCTATTCCTCCGGAAAGGGGGCGCCTTTCCACCCGGGCGAGTTTTTCCGGGACGTCGTGGCGAGAGCCCATGAACATCACCCCCCAAGTATATGGGGAATAGAGGGCATCGGAAACAAGGGCTGCCGCTTCCTCGTCCCGCTCGTCTAGCCACTTTTTCGCTGACTTGCTTTCAGTCCCATACCTCCTCGAGCGGTCCGCCCAGGTTTTCCAGGTTTTCTCGTCTTCTGTTGGCATGAGGATTCCTCCCCTGCGGCGGAGCTCAGCTAAAGCCTCAAGATTCGGCGTCTTTCTCTCCTCATGTATTCGCCTGAAGGTCTCCTTACTCCCCTCATGATAGGAATCCTGGAAAAGGAACATTTCGTCTCTGGGGCCCCATTCCCGGGAATCCACCAGGAGCTCGGCGAAATAGGGGTGGAGAAGGGCGTCTGAGATGCGCATCAGGTCGAGGTCCCTGTTAAGAATAATCCCAAAGGGTCCGCCCCCGTTCTCCGAACTATGGTGCCATATTGGGACATAGTAGAGGCGGGCGTTCTCAGGCATTGGGCATTTTGGTTGGGTTTCGGTTTATATATTACCCACTCTTTTATGGTTAAATTTGGAAAGTGATTTAAACCTCCTTTCCGCAGACGGGCATGGCAATCGGAACATTCCGGGTTTCGGATTCGAAACGCCTCGGAAGCCCTTCTTCCGGGCTCGACCTTATTCAGCTAAAGTCGGACGCGGGATATGAAGCCCTCACTTTCAGGACAAAAGGAGCCCCTGCGGTTGACGTTATACTACCAGTTGAAGCCGAGTTCGAGCCCCTTGGCGCTACTTCCGGCGGGCGGATTGAAAAGGCCCAGAAAATAGAAATATCAAGGGACGGCCCCGCATATTCCCAGGAGACCGAGACATCCCTCAATTGGACGCGCGCAAAAGAGGGAGAAAATTCCCTCTTTTACATCTCCCATGTCGAGCCCGCTTCTTTCGGAGCTGAACCGGGAATTGCCCTTGACGGGTTCGAATATTCCCAAAAGGCCCGGAGCGGGGAGAAAACAACTGAAACCGAAGTTTCCTTCGGCCTGGGATATAGGACTGTCGACCTCTCGGGCGGAGGGAGGCGGGTGCTCGCGCCGAAAGCTGACGGGAATATTGGCCTGGTAATTGTCCGGCGCCTGACAAAAGGCGCGGGCGAGGACGCGCACACCCTGGCAATGGCAAAAGTCTACCTTCCCGAAGAAGGGGAGCTGAACCATGTGAATGTCTATGGGGATTTTGATTCCCTCTCCAGTCTTCTCGGAGACCAAACCACAAGGGAATTGGATGAGAAGTATTCGATGTGGGGCGGGCCGGGGATTCTTGAAATGAAAATTCTTCCCGAAAAGGTGCGTTCCTGGGCGAAAAGGCAGAGGCTTTCCGCCCCGACTTATTTCCAAACTCCGGGATATGCCCCGAAAGCGGAGGGCCTCGCGGAAGCAGTCCTCGGTCTTGACGCTTCTTCGGTTTCATTCGCTAAAGTTGCCGAGGGGATTGGGAAAAGGGCGCTCTCGGGGGACAGTTCCCCCTATTCCCTTCCGGGGCAATGAGACCCTCTTTTTTTTAAACCAGCCTAGGATTCTCCCTCCCAATGCTAGAATCCCTCGCTGAAAAGCTCCAGAACGCGATGAAGCGCCTCGCGGGAAAGGATGTTGTCGATAGGCAGGCTGTCGAAGAGTTCGTCAAGGAAATGCAGCGGGCCCTGATTGCAGGGGATGTCGGAGTTGATCTTGTCTTCCAATTGTCGGAAAGGATCAGGAAGCGGGCTCTTGAGGAGAAGCAGTTGGTCGGACTATCTCTCAAAGACCACGTACTCAAAGTCATTTACGAGGAGCTTTTGGGAATAATAGGCAAGGGCGCCCCTTTTGACACTTCAAAGAGACCTATCAGGATAATGATGTGCGGGCTCTTTGCCGCGGGGAAAACAACGACCTCCGGGAAACTCGCGCTCTGGTTCAAGAAAAGGGGCTTGAAAGTGGCGCTTGTTGGGGCAGACATCTATAGGCCTGCCGCGCAAGAACAGCTCCGGCAATTGTCCGAGCAGATAGGGGTCGACTATTTCGGGGAAGGGACCGATATTATTGGCATTGTCTCCGAAGCCTCGAGGAATTTCGAACGTCATGATGCAATAATCTATGACACTGCCGGAAGGAACGCTTTTGACGGGGAAATGCTTGACGAGCTCCTTAAGGTTAAAGGAATTGTCTCCCCAACGGACATTTTCCTGGTAGTTGCGGCAGACATTGGGCAGGCCGCGGGCAGGCAGGCGAACGAGTTCTCAAAGGTCGGGCTATCAGGGGTAATTGTCACGAAAATGGAAGGGACTGCAAAAGGCGGGGGCGCAATTGCATCCTGCGCAACTGCCGGGGCTCCGGTAGTCTTTGTCGGGACTGGGGAGAAAATGCGGGATTTGGACATTTTCGAGCCGAAAGGATTCGTCTCAAGAATCCTCGGCTGGGGGGATGTATCCGCACTCCTGAGAAAGGCGGAGGAAATCGCCCGGGAGAGTTCGCTTAACCCTGAAGATATTATGAATTCGTTTAATCTCAACACTTTCTACAAGCAGCTGGAAGCCGCCCGGAGCATGGGGCCCTTGAAGAATGTTCTTCAGATGCTCGGAGCCGGGGGGAACGTTCCGGACGACATGGTTGTGAAAAGCGAGGAGAAACTGAAAAAATACAAGTTCATTATTGACTCCATGTCAAGGAAGGAGAGGTTCAATCCAGAGCTCCTCAATTCCTCAAGAATTGCCCGTATTGCCAAGGGAGCGGGCGTGAAAGAGTCCGATGTGAAAGAGCTCCTCCAGCACTACAAGCAGGCGGAGAAAATGCTCCGGTTCATGAAGAAGGGGAGGCTTCCTGGGGATTTGGCGAAAAGGATGGGCGGTCTCAAGGGGATGAAGGGCGGATTTCCCGGAATGCCCCCTGGTTTTGGGAGATAGGGTAGAAAATCCTATTAATCCAACGGGTTGAAAAAGCGAATGGTCCAACGAATTGCGGTTCTCGGGGACAGCCACTTTCCTGGAAGGGCGCGCGAACTGCCAGAAAAAATTCTCTTTGCATTGAGAAAATTCTCCCCGACACTTGTGATTTTCACCGGGGACGCGACTTCCGGGGAGACTTTTGACAAAATTGCAAAGAGCGCTCCGGGAGCGGAAATAAAGGCGGTAAAGGGGGAGAAGGACTATCTTGATCTTCCAACAGAACTGGTCCTTGAGCTTGAGGGAGTGAAAATGGGGGTTGTCCACGGAGAATTCGCAAAGCCCCCAGGAAACAAGACGGAGATTGAGAATTATGGCAGGTCTCTTGGGGTCCAGGCAATAATTTTCGGGCACTCCCACAAGCTATTTGTAGGAAGAGCAGGAAAGCTCCTTTTAGTTAATCCGGGGAGCTTCACAGGAATCCCCCTTCCGGGAGAGGAACCTGAGAGCCCTTCCGCAGTTTTCCTTACCCTCGAATTCGGGCGCGTGAGCGCGCGATCCCTAGTCCTTTCAAAGGGACGGCTTCAGGAAACAACTGAGGAATTCGTGATACTCCCCGAAATCAGATAGTCTTTTATTTGAGAATGCTACCACATTGGAATGATTATCCCGATAACACGGGAGCAAGTCCCATATGATTCCAGAATAAGGGGGCTCTGCAAAGTTCCATATAACGACAATCCAACAGGCTGCCCGAACTTTGGAAAAAAGGAAGGCTGCCCGCCCCTCCCGTATTTTCCGGAGACAATGAGAGAGGACGGGGAGCTTTTCCTTATTTACACAGCTTTTCCAATAGGGCGATTTATTGAAAGGAATGTCCAGAGGGGCGTTGGCTCGGAAAGGCGGGAATATCCCGACTATGCCGGAAAGGGAATTGCGGTTGCGAGAACAATTGAAGAAGCCCTGAGGAGGGAGCACCCGGAATGGCCGGACGAATATTTCCCGAAAAAGCCCGAAAGCTGGGAAGGCTACCAAAGAATTGCAAGCCAGATGAGGTGGTGGCAGCCTACTGCCCGGGCAATGCAGAAAAAGGAGGAGGAAAAGTTCAAAGAAAGGCATCCGGGGCTGATTGTTGACTCTTCCCCGGAGGCAAGGGGAGTGAATTTGACCGGCCTAATGGCAAATGCGGGGATAATTCTTGACTGGAGATGGCCTCCCCCGGCGGACTGCCTGGAAACCCTGACATATAGGATATCCCTCGGGGGCAGCCCAATAAGCCTTGATTCCCGAAAATGAAATATTTTATAAACCTCCGGAAAGGCCGGTAAACCATGGCAAAAAGGCCGCGAGGTCCGCGAAGCAAATCACGCTACAAAATGAGGAAGAGCCCGAGGACCCGGGGAATTCCCAGCGTCTCAAAAATTATGAAAAAACTCGAGATAGGGACCGTTGTCTCCTTCGATGTCGAGCCCTCAATGCACAGGGGGCTTCCCCCGTCGGTTTTCCAGGGTTTGACCGGGAAAGTTGTGGGGAAAAGGGGCCGGGACGGTTATGTTGTCCGGTTCAGGCAGGGAAAGGCCTGGAAGGAGCTCGTCACAACCGCAGTCCACCTCAAGGAAATGGGATGATTCTTCAAAATGGAAAAACAGACAGCTGAAATTGGAAGCTCAATGCCCGTTACGCTCGCCAGGGTGAAGGCAATTCTCTCAAAGAGGGAAAAGGAAGGGGAGCTCCACTTTGAGCAGAAAATGTCCCTCGAATATTCGAAAAAATTCTCGAAACTCGACGAGAAGGAGGCAGAAGAGCTAATTGAAGATCTCCACAAGCTCGAAATCCCCAGGTTCAAGGAAAGGCATGCGGTCAAATTGGCCGATCTCCTGCCTGAGGATCGGGCAGGAATAAAGGCGATTTTCTCAAAGGAGAGCATTAGCCCCAATAACGAGCAGGCAGACGCAATTCTCAAGGTTCTTGCCAAGTACAAAGGAAAAGGGAAATAAAGGGGCTCCTTGTTGAAAGGGGCGTTGAAATTGAAAGAGTGAGAGAAATGGCTGAAAAACTAATTGTTCTTGACGTTTTGGACAGTGGACATTCTACCGATTCTAGGCCCCTTCATCTCAGGGACAGGCTTGTCCAGGCATTGTCAGAGGACACGCTCGTTCTTCGGGAGTTCGCAATACTTCCCGATTGGAAACCCGCCCTCCGGGAATCCTTTGAAAGGGGAGAGCCCGGGAAAATAAAGAGGATTATTGAGCGAATGGAAGCGGGCCGAAGGGTTGAGACAATCGATTATCAGAGGCTCACAACGTCCGCGACAAACGAGCTGGATGATGCGGTTTCGGAAATTGTTGACAGGAACGAAAAGAGGTTCGTCGATTTCTTCAACAGGGCCGGGCCCCTGACAACAAGACAACACAGCCTCGAGCTTCTTCCAGGAATTGGAAAAAAGCACATGTTCGCGATAATTGACGAGAGAAGGATAAAGCCCTTTGAGAGCTATTCGGACATACAGACGAGAATCAAGCTCCTCTCTGACCCGAGGAAAGGGGTTGTGAAGAGGATTCTTGAGGAAATAAAAGAGCCCCAGAAATACTATCTCTTCGTCCAGCCCCCCCTATCGAAAATTCTCGAGCGTTGGGGCGGAAGGTAGTAGCGGCCTCCAAAAGAAAAAGCCTTATTTAGGTGGAACTGAAGGGTCGCTTCCAATGGCTGGAAAACCCGCTGTCGGCAAAAAGGAAATTTCCGGAGAAATCGATTTCTTCACGCTTCTCGGGAAAATGAAGAGAATTGGGAGAAGGGGCTGGAATCTCAGGGGGATTGAGACTCCTGAGACAATTGCAGACCACTCGTATAGGACGGCGGTTCTTGCATATTATTACGCTGAAAAGTTCGGGCTTGATGTTGCAAAAACGGTCGGGCTCGCCCTCCTCCACGACATAAACGAGATTGAGACCGGAGAGAATCCTGGGGACAAGTTTTCCGCGATTTCGAAGGAAAAAAAGGTCAAGGACGGGCAAACCTCCCTCAAAAAAATAACGGTTGGTCTGCCAAAGGCGATTGCGAAGAAATACTCGGAAATGTGGGTGGATGAGAACCTCCGGAGAGGAAAGGAAGCCTCAATTGCAAGGGACGTAAACAAGCTCGAGCTCGCTTTCCAGGCCCTGGACTATGAGCTCGCTGGGCATCCTGGCGAGAGGCTAGACGACATGTGGGAGCATGCGAAAAGGCACGTCTACGACCCCCGACTGAAGGCCGTTCTCGCTTCCCTTGAGAAAATGCGCCCGGGAAAAAGGAAAAAATGAAATTCAAGCCGGAGAAGGGGCTTGGGCAGAATTTTTTGACTGACAAGAGAACGTTAGAGTTCGAGGCGGACTCTGCCGGAATCTCGACGGAAGATACAATCCTTGAGATAGGGCCCGGGGACGGAAGGCTGACAAAAATCCTCGCGGAGAGGGCGGGAAAGGTCATTGCAATTGAAAAGGACCGGAGAATGGAGGAATTCCTCTCCAGGCTTCCGGAAAATGTTGAGATAATTTACGGGGATGCCTCGAAAATCCCCCTTCCGAAAGCGGACAAGGTTGTGGCAAACATCCCTTACAACCTCTCCTCGAAAATACTTTTTCTGGTAATTGAAGGGGGGTTTTCTCTTTCCGTCCTGACAGTGCAAAAGGAGTTCGCGGAGAGGCTTGTCGGGAAACCCAATACAAAGGATTGGGGGCGAATTTCCGCCACAGTCTCCTTTCTCGCGGATGTCGAAATACTGAAAATTGTTCCGAGGGGGGCGTTCTTCCCGAAACCAAAGGTCGATTCAGCAGTAATCAGGATTATCCCGAAAAGGAGGCCGGAGAACTGGGCGAAATTGAAGCTCCTTATTGACACAATATTCACAACCCCAGGAAAGACGCTGAAGAACTCCCTTCGGGGAGAATTGCTCGGGGCTGAAAGGAGACTCCCTCAAGACCTCTTGGGAAAGCGGGTGAGGGCTCTTGGGAAAGAGGATTTGGAGCTTGTTTCAAAACTTATTTAAATACAAAAGTAGTGAAAACTCCTGAGTATTAACCTGACGGGAGTGAAAAACAAATGGTAATGGAAGAGAAATTCTTGAATCAGTTGCGGGACAATTTTGACCTGAACCTCTATGAGGTGAAAATCTGGACTGCGCTCCTTTCAAGGGGAATCTCAACTGCCGGCGAACTCTCAGACATTGCGAATGTCCCGAGATCGAGGGCATATGACGTCTTGGAATCCCTCGAGCGGAAGGGATTCGTTGTAATGAAGCTAGGGAAACCCATCAAATACATCGCGGTCCAGCCTGAGGAAGTAATGGAGCGGGTGAAGAAGAACTACAAGGAATCCGCCCGGGAAAAGGCTGGGGAACTGGAAAAAATCAAGAATTCTGAAGTAGTTCTCCAGCTAAAGCAGCTCTATGAGAAGGGAATTGAGATGGTTGAGCCGACTGAGCTTTCAGGAGCGCTGAAAGGGAGGCACAACCTCCACGACCACATCGACCTCCTCCTAAAGGACGCGGAGACCTCAATTAGCATTGTAACGAGCATATCTGAGCTCAACCGCCTGGCGGAATTCCATTTCTCTAGCATCAAGGACGCGAAAGCCAGGGGAGTGAAGGTGAAGATTGCCTCCGAAATAACCCCGGAGAACGTCGGGGCCGCAAAGACCCTCTCAGAAGTCGCTGAACTGAAATACATGGAGCACATAAGGGCGCGCTTCTACATTATTGACGGGGAGGAAGTTCTCTTCATGCTCCTTCCGGAGGAAGAGGTCCATCCGACATATGACACCGGAATCTGGGTGCACTCTCCTTTCTTCGCGGAGGCTCTAGAAGACCTCCTCTCGCACGCGTGGAACAAGCTTGACGACGCCGAGAAATATGTGAAAAAGGCCGACGCGAAAGCGGACGCAAAGGGCGAAGCCAAAGGCGACGGGAAGAAGGCTTAGAACAAATCCAGGCGTTTCTGGGACAGGGCGAACTTTAGGAGCTTTGAGACCCCAAGTATTCTCTCCTTTTTCACCCTTGACTCTGAAAAGAGGACTGAGAGGGCGGAAAGAAGGTCGGGGAATTCCCTTGGACGCCCCTCCATTGCACTCCTCACATTCTCCCGCACTTGCCAGACTCCCAAGGGGGCGAAATATCCCTCCCCAATTGAGCGTACTATCAGGGCGGAAGCCTGTCTTTTGACTTTCGCCAGATATTCGCAGACGGCAATCCTTCCCGCATAATATCCCCCCGCAACGTTGAACGCATATTTCTTCCGCCCCTCGTGGAATTCCCAGTCCCGCATCAGAGTCTCCCCGGGGACATATCCTTCCAGCTGTTCGAACGACCAGGGTCCCGGGAAAAGGAGTATGTGGAACTCGTTATCGAGATATTTGGAAGTGAAAAGGAGGACGCGGTCGATTTTTTCCAATTCCCTTATTTCGGAAATCAGCCGCTCGGAGACAATTGAATCGGCGGCAGTTATCCCCCACCTTGTCGGGACAAGGGTCTTTTTCTTCCCGAGAAAACCGCCCGAGAGGAGGCGCTGGATATAGTAGACATCAAAGCCGTAATTGAAAAGCTCGTTTGCGCCCTCTTCCGCCCGGAGATTTTCAGAAACTATTGAGTCGACTTTGGAAGGGATTTTCGGGTTCTCCGTTACCTTGAATTCCTCCAGGCGGGCGGAGGGGCCAAGGGGGCTCGAATACTTGTCAAAGGAGAGACCTTCCCTGAGGCCCCTTGTCCTAGCTTCGACCTCTGTCGGCTTGACTGCCAGGGAGACTTCGCCGAAATATTCCCGCGAGAGCGCGGGCCTCTTTATCTCGGCGGAAAAGGTCATGTTCAGGAGAGAAAGCCTTTTTTCAGAAATCTCGGGAATTGACAATTTGTCTGAAAACCATTTGGACGGGCTGTCCAAATCCTCGTGTCCCGGGAGAGGGGGCGCAAGAACTCCCGCACGGACGCGCGGATAGCCGAAATGCCCGACGAATATTGACGGAGGAGACTCCCCGAAGAAGGATCCCTTGGAAAGAACCGCCCGAGTCTTTGCAACAATTGGGGTTGAATGGAGCGGGCACCTCCCAATCCCTGCGCCCAGGCATATTGGGCACCCTTTTTTTCCTGAAAGGCGTTCCATTCTTCAGCCAGACTGAAAAATCGTATTTTTAACCGATTTGGCTGGTTTTCCGATGATTTCCGCAGAAACTACTAAAATGGGCAAGGCATTTTCAATTTATGGGCCCAGACGTTGGAGACCGATATTCTATTGGAGATTCTGCAGTCGAAGAATTTGACAGAATTTATGGTTATCTCAGGGAAGAAACCGGGAAAATGGACGCGGTTCCTTCATTGGGCCAGGCCCCCTCAAGGAAAAAAAGGGGAATTTCCTATGCTGTTTCGAAGGATTGCAGAAGAGGGGGGTGCGCAACCGTTTCCGCTTCGAATGACTGGCTTTACCTCGCTCTCAACGTAAGGGACGAGGGGGACGGACTGAAGGTTGCCCAATCCCCCACAATGCGAATTGATTTCGACTCTTCCCTTGATGACGAAAGCGTCCTTGCATTCTATGAAAAAGTCGCATCAGAAATGGAAGGGAACTATTCGGGCGAAACCCGCTGGGGGAAAATGCGCCTCCCGACAATCAGGACTCCTGGAGGGGATTTCGGAATACTTTTGAAAGGGGAGACTGCCTCGATTTACACGGGCTCAAGAGGGGAGAAGCGGACTGCTCTTGAGAGGGAGTTCGTCAGAGCAGCTGTGAATTCGGGAGAGGCTCTCGGGATTTCAGTCGGGCCCTACAAGGCTCCTGGCTAGCAGGGGTCGGGGGAAAAGTCAGCCCTTCTGGGAAATCCATTCAGAGAGCCTTCCGAAAACCCTCTTTTCCGCCCGGGCGAGGGAGTCCAAATCCTTTGAGCCCGTGAGAAACATTGCGGCCTTCAGTTCGCCGATTTTCAGGGAAAGGAATTCTTCTATTCCCTTCTCCCCGGAGCGCGAGTTGGCGAGGAGGATTTCCCGAGCGAATCCACCCCCCCATGCCCCAAGAGAAATCGCTTTTGCAACATCAACGCCTGTCGAGAGACCGCCTGACGCGATCACGGGAACGGGAAGGTCGCTACATTCGGCGACTGATGCGAGAGTCGGAATCCCCCAGTCAGAGAGGGCGGGCCCGAATTCCTCGCCTCCGCGCATTGACTCTATTTTGGTAAAGCTCGTTCCTCCGAGGCCCCCGACATCAAGGCCGGATATCCCCGCATCAATCAGCCTTCTCGCAACTGTCCCGGATATTCCGCACCCGACCTCTTTTGCGAAAACGGGCACGCCGGCACAGTCAACTATTTCCTCGAGAATTGAGGTGCCCTCTGAAAAATTTCGATCCCCACCCTTCTGGACAATTTCCTGAGCGGGGTTCAAATGGATGAAGAGGCCGTCCGCCCCTATCATCTCGACTGCGTCCCTCGCAGCTTTCGGCTTGAACCCTCCCCCAATGAAGCTCGCAAGGCCCAGGTTCGCAAACACCGGAGCGTTCCTTGCGAATTTCCTGACTTCAAAAGACATCCTATTTGACGGGTTCTCGAGGGCAATTCTCTGGCTTCCGACTGAAAATCCCAGTTCAAGCCTCTCGCACGCCCTTGCAATTGAAGAATTGAGCTTTTCTGAGAGGGAAGTTCCCCCAGACATTGAGGAAACGACTACTGGAGCGGACACTTTCTTCCCGAGAAGGGTTGCTGAGGAAGAAACTTCAGAGAAGGAAATTTCCGGGAGAGCCCTGTTTAGCAGCACAATGTCTTCGAAGAGGCCTTTCCTTTTGTTTTGGGACTCGTCCGAGAGGGAAAGGAGGAGGTGGTCAGACTTTCTTCCTGAAATTCCCTCTTTTTTCTTCCGCACCATTGAGAATTCCGTCAAAATCCGGAGCGAATTTAAAAAAATTCACGTGGCAAAGTTATTTAAGCAAAAATGGTCCCCCTGTTGCCATGCCTTCCGGTGAAAAGGGGAATCCGCCTCAGGTCCAAGACGTTTCAACCGAATACAAAATCAACAATGTTGTCGTGACAACGCAACTCGCGAAGAACTTCAACCTGGTCGAGGTAATGAAGAAGGTCCCCGGAAGCGTCTATGAGCCGGGAAATTTCCCCGCGCTACGCCTGAAGAAGTACGAGGCGGGCTTTCTCCTCTACTCCTCCGGAAAAATCGTCTGCACTGGCGCGAAGAGCACGGACGATGCACGGGAAAAGGTCGCGCTCCTCCAGACTGAGCTGAAAAAATACGGGATTTCGACAATTGTAAAGCCCGAGATATTCATAAGGAACATTGTGGCCTCAATTGACCTCAAGCGGGAACTCCGGCTCCACGAACTCGCATGCCTGATGGAAGAGAGCGAATACAACCCGGAATATTTCCCGGGGATGAAGGTCCAGTTCGGAAACACCCGCCTCCTCGTCTTCAGGACGGGAAAGGCAATTCTCCCGGGACTCGGGAGCGTTGAAGAGATTGAGAACACCGTTCGCTGGCTCAAGGGGAGGCTGAACTCTACTGAGAAAGAAATCGCAAGACAGGGTCTTGCAAAAGCGAAGCGGTAAGGAAAATTTTCCAAAGGATATTCTTTTTGACTGCACAATCTGTGCGGAATGCTGTCGGGATTCGGGAAAGCACAGGAGAAGGATAATATTTTCAGAGAAGGAGGCGGAGGAAATCTCCCTGGCCTCTGGAATTTCAAAGGCGACTTTCTCGGTTCGGTCCGGACGCAAGGACGCCTATTCGAGAAGAATGAGGAAAATCTCCGGGAACTGCTTTTTCCTGAATATTGAAAGCAGGCTTTGCCGGATTTATGAGAAGAGGCCCCTTGTCTGCAGGTTCTATCCTTTTGAATTGAGAGAGGACGGCTCATGGGCCTGCGCGAAACCCTCTGACTGCGAAGGGCTTGGCAGGGGGGAAGTGGTCCGTCCTGCGCATTTCAGGCGCCTCCTCAAGCGCGCAAAAGAGGTATTTTATTAAACGCCAAGGGGAGAGATTGTCAGCCCCGCCCATAGCCGAACGCGCATGATTGTGATGCACAACATCTAACGTGAGTGCGCGTGCGAGGGCGGGGCAACAGTTCCTAATATCGTCCTCCCGAAGGAGGGGACGGGGCCGAGCCGGGAGCGAGGTCCTGAGCTAGGAAGCGAAGGACAAGAGCTCTTTCCTGAAATAGATTTATAGCAGGAGAGGGGCAGGTCTCTTTGACTACATGCCTGAGCGGAAGAAGAACTGCCCCCTTGTCCTAGTAATCAGAGACGGTTGGGGATTTCGGGAAAGCTCTGAACTGAACGCTGTCGAGAGGTTCTCCCCGGAGAGCTTTGAGAAAAAGCTTGTCTTGAAATACCCAAACGCCCTTCTTGGGGCATCGGGGAATTTCGTCGGTCTTCCGGAGGGGTATCAGGGAAACTCAGAAGTCGGCCACCTGACAATTGGCGCAGGAAGGGTCCTTTTCGAGTCCATTGAGAAAATAAACAAGTCAATTAGGGAGGGCGACTTTTTCAGGAACCCCGCATTTCTCTCCGCAATCGGAAACTGTAAGGAGAGGGGCTCAACGCTCCACATAATCGGCCTGATACAGAAGGAGGGAGTTCATTCCCATATTGACCATTTGTTCGCAATCCTCGACATCTGCAGGAGGGAGGGGCTCTCTTCAGTCAAGGTCCATCCAATAACTGACGGACGAGACGCTCCGGTGAAAAACAGCATCGGAAACCTCCGGGCGCTCTCGGAAAAGCTCTCGGAGCTCGGATTCGGGGAGATTTCAACAATCTCCGGCAGGTATTATGCAATGGACCGGGACAAGAAATGGGAGAGGACAAAATTAGCATATGATGCCATTTTCTCCGGAAAGGCGCAGAATTCATTCTCCGACGCGGAGGAATTTCTCCTCTCTTGCTATGAGAAGGGGGAAACCGATGAATTCGTTATTCCTGGGACAAGGGAAGGCTACCCGGGAATCGGGGAGAACGATTCCGTCATTTTCTTCAATTTCAGGACGGATAGGACTAGGCAACTCACCCGGGCAATTGTCGAGCGGGAGTTCTCAGGATTCGAGAGGGGAAAGGGGGGGTTTTTCCCGGTCTTTGTCGGGATGACCGACTATTATTCGCCAATTGATGGCATCGGAACTAGGACCTTTTTCGCATTCCCTGCCGAGAAACCGGAAGGATTCCTCGGGGAAATCCTCTCAAGGGAAGGATTCTCCCAATTGAGAATATCTGAGACTGAGAAATACGCCCATGTGACTTTTTTCTTCAACGGCCAGGTGGAGCCCCCGTATCCGGGGGAGGAGAGAATCCTTGTCCCTAGCCCGAAGGTCGCGACATACGACCTCGTTCCTGAGATGTCTGCTGACGCAATAACTGAGAAGCTTCTCTTAGAAATTGACCGGCACGATGTAATAATCGCAAACCTGGTAAACGGCGACATGGTAGGACATACCGGGAACTGGGAGGCGACCCTTCTTGGGGCGAAAAAGGTCGATTCCTGCATTGAACGGATTGCTGATGCAGTCCTCCGGAGGAACGGAACCCTCATAGTGACGGCCGACCACGGGAATTGCGAGGACATGACGCCGGAATGGAGGACATCTCACACGCTAAACCCCGTGAGAGTTATTGTTGCAAGCAGCATTCCCGGGATTCCGCCTGGGAAACTTGCAGAGGGAAGGGGGCTCGCCTCAATTGCGCCCACAATCCTGAAAATCCTCGGGATTCCCGCCCCGGGAAACATGGAAAAGCCCCTTTTCTGAGCCGGGGGAAAGCAATCCCCGAGGGCAAAGGGTAAAGTATTTTTAAGCAGGGCAATTAGTTGATTCGAACCAATGGCTGAAGGGAATAACCTGTCTGAGAAGGCGCCTGACGGGGCGAATGTCGCGACCCTTCAGAAATCTGTCGCCCTCCGCGAACAGCCAATGACAGTAATCCAGATGATGGAGAACTACAACAAAGTCGAGCGGGCAAAGTCGGGGATTTCTGGCTTTGACGACATTGTCGCGGGGGGGCTTCCGAGAGGCTCCCTTGTTCTCCTCTCCGGAATGTGCGGGACAGGGAAGACGACCTTCTCAATGCAGTTCCTCTATCACGGGGCGAAGAACGGCGAACCGGGGGTATTCATATCGTTAGAAGAGCAGCCGGAAACCCTCATAAGGAACGCGGGGCTATTGGGCCTAGATTTCTATGATCTCATACGGAAAAAATCGTTTGCGGTAAAGTTCTTTGAGCTCTATGATTTCGAGAAATTCAAGGCGAATTTGGAGGAAATTGTCGACGAAATGAAGGCGCAGAGGGTCGTTATCGAGTCCTCCTCGATTCTCGGGCTGTTCTTCGAGGACAAGTACAAGTTCAGGAAATCTCTCCTTGAGCTCGGAAAATCGCTCCGGGAAAGAAACATAACAACCCTCATAATATCCGAAATCCAGGAAGGCTCAGACGGGCTCTCGACATTCGGGGTCGAGGAATTCGCGGCGGACGGGGTAATTAACATGAATTACGTAAAGGTCGGAAACGTTTTCATGCGCTCACTTAGCATCAGGAAAATGAGGGACACAATACATTCCATGAAAATACATCCAATCCAGATGACGAGCCACGGGGTATATGTCTATCCGACTGAGGAGATTTTCTGATTCTCCTGGAAAGGGGCTCTTGTTAAAAACCAGAGGGGGCGAAGAAAGCTCCCAATGGGGCTAGCCTTTCCCGACTGCGCATATCTCCCGCTTCGAGCCCTTCCAAGGAGGAGGCGGGCCCGGATTGCCATCAGATATGCGGGGAAGAAGCTTTCCTCTGAAGGAATCTCGTTCCATTATCTTGACGAAGAAACGGGGTTCCATCGCCCGGAGGATTTCGGAAGAATGTCTGACCCTTCAATTGTCGTTGTTTCCAAAGAGGACGAGGATTTTTCAATGGCCGGGGGGATTTCGGAGGGGGCAGGAAGACTCTTCAATCTCCGGAGCTCCGGCAATTATCTCGAGCTCCCGGAGGAAAAGAGGAAATTCGCGCCCGGATACAGGGCATATGAGATAAAAATAGAGTGAATGGAAAAAATGTCCGGGGAAAGCGCGTGCTCCCCCGGAACGGCTTTGCTAACTATTCCATTTTCCCGGTTATTGTTCCGGTGTCAACGTGCGTCAGTCCGCCCGCATCGAAGAAAATGCTCGCGGAAAGCGTGTAGGTCTTTCCGGTAGTGAGCGTCCCGAGGCAAGAGGTTACGTTTGAGGTTGCTGGAAGGGTTGCGGTGCCATCGGCCGAGAGCTGGATTGCCGTGGTTTCGTTATAGTGGCATTCGCCGGTTGCCCCGGACCTTGTTGCCGAGAGGTTCGTTATTGTTATCGCATCCCCGAACCTGTTTCCCACAAGGATTGTCAGGCCTGACGAGTTCAGTTTCCAGTCCGAAATCTGGAGGCTTGAGAACCCGGTCGCCCGCCTGTTCGAGCCCCAGGTCGCCGGATTGAATATTCCGAGAGCGAAAAGCGCTCCCCCGATAATTACAATAATCAGTATTGCCCAGCCGTAAGTAATCAAGTATTCAAGAGCGCCCTGTCCTTTCCTTTTAGTGTTCATTTTTAGTTATTCACCGAATTTGGTGAAATTGGCCTCTATTGGTATTTATATTTTGGCGAAATCGATGGGGTTGAAAAAGTAAATAAACGCGTCCTGACTTTGTGCTTTGTGGCAATTGACTACCAAGGAATCTACAACATCCTGGACTATTTGGCATATTTTGGGGTTGTTGCCGGGGTTGTTGCAACAGTAATTGCGTACAGGTTCGCAAAGAAGTTCGGCGGAAGCGTCGGGATAATACTCAAATCGTTCATAGGGGTTGTGCTTTTGGAGACCTTTGCTGCGCTAGTTTTGGCAGTCTTCCCTGTGGGCTCCTCTAACTATGAGCTTGCCCGGGCGCTCTCCCGGGTATTCAGGCTCCTAGCCCTTCTTTTTGCGGGAATTGGGGCTTTCCTTGCCAATAAGGATTTTGAGAAAAAATAAGTTTCGACTTGAAAAAATGAAATTGTAGGGGAAAGGTAAAAAAATCCCCTTGCCTGTTTGTTGGGCAGTTTCGGTCCCTTAGACCTCAATCTTCCCGGTTATTGTGCCAGAGTCGAGGTGGACTACTCCGCTTGTCGTCTCATACTGGATCTGGACAGTCAGGGTGTACGCTTTTCCGACTCCTGCAGAACCGCAGTTGTCGGGAGCGCCCCCATAGGTTCCGTCCATTGCCGAGAAGAGCTTTCCGGTTTCGTCAGCAGTCAGGTTTCCGAGGACTGCGACTGTATAGTTCGAGAAGCACGCAGTTGACTGGCCCGCCTGGGTGAGGTTAATTGCCCGAAGGTAAATCGGCTCCCCAATCTTGTTTCCGAGTACGAAAGATGCCCCGCTAGTCTCTATTTTCCAGTCTTTCACCTGAATTGACGCGAATCCGGTCGCCCTTTTGTTCGATACCCAGCTGGATGGGTTGAAGACCCCGAGAGCGAAAAGCGCCCCCCCGATAATTACAATAATCAGTATTGCCCAGCCGTATGTTATCAGATATTCCAGTGCGCCCTGTCCTTTTCTTGTGTTTTTTGCCATTTTAGCATATTCTCCTTTTTCTTTTTCGCTATATTGTCACTCTTGCGAGTAAAACAAATGGGGAGAGGTTGTATTTAATTGTTTTTGGCCTTTTTAGGGGTGAAGGCGCATTCAGGCAATCCTTTCGACCCTCTCTATGCAATTGAGCCGACATCAACCGGGGAATATGAGAGCTCCCGACCTTCGGAAAGGGTGGTTGAGTTCAGGTATTCGAAAAGTGCTTTTGCCGCAGTTTTTGAAACAATCTGCTCCATTTGCGCTTTTGAGGGCTTTGGTCCGTTCCTTGCAAGAACATAGTTTGTTGTTCCGAAGTCCTCTTTCTTCCCGGCGGAGAGGCCGTTCCTTGCAAGCTCAGCTTCAAAGGCAGAGTAAAAAGCAGGTTTCAATGAGGACCATGTCTCCGGGCCACCCCCGACAGGGTAAATATTTGAAACTGGGCTGTAGAATGAAACCTGGGGCTCTGGAAAGAAACTGCCTGTTCCGTCCGAATAGGTAACATCAAGAGTAAGGTACGGAATTTTGCCTTTCGAGTCAGTAAGGTCAATCCACGCTTTGAATGTCTGGACAGGCCGTATCTGTTTTGAGAAAGCCCCCGTCAGAGACCGGCTCCCCCGTCTCTGTATTGACAATTGAATATTCGACCGGCTTTGTCAAATCGAGCATTTCCTGCTTTCTTCCGTCGGCAAGTATTCTACCAGTCTCGACCGGAACATCCGCAGTAAGGATAACCAAAGTATTTTCAGTACGCTTCCTATCTTCCCAGTCATATGCAGAGAACCTTTTTCCGGAGTTTGCAACAATTTGCTGTTGGTTTGTCATAAGGAACCTATTGTGGCGTTCTGCTTTATATACTTTACCACTAATTAGAGGTATTATTGTATAATGCTTCCAACTGACCCGGAAACAAACGCCCGGGTTGCAAGGAAAACAATCAGACCCACTAGAACGAGAATTGGGGCATATTTCAGGGTGTTTTTGGCATTTCCGCCTTCAATCAGAGATAATGTCACTCCAGAAATAAGAGCTGAAGTGATTACGCTGACAATCGAGTACTGAATCATGAAATCAATTGGAATTGACTGCTGGGCGAATTTTATCGGGCTTTTGGAATAGACGTCTGAGGTGAAGGCTCCCGGGTCTATTCCCCCAGAAATCCTTCCCATGCTCTCGACAAGGAAGGTCGAAATTGCATAGAGGGCGGGCCCGCCTATTCCCACTGCAAGGAAAATGAAAATAACATACATCATTACTTGGCTTCTCACTTCCGCACGGAGGGTTGAGGCGTTCCTGATGTCTTCTGCAGTCTCCTCAAGAAGGGTTGCCAGTTCCCCTCCCGACTTTATCCCTTCGGCAATGAGAGATGTCGTCCTCTTCACAAGGGAGGAGTTTATTCTCTGGTTCATTCCGAGAATTGCGGAAGCGAGGTCCGTTCCGGTAACGGACTGTTTTGCGACCAGTTTCAGCTCGGTTTCGAGAATCCCGAATTCCGGCCGAGCGGACATTAGTAGCGCCTTGTCCGGGGTGAGCCCCGCCCTGATGTGGGAAGCGGTCAACTGAAGAGCATCCGGGAGGAGATTCTCGCAGAACTGCGCTTTCCTGTCCATTGTGTAATAGAGATAGAGATAGATTGCCGCCTGGACTGAGAAGAAGGAGGCGGGGATAAGGAGAAGGAGGAAGAGATAGTTCAAGGAAAAGACTATTGTCGCGAAAAGGGAGAGGAGGGGGCTTGCTACAAGCCCGTAGAAAAGGCCGGTTCCGACAAGAATCGTCGGCTCAGCTTCAATGTCCGAGTATCTAAGGAGTTCCGCAATTCTCAAAATGTATTTCGGGGGAGCGAGCTTCCCGAGAGTTATGTAGATTCTCTTCATGAATTCGTTCGAAGGGGAGCGTATTTGGGGAGCCTTGCTCTCAGACATCAATTGCGGGCCTCCTTGTCCGAATTACCCCAATCAGGAAATACTGGCACATCAGCACCATGAAATAGACAATAACGAACATCGGCTTTCCTATTGCGAGGGAGGACATCAGTTGGGAGAGGACAATCATTATTGAGACTCCCAAGGTCGGGATAATTATTGTTATCATCATGTAGCCCAAGGCCAAGGGGGAGAGTTCGCTCCCGTATTTCCTAATTGAAATTCTCTGTTCAGCCGACAAGTTCCCGACAATGTTTGTGAGAGTGTTCCCAATGTCCGCCCCCGCCCTCATTGAGGAGGAAATCTGCCAGAGCGCCCGCCTGAAATAGACTGAAGTGTTCCGGTATGCGGCGTCTTCCAGGACCTCGACCTCCCCCTTTCCGGCGGAGATCTCAGAGACAATCCGGCCGAATTCGAGGGAAACTAGGCCGTAACCCCCCTTTGAAATCCCTTTCATTGACTCGAAAAGCGTTATCCCTGAGCGAATTTTTATCAGGAGATGGCGGAGGGCGAATAGGAGATCCTTGTCAATCTCCTTTGCCCTTTTCGCAACATAGAGCTTTGGAAGGAGGAGGAAATAGTTGAACTGGAACCAGCCGAGGAACGCGGAGAGGAGGAAAAGGAGGAGGAATGTTTTCGCTTCCCAACCGAAGAGAGTTCCTGCAATCGGAATCAGCCCGATGAAAGGGAGGATTACCGTTCCCATTGAAAGAACAAGGGAATATGCGAGATATTCGCGGGCGGAGAGCCCCATTTCCGCCTGCATCATTGTCAGCTTCAATGCGGGGTTCGTCCGCTCGAATACCTCGGCAATTCCGAGGAATTTCTTTGAGATTTTCAGGACTGCCGGGTCAAACCTCATTGTATAGTTCGCGGAATTCTGGACCGGCCTCTTCTTTTGGGCGTGCTCGGGCTTTCCCTCAGGCATATTATCCCGAATCCTCCATTTCCGGCTCATCTAGCCCTAGAAAGTCGGAAGGAGTCTTCCCCGACTGGGCGGCGGACACGAGCTCATCGTGGTTAATGTAATAGGCGCTAATTAGCTTTCCTATTGAATTTATGTCAATTATTTTCCCAGAGCAGAGCCATTTCAGAACCTGCTGCTTTTCAACCAGGTTCTCGTCAATTTCCCGAAGAGATAGGCCGGTATGCATTGAGAGCTTGTCGAAGAGGACAATGCTCTTGTCAACCGGCTCAATTGCATCAGATCTCGGCTTCCAGCGATAAAGCGTCCTTGCCCGGACTCCTGAACCCCCCTCCTTTCCCTCGTCAGGAAGGATTTCTGCTATTTCAAATGTCCGCCTGATTCCGCGGCGCCTGTCCCTAAACATCACTATTATCAGGTCCAAAGCAGAGAGCATTGAGGGGGCAATTGAGATTGGCGGGCTGATAATTCTCCGAACAGTTTGCTCCGCAGTGTCCGCGTGGAGGGTTGAATAAACAGAGTGGCCGGTCATCATTGCCTCGAAGAGGACTTCTGCCTCCCTCTGCCGCCTGATTTCCCCGAGAATTATCCGGTCCGGCCTCATACGAAGGGAGTTCACCATCAGGTCGAGCATTGTAACCTCTCCCTTTCCTTCCTGGTTCTGCTCCCTTGTTGTAAGGGGTACCCAGTGGAGGAAATCGGGGAGGTTTAGTTCCCTCGTGTCCTCAATTGAGAGCACCCTGTGGTTCGGCTGGACGAATGAGAGGAGCATGTTCAGAGCAGTTGTCTTCCCAGAGCCAGTTCCCCCGGAGACAATGAAGGACAATTCGTACTGCATTGCGAGCCAGAGAAGGCTTGCCGCCTCATAGGTAATTGAGTTGTTCCCGACAAGGTCAGTTATTGTCCAGGGCCGCCTCCTGAATTTACGGATTGTTATTGTGTTGCCTTTCGAGGAAATGGGAAAAAGGGTTGCGTTCACCCGGTCCCCTGTTGTCAGGTGGGCGTCCATCAACGGCGCAAGAACGGTAATTTGCCGTCCAACCCGCCTTCCAATAAGTTCGGAATAGTTCTCAATCTGCTGTTCAGTCGAGAGAATTACGTTCGTCTTGAGCCAGCCAATCTGCTTGTAGAAAACCCAGACCGGTTCCCCCGCATGGTTCACTACAATTTCCTCGAGGCCGTCGTCATTGAGAAGGAACTCGACGTTTCCAAGACCGAGCATCTGGTGAATCAAGAGGCCGGAGAGGATTTTCCTCTCCCGCTCAGTCAGGCCCGGGAGCTCCTTTGAGAGGATTATGTCCGCTTTCTCCCTGAAATTCGCCTTTATCCTCTCAATTGACGCTGTGTCAATTGCTTCCTCGAGCTTTATTTCGACTGCCGCAAGAAGGCGGGCTTCGACCTCCTCCATTACCGCCCTAGTTCCCTCCCCCAGTTTCGGTATTGAGAGGAGATATCTTGGAACAAAGTCAGAGCGCGTCCTGACAATCGCAACATTTGCCGGAACCCCTTCGGATTCGAGGGAATACGTCTTCATTGTTGAGAGAATTTCGGGCAGGGGGGCTTTCGGAGCGCTCATCTTTTCACCCCCTTCTTCCTGTCCTCTTCAATCTTCTTTTTCTCAATTTCTGAGAGAACCCGGACAAAGGGCTTGTCGAAGGGGTTCTCGGGGTAGATTAGCTTCAGGAGGGACTTTTTCTCAAGGACTAGCGCCCAGTGCTCGGCAACCTCCTCAGTTATTCCCAAGTCGTCCGCAATTTTCGGGAGGGAGATTTTTCCCTCCTTCCTTATCTGGGAGAGGAATGCGTCCACCTGGGTGGATATTAGGAGGGCGTCCCTCTTCGGGGGGGAGGCGGGCTGTTCGGGCATTCAAAAGTCCCAAGAGTTCTCGATATTTAAATTAATCACCTGGAAGGGTGGCTTTCTTGTTCAGGCAAGAAAGGTCTCGACTAATTCCTTTCCAGCGCCTTTGGTGGACCGCTTGAGTCGGATTTTCCCAATTTCCTCGGTGTTTCCGACATGCGTCCCTCCGCAGAACATCCTGATTCCATCGCACTCCCAGACCCTGAGAAGGGGATGCTCTCCGCTAGGAAACGTCCGTATCTCAAGGCTCCTTGAAAGGAAGGAATTTATCGCATCCTCGACCTTTTTCACGCGATCTGGTGGGAACTTGTCCTCGCTTCCATAAGTCCCCCTGTCTTTTTGGAAATCGACCTTTGAACCGAGCCGGACAATTCCGGGGAATTCCTTCAGGAGAAAGTGCTCCATTATGTGGCTTGCCGAGTGCAGGCGCATTGTTGAGAACCTTTTTTCCCAGTCAATTGAGCAGGAGACCTCTTCTCCCGCCTGGAAATTGGGGGGGCTTTCGAGAAGGTGGAATATTTTCCCGCCAACTGGTATTTCCTCTCCCTCAATTTTCAGGATTTCAGAGCCCTCTTTTTGGGTGTTGAGAACCTTCGCTCCGCCAATTGTCCCCGAATCCCCGGATTGTCCCCCTCCCTCCGGGAAAAAGCATGTCCTGTCAAGGGCAATTGAATTGCCTCTAATTTCAATAACTTTTGCCGAAAACTCTTTCCTGTAAAAGTCGGCGTAATAGAGCCGTTCAGTTTCGCCCAAAGCGCCCATCTAATTATTTTCCCCCTATCCGGGCTTTCATTGCCCTTATCTGGGAAGACAGGATTTTCGGGTTCGGGCTCCCGAATGACTTGTAGGAGAAGAGTATTTTCGCCGGGTCCTGGAAAGCCCTGACCTCGCTTTTCGAGAGCCCGGCCCCTCCGGCCTTCTTGAACGCGGAATAGGTTATTTTCTCCGCGCCCTCCTTTTCGGAATATTTCACTGCAAGCTCAATTGTCCCTTTCGCTGTCCGGAAGTCAGCCCCCGTTTTCGCAACATACTGCTCGAGGAAGTGGGTCGCCGTAATGAAATGCCTTTCCGACTCCATCCTCATCCTCTTCTTGTCAAGGGATATTCTTTCAACGAGGTCGGGGTAAAGGGCAAGCGCTCCCTTGGTTTCAAAGACCGCCTCCATCAGGGCCTGCTTTGCGACCTGGCCGTTCTTGTTGTAGCCCATGAACTGGGAATGGCCCTCAGAGAGAAGGGTTGCGAGAAATCCGTTCACGAGGGAACTCTTGCCCTTGACAAGTTCCAAAAAGTCCGGGTTCTTCTTCTGGGGCATAATTGAGCTTCCTGTCGAGTATTCGTCGGGGAGGGCAATGTATCCGAATTCGGGGGAAGCGAATATTATCAGGGTCTGGGAAAGGGAAGAGAGGTGGTTCATTATTGATGCGAGAGTATAGACGAAATTGGCTTCCGGTTCCCCCCTCGTCTGTATTGGGTCAAGAGAGGATTCGGTCGGACCCTTGAAGCCCAATTCCTTGGCAGTCATTTCCCGGTCAATCGGGAACGCTGTCCCGTATGCCGCTGCCCCCCCGAGCGGGCTCTCGTCATAGAACGCGTTCCAGGAAGAGAGGCTTTTCAGGTCCCGCTCAAGGGCGACTGCAACGCTGAACAAATAGTGACCAAAAGAGGTTATCATTGCCCGCCTGTGATGGGTGTATCCGGGCATTGGAGTCCCCTTTTCGGCTTTTGCTTTCTCTAGGATTGCGCCAATCAGCCGTTTCAACAGGAGGGAATATTCCTCTATTTGCTTTTTTATGTAGAGCCGGGTGTCTAGGGCAATCTGGTCGTTTCTGCTCCTGGCAGTGTGGAGCTTTTTCCCGGGCTCGCCTATTTTCTCCGTCAGAAGGAGCTCAAGCGCGGTGTGGACATCCTCAACTTCCGGGGTTATTCTCAATTCTCCCGCGAACTGCTTTTCTGAGAGGGTGGATATTATTTCCTCGGCTTCCGCTTTCGGAATTATCCCTGTTTCCCCAAGCATCCGGGCATGGGCAATTGACCCTGCGATTTCCTCGTCTTTCAAGAAGGAATCTAGCGCCGGAAAGGGAAGGCAGTCCCGGCCCCCGAGGAAAAATAAGACATGCTCAGAGGTCTCTTTCCCGTGGAGGTTGCCCCACAGCCTTTTCTTCTTTTCAGCGGAAGATTTTGCCATTATTGGGCCGGTCCTTCAATCCATCCGTTTTATTTCTTCCTGTCCCTCTTGTTCTTCGGAGACCCGATTGCGTTAGCCATCCTTGTCTGAAGCCCCCAGAGCTCAATGAAGCCGACAGACATTTTCTGGTCGAACTTGGAGTCAATGTTATAGCTCGCAAGGTTATAGTCATATATCGCGTTCGGGGATTTCCTGCCAACAATTGAGGAATGCCCCTTGTGGAGCTTGACCCGGACGGTTCCGGTAACGGTCTCGTTCACTGAATCGATAAATGCGTTCAGGGCATCCATCAGGGGCTCGGTCCAGAGGCCCGAATAGGCAAGATACGCCCATTTGGAGTCCACCACCTCCTTGAAATTGTTGACTGATGCGGTGTTCGTGAACTTTTCCAAATCCTTGTGGGCTGAAATGAGGACAGTTGCCGCGGGATATTCGTAGACTTCCCTGCTTTTGAGACCAACAACCCGGTCCTCCATGTGGTCGAGCCTCCCGATTCCGTGGAGTCCGGCCAATTTGTTGAGGAAAATTATTGTCTCAAGAGCCCCCTTCGCCTTTTTTCCAGTCCCCTCCTCCTCAACTGAGACCGGAACTCCCTTTTCGAAATTTATCCTGACATATGAGGGTTTCTCCGGAGCCGCGCCCGCAGGAGAGGTCCATCCGAACGCGTCCTCCGGGGGCTCCTGCCAAGGGTCCTCCAATACCCCGCACTCGGCCGAGCGCCCCCAAAAGTTCTCGTCAACCGAGAACTGGCTCTTCTTCAGGTCAACCGGGATTCCGTGCTTTTTCAGGTATTCGGCCTCCTGGTCCCGCCCCATGTTCCATTCCCTGACGGGAACCAGAACCTGCATTTCCGGCGCAAGAGACTTTACAATAATGTCAAAGCGCACCTGGTCGTTCCCTTTCCCCGTGCATCCGTGGGCAATTGCGGTTGCCCCGACCTTCTTTGCGAATTCGACCGCTTTCTTCGCCATCAGGGGCCGGGCAATGGAAGTTCCGACGGGATATATTCCCTGATAGAGGGCGTTCGCCTTTATTGCCGGGACAATATAGCTGGAAACGAACTCCTTTTTGACATCGAGGGTCAGGTGGCTCTTCGCCCCGCACTCCTTTGCCCGCGCGGGGACCTTTTTCAAGTCATCCTGCTGGCCGACATCGAGAGTGAGGGTAACGATTTCCCAGCCCTTCTCAACCGAGAGCCATTTCGCAATAGTCGAAGTGTCGAGTCCCCCTGAGAAGAGGAGGACTGCCGTTTTCTTTTTCCCGCTATTGCCTTTTCCTTTATCAGTTTGCTTTTCCATTTATCTTTCTCCCCCTAGATTTGTTAATTTGCGCGGGCAATTTCCCGCGAAAACATTGGCCCGCAATCTCCCTTAAAGGACTATCGCACCAGGGGGAACAAAAAAGAAACATTGATGTTCCATTAAGAACAAGTCAATTGGAAAGGGAATAATTCCCGGATTTTACGCCGTATTGAGAGAGGTGCGCAGAATCGAGTTTGAACCAGGTGTAATATATCCCCCTTATCCCTGAACCTGCGACTGAGCCGTTCTGGAAATAGAGATAGTCGACAGTCGTTGTGTTCGAATAGGCGAGAAGCCCCTTTTCAGACAACTCAGGAAGGTTCGCTATAGACTCTAGGCCGTTTGCCCGGGTCTTGTTGTCCCGAAGCTCTAGGCGGTCTAGGAATGAGGGGCCGTCGCCCGGAACGTATTCGCCTGACGCGATTAGGATTTCCAGGAGGTCAAGGTGCGTCCGGTTCCAGACGGCCTTGCTCGCGGCGTCAATATAGAGGAGCGTCCCGTCAGGAATTGATGAGCGGGCGCCCGAAGCTCCGGAAACATATGTGGAAGCGGACGATGTCCCGTTAGATTCGGCAACAATTCCGGCAAAAAGGGGCGCGAGCGTCGCGTTTATTGTCCCTGGGTTTGCGACAATGAGAATTGTCCCTGACTTGTTCGAGAGCGCCTGGGCGTCGGGGTTTGAGGAGACGTTCTTTGCAAATCCTTTCGCATATGAGCCGGCTGAATAGTTCCCCCCAGATAGGAATGCGGTCGCAGGGAAGGAGGGCCCGGACCTTATTGTTCGGGTGACTAGGCCAAGCGTCCTCACGGAATAATAGGGGTCGGTGAAGTTCTCGATTGAAACCGTGAAATTCTTGCGAATTATCCTTGAAACCTGGGCGGAAGTCTGTGCGTTTGAGACATTCAGGGATATTGTCGTCCGAACTGTTAACGCGAAAGGAGTCTCCTCTTCCAGGGAGAAGTTGGTGAATTCGAGGGCAACCGAGAGCCCTGCTCGCCCCCCCACCTCCTGCATGCGGGAAAGCCAGTAGGAAACTGTGCTGTTCTCCATCAGAGGGTACGGGGTCCCAAGGAGGGTCCCGTTCATTATCAATTCCTCCAGGTTCGCCTCAGCCGAAGGAAGCGGCGTTGCGTTGAGAACATAATTGACTGCGGTCACAATAGCCCTCCTAGAGGAGACATCAAGGGCCTTGTCATAGTCCCGCTCTACTGTCGCTACAAAGCTCCTGATGGAATCTGACGATATTTTCGATATTGCCTCCCCCTCCCCTGCGTTGAGATATCTTCCCTGGACTGTTGCGAGAACAACTATTATTGAGAACAAAAGAAGCGCAATTGTCGTGTAAACTAGCGCCTTTCTTTTCGGAGCCATCTAGATTCCTATCACCACTCTGAGCTCAGACGGGCCCCATAGCCAGGAAATGCCCGCAATGTTCGCAGTGTCGCTGGAAGGGGTTCCGGTCAGGTTGTATTCGGCGAGGAGTGCGTTCAAGCGGGAGACTGCATCGGCCTGGGCAAGGGAGAGGTTTGCGAAAGCGTCGCCGTAGGGAACGCTTGCCGGAACAAGTATTGTGTATTCTACGGTCGAATTCCTCATTATATAGTTCGAACTCGAGCCCCCGTCGAACCCGTCGCGTATTTTTATTGTGTTATTCCTCCCTTCAGCCAGGCGGGAAAGGGGGATGTAGAGGGTGCTGGGGGCGTTCCTTGCCGCAGGCGAGAGAAAAACGTTGTAGTTGGACCACTTCCAAGTCGGGCTTCCTAGCCAGGAGGGCTCAGACTCGGTCGAATGCCAGGCGGAAACCGATATTTTGTAGGAATATTTCTGGACATCGTGGAAATAAAGGGAGAGAAGCGTCGCGTTCGGGAGGTTGAAGGGAACTTTTTTTGTCAGGGCGTCCCCTTGGCCGTCAAGCGTTCCGATCTCGAATACCTGGGTTATCGGGACATGGTTGTATTTTACCAGGGGGGACTCGAGAGTGTAGTTTAAGCGCAGAACGCTCGTTCCCGAGAGGTTTGCGAATCCGCTTGCGCCGGACACTGGATAATCCTCCGCGTTCCCGGCGGCAGTCCCGGGTATATCAAGATAAATTGAAACCGTGTTCGTCTCCCCGGTAGAATAGTCGGACGCATCCTTGTTGAGATAGGGAAGGATGTTTTTCGTTATCCCTGCGCCGTTCAGGGCAGTTATGCAAGACGAGCATCCGGAACTGGTGTTATACCATATCCTGTCCTCGTTTATCCATATTTCCCCGCGCCGGTTGACGCCATCCGCCTTTACGAACACTGTCGCCGAATTTATTTTCGCGCCTTCCGGGATGTGAAAGGGATATGTCTCCCATGCAACGGGCCTCCCCCGGACATCGGTCAGGTTTATTTCCTCATAGACTTCCTTGTCTTGGACGAAGTTCGTCTCCCGGTCGTCGTTGTAGTTGAGAATAAGGAGGAAGCCTGGGTGTGTGTGGGTGTGGTAATCTCCCGGGGTTCCGAGCGTCATTTTCAGCGCGTTTTGGCCCTCGACAAAGTCCGCCGGATTGAGCGTTATCCTGTCATAGCAAGCATCCGTTGGGTGGTAGCAATCGTTTCCTGACGGAATTGTCTGAAGGGCGCCATTGACAAAAGGGAATATCCACCCCCCGTCCTCGTGGGCCGAGATATAGAGGGTTGCCGTCAGGTTGTCGGTTGAGGGGAGGTTGAAGTATTTCGTGAATGTCAGGTTCCCGTATGTTGAGGAATATGCGGAGGAGTATCCGCTCCCGAGGGGAGAGATTTCTATAACGTCTGTAAAGTTCCCCCGGGCAGTACCGAGCCATGCCCTTGAAATATATCCGCTCGTCGGCTTTCCCAGCTGGTATCCCGAAATTATCGCCCTTGTTGAAAGGGACGAGGAGTAGCTCGCCCCGTTCTCGAGGATTGTCTCGTTGTCAATAGAAATCCGGTAATATAGGCGGGAAGGGAGGAACTCGGAGAAAACCCCCTGCATTATCAGGCCGGCTGCCGATGAATTGCCGGACGCGTAGAAGGAGCCAACAACATCGACTAGCCGTTTCTCGAGGTCTTCTTCGCGTATTGCTCCGGAGGAAATGTACTGCGCAATTATCGGGATTCCCTGGGCCTCGGACACCTTTGTTTTCTCAAGTATTGTTATCACGTCCCGCGAGATTGCGGAGAGATACTGGTATTTCGATGCTTCCGGGCGGGAGGATTCTGAGAGGAGATAGATTGAGAGGACTGAGAGGGAAATAACTATTATTGCGGAGAGGGCATCCAGGGAGAAAACGAATCCGCGCCTTGAGGGGGCAGTCATTCCCAGACAAGCACCTCCAGCTTCGCCAGCGTCCGGCCCGTCCCGTTCGAATGTAGGACTAGCCTCCTTGCCGGGACAATTGAGGTCGAATTGTTATAGGGAAAAATCCCGTAACTGAAAATCGGGGCTCCTGTCGAAAGTTCGGAGAGATTGAGGAAGAATTCGAAATTGCCAATCGGGAGGAGGGCTTTTGAATTGCTATACGGAATGTCCGCAAGGGAGGCGATTTTCCCGCTCGAAAGGACGTTCTCCTCAGACGCAAGGCCTATTGTCTCGACAGTTTCGTTCGTCCAGTCCTCGGGAAAGCCCTTTGTTCCCACAAGGACATCGGAAACCTTGTTTGAAGAGAGCATCAGGTTCCTCATTCTCTCGGAATAGTCCGTCTCGTCTTTTAGCCGGGAATATGCGAGGAGGAAAATCACAAAGAAAATCATGAAAATGCTCGCGCTTGACGCAAAGTCAAGGGAAAATATCTGGGAGGCCCTGGCTTTCCTAGGCTTCAAAGACACCGACCTCCCCTTCGACATTCGCTATCTTGTGGTTCTTGCCCCTTGAGAAATTTCCGGAGAATCCAGGGGGGACGATTTTTCCGGAAACCGACATTGGAAAGTCGGGAATTATCAGGTATATGTGGCCTCCGGAAGAGTGTATTGAATAGTTGTATCCGCCAATAACCTCCGGGAGCGTGAGGTTCCGCTCATAACCATCCCCCCCAAGATAGACCTGGTCAACTGCCCCGGCAACCTCGTTTGCGCGGGTCTTTGCCTCCATCAGGAGAGTCTCCTCAAGGGTCGCGTTCCTCTCCCGCATGTAGAAGGAGAGCACCAGCGTAAGGAAAATCAGTGCAAGGGAGACTAGGGCCATGAGCTCAATTGCCGCCTGGGCTCGCCTTTCAGACAACGGAGACATTGACATATCCTCCGTCCATTGCCTTTATTTTCAGCCGGTATAATCCGCCGGTCAGGGGAAGGGTTCCGGTAATGTTCGTCTTCAGGGGCTCCACCAAGTCAATATAGGTGCCCTTGTAGGTTATCCGGAGGACTGCCTCGTTGTTTCCGAGGGAGAAATTCTCGATTCCAGAAGGGAGACTTACAGTTATTGTCGTCTCCGCAGGAGCCCCTTGAATGTAAACCAATTCCGCCGCCCGGGCAATTCTTGAGAGAGCGGTCTTCCCTGAAGATATCCGCACAGTTTCCTGCTCGTCAGACACCGATTTGTAGAGGGAGAACCAGAGGGGGGTGAGAATCATCAGGACCATTCCCACAACTATTAGGAACTCTACAGACACCTGCCCTGTCATTTTCCCCGGTGGCATTCGGGAAAATAGCAGAACCTTAGGATTAAATAGGTTTTTCCGCAGGGATTTATAGAAAGGCGCCCGGGAGAATTCCGGCTCGAAAACCGGCTGATGCGGGGGGCCGCATCCCCCGCGCAATTGCAATTTCAATAAAGTTATTAATCTGGGCGTTTCCCTTCCGATTATGCCTATAGGAATCACGCCCGAACCCCAGGAAGGAATTTGCTCAATTTGCTCAATGAAAAAGCCCCAGGTGAGGTTCGTTATTGACAATGAAAGGGGGATTTCGGCCGGAATCTGCATGGAGTGTGCCCTTCCCTCGAAATTGACTGCGGAGGAGATTCTTGAGAAATACGGCAAGCCCGAGAGGGAAGCTGTAGGAAAAGAGGTTCTCGGGAAGGAAGAGTGGCTGTCCCATCAGAGGAGCGCCCAGAAACCGCCTGAAAATTGAAATAATGCGAACTTATCCTATTTGCTTTCCTCAGGGACTCTTGAAACCAGGAGGACCAGTTCAGAGTTTATCGCTTTCCTGAACTCGGAAATGTCGACTGCGCCCTCTATTTTCTTGCCGTTAACGAAGAAGGTCGGGGTTGCCCTTATTCCCAGGGAGGTCGCCTTGTTATAGTCGGCCCTTACCGCTTCCGATTTCTGCCCTGAATCAAGGCAGGAGGAGAAGAGGGCGATGTCCGCGCCAACTCTCCCTGAAAAATCCTTCAGTTTCTGGACGGTCAGGGAATTGTAATTCTCGAAAACCAGGAGGTGATAGGGCTCAAAGAGGCCCTGGTCCCTCGCGCACTCGGTCGCTTCCGCGGCTTTTTCGGCCGTCGCCCCGTGTATTGGGAAATGCTTGAAAACAAAATTGACTCTTCCGGCATATTCGGCTTTCAGGGCCGAGACCGTTCCTTGGGCACGAGCGCAATAGGGGCATTCAAAGTCCGAGAATTCTACGAAAACGACCTTTGTCCCATTCTCGGAAAGCTCCGGGAAGGGAACGTTCCCTGAAAGGCTCTCCTTCTGCCTTCCGGAATTCAAGCCAGAGAGGAGGAGAAGGGTTATCCCGAATGCCGCAAGAGCAATGAACGCATATTTGACGAACTTGCCTGTCTTCTTTCCGGCAGTCTCCTTTTTGTAAAAATTGAGCTTCTTTCCGTCAGACATTTTGGGAAAAAATGAGCGGAGGGTTTAAAAAATATCCGACCTTGATGGAAATTATTGGAGCGCGCCTGAGCGGGATTCTTCAGAAATTGAGCTTTCCTCCCGCATGCCTTTCTTCCTTGCCCTGAAATTCGGCAGCCCTTGACCTGGCATGTGGACTGAATCAACCTCGAAAGGGGAGACGAACTCGACATCCTCCCTTCCCCGCAAATCGGAGACTAGCTTCTCTGTGCTTTCCTGGTCAAGGGAGACTTTTGCGAGAATATCGAAAATTCCGGAAATTCCCGATGCCGCCGAGACTCCCGGAACGGAGACTAGCTCTTTGCACATTGAAAAAACGCTCTTCGCCCCGGATTCCTTCAATTGTATCAGAAAATAGGAATTAATCTCATTTGCAGCCTTCTTTCCCAAGGGCGCCGAATGGCTGGACTGGTTCGAGGGAACACTCATTTGGATAGCTAAGAAGAATAATCACTATATAAAGGTTACTAAATTTGGGACAAGAACTCCTATTTAGTGAAACTGCATTTTACTGCCCCAAGGCACCCTTTTTCAATATCCTTCCCCGAAAGAACTGCCGAGATTTCCGGGTCCCCTGCAGCGAGAATTGCCGTTTTCTCGGCTTCGATTGAAGAGTCAATGAATACGGGAAGGGAGAGGGCAAATGGGCTGACGCCCCCTATTTCCATTCCAGTAATTGCCTTCACTTCAGGGGATTTCGCAAGCCGGAGGCTTCCGATTCCAGCAGCAGTTTCGAGAAGGGGAACGTCAACCTCCCTGCCCTTTGGAAGGATTGCGATTATCGCCTTTCCGCTCTCGGAAACAAACGTGAGGGTCTTTAGGAGCCCTCCCTTTCCGATTCCGAAAAAGGGGGCAATCTGTTCAGTCTTCCTCCCATATGTGCCGTGGGAAACAATCTGGCAGGGGATTCGAAGACTTGAAAGCCTTTTTTCAGTAAGGGAAACGAAATCCTCCATCGGATTTTTGCTGCGCAGGGAATGTTTAAAAATGGCTCGGAAAGGGGGTTTCCCGACAATGACCTCCTTTGAAGGGCCGGAAAACCAGCGCCAGGAAATTCCCCTGCAAGAGACGCAAGCGCCGACGCAAGCGCCGACGCAAGCGCCGACGCAAGCGCCAGAGCAGGCTCAGACTGTTGAAGGTGGGCAAAGGCAGGACCAAGGGGGAAGAAGAAGGCGCTTTGACAGGTTCAAGCCCCTAAAAGTGGGAGAAGAGCTTGATGTCAAGATTGAAAAGACTGGGGAGAAGGGGGACGGGATTGTGACAGTAAAGGGCCTGGTCTTGTTCGTTCCGGGAGGGGATGTCGGCCTCGAATGCAGGGTCAAAGTCGTCCGCGTTCTCCGGAATTTTGCTGTTGGAGAAATTATTGCATAATTGTTTCTAAGATGCAGTCACTTGTTTATTGAATCGGCAATAATCCGGTTTATCAGGTCGCCGACTTCGAAGAGCGCCTGCTCCGGCTTTGCCGGCTTTGAGAGGGGCTTTCCAATTGCCCTGCAAATCTCCTCAGCCAGGCGGTCTTCCCCTAAAATCACTATTCCGTCCGCCGAGTTGCAGAGGCATTCAATTGCCGAGAACCTCGTATTGAAGCGGGCCCTGACATCAAGCGCGCCCCCTGATTTCGGATAGGAGAAAGCGAGATATCTCATTGAGGCTATTTTCGAGCCGGAAAGGACCGCTTCCTCCCCGAACGGGGCGTCCTCGACAAGAAGGATTGCGCCCCTTCTCGCGCAGACTGTCGCGACCGCATCAATCAGGGCGGAATCCTCGCTTGAGCCAATTATCGCGACTTGGAGCTTCCTTGAACCGGCGACCACTTTTCCGGACTACCTTTTCCTTATTTTCCAATGGCTCGAGGGATATTTGTAGAACTTTCTCGGCGCGGATAGTCTGCTGCCGTAGAAAAATCCGGAAGCCAGGCCCAGCGCCCCCGAGATTCCAAGGGCAATCAGGATTTCCAGATTCGTTGCTGAAAACGACATTATTCCCGGAGCCTCCTTTTCCCGGACAAATACTCAAACCTCTCCTGTTCTCCCGCGTCCTCGGCGAAGAATTTCCCGATGTAAAAGCATATTCCAAAGCCGAGAAGAGATGCGACAACTAGGTCCCACGGCACGGCGTTCAGCGCTCCCGAGACGGATTCGGTTATTCCCATGCCGAGTTATTTCCCTTTCCGGCTAATAAAGGTTTCATTCAGTTCCCCTTGAAAAAGGTTATATTTGGGGGGTACCGGTTATAGGGGAGAATGGCTGCGCCAATCCAGATAGGATATGCCGTAATAATTGTAGCAACGCTCTCCGCCCTGATAACTGGAAGGAGGGAGCCAATTTTCTGGGGGCTCCTATTCTTCATTGCAGCGACTGTAATAGCCTATGCAGGAATATTCACTTCGAAGAAAGTTGTTAAATCGATTATCGGAGAGGTAAAGCCCCCGAAATAGTCAGGCAACGAGAGGCATTCCCAGGAGCCAGGAGACTGGGTTCCCGAGGAAGAGCGAAACTAGAAGGGAGGCTAGGAAGACTGGAACGAATGGAATCCCCTCCTTTACGGACACTTCCCTTTGGTCAAGGAGCCCCCTCTTCGAGAGGGAAATTATTCTCGAAATGTCCTCCCGCGTAAGGCCGGTTGTTGATTCGCTGACAATTGGCCTGCCCTTTGAGGTAACTTTACCGACAATCCAGTCCTCGACCTGCAGGTTCTCGGGCAGAGTCTTTTTGGTGAAAACAATGTTCTCGGCTGACTTGGAGGAGAGGAGGGCGAAATATAGCAGAACAAGGCTTGCCCCGAAAATCTTGCCCATAAAATCCAAGTAAACCGCTGAGAGGGCTCCGGCAAGGAGTATTGGCGCGGATATGAACCAGTATTTCGCGATTTTCCCGCAAGTCTCCCGAAGAACCTCCTTTCTCGCAAGGAGGAAGGAGAATATCCAGAGAATTCCGTAAATCGCTCCTATAAAAAAGACGTTAATGAAAATCCCCGCCCATAGGGGAAGAGGTCCGTTTCTGTCCGGGAATTCTGGGGGAAGAGTTCCGAATGCCGCGCCAAGAGCGGTGAGAACGAGGAGATCCCCTCCGCCCCACTGCCTTGAGAAATACATTGCTATTGATACTAGCAGGAAAGCGAACGAGACCAAAAGTGCGGGCAGGAAAACCGACTCTTCCCCGGTTGCAAGGAACCAGGCGAGCCTTATTGAGAGTGCGGACACCAGGAAACCGACCGAAATCTCGTCAGCAACCTCCCTTCCCTTGAGATCGGTATAACTAGCATATCCGAGGAAAAACAACGAGGCGCAGAATAGGAAATAGCCGAAAACCACTAGTCCCAAAGCTCCGCTATTGCACGTTTTATGTCCTTTTCGCCAACGGATTTCCTCTTTTCAGAAATCGCATATGCGATGGCCTGCCTTGATATCTCGACTCCGAGTATCTGGAGAACGCTCATTAGGGCGTCTTTCGCATCCTCAGAAACCCTGAAATCTGGGGAATTCTTCCTGAAAATCTCGTCAATTCTCGCTCTAGGGAATTCCGATCTCTGAACAACAGCTTGCCTTGCCACAGCGAACAACGCCGGTTTTTCTGTTAATAAATGTTTATTCCCGGGCGGTTGTCGGGACGGCTTTGCCCCCTGAAACCAGGAAAGTGTGCTCGGCCTGGGCGACAATTCCCCCGGATTTTTCAACAAGGACTGGATAGTTATGGACGTGCCTGCCCAGGACAAGGCGCCGGAGAATTGCCCGTTCAGGGCCCTCGCCCGGAAGCCATCTTGAGGTGAATGGGAGAGTTGAGAAATCCGCGCGTATCTTCTCCGCAAGGGCGCGCTCTATCGGAAGCCTGGGCCGTTTCCCGGACTGCTCAAGGAGGTATATTTCAGAGGGCCGGCCGTCATAAACATATCCGTCCCCGTCAGTTGCAAAGGGCTCTATTGCAATTGCGCAATTTTCCGGAACGGTTCCCGAGAGCGCCGGATAATTGGGTATTGATAGCCCGGCATGCAGGTCGTATTTCTTGAGCATATGGCCGGTCAGGTTGTATATTGGCCTAAAACCGAGCGCGGTTATTTCGCTCTCAATTGCCGCGCCTATTTCGGAGACCTTGACTCCGGGCGAGAGGACTTTTCCCGCGGCACTGAGGGCGTTTTCCGCCGCCTTTTTCATTGAGAGATGGAGAGGGTTTTCAGAGAGGACTTTTGTCAGGGCAGTGTCAGCAACGAACCCGTTGATGTGCACCCCCAAGTCGAGCTTCACGACATCCCCCTCCCTGAAAGACTCCTTATCCCCGGGAACGGGGGTGTAGTGGGCGGCTTCGGAATTCCTGGAAATGTTCACCGGGAACGCGGGCTTTCCGCCAAGGCGAATTATCTCCGCTTCAACCCGTTCAGCGACTTGAAGAAGGGGCGTTCCTGGGGCAATCAGTTCCAATCCAAAGGTCCTTGCCTGCCCGGCAATTGAGCCCGCTTTCATATAGTCGCTTTCCGAGAATTCCTTTTCCATTTCAGCCAATTCCCTTCCCAAGGACCGCCCCTATAAAATATCCTGCAAATGCGGACGCAATTCCTATTGCCCCGAGTTCCAACCCCCGGAGAAGCGGTTTTCCAGTTGTCAATTTTCCCTTGTAATAGCCGAGAATGAACAATGTCAGGAGAGTTATTCCTATTGAAAATGCGGTTGCCGGGCCAATTGCGAGGAAAAGGAAGGGAATTATCGGGATAAGGGACCCTGCAAGTGAGGAGACGAATACTATTGCAGCCTCAGAGAGTGGATTTATTTTGCCCTGCTCGGGGGAGAGGCCGAGCTCTTCAGTCATCATTGTCCGAAGCCAGAGCTCCTTGTTCGATGTCGTTTTCCTCACAAGCGCTTCAAGGGTTTTTCCGGAAAATCCCTTTTTCCGGTAAATTATCCGTATTTCTTCGCGCTCAATTTCGGGGATTTCCTCAATTTCCCGCCTCTCCTTTTTTTCCTGGGCAAGGTAATGGTCCCGCTCGGCCTGGGAGGTTGTATAAGCGACCGCGCCCATTGAAATTGATTCGGCAAAGGCCGCGGCGAATCCGGAGACAAGGACAATTTCTGATGAACCTGTGGCTTTCCCGACTCCGAGGATTATCCCGAGCACATTCACAAGCCCGTCTTGGCCCCCGAGAATTATCTGCCTGAGAAAATCGTTTCCGCGGGAGCCTGATTTGAATGCCTCGTTCTTCAAATGGCTCTCCAATTCCTGCCTGAAGGAGCCCATTTATCAGGAAAACGCCTCTTTCCATTTCCGCAGCAGGCGCTTTTTCGGATATGCCCCCTCCCGGAGTATTTTCCCCGTTGAAAGCTCAATTAGCGTTGACGCTCTCTTGTACTTGCATTTCCCGGAGACAACGGAGAATATTCCGAGGCGTTTTTCCACTTCCTCGGCCGAGAGGGCGGGGAGGTCCCCTGAAGGGTTCGCGCTTGTCGATATTATTGCCCCAATTGAGGATGCGAGCCTCCGTGCAGTTGCGTTCTCGGGAATCCGTATTCCGACGAAATCCCCTCCTCCGGTAACGCTTTTTGGGATTTTCCCGGGGCGGGACCGGACAATTGCCGAGACCGGACCGGGCATTATTTTCCGGAGGAACTTTTTTTCCTTTTCCGAGAGGAAAACGTATTTTGACGCGGCGGAGACTGAAGGGAAGGCGACGAGAAGGGGCTTTTTCCTGTCCCGCCCTTTCAGCTTCTTCAGGCGGGAAATTGCCCCGGGATTGTCAATCCTAGAGCCAATTCCGTATATGGTTTCCGTCGGATAGCCGACAACGCCGCCCCTCTTCAGTATCAGGATTGCGTCCTTGAGAGATATTGCCATTGGGTTATCCCGGTTTCTGGGCAATAATATAAATGCGTGGGGCGAAAAAGGGGGATTCATTGGGCAAAACTGAGGCAATCTTTTTCGCGGCAATAATCCTATCGGCCCTCTTCCTCTCCCGGCTCGCCCTTTCCCCTGATTCGAACATCTCGGACTATAGGCCCGAAATAATTTCTGAGAATCCGGGAGCATATGATGTGCTCGGGATATTGGGAATTGTCCTTGCGGGAACGGCGGTCCTGATAATTGCAAAGCTCCTCGGGCTCACTCTCAGAATCTTCGTTGAGGCGGGAAATTTCTCCGGAGCCTATTATTTCTTCAGCATTTTTCTCGGAAAGGAGATTTATGGGATTATCGGGGGGATTTTCTCAGTAATTCTCAGGGCAACCCCGTATCTCTTCTTCCTGAACGCTTTCGCAACAATTTCGATTGTCTCCTTCTCGGTTGTTTTCGGAATATTCCTCCCTTGGAAGCTCGCCCTCCTTATGCTCTCCTCAATTGCAGTATATGATTCGATTGCAGTCCTCTATACCCAGCACATGAAGCTCCTGTGGTTCGCGGGCGTTCTTGACAAAATCGAGAACCCGAAATGGAGGGAGACTTTTGGGATATTCTTCCCGAAAAAGGGGGGCGGGCTCTCCCTCATTGGCGCCGGGGATTTTGCGCTAGCCTCCCTTCTCGTTGTCTCTGTAGGAAAGGACGGAGGGCTCCTCGCAGGGCTATTTTCCGCGGGAATTATTTTCCTCTCGTTTTTGCTTTTGGAGAAAATGACTGTTGAGAGCCCCAAATCCCGGGAAACCGGGCTTCCGGGAATTCCCCCCCTGTCCCTCGGGGCGGTTATTTCGTGTGTTTTCCTTCTTTCCCTTGGTGTTCTTCGTCCGTAAAAGCCCCGTTCCCGATTGCGAGGGGAATTAGAAGAAGCCCTGCAACTGCGGAAATCAGGGAAGAATAAAAGGCATATGACGGGTTTGTGAACTGGAGCGCGGAGACGAAAACTATTGCTGAGAAAACAATTGAAATCCCGGCGCCAATCAGGAGCTTTTTTCCGTAATTCTCCGGGAAAATCATAGGAAAGACACCCTCCCGCCGAGGCCGGGCCCGTCCTCAGAGCCCTCCGAATCCCCCGCCCCCGGGAGATCGAAACTCTTGAACGCCTTCTTGTCCCTCACCTGGAGATCAATTCCGCATTTCTGGCAGGAGACAATCTCGCCCTCCTTTCCGTCGCTTTCAGGCATAACCTCGTTCCCGCATATCGGGCAAAGCATCATGTTTGGCATTGAAGAAGAGAGGGCTCCCCGGCTTTTATATGTTTTCAGAAAAAGCCCTCTAGCTTCTTTTGGCTCTTGAAGGCGTCCTCAGAGTATCCGACGGCATCGAGAATCCTCGTCACTGCGGGGAGGAGCTGGTTATCAATGTAATAGTCGGGGTCATAGTTCTCGAGCGTCAGGAGTTCGAGGGGCCGGGCCCGGGCGGAAATCATCCCAGTCCCCCTTACGATACCAAAGCGGACAACGGTTCCCGCCTTCATCGGCTTTTTCGAGAGTTTCGCCGCCTCCACATGAGGGGATGTGAGCTTGTACTGGCCCGGCTTTTTGGTCAACTGGGTGTATATTGTAATGTCATCAATCGACACTTTTCTCGCCTTTAGGTCCGAGACCGCTTTTTCCACAATTCCCCGGGCCTTTTCGGGATTCCCTTCCTTCAGTATTGCCATCAGGACATCCTCCTGCGTCCTTCTTGCAATCCCCGCCCAGTCCCGCCTTATCCGCTCCAAGCCCTTTATCACAATCCGGCCATCAGTCGTTATCACCGCATACCTTTTCTTTGTGAGGAAAATTCCCCGGGAATAGATGTCTTGGAGTTCCAACTCCATTTCCTCAGGGAGCGCCCCGTTTATTTCGGAAACGAATTTTTTCACCCGGCCCTCGAGGGATTCCAAGGAGATGTCTTTACCGACATAGGAGAAGAACAGGGAATCGGTGTCCCCGTAAATTACCCTGAAATCCCTCCTTTCCGCAAGGCTTATTGTGTCCTTGATATATTTCCGCCCCCAGCCGGCAGTTGAACGGGCGCCCTCGAAAGAATACCATCGGGAGTTCTGATATCCGAGATAGCCGTAGAAGCTGTTCGCCACAAGCTTCAGCGCCGCCTGTTTCGCATTTATTGAAATCCTTTCCGGGGAACCGGAAGCAGCTTTTTTCATCTCCTTTTTCAGGATTGCCCGTTCAGACACTATTTTCCTCAACGAGGCCGGGATAAGTCCCGGGTCTTTCTGGCAGAAGGGGTCTCCTGTCGGCGAGATGTTTCCCGCGCATTCGGGATGGTCGCATTTCCCGAAGGTTTCCGGGGCAATGTTGTGGCTGATTATTATTGAGGGATAAAGGCTCCTGAAATCGCACGCGGCAACGTTCTCGTGGAGGCCGCGCTCTGGGTCCCGGACGAAGGCGCCCTCGAACCTTTGCTCGTCCCGTTCCTGGGAGGCCTCGCTTGAGGGCCTGTTCGGAACAAGAATTCCCCTCTCGTGCGCCTCTTTCACAAGGAACCATTCAACAATCTGGCCCGATGTCATGCGGGAAATTTCAGACGGGGGGAGATATAGCGCGCGGGAGAGCTCTAGCATCAGGGGAAGAAACTTTTCAAAGAGCCTTGCCGTGACTTTTGCGTCCCGCAGGGAATATTCAATGAAATTCAGGACGCCCTTTCCGGTCCGCATAATTTCCGGGAGCTCCTCGAAATCAAAATCAGTCTTTCCCTCCCCGAAAATCTCGGTCCCGACTGAATCCAGGTCGAGCGTCCGGGCATGGAAGGAGGGGTCGTGGCTCACAATATACCTGACGAAAAGATAGACATCGACAACTTGCCTTCCCGGAATCTCAGGGATGCCCGCTGAAATCCTCTGGCGCTTTTTGAAAGAAAGCCGGGAATTCTCGGCAGTTCCCAGGAGCAGCGGAACTTTGAGAATTTCCGCCCTTGCGGATAGGTAGGGAAAGTCAAAGTTGTCCGAATTGTATCCGGCAATTATATGGGGGTCGAGGCGCCTGAGAACTGAGACGAACTCCACTATCAGCGCCTTTTCGGAAGGGAATTCGCTCGCATATTCGGGAAGAGGCCCCTCCATTCTCCCCTGAACCGCGGAGAGGACGCGTTCCTCGACGAATGCGCCCTCCTTGAAGAAGGAATAGCTTATCATGACAATCTCGTCCTTTTTCGCATCAGGCATTCCGGAGGATTCGGAATAGACTTCAATATCGAATATCAGAAATGATGGGTCCCTTTCGGAGAAGAATTTGAGGGAATTGTCAAGGAGGAACCTCCGGACAAATGGAATGTCCGCCTCGAAAACGGTCCCACCCGAAAACTTGCCCCTTATTTCCGGGACGCGTCCGGGAGAATCGGCGAATATTCTGAAGAGCCTCCTCCCTTCGGGGAGTCCCTTTGGCGGACGGACTTTTTTCTCCTCTTTTATTCTGATAGCTCCTTCTATTTTTTCGGGCTCTTTTTTTCCGAGGAAATAGAAATAGGGGGGGAAGGACGAAACTTTGAAAGAATCCTTTCCGGAATATAGGACAATTTCTGCGGGCTCATCCCCGAAAGAGAGGCCAGTCAGGAAATCCTTGAACTTTTCTGGGATTTCCGGAAGCTCTTCCTCGAAAGAATCCATTTTCCCCAGAGGCCCAGAGTCCCGATAATAAGCTTTACTGGGCGGACGTGCGAAGTTTCCCGGAGGTATATTGTTTCAATTGGAACCTCCGCTATCCGGAGGCCGTTCGCGGCGGCCTCAAGAACGCTTGAGAGCTCAATGTCATATCCGCTGGACTTGAAGGTCAGAATTGAGAGCGCCTTTCTATTGAACGCCCGGAATCCTGAAGGGATGTCAGTGAGCCGTGTTCCTATCAGGGCGGAAGTAGTCCTGCTAGATATGATGTTCCCGAGCCTCCTATGGGCCGGCATTTTCCTTCCCCGCCCCTTCTTCGAGAGGAACCTTGAGCCAATTGAGACATCTGCCAACCCCTCCTTTAGGGGGGAGAGGACTGCTGGGATTTCCGCGGGGTTGTGCTGGAGATCGGAATCGAGGAAAATGACATACTCGGGGGAGAGATTTTTCGCAGTCGAGATCCCTGTTAGTATTGCCGCGGCTTTTCCCAGGTTCTTTGGGTGGCGAATTACAGTTGCACCGGCAAGCCTCGCCAGGCGCGCGGTTCCGTCTGCTGAACCGTCATCGACAACTATTACTTTCGGGCCGAATTTGCGGGTCAATTTAACGACTTGGGCTATTGTCCGCTCCGCCCGGTATGCGGGGATTATTGCGACTAGTTTTTCCATTCCTACCAGGGTTCCCGCTTTATTCTGATGAAATATCCGAACATTCCGGAGAGCCTGTGGAGCGGCAGGACTATTAGGCAGAGGAGGAGGAATTCTGGAATTGTCCAGTCAAAGAACCCGAAGGGGAGGGAAAGGAGGACTGCCCCGAAAACGAAATCGAGCTGGTCTATCAGAACAACGGGTTTTCCTCGCACAAGGCCCGCTCGCCTCTTGAAGAACGATTTGACAATATCCCCAAGGAGCGCCCCCGCCGAGAGGGCGAGACCTAGGAGGGGCTGGCCCTGGAGCGCACCCGCAAGAGTCCCGAATAAAAGCCCGAGAAAAGTCCCGAGGAATGTTTTTCCATCCCCAAGAATCCTCTTTTTGTCGTACGGAAGGGTCTTTCCGAAATCCAGGGGCGCATTGCCTATGCGCTTTTTGAGGAAAGGGTGCCTTGCGAATACCGGCGCGGCGTTTGCGACCGCTGCCGGGAGGAAATACCAAAGCTTCAGGAGAAAAATCATTTCTTCCCACTTTCCTTTCTTGTGAGAAGGAAGAGCGCCCTCTCAATTATTGTGGCAAATCCCCCGAGAATTACCAGAAACAGCGCAGGCTCCCCGGGAGAGAAGGGGAAAACAAAGGAGAGCGCAATAATTATCAGCAGGGCAAGCGTGCGGTTCGCTCTCGAAAAGCTTCCGAATTTCGCCTTTTCTCCAAAGAGCGCAAGGCCTTGGAGGGAAAGATAGGAGTTGAAGACAAGGAAGAGGGCGCCGATAGCCCCGAGGAAGGGGCTTCCAATTGACCCGCCAAGACCTATTGAAATTGAAATGTCGGAAACCCGGTCGGCCAGGTCGTCGACAAGGGAGCCTTTGAGGGATGCTCTCTTGTATTTCCTTGCAATCACGCCGTCAATCATATCGGAGAACGCGTTCGCGAGTATCATTAGGAGGGCTGGAAGAAACAGCTGGTTCCAGAGGAAGAATCCCGCGAGCGGGCCTGTGAAGAAACCTATTGACGAAACCAGGTTCGGATTAATGTTCGGCGCAATTGGATGAAGAAACCGTCTCCTTACCCCGAATTTCTTGTCAAGTTCGTTTAGCATTTCAGTCTTTCCCCTTAGAGCATTTTCAGGTGCCCGGTTATCCGGTCGATTTCGGCCTCGTCAGAGGGGCCTATTCCTACGCAAGTGGTTGTTCCCGGAGGCAGTTCGGTGTGGCCCGCGTCAGTAATTCTTGATGCCGGAAGCTTTGCAACCCTTGCCTGCGAAAATACAGAGTCAAGTTCTGAGAGGCTCTCCACTTTCAGGACAACCTTCTTCGCCCCAGAGCTCTCCCATTCCTCCGCAAGGGATTTTTTCGCCTTTTTGTAGGAATCGAGGGACGCATGGGCGACTTGGGCTGCAAGCTTCCCCTTTGAGAGCCCAAGATCAGAGCGGACAACAATTACCTGCTTTAGCTCCCCCATTTTTCACCCGGTCCATCCGAGAAGGAACATTTTCACTGCAACGGAAACAATGTCGAGATCGGGGAAATCCCTCCCTATCAGGAAAAGGGAGACTCCCTTTGATTCCGGCGTCTGGTACGTGAAAAGCGATGCGTTCGAGGGGATTCCGTCTGAAACTGCGAAATGGAATACGATTGCATCTTCCGAAAAGTTCTGGGCATCGGAGACGGTTATCACCTTCGAGCCCGGCTGCTGAACTGACTCGCGAGTGAAGGCGACCTCAGGCACCCAACGGTTCGCTCCGAGCGCTGTCGCAATCTCGGCTGCTGCAACCGTCGCTTTCGCGGTTGTCGGGGTTTCCGGCTCGAGGAGTATGTATGCCTTTGAAAACCTCTTGCCAGTAACGAGGTCGAAGGTCCCTGGGCCGTTCATTACTGAGGAGAGTATCAGCTTCTGACGGGCGTCTATTTTGAATTCGGCAGCAACTACCGGGTTCGCCCTGAAATGGACCTCGACTCCCCCCAGGTTCGCGAAATAGTCCGTGTCCTCTATCTTATAGACATCTATTCCGTTGACAACCCCGACATGCGTTCCTGAGGATTTCTGCCCTCCTTGCCCCTGGGCCTGCTCGTTTCCCGAAAGGACTAGGCCTCCAAAGACGGAGGCAATCATCAGGACGACCAGGAATATTCCCCCAATTGTCTTCCAGTTCCGGGAGAAGAGGGACCGGGTCTTTTTCACTGCTGATTTCAGGGCTTTTTTGACCATATTGCAATTGGACAGCGGGAGGGGTTTTTAAGAGTGATTTCGCTGAAACATATTTCTTGAAAACATTATAAACCGGATTTCCCCCAATCAGAAAGAACAGCCCCGTCGTCTAGCGGTCAAGGATATGGGCCTTTGCCCCTCGTTCCTCGGGATTTCGCTAGCGCTCAAGAGCCCGGGACTTG
>Ga0116204_1000042_pt1 | contig 55202 bp, 53 predicted proteins | sample LakKivwa52mmetaG_FD_94481 | JGI IMG/M metagenome (GOLD analysis project Ga0116204, IMG submission 94481) | Anoxic lake water microbial communities from Lake Kivu, Rwanda to study Microbial Dark Matter (Phase II) - Lake Kivu water 52m metaG | ecosystem: Environmental > Aquatic > Freshwater > Lake... | reverse complement strand
TAATCTTTCAGTTTTTCTTCTTCGCTGCGTTTTAACACCGCACGCAACATCAGTAACTGTTCATCCAGCGACAAACTATCCATCGCGCCAAAATGTTCGGCGGCAGATTCCAAACCACGGACTTCTTTAGCAAAATCCTCGGCTTTGGTCATCAGCAGATTATCCTGCGCGAATGGGGTGAGTGGCCGAGGTGAATCAAATATCGCTGCCAACAGCCAGGGTTTCATACGCAGCACCGCATTGCGATGCATCACATGAAAATCCGCCAACGCATACACCTGCTCCAGCTCAGTTTCAGTCAGCACATCTTTCAAGCTACCGCTGGTGAGATTTAGATACTTGGTGTCCTGCGCCTCTTTGGTTTCCAGCATAAATACGTCAATGGATTTAAGCGCACTGATGACTACAGGCGAAAATTCGGTCACGCGATTATCGTCGGTGTGGATAGTGCCAAACAGATATATGGGTTTTTTATCGGGCGCTTCAGCCTTCCAGAATAAACCCGGCGCAGCTGAAACATTTAGGCTGGCAACTGCAAGTAGGCACAGGCTTACAAAACGCAATAGATGATTTTTAAAACTTGCTCGCATATCAGCCCATTTCTATGAATATATTCCTTAAAAACAGACTGAGATGTGTCAGAAAAGTTTTGGCGACTCAGGAAAATTTACGGCGCTTTTCAGGGCTACGCCTTCTCACTGAGCGCTCCAGCTGCTCGCCACGCACCGTCATCACCGGCTTATTGGAGAGCGGTTGGTGCGCAGGCACCAAGCAGTGCTTGCCGTGACCAATCAAATCTGCCCTGCCCATACGTATCAGTGCTTCGCGCAGCATCGGCCAGTTATTGGGGTCATGGAAACGGATAAACGCCTTATGCAGTTTGCGCACATTGCCCGCTTTGGGGATCGGTACGTTATCAGAATCTGCGGTCACTTTACGCAACGGATTTTTACCGGAATGGTACATGGCGGTCGCCATCGCCATCGGCGTCGGAGTGAAAGTCTGCACCTGATCCAGCTTGAAGTCATATTTTTTAAGCCATAAGGCCAGATTCAGCATATCTTCATCGGTAGTGCCTGGGTGTGCTGCAATGAAATAAGGAATCAGATACTGCTTTTTGCCGGCCTCAGCACTGAATTTCTCAAACATGGCTTTAAAGTCATCATAAGCATCCATGCCGGGTTTCATCATTTTAGAAAGCACGTTTTCTTCACTATGCTCAGGCGCAATTTTCAGATAACCGCCCACATGGTGCTGCACCAGCTCTTTGACATATTCCGGAGATTTCACCGCTAAGTCATAACGCACACCGGAGCCGATGAGAATTTTCTTGACGCCTTTAATCGCGCGCGCTTTGCGATACAGCTGAACGAGCGCGCTGTGATCGGTATTGAGGTTTTCGCAGATACCCGGGTAAACGCAACTCAATTTGCGGCAGTTTTTCTCAATCGACTCGCTCTTGCAGGCGATACGATACATATTGGCAGTGGGGCCGCCCAAGTCAGAAATCACGCCGGTAAAGCCATCCACCTTATCACGGATTTCTTCAATTTCTTTCAAAATCGACGCCTCAGAGCGGCTTTGAATAATGCGCCCTTCATGCTCAGTGATACTGCAGAAGGTACAACCACCAAAACAGCCGCGCATGATATTCACACTAAAACGAATCATCTCCCATGCCGGAATTTTGGCATCACCATAGGCTGGATGTGGTTTGCGCGCATACGGCAGATCATATACATAATCCATCTCTTTGGTGGTGAGCGGAATGGGTGGCGGATTCAGCCAGACTTCTCTGTCACCATGTCGCTGCACCAGAGCCCGCGCATTACCCGGGTTCGCTTCCAGATGCAGCACACGCGAGGCATGCGCATACAAAACCGGGTCTTTTGAAACTTCTTCATACGATGGCAAACGCACTACTTGCTTAGACCTGTCAGCTTTGGGTTTGCGCACGATTTCCACCACATTCGTGCCTGCCGGCAAATCTGGTTTACCGGCGTTCTCAGTGGCACAACTGGCATCTGCCTTGCCCATCTTCATTTCATAAGGATCAATATGCTTATCCACTACACCCGGGCGATCCAGCTTGGTGCTTTCAATTTGACTCCAGCCCTCGGGAATTTTTTTACGCAAAAATGCGGTGCCGCGAATATCTTGAATGTCAGCGACTTTTTCACCCCTAGCAATACGATGCGTTAACTCAACGAGCGCACGTTCTGCGTTACCAAAAATCAAAATATCGGCTTTGGAATCTACCAGAATACTGCGACGTACTTTATCCGACCAATAGTCATAATGCGCAATACGACGTAAGCTGGCTTCAATACTGCCAATCACTAACGGCACATCTGAAAAAGCCTCACGACAGCGCTGGCTGTATACTAACACTGCACGATCTGGGCGCTTGTTAGGCGCTGCATCCGGAGTATAGGCGTCATCGCTGCGGATTTTTCTGTCGGCTGTATAGCGATTGACCATGCTGTCCATATTGCCGGCGGTAATGCCGAAATACAAATTAGGCTTGCCCAGCACTTTAAATGCATCGGCATTTTGCCAATCCGGCTGGGCAATCATGCCCACTCTGAAACCCTGCGCTTCCAACAGACGGCCAACCAGCGCCATACCAAAACTAGGGTGATCGATGTAGGCATCACCTGTTACCAGAATAATGTCGCAGCTATCCCAGCCAAGCGCATCCATCTCTGCACGCGACATGGGCAGAACAGGGGCCGTGCCAAAGCGTTTCGCCCAATAAGGACGATAGCTTTGAATCGGTTTTGCGAGCATGCTGGTATATTGTTCCAAGGGGTATCCGGATTCAACGAAAGAGCGCGCATTTTACGCGCTAATTCTCTGATTACAAAGCTTATTTACCAAATATTTACATTAAAATATCCACTTTTAAAACAAGGCTTTGCTCTAACCAACTTTCATCGGCATCAATGAGCTGAATGTTCATCATGCGCACCTGGCTTACGCACCTTTACTTCAAGCGCAGGCTCTGTTGCATGTTTCTGGGCTGGTGCTTGAGTAGCGGGCGGAAGTTTGTCTTCATCGTTGTACTCACGCGCCAACCTGCCTTTAGGGTGTGTATATGCGCCTGGGTCGCGGTAGTCGTTACGCTTGAGACCTTCACGCACTTTCACGGTGGTGAACATGCCGCCCATTTCAATGGCCCCAAATTGACCTGTACCTGTCATCATCGGCAAGGTATTCTCCGGTAACGGCATGTCCATCATGGCCGCCATATCAGTCATTTCCGACATACCGGTTTCACCCATCGTCATATAATCCGGCACCAGATTTCTGATTTTTTTCACCAAGTCCCCCTGCTTCACCCCTAGCATGGTCGGGAAATCATGCCCCATCGCATTCATGGTGTGATGGCTTTTGTGGCAATGCAAAGCCCAATCGCCCGGTTCATCGGCCACAAACTCAATCGCCCGCATCTGTCCCATGGCAATGTCGGTGGTCACTTCCGGCCATCTCGCTGTTGGCGGCACCCAACCACCATCGGTGCCAGTCACGGTAAATTCGTGTCCGTGCAGATGAATCGGATGATTGGTCATGGTGAGATTGCCGACGCGAATGCGTACTTTATCGTTTTTACGCACCACGATGGGGTCGATACCCGGAAAAGCGCGGCTGTTACATGTCCATAAATTGAAATCGAGCATGGTGCTGATTTTGGGTGTATAGCTCCCCGGCTGGATATCATAGGCATTCAGCAGAAATATGAAGTCGCGGTCTACGGCCATGAATTTTGGGTCTTTAGGATGCGTCACCCAGCTGCCCATCAGTCCCATCGCCATCTGCAGCATTTCATCGGCATGCGGGTGATACATAAACGTACCGGCACGTCTGGCCACGAATTCATACATAAAAGTTTTACCAGGCTCAATCGCTGGCTGCGTCAAGCCGCTCACGCCATCCATGCCGTTAGGCAAACGCTGGCCATGCCAATGCACACTGGTTTTTTCGGGAAGGCGTTGGTCACAAAAATACGCACTCGGTCGCCTTCTACCACTTCAATGGTAGGCCCCGGGCTTTGACCGTTATAGCCCCAAAGATTAGCCACCATGCCCGGTGCAATTTCGCGCCTCACTGGCTCGGCCACCAAATGAAATTCTTTCACGCCATTTTTCATACGCCACGGCAGGCTCCAGCCATTGAGCGTCACAACCGGATTGTAGGGTCTGCCGGTGTCAGGATAAAGCAGTGCTTGGGTATTGGCATTGTCGGCGCTGACTATTTCCGGCAGAGCGGCCAATGCAGGTCTGGTGACTGCGCTAAGGGCAACACCTGCACCTGCCAGTTTAAAAAAATCTCGTCTGTTCATCATTTACTCACTTTCTGCCTGCACTGATAAATTTCCGATTCGTGTCATTTGTAATCGGTTTTCTGCCAGCCAGAATGCATTTAATTTTTCTATGTAATTTTTCACACCGGATACTTGTGCACGCGCATCTGCAAACAGCTCAAACGGGCTGGTTAACATGCCGTTATAGCGCAGCAGTTTTTCATCCAGGATTTTTTTGCGCAGCGGTACAATTTCATCGCGGTACTGTCTCGCTAGGTTGTAGCTGGTTTGATAACGCCCATAGGCCTCACGAATTTCGGATTGGGCATTGTTGGCTATCAAGGCGGCTTCATTCAGTGTTTGCATATACTGGGCTTCGGCACGCGCCTCCCTTGCACTGCCCCAGTCAAATAGCGGTAGCTCAAATGCGATTTCCACCCCTTTTTTATAAGGTTCACTGCGCGTGCCTTCCAACACACGTGCCGGGCCAATTTCCAGCACGTTGATGAATCGGGTCATTTTAGTTAAGCCCAGCTGCTTAGCTTTGTTTTCCACATGCAATCGTGCAGCCTGCAAATCCAGCCGTTCCAAAATTGCCCGCTGGCTAAATGCTTGATCGTCGTACAGTGCATGAGGCAAATCCGGCAAACGTGTCTGCAGCTTGAATTGCTGTGACTCAAGACCCAACAGCCTTGACAAGGCTTCATATGCGGCAATTTTCTGCTGCTCTGCATGCACGACATCTAAAACCGCTTCTACATAAAAGCCGCGCTCTCTGGCTAACTCAAGCTGATTCCAGTTGCCGGCTTTGACCATGCGCTGCGCCAGTTGAAAGCTCGCTTCAGCAGATACTTTCACTTGCTGGCTGTAGTCAAACTGCTGATTGGAGGCCACTGCATTGAGATAGGCTTGCCGCGTTTGAAAGGCGAGTTGCAGCACTCTCATCGCCACCTGCTGCTTGGTTTGCTCAAAATTCAATCGCTGAATTTCCAGCATTTTTGGCATGGTGAGCAAGGAAAAGATATTGAAAGTCAGCGCCTGCTCAATTTTGTAGTCACCATTATTTCTGGCATATAACATGGAAAATCGCGGGTTCGGCAGCCTGCCCGCCTGCACCATGTCGGCTTCTGAAATGCCAAGTGCATACAAATCTCTCTGCAGCCCTTTGTTGTTTAAAAGCGCAAGCTGCACAGTGGCTTCAACGTCCAGCTCTGTCTGCAGCAGCTGGCTCACGCGCTCATTCACTGATTGCCACTCAGACTCGGTTTTCGGCCACACCACTTGTTGTGGTAGATGCTGTTTTGTGAGCGACTGCACATCGCTCAAGCCACCGTCTTTTGAGAAAGTGGCGCAACCGCTCAGCACTAGTATTGCGAACAGCAGCAATACCTTGATGCAGGCAGGATAATGTTTATGGGAATCCATACAACCTCCGTTTAACACTTAAATTTTGCTCAGACAGTGCCTGGCAAAGAAACAATTTAAGTGCTAAGCGACAGGAGGCCGTTGCAGCAGAGGGCTAGTAGGAGATAAATACAGAGACGTCACACTCATCGCCAACACTGGTTTATCAGCGTTAGCAATCATTTCCGGTATTGATGGCAGCAGTATGGAAAAGCATGCCAAGCAATGATTGCACTGTTTACAAGCAGTATGTGATTTTGAATCGTGAACATCACCATCTTGGTTGGCGGCTGGGATGTGCTGATGATGTTACGCATGTGCCTCATCCACAAAACTAGTGTCTTCATGGCTATGATTAATCGCAGAGACTAGCTGAGCCTCGCCGATATTTGCAGACACCATCATGCCCCCTGCATACACTGTATTTGCAAAAAACACAGTCACCAGCAAGGTAACAAAAATGCGCATAAAATGATGTTTAAATCGCGGCATGTGGTTTAATTTGAATCAAAGCTTATATCTGTCAGCATATTACAACTAAGACACCATAATCAACTAAAAGTGCTAATTTAAAGTATGAGTCATGGCTATTATCAACTACCACAAGGTCGTGTTGCCAGTATTGATGGTGACTGCACGTTTCCACCGGTTGAACATGCACTGAAAGAACCAAACGGACTCATTGCGATAGGCGGTGATTTATCTCTGAACAGACTGCTCGCAGCCTACAAGCAAGGCATATTTCCCTGGTTTAGCGACGGGGAGCCCATCCTCTGGTGGAGCCCTGACCCGCGCATGGTGCTGTTTCCGGGCGAGTTAAAAATTGCCAACTCATTGCAAAAAATCATTAAAAAGCAGAAGTTCGAGCTACGCCTGAATACTGCATTTAGTGAAGCCATCACTGCCTGCAGCAGTACACTGCGGCCTGACCAACACGGTACCTGGATTACGCAGGATATCATCGATGCTTATTGCAGACTGCATGAGGCTGGTTATGCCATTTCCAGCGAAGCCTGGTTAGACGGCGAACTCGTGGGGGGATGTTATGGCGTAAAAATCGGCCGCATGTTTTATGGCGAAAGCATGTTTCATCATGTCAGCGATGCTTCAAAAGTCGCATTTGTAAATTTGGTCACACACCTCAAGCGCATGCAAGTGGGCATGATTGACTGCCAGATGAAAACAGCACATTTAGCGCGCTTTGGCGCACGAGAAATCCACCGTGCGGAATTCATGCAAAAACTCCAACTGCTCTGCCACAATCAGCAAAATTCGTAATAAACTTGCATCATGACTTTACCCAGCGATCAATCTCTACAAAAGCTGCAGTTTTATGTCACCACTGGCTATAGCTGCGGCTATTTACCCAATAAACTGGCGCAAAGCCTCATTGCAGCACCGCAGCATTTAGTAAATGCAAATGTTTACAGTGGCTTGATTCAGCAAGGGTTCAGACGCAGCGGAAAATTCGCCTATCGCCCGCATTGCGAAACCTGTCGCGAGTGTGTGCCGGTGCGCATTGTGATTGATGCATTCACACCAAACCGCAGTCAAAAACGCGCAGTCAAACAACATCAAAACCTGACCACACGCATCCTGCCAGTAGATTTTTATGAAGAACATTATGCGCTTTATATGCAATATCAGCGTGCACGTCATGACGATGGCACGAAGGTCGATGCAGGCACAGATGAAGAAACCGAAATTGAGCAATATCGCAACTTTTTGTGCCAAACCAATGTAGAAAGCGTATTGGTTGAGTTTCGTGACCCAGACATAGACAAACTCGTAATGGTGAGTGTGATTGATATCGTACGAGATGGCATTTCGGCGGTGTACACTTTTTACGATACTGATGCAGCCAACCAGCAAAAGCGACCAAGCTACGGTACATATAACGTGGTTTGGCAGGCCATGTGGGCTAAATCCTTGCAATTGCCCTATTTATATTTGGGCTACTGGATTAAAGACAGCCCAAAAATGACTTACAAACAAAACTTCAAACCGCTGGAAAAACTTATTGATGGTGAATGGGTTTAGGGTTAAATGCTACAATTCAGGCTTATATTAATTAAAACCACACACTAACACCTTGAAAAAAATTGTTATTTTCGGCGTAGGCTTGATAGGCGGATCAGTAGCGCTAGCGTTAAAAAAAGCCGGCAGCACTGCACAGATTACTGGCGTGGGTCGCAGTACAGAAAGCCTGCAAACCGCGCTGCATTTAGGTGTCATTAATGCTGCAAGCACTAATCTTGCTCAAGCCGTGAGTGATGCCGATTTAATTCTCATTGCAACACCAGTCGCACAAACTCCTGTCATCCTTTCTGCGATTAAACCGCATCTTGGTACGGATACCATCATCACCGACGCTGGCAGCACAAAAAGTGATGTTCTGTCCTATGCCAGCGATGTGCTGGCAGAGCGTGCCAGCCAATTCGTTGGCGGCCATCCGATTGCAGGGGCTGAAAAAAGCGGGGTTACTGCAGCGAATGCAGACCTATTCCGCAGCAAAAATGTGATTCTTACACCTACCACGAAAAATAGCGCCGAAGCAATTTCACGCGTTAAAACGCTATGGCAGTTATGCGGTGCTAATGTGAGTGAGATGACAGCTGAAACGCATGACAGCGTATTTGCAGCTGTGAGCCACTTACCGCATTTGCTGGCTTTCGCGCTGGTGGATGATATTGCCTCACGTCCAAATGCTGAGCAATTATTCAGTTTTGCCGCCAGTGGGTTTCGCGATTTCACACGCATTGCAGGCAGCCATCCAGAAATGTGGCGTGATATCAGTCTGGCGAACAAAACTGCCTTGCTGGCTGAGTTAACGGCTTATCAGGCAGAACTAGTTCAGTTAAAAAAACTGCTCGAAGCCGAAGATGGTGCTGGTTTGCAAGCTTTATTTGAGCGTGCCAGCACTGCCCGTAACGATTGGGCAAAACGCCAATAAAATTGAGCATTCAACTCAACACAACCCATTCTTTAAGAATTTAATGCCATTAGAAATTAACACATGGAACAACTTTTACTTAAACCCGTCACGCAGGCAAACGGCTCCATAAAGCTGCCTGGCTCCAAGAGTATTTCGAATCGCACCCTGCTACTGGCAGCCCTTGCTGATGGCGTGACGGAAATTCGTGACTTATTGGCCTCGGATGACACAGCACGCATGCTGGACGCTTTGCAAATTTTGGGCGTTAAGTTAGAAAACTTTGCAGAAAATGCTTGGCGCGTCACCGGCTGCGGCGGCAATTTTCCTAACAAACAAGCTGATTTATTTTTGGGCAATGCCGGCACAGCATTTCGCCCACTCACTGCAGCCCTAGCATTTTCCGGTGGAGTCTACAAACTATCCGGCGTGCCACGCATGCATGAACGCCCAATCGGCGATTTGGTGGATGCCTTAGTTCAAGCAGGTGCCGATATTGAATACTTGCAGAATAAAGGTTTCCCGCCACTCAAAATATCACCTGCCAAGCTGGATCTAACTAATGCAATCAAGATTCGTGGCGATGTATCCAGCCAGTTCTTGACTGCATTGCTTATGGCACTGCCACTGACTAAACAGCAGGCTAGGATTGAGGTAGTAGGCGAGCTGATTTCAAAACCTTACATCGAAATCACACTGAATCTAATGGCTAAATTCGGTGTGCGGGTTGAACGTGATGGCTGGCAACGCTTCACCATTGCGGCTAATTGTTCATATTCAGCCCCAAAACAAATTTTTGTGGAAGGCGACGCCTCTAGCGCTTCGTATTTCCTGGCAGCGGGCGCACTGGCGGGCAACATTACGGTTGAAGGACTAGGCGCGCATAGTATTCAAGGCGATGTGCGATTTGCGGATGCGTTGTCTGAGATGGGCGGAAAAATCAGCTTTGGTGACAACCATATTCAAGCCAACAGAGCAGAAGCTATCAAAGCGATTGATATTGACTGCAACCACATTCCCGATGCTGCCATGACACTGGCAGTAGTTGCACTATTTGCCCAAGGTCAATCTGACGCTGAACGCACTACCACCCTGCGCAATATTGCCAGCTGGCGCGTGAAAGAAACTGACCGCATTGCTGCGATGGCCACTGAATTACGCAAAGTTGGCGCGATAGTTGAAGAAGGCGCGGATTACATCAAAATTACACCCCCGGCAAAACTCACTCCGAATGCGGTCATTGACACCTATGATGACCACCGCATGGCGATGTGTTTTTCATTGGTGGCACTGGGTAATGTGCCGATTGTGATTAACGACCCAAATTGTGTTGCCAAGACATTCCCGAACTATTTTGCTGAGTTCGCAAAACTGGTGGCTTAATGCACATGGAACCAGCCCATACGCGTAGCATGGGCATGCTGCTGTGGGTTGTTCTGCTCAAAACGTTTCCAGGCTTTTTCATGAAAGTGGAACACGACGGTATTGCAGGCCGGCTCAATAATCGCCAGCAAGCCACCCACCATCATGCTGCCGGTGAGCAAATAACCCACGGTGAAGGCAACGGTAAAGTGTAAAATTGCAAATGATGCTGTTTTAGCCATTAAGTCATTCTCCTGCGATAATTGCTGCATGTCACAGCGGTATGTCTCGTATGATGCGCTAATAATTTTTTTAAATCCAATTGATTATAAAAACCGGATTGATAAATTTTTTAAATGAATAATTCAACAACTGACACCATTCCAGTTATTGCCGTAGATGGCCCATCAGCTTCGGGCAAAGGTTCAGTGGCACAATTGGTCGCTGAAGTACTAGGTTTTGCTTATTTGGACTCGGGCGCTTTATATCGTGTAGTAGCCTATGCAGCCAAACAAGCAAATATAGACTGGTCGCAAGGGCAAGCGGTCGCAGATTGCGCAAAAACGCTTACGATTCAATTCAAAAATGAACAGGTATTTTTGAATGGCATAGATATTTCTGATGCCATCCGCACTGAGGAAATGGGCAAAGGCGCATCGCAGGTTGCGGTGCATGCACCGTTGAGAAAAGTGCTGGTGGAAGTACAGCACGCGTTTCGCCAAGCACCAGGTTTGGTGGCAGATGGTCGAGACATGGGCACCGTGATATTTCCGGATGCTGTTATCAAAATTTTTCTGACTGCAAAAACAGAAACCCGAGCCGAGCGTCGTTACAAACAATTATTAAGCAAAAATCAGCCAGCCAATTACGGGAACATCCTGCAAGACCTTCAAGAGCGCGATGCCAGAGATCAGAGTCGCAGCAGTGCGCCGCTCATCATGGCACAAGATGCCGTCCTGTTAGAAACAGACCATTTGACGATTACTGAGGCGGTCAACTTTATTTTGCAAAAATTTGCAGAGAAAACACACAAATAGTCTTTTATTTTTCAATGTTTTAGTTATAATTCAGGGTTCGAAGTTTAGATATAACTTTGGTATGGCCTGCATCATCTCACCGAGATGCAGTTTATTAACTACCCCGTTGCTAGACGGGATTAACTTTTAGGTAATTTTATTTAATGGCTACTTCTAAATCCTCTACTTCAGCGTCATCTTCAATGGAATCATTTGCAGCTCTATTTGAAGAAAGCTTGGCTCGTCAAGAAATGCGTTCTGGCGAAGTTATTACTGCTGAAGTAACCTCAGTGGACAACGATCATGTGATTGTTAACGCTGGTCTTAAATCTGAAAGCGTTATCGACGCTGCTGAATTCCGTAATGCTCAAGGCGAACTTGAGGTTCAAGTGGGTGACTTTGTTAAGGTAGCCATTGAAAAACTCGAAGACGGCTTCGGCTCAACCGTGCTCTCACGCGAAAAAGCAAAACGCATGGAAACATGGTTAGACCTCGAAGACGCAATGAACGAAGGCCGCATCATTAAAGGCTTCGTCAGCGGTAAAGTGAAAGGCGGTTTGCGCGTTTCTGTTAACGGCATCATGGCATTCCTACCAGGCTCATTGGTTGACGTACGCCCTGTGAAAGACACAACGCCATTCGAAAACAAAGAATGTGACTTGAAAGTGATCAAACTGGATCGCAAGCGCAACAACATCGTAGTGTCACGTCGCGCTGTCATGGAAGTTAGCGCTGGCGCTGACCGCGAAGCGCTCATCGGCTCATTGACCGAAGGTGCGGTAGTTAAAGGTATCGTTAAAAACATCACCGACTACGGTGCGTTTGTTGATTTGGGTGGCATCGATGGCTTGCTGCACATCACTGACTTGGCATGGCGTCGCGTAAAACACCCATCAGAAGTGTTAACAGTGGGTGAAGAAGTTGAAGCCAAAATCTTGAAATTCGATCAAGAGAAAAACCGTGTTTCATTAGGTATCAAACAATTGGGTGATGACCCATGGGTTGCTCTGGCTCGCCGTTATCCAGTTGGCACTCGTCTGTTCGGTAAAGTATCGAACCTGACTGACTATGGCGCTTTTGTTGAAATCGAACCTGGTATCGAAGGTTTGGTACACGTTTCAGAAATGGACTGGACCAACAAAAACATTCATCCGGGCAAAATCGCACAATTGGGCGATGAAGTTGAAGTGATGATTCTTGAGATTGATGAAGCACGCCGTCGCTTGTCACTCGGTATGAAACAATGCCAGGCAAACCCTTGGGATGACTTCTCAGCCACACACGCAAAAGGCGACAAAGTTTCCGGTCAAATCAAATCCATCACTGATTTTGGTGTGTTCATTGGTTTACCTGGCGGCATCGATGGCTTGGTTCACTTATCTGACCTGTCATGGACACAATCAGGCGAAGAAGCGATTCGCAACTTCAAAAAAGGTGACGAACTGGAAGCCGTTATTTTGGCAATTGATGTTGAAAAAGAGCGCATTTCATTAGGCGTTAAACAACTCAGCGCAGATCCATCAGGTGCTTCTTCTGAAGAAAAATCAGAAGCTAAACCTAAGAAATCTGCAAAAACCAAAGAAGCTGCTCAATTACCTGATGACAGCGCAGCTGCTGGCACTACTAACCTTGGCGCATTATTAAAAGCCAAATTAGACAGCAAAAAATAATAAGCAGTAATTAAGGGCAGATAATAATGACAAAATCTGAGCTAATCACACTATTGGCGGAGCGTTTTCCGCAACTGGTGATGAAAGATGCCGAACTATCAGTAAAAGCAATCTTAGACGCCATGTCTGATAACTTAGCTGCTGGTGAACGCATTGAAATTAGAGGCTTTGGTAGCTTCAGTTTAAATTATCGTCCGCCTCGCTTAGGCCGCAACCCTAAAACCGGCAGTAAAGTACAAGTACCTGAAAAACATGTACCTCACTTCAAAGCCGGTAAAGAGTTGCGCGAACGCGTAGATTTAAGCTAATTATTGAATCATTACCAGCTAAAACGGTAGCTTTCGAGCTGCCGTTTTTTTATGGGTGAGATTTTTACAAAGCCCAATTACAAACCGCCGATTAACGTCGATTAACGCCGATAAAACCCTGAGACCATCACACCGACATGGCAGTCCCACTAAACCAAAAGTAGCGTGGCATTTTATACTTCGGGATCGCCACGGGCTTCACCCTTTCACGACAAACTTACTACTTTAATAGCTTAGTTTGGTGAGGATACCAAGCAATGGTACGCGATGATAAGTTTAAGTTTTATCGGCGTGAATCGGCGGTTAACTAAATTTTGATTTAATCTGTGGCAAATTAGCATTTGTTTTTACCCATCTTTTTTATCTCACTTCCCCCAAACGCAATTCAGGTAAAATACGATAAAATGTATTAAGAAACGATGCAAAATGGAATTTGAATTCTGGTGGTTACTGGCACTCCCTTTGTTTTTCAGCTTAGGCTGGTTGGCTGCCCGCGTCGATTTAAAACAACTCCTTGCCGAATCCACCGCATTACCTGCCGCTTACTTTAAAGGCTTGAACTTCCTGATAACCAACCAGCACGACAAAGCGATTGAAGCCTTTACCGAGGCGGTGCAAGCGAACACCGATTCACTGGAACTGCATTTTGCCTTGGGTAGCCTATTCAGAAGACGCGGTGAAGTAGACCGTGCAATACACTTGCACTTGCACCTATTAGAGAAAAAAGAACTAGAACCGCAGCAGAAGCTTGCTGTCACGGCGGAGCTGGCTCAGGACTATTTAAAGGCCGGCTTATTTGATCGTGCTGAAGAACTGTTTGAATCTCTGGATGATGACCGTTATCGGCAGCCTGCACTGCGCGCTTTATTGGAAATTTATGTACGCGAGCGTGAATGGGAGCGCGCCATCAAAGCTGCGACTGAGTTAGAGCGCATTTCAGGTGTGCCATTCCGTATCGAGATTTCACATTATTACTGTGAAATGGCCTTGAAATCAAAGCTCGCCAACGATACCCATACGGCTCGCTTCGAATTGGAACAAGCGCTGAATGCCAACAAAAATTGCGTGCGTGCCAATGTGCTGCTGGGTGATATTGAAGCCGAAAGTGGTGATCACAAGGCGGCCATTTCAACCTGGAAACGCATTGAATTCCAAAAGCCGGAATATCTGGGATTAATTGCACCAAAACTGCTGGCAAGCTATCGTGCACTAAACCAAACTCCAGAAGGCTTAAATCTGCTGCAGACTTATTTGCAAACTTATCAGCTCACCTCCTTATTAAACGTGCTTTATGAAGCCACTATGCAGGAACAGGGTGCCGAAAGTGCCGCCAAACTGGCACGCACTGAGCTGATTAAAATGCCTAGCCTGACTACCCTGGATCAATTGCTGCAGGCACGCGCCATTTTGGAAACGCAGCAGCCACAAAACGGCAACCTTCAGGACACGCAGCTCATGCAACAGGCAGTGCGTCACGCAATTGGCAACAAAACTGCATATTGCTGCGAACAGTGTGGTTTTAAAGCCAAATATCATCATTGGCAATGCCCGGCATGTAATGCTTGGGAAGCCCTTCCAGCCGAACCTGCTACTATTTAAACTTTATATATTGATTCATCATGTCTGAAACCAACGAGCCCACAATTAAAGACCCTAAAATTATTGTCGCCCTAGACTATGCCGATGCCGACAGTGCGCTCAAACTAGTGAATCAGCTTGACCCCAAACTATGCCGAGTTAAAGTCGGCAAAGAGCTGTTCACAGCTGCCGGTCCGCAGTTTGTTGAAAAGCTCACAGGTTCAGACTTTGGTGTTTTTCTGGATTTAAAATTTCATGACATTCCCAATACCGTTGCTAAGGCCTGTAGCGCTGCCAGCAACCTTGGCGTCTGGATGCTGAATGTGCATGCCAGCGGCGGCATGGAAATGATGCAAGCCGCAAAACAGGCCGTAAATAGCAACAGTAACAAACCACTGCTCATTGCGGTCACTGTGCTTACCAGCATGAATCAGCAAGGTTTAAACCAAATTGGCATTCAATCAGACCTGGCTACACATGTGCTGCACTTAGCCACACTCAGCCAACAGTCAGGTCTGGATGGCGTAGTTTGTTCTGCATTGGAAGCACAAACGTTGCGCCAGCATCTGGGTAATAACTTTTGCCTGGTCACTCCTGGCATCCGCCCTGCTAATTCGAGTAAGGATGACCAGTCACGTATCGTGACGCCCAAACAGGCACTAGAATTCGGTTCGAGTTACTTGGTAATAGGCAGACCTATTACCCAAGCTAATCATCCGTTACAAGCGTTAGAAGCCATTCACGAAGAAATTACTCATTAACCCTAAATTCATTAGGGAATAATTCCCATTTTAAGTGTATGATAAGACCACAAAGTTGTTATTAGTAGGCTTTGTGTATTTTTCGTCCACTCACTTAAGGGAATAAAAATGAAAAAAATTATCTTTGTCCTCATCGCGATTTTAGGATTTAGTTTCAGCGCATTTGCAGCCGTTAACATCAATACTGCCACCGAAGCAGAATTGGAAACATTGAACGGCATTGGCCCGGCAAAAGCCAAAGCGATTATTGATTACAGAAAAAAACAAGGTGGGTTCAAGTCGATTGACGAGCTGGAAAATGTAGAAGGCATCGGCAGCAAAACGTTAAGCAACATACGCAAAGACCTTACGCTCACCGGCAAGACAACCGCAGTGACAGACCCGAAAGTCGTTGGCAATGAAAAAGCAGCGGCCAGCGGAAAAACAGCGGATAGTAAAACGGTTAAACCGGCTACAAAAAAATAAACATCAGCCGCATTAAAAAAGCCCAGTATTGGGGCTTTTTTAATTTCAAAACATGGTCTATTTGACACGCATACCGGGCTGTGCGCCGCTATCCGGACTCAAGATATATGGGCCGCCACGTTCATCACTCGCTGCCAGCACCATGCCTTCACTCATGCCGAATTTCATTTTACGCGGCGCTAAATTAGCCACCATCACGGTCAGCCGTCCCACTACTGTGGCAGGTTCATAGGCAGATTTAATGCCCGCAAAAACTTGGCGTGGTTTGGCTTCACCGATATCAAGGCTTAATTTAAGCAGCTTTTCCGCACCTTCTACGTGCTCTGCATTCACGATTTTTGCGATACGTAGATCGATTTTGGTAAAGTCATCAATGCTGATAAATTCAGCCTGCTCTGCTTCGACGGTTGCGTCTTTTTGTTGATGTTCTGCATGTCGCTGTTGTGAATGCGTCTGTGGCGCTGTCGCTTGCAGGTTTTCTTTATTTGCTTCAGTCATCGCTTCAATTTGTTTCATCTCAACACGCGTAATCAAATGCTCATAAGCGTTAATCACATGCTGGTCAGTTAAAGAAGTTTCAATCGCGTACCAGTTCAGTGATGCAATATTTAAAAATTGCTCAATCTCTGCCGCCAATTTAGGTAATACTGGTTTGAGATACAGCGTCAGCAGCCGAAACATTTCCAAGGCATCAGAACATACTTCCTGTAGCAGTGCATCCTGACCCTCCTGTTTTGCAATGACCCACGGTGCTTTTTCTGCGACATAACCATTAGCTAAATCTGCCAGACACATAATTTCACGTAGCGCTTTGCCATATTCACGCTCGGCATAGCAATCAGCAATCATTGAGGCTGAGGCCTTGATTTCAGCAATCACGGCATTGTTGGCGGCTGGTTTTAACTTACCATCAAAACGCTTGTTAATAAAACCTGCAGTACGGCTGGCGATGTTAATGTATTTACCCACCAAATCACTATTCACCCGCGCGACAAAATCTTCCAGATTCAGGTCGATATCTTCCATAGTACTGTTGAGTTTTGCAGCATAGTAGTAGCGCAGGTATTCAGGATTTTTAATATGCTCTAAGTAGCTGCGCGCAGTAATGAACGTGCCGCGCGATTTGCTCATCTTTTCTCCATTCACCGTTAGAAACCCATGTGCAAAAATCTGCGTTGGCTTGCGGTGGCCTGAGTATTCAAGGGTGGCTGGCCAGAATAGCGCATGAAAATACAAGATATCCTTGCCGATGAAATGATATAGCTCTGTCTCTGAATCCTGTTTCCAATATTCATCAAAATCCAGTCCCTGGTCTTGACAGAGTTTCTTGAAGCTTGCCATGTAGCCGATTGGCGCATCCAGCCACACGTAGAAATATTTACCAGGTGCATCTGGGATTTCAAAACCAAAATACGGCGCATCACGCGAGATATCCCAGTCATTGAGGCCATTTTCAAACCACTCACCCATTTTGTTGGCGGCTTCGCCTTGCAACGTTCCGGAACGCGTCCAGTCTTTCAGAAACTGCTCGCATTCTGACAACTTGAAGAAGTAGTGCTCAGTTTCTTTGCGCACAGGCGCCGCACCGGAAACAGCTGAATAAGCATTAATCAACTCAGTAGGGTTATAGGTTGCGCCACATACTTCACAAGAATCGCCATATTGATCTTTAGCGTGACACTTCGGACATTCACCTTTGATAAAACGATCCGGTAAAAACATATTTTTTACCGGATCGTAAAACTGCTCAATCGTCTTACTGGAAATCTTGCCCGCAGCTTTCAGCTTTTTATAAATGCTTTGCGAAAGTTCCTTGTTTTCCGGCGCATTGGTGGAGTAGTAATGATCAAAAGCCACCAGAAAATCTGCAAAATCTGCACTGTGTTCTTTGTGCACGTTGGCAATTAACGCCTCAGGCGTAATACCCTCTTTTTCCGCACGTAGCATAATCGGGGTGCCATGCGTGTCATCCGCACATACATAATGCACGTGATGCCCTTGCATTTTTTGATAGCGCACCCAAATGTCAGTTTGGATATATTCCACCAGATGACCTAAATGGATACTGCCGTTTGCATAAGGCAGTGCAGAAGTGACGAGGATTTTACGATTAGAATGTGCGGTTGCCATGAGATAAATGGATCTTGTAAGCTAAATCGCCATTTTAGCAAATCGCCATGGTTATCACAGCAAACATTTACGCTCAAAATTTTTTACATCGGCAATCGCACGCAATTCAAAGGTATCAGGTAAAATACCTTATTATTTTACTCAAGTTATTTAGTTAAGGAACTCAGCAATGGCAATCTCGGAATTACTCATTCAAAGCACCCTTAAGTTATGCATCGACCCTAACACCGGCAAAGATTTTGTCAGTAGCAAATGTGTAAGAAATATTAAGGTGAATGGCAACGATGTGAGTCTGGATATTGTGCTGGGCTACCCTGAAAAGTCCATACAGTCAGAGGTGCAAACGCTGGTGAGCAATACACTGAACACCATCGAAGGCATAGGAAACGTGAGTGTGAACGTCAGCAGCAAAATTGCCGCACACAAAGCCCAACAAGGTGTGACTTTGCTACCGAATGTAAAAAACATCATCGCAGTCGCTTCAGGCAAAGGTGGCGTAGGTAAATCTACCACTTCTGCCAACCTCGCGCTGGCATTGGCCGCAGAAGGTGCAACTGTAGGGTTACTGGATGCGGATATTTACGGCCCAAGCCAGCCACAAATGCTGGGCATTAGTGGTCGCCCGGAGAGCAAAGACGGCAAAAGCATGGAGCCAATGCAAGCACATGGCATACAAGCCATGTCAATTGGTTTTTTGATTGACACTGATACACCGATGGTATGGCGCGGACCGATGGTCACTGGAGCGTTAGAGCAGTTACTGCGAGAAACTAACTGGCATGACTTGGATTATCTGGTGATTGACTTGCCGCCTGGAACTGGTGATATCCAACTGACATTAGTGCAAAAAATTCCGGTAACCGGCGCGATTATTGTCACCACACCGCAAGATATTGCACTGCTTGATGCACGCAAGGGCCTGAAAATGTTTGAAAAAGTGAATATCCCAATTCTGGGTATTGTAGAAAACATGAGCACGCACATCTGTAGCCACTGCGGTCACGAAGAGCACATCTTCGGTGCTGGTGGCGGTGATCTGATGGCCAAAGATTACAACGTTGATTTATTAGGCTCATTACCACTGGATATCAATATCCGCACTCAAGCAGACAGTGGCAAACCCACGGTAATTGCAGCGCCTGATAGTAAAGTTGCGGCGACATACCGAGAGATCGCGCGCAAGGCCGGCATTAAAATTGCGAATGCGGGCTTGGATTACAGCGGGAAGTTTCCGAATATTGTGATTCAGAATACATAAAGACGAAACTAGTCAAACGCCGATAAACGCAGATTAATGCCGATAAAACAATTCTGTTTTTGCAAATTTGCTGATATTTGGCCGCTCGCATAGCACTAGGAGAAAGCGATACTAGTATTTCATGTATTCGAGAGGCCGCCAGTTCATCAACGTGGATTGTAAACTCGAGATATTTGCTTAAGGGTTTATCGGCGTTAATCTGCGTTTATCGGCGGTTAATTTATTTTAGACTCACCCGCTATTTCGTAGCAACCTTTACCCCATGACCGCTGGGGTGATGTTCGTCAAGTGCCCGCTGTTACGCAGCGACCTTGACGCCAAAACAATACACATCCACACCACACGCTGGCGCGATTAAGGTAGCTGGAATCGCCTCCCCTTTCAGCCACTGATTCACTGCATCCTGCTTGCCCGCACCTGTGACCAAAAACATCACTTCGTGCGTGTTGTTCAAGCGATTCTGGCTCATGGTCACACGGTCAGCCGGCGGTTTAGGTGAGTTGAACACCGGTACCACATCCGCGCTGTTATCCACGGCATGCCCGGGGAACAATGAAGCGGTATGGCCATCTTCACCTAAGCCCAAAATCACCAGATCAAATGCACGCACACCAGCCAATGTTTTCGCATAAGCCTTGGCGCCTTCAATGTTACCTAATTCTGCTGGAATATCATGAATTTGCGTTTGCGGAATCGCTACATGGTTCAGCCATGCCTCACGCGCCATTTTGCTGTTTCGTTCAGCATGATCAACCGGCAAACAGCGGTCATCGTTGTGAAATACATGCCAGTTCGCCCAATCAGCCTGCTCTTTTGCCAGCAATTGATAAATGCTTTTAGGCGTACTGCCACCCGCAAGCACCACCAAAAAGCTGCCATGCTTAGTAACAGCCTCTTTGGCCGCCTGCAAAATCCTACTCACCGCAGCCTGATTAATTTCATCTTGGGTATTGAATTGATGCCAGCGCGTAACTTGATTGTTCGCTAATTTCAGGGTGTTCACTTGATTTGTTTGTGATGTTTGCATAAAACAGGAGTGCCTTTTTCGGTATAATTACGAGTTCTTAAATAACTCGCTATTTTAACTGAAATCTAGCGCAGGCATCTGTAAAAACCTATCGAGAGAATTTGAAATAATGGCTAAGCAAATCGACCCCTGTACCCTTGTACTTTTTGGCGCAAGTGGCAATTTATCACGCATTAAGTTAATGCCCGGCTTGTTCCGTCTGGACGCCGCAGGTCGCCTGGCAGATGACATGAAAATTCTATCTGTAGGCCGCGGTGAAATGACACGTGAAGCATGGCAAGCCGAAGTAAAAGGCATGCTGGACAAAAAATTCAAAGATGGCTATGACCAAAAAGTATTTGAGCGTTTCATTGCGCGCAATCACTACCATGCCAACCCACCTACCGACCCTGATGCGTTCCAAAAAATGGCAGCAAAATTAGGAGATGAAAGCGTATTTCCGCAAAACCTGGCTTACTTTTTGTCTGTACGCCCAACGGATTTTGCAACCATTGTGGCGCAATTGGCTGGCGTTGGTTTAGTTGATGAAAGCAAATACTGGCGCCGTGTATTGATTGAAAAACCATTCGGCACAGACTTGCCAAGTGCGCAAGCCTTGCAAGCAGAACTGACCAAGTATCTGAAAGAAAGCCAGATCTACCGTATCGACCATTATTTAGGCAAATCTGCAGTTCAGAACATCATGCTCACCCGCTTTGCGAACACGCTGTTTGAGCCGCTGTGGAACAATGCACACATTGACCATATACAAATTACCAACAATGAAACATTAGGCGTGGGCGACCGCACCACATTCTACGACGCAACCGGTGCTCTGCGCGATATGTTCCAAAGCCATCTGCTGCAGACACTGGCGTTAGTCGCCATGGAAAAACCAAAAGATCTAACACCGGACAGTATTCGTGCAGAAAAAATTAAATTATTACAATCTATTCGACCTGTTGACACTAAAAATCTCAACAAACAAGCTTTCCGTGCGCAATACACTGCGGGTCGGGTATGTGTAGGTGACGGTCATGGTGAAAATGTGCCCGGCTATTTAGAAGAGTTGAAACGAGACGGCATTGAATCCAGTCATACCGAAACTTATGCAGCAGTGAAGCTGTTTATCGATAATCCACGTTGGCAAGGTGTGCCGTTCTATGTTCGCACCGCGAAGCGTATGCATGAAGGCAACACTGCGATTTCAGTGCGCTTCAAAAAAGCGCCCATGCAATTGGTCGATGGCCAACATCAAAACTGGCTCACTATCAACATTCAGCCGCGCGAATGCATCAAAATGGAAATCGAATCAAAGATTCCTGGGCTGGATGTTGCCACACGCACGATCAGCATTGATGCGCCGCAGCGTCAGCAAGGCGATGAGACGATTGACTCTTATGAAACCTTGATGCTCAACCTGATGGAAGGCGACCCATCACAATACCTACACATCAGCGAAGTTGAAGCACAATGGCGCTTGGTTGACCCAATTGTAAAAGCATGGGCCGAAGACAAAACACCGTTACACCAATATGCTGCTGGCAGCCGCGACCCGAAAGAGTCCAGCGTGATATTCGAATCAGAAGACCAGTTCTGGCGTTACAGTATTGAATTGGGTGGCGATAAACATTAATTTTTAGTGAATCGTCTCACATTAAAAACCTCACTGCCGTTCCAAGCCGTGAGGTTTTTTTACCCCAAAAAACTATGCATGAACTACATGTTAAGCTTTATAATGCCTTTCAATTTTTAACTGAAATTACTTTAAATTTATGAGCATCAAATCAGACAAATGGATACGCCGCATGGCAGAACAACACGGCATGATTGAGCCGTTTGAACCTAACCAAGTCAAAATGACTCCGGATGGCCAGCGCCTGGTATCTTACGGCACCTCCAGTTATGGCTACGATATCCGTTGCTCAAGAGAATTTAAGCTGTTCACTAATCTCAACAGTACGATTGTGGACCCAAAAAACTTCGACCCCAATTCTTTTGTAGAAGTGAATGCAGATTACTGCATCATTCCACCTAACTCGTTTGCACTGGCGCGTACGGTTGAATATTTCCGCATTCCACGTAATGTGCTGACGGTATGCTTAGGTAAATCTACCTATGCACGCTGCGGCATCATCGTGAACGTGACGCCGTTTGAACCGGAATGGGAAGGCTATGTCACGCTGGAATTCAGTAACACGACTCCGCTGCCAGCAAAAATTTATGCGAATGAAGGCTGCGCGCAAGTGCTGTTTTTTGAAGCCGATGAAGATGACATCTGCGAAACCAGTTACAAAGACCGTGGCGGTAAATACCAAGGACAAGTAGGCGTTACCTTGCCGAAAATATAATTCAACGAATTCGAGTCTGCCAAATGCCTTTAAGAAATTTATTTTTGAGGGATGAATCGCAAGAAGCCGCGGAGCGAACGACGCTGGCATATCATATGGATAGACTAGGAGGAGTGACAACGAAGTTGCGGTGTAGGCTAACATGAACGCAGTGAATGTTAAACATAGTGGCCGAAACCAACACGCGACGCAGCGATTCGCCCTCAAAATAAATTTATAAAGGCATTTGAATGAAATTTAGATTCCCAGTCGTCATCATCGACGAAGACTTCCGCTCTGAAAACTCCTCAGGTTTAGGCATTCGAGTACTAGCCAAGGCCATCGAAGAAGAAGGCACCGAAGTGCTGGGTGTTACCAGCTACGGCGACTTGACCTCTTTTGCGCAGCAACAGAGTCGTGCTTCCGCGTTTATTCTCTCCATCGATGACGAAGAGTTCATCGAAGAAAAGCCTGAAGCCATCGAACAACTACGTCGTTTTGTCACGGAAATCCGTCATCGCAACGAAGAAATTCCAATCTTCCTGCACGGGGAAACCCGCACTTCACGGCATATCCCGAATGATGTGCTGCGCGAATTGCACGGCTTTATTCACATGAATGAAGATACGCCTGAATTTGTAGCACGCTTGATTATCCGTGAAGCTAAAGCTTATCTAGACAGCTTGCCGCCACCATTCTTCAAAGCACTCACGCATTATGCCGCTGATGGCTCTTACTCATGGCATTGCCCCGGGCACTCTGGTGGTGTGGCATTTCTGAAATCTCCGGTTGGGCAGATGTTTCACCAGTTTTTTGGTGAGAACATGCTGCGCGCGGACGTGTGCAATGCGGTTGACGAGCTCGGTCAATTATTGGATCACACTGGTCCAGTAGCGGCATCTGAGCGCAACGCAGCGCGTATCTATAACTGTGACCATTTGTATTTTGTGACCAACGGTACTTCTACTTCCAACAAAATCGTCTGGAACAGCACCGTAGCGCCGGGTGATATTGTAGTGGTAGACCGTAACTGCCATAAATCCGTTCTGCACTCCATCATCATGACCGGCGCGATTCCGGTGTTTTTGATGCCAACCCGCAACCATTTCGGGATTATTGGTCCAATTCCGAAAAGCGAATTTGAGTGGGAAAACATCAAGAAAAAAATCGAACGCAACCCATTTGCCACCGACAAAAATGCCAAGCCACGCGTGCTGACCATCACTCAATCAACCTATGATGGCGTGCTGTACAACGTAGAAGAAATCAAAGACATGCTGGATGGCAAAATCGATACCCTGCACTTCGATGAAGCTTGGCTGCCACATGCTACTTTCCATGACTTTTATGGTGACTATCACGCAATTGGCGCGGATCGCCCACGCTGCAAGGAAAGCATGGTGTTCTCTACCCAATCCACGCACAAACTGTTGGCTGGCCTGAGTCAGGCTTCACAGATTCTGGTGCAGGATGCGCAGCAGAATATGTTAGACCGTGACGTATTTAATGAAGCTTATCTGATGCATACCTCCACCAGCCCGCAATATTCAATTATTGCCAGCTGTGATGTGGCCGCAGCCATGATGGAAGCTCCGGGCGGCACGGCATTAGTGGAAGAATCCATCATGGAAGCGCTCGATTTCCGTCGTGCTATGCGTAAAGTGGATGAAGAATGGGGCACTGATTGGTGGTTCAGGGTATGGGGGCCAAACGACCTTTCAGAAGAAGGCATTGAAGAGCGTGAATCATGGATGCTCAAGGCCAATGAAAGCTGGCATGGTTTTGGCAATCTCTCCCTTGGCTTTAATATGCTGGATCCGATCAAGGCCACCATCATCACCCCGGGCTTGGACATTCATGGCGACTTTTCCGACGAGTTCGGCATTCCCGCTGCAATCGTGACCAAATATCTGGCTGAGCATGGCGTGATTGTTGAAAAAACCGGCCTGTATTCATTCTTTATCATGTTCACTATCGGCATCACCAAAGGCCGCTGGAATACCATGGTAGCGGCATTGCAGCAATTTAAAGATGATTACGACAAGAATCAGCCGCTGTGGAAAGTGCTGCCGGAGTTTGTACAGAAATATCCACGCTACGAGCGCGTAGGCTTGAAAGATTTGTGTACGCAAATTCATGAAGTTTACAAAGCCAATGATGTGGCGCGCCTTACCACAGAGATGTATCTGTCAGACATGGTACCGGCAATGAAACCGACAGACGCTTTCGCCAAAATGGCACACCGCAAGATAGACCGCGTTGCAATTGACAACCTTGAAGGCCGCATTACCGCCGTATTACTAACACCCTACCCGCCTGGCATACCTCTGCTGATTCCAGGTGAACGTTTCAACAAAATCATCGTGAACTATCTGAAATTTGCGCGTGACTTTAATGAGCGTTTCCCGGGTTTTGAAACCGACGTGCATGGTCTGGTAAAACAGGTTGAAGACGGCAAGGCGATTTATTATGTGGACTGTGTGGAGCAGTAACTTACCCACTCATTGAGTTAGTATGACAAGTCGGTGTTATTTGCACCGACTTTTTTATTTCCGTTGACTATTTATTTTATTTACGCTGAATTTTTTATTTCCGTTGATAGGTCACGTAATTGAATTTCATGCCCTTCTCTGAAACATGCGCCTCCCGTGCTACTTCCTGAAATTCTGCATGCGGAATAGGCGGGAAGTGCGCATCGCCTTCAACTTCCAGATCAATCTCAGTAATGTAAAGCTTGTCTGCCAGCGTCAGGCCTGCCTGATACAACTCTGCCCCGCCAATTAAAAATACTTCATCATCATCTGCACACTGTGACAGCGCTTCTGGCAGCGAATGGGCAATCAGCGCACCTTCCACATGATAATTTTTATTGCGTGTGACAATCACGGTGGTACGTCCGGGGAGTAGCCTACCCAATGAGTCATAGGTTTTGCGGCCCATGACGATATGATGCCCCATCGTCAGCGCCTTAAAACGTTTTAAGTCTTCAGGGAGGTGCCACGGCAATGTGTTGTTCAGTCCAATCACACCGTTTTTGGCAATGGCTACAATCAGGGAGAGTTTCGTCATCAATTAAACCGCGACAGGCGCTTTGATAGCAGGATGCGGGTCATAACCTTGCAGAGTGAAGTCTTCAAATTTAAATCCGAAAATATCTTTCACCTCTGGGTTGATATGCATCGTTGGCAAAGCACGCGGAGTGCGTGATAGCTGCTCCTGCACTTGTTCCATATGGTTCAGGTAAATATGCGCATCACCCAGCGTGTGCACAAAGTCACCCAGCTGCAAATCACACACCTGTGCCACCATCATCGTCAGCAGTGCATAGGATGCTATATTGAATGGCACACCAAGGAAAATATCAGCGCTACGCTGATACAGCTGACAGCTCAATTTACCATCTGAAACATAAAACTGAAAAAACGCATGGCATGGCGGCAGTTTCATTTTCTCAACATCTGCGACATTCCAAGCTGACACAATCAAGCGGCGTGAGTCCGGATTTTTTTTGATGGATTCGACCACCTGCGTAATCTGGTCGATATGTGTGCCATCAGGTTTTGGCCAGTTACGCCACTGATAGCCATATACCGGGCCAAGATTACCGTTTTCATCTGCCCACTCATCCCAGATAGTAACGCCGTTGTCTTTGAGATACTGGATGTTGGTGCTGCCCTGTAAAAACCACAGCAGCTCATGAATAATGGATTTGAGGTGTACCTTTTTGGTGGTGAGCAACGGAAAGCCTTCGGCCAGATTAAAGCGCATCTGATAACCAAACACTGAGATTGTGCCGGTACCGGTACGATCTTCTTTCTTGTTACCGTGAGTTAAAACATGATTCAGAAGGTCGTGATACTGTTTCATAGTGCTCCCGTCACCTTAATTTTATGTATTTTCTACAATAAACGTCTTAATCGCATCAGCACTGGCATCCATCACTGTAAACTTCTGTGGTAAGTTTTCTATGCCGGCTAAGGTAGAAGGACGCTCCGGCTGTTTGCCCAAGGCTTCAATAATTGAATCCTCAAACTTGGCTGGCAGCGCGGTTTCTAACACTACCATCGGCGTTTTGTGGTCAAAGTGCTCAAAAGCGACCTTCAAGCCATCTGCCGTGTGCGTATCAATCACCACACCATATTTCTGTTTAGTTTCACGTATAGTCTGCATGCGATTTGCATGGTTGCTGCTACCGGAAACGAAACCGTAATCGGCAATCTTATCGAAATAGCCGCCCTGTTTTAAATCAAAGCTGCCGCCGCTATCAACTTTGCTCCAAAGTGCACGGGTTTTATCGCTGTCGCGCCCCACCAAATCAAACACAAAACGCTCAAAGTTTGAGGCCTTGCTAATATCCATTGAAGGACTTGAAGTGTGATAAGTGTTAGCGGAACCACGCGGGCTATATACGCCGGTTTTGAAAAACTCATCCAGGACATCATTCTCGTTGGTGGCCACCACTAATTTATCAATCGGCAGCCCCATCATGCGGGCAATGTGGCCGGCACAAACATTACCGAAATTACCGGATGGTACTGAGAAACTGACTTTCTGTGCGTTGTTTTGCGTCACCGCAAAATAGCCTTTGAAGTAATACACGACCTGCGCCACGATACGGCCCCAGTTAATAGAGTTAACCGCACCGATTTTGTAATTTGCTTTGAACGCTGCGTCATTGGAAACAGCTTTTACCATGTCCTGACAATCATCGAACACACCCTTCACTGCAACATTAAAGATGTTGTCGTCCTGCAGGCTGAACATTTGCGCGGTTTGAAAACGGCTCATTTTTTGATGCGGCGATAGCATAAATACGCGGATACCTTTTTTGCCACGCATCGCGTATTCTGCTGCAGAACCCGTATCACCGGAGGTCGCACCCAAAATATTAGTGGTTTTGCCTTCTTTGGTGAGTACATATTCAAACAGATTGCCCAGCAACTGCATCGCCATGTCTTTGAACGCCAAAGTTGGCCCATTGGAAAGGCTCAATAAATACAAATTGTCTTCCAGTTTCAGGGTAGGTGTGATGTCTTCTGCAGACTGCCCTAGTCGCGTATAACAATACACCTCGGCACGATAGGTTTTATCAATAATCGCTTTTAAATCAGCGGCCGGGATATCATCGACAAAACGTGACAGAATGGCATAAGCCAAGTCACGATAATTCATGCCACGCATGGCTGACAAATCTGCGTCACTAAACTGCGGATATTGCTCGGGCAGATATAAGCCACCATCTGGGGCCAGACCGCCCAATAAAATTTGACTGAAACTTTGCGCAGGCGACTGCCCACGAGTGCTGATATATTTCATAGTATTACTGATACTCGATCGTTATTTTGCTAGTTCTTCCATACGAATGCGCACGACTTTGCCATTAATGGCATCCAGAGCTTCAATTGCTGCGATCGCGTCATTCATGTTTTTCTCAACCGTGATGTGCGTCAAAATCACAATATCTGCTTCAGTTTCATTATCATCAGGCTCTTTTTGCAGCATGGCATCAATTGAAATATCACGGTCGCCTAAAATTTTGGTCACGTTCGCCAGCACGCCTGGCTTGTCGCTCGCACGTAAACGCAGATAATAAGCACTCTGAACAGCATCAATTGGCAAGATTGGCAAATCTTCCACCTGCTCAGGCTGGAAGGCCAAATAAGGTACGCGCTGTTCGCTACTCGCATCTTTCAAACGCGCCACGTCTACCAAATCCGCCACCACTGCACTGGCAGTTGGCTCAGAACCTGCACCCGCACCGTAATACAACGTAGGCCCTACTACATCGCCTTTCACCACCACCGCATTCATGGCGCCATTGACATTAGCCACTAAGCGTTTTTCAGGAATCAGAGTTGGATGTACACGCAGCTCAACACCGTTCAGCGTGCGTTTGGTGATACCCAACAGTTTGACGCGATAGCCAAGCTCTTCGGCATATTGGATATCAACCTGCTGCAATTTGGTGATGCCTTCAGTGTAAGCCTCATTAAATTTCATCGGCATGCCAAACGCAATGGCTGACATAATGGTGAGTTTGTGGGCAGCATCGATACCTTCTACATCAAATGTGGGATCAGCTTCGGCATAACCTAGACGCTGCGCTTCGCCCAGCACATCTGCAAAGTCCAAGCCTTTTTCGCGCATTTCAGTCAGAATGAAGTTGGTGGTGCCATTGATGATACCGGCCACCCATTCAATTTTGTTCGCTGCAAGGCCTTCACGCAGCGCCTTGATGATTGGGATACCACCTGCTACCGCAGCCTCATAGGCCACCATTACATTATTGGCTTTGGCCGCAGCAAAAATCTCGTTACCGTGTAGCGCAATCAAAGCTTTATTCGCAGTCACCACATGTTTTTTGTTAGCAATCGCTTTAAGCACCAAATCCTTGCTCAATGTGTAACCACCAATTAACTCAACCACTACATCTACAGCCGGATTGTTTACCACTGCAAAAGCATCATCGGTAACTGCTACATCCTTAGCCACATTGGCTTTCGCATGTTCTATATTTCTATCGGCCACTTGCACCACTTTGATTTGCACACCACTACGGCGCGTGATTTCAGCCGCGTTACGTGTTAATACTTTGTATGTACCGCCACCTACGGTGCCCAAACCTAAAATGCCTACGTTCAAGACCTTGCTCTCTGACTGTTTCAAGCTTTTGCTCCAATATTGTTGGTCTTATGTTTTTTTCTGTAATTTTCTAAGAATCTAGAAATACGTCTAATTGCTTCTGCCAGATCATCTACGTTGGGTAAAAATACCACGCGGAAATGATCAGGCGCTTTCCAATTAAAGCCAGTGCCCTGCACCAACAACACTTTTTCTTCAAGCAGCAAATCCAGAATAAACTGCTGGTCGTCTTTAATCGGATAAATTTCCGGATCTAACTTAGGAAACAAATACATGGCTGCTTGCGGTTTGGTGCAGCTCACACCGGGAATGGCATTGAGCATTTCATAGGCAACGTCTCGTTGCTTGCATAAACGTCCTTCCGGCGCGACTAAGTCATCAATACTCTGATAGCCACCCAACGCAGTTTGTATCGCCAGTTGCCCTGGCACGTTTGCACACAAACGCATGGAAGCCAGCATATTCAAGCCTTCGATATAATCTTTAGCGTGTTTTTTCTCACCACTGATAATCATCCATCCGGCGCGATATCCACAGGTACGGTAATTTTTAGATAAGCCGTTAAACGTTACAAACAGCACATCGTCTGCGAGAGACGCGATAGAAGTATGCACATTACCGTCATACAACACTTTGTCATAAATTTCGTCGGCAAACACCACCAGACTGTGACGACGTGCAATCTCAATAATGCCTTTCAGAATCTCGGGCGGATACAATGCACCAGTTGGATTGTTGGGGTTAATCACCACAATACCGCGCGTATTGCCAGTAATTTTAGATTCAATGTCTTTCAGGTCTGGCATCCAGCCAGTAGTTTCGTCACACAAGTAATGACGCGCAGAACCACCCGCCAGATTGACTGCCGCTGTCCATAAAGGATAATCCGGCATGGGCACCAGCACTTCGTCGCCGTTATTCAGCAAGCCTTGCATCGCCATCACGATGAGTTCAGAAACACCGTTACCAATAATAATGTCATCTACCGTCACCCCTTTGATATTCTTGCTCTGGGTGTAATGCATGATAGCCTTGCGTGGCTCGAACAGACCTTTGCTGTCGGTATAGCCGCCAGCTTTAGACATATTACGAATCACATCTTGCTGAATTTCCTCTGGCACTTCAAATCCAAAGGCCGCCGGGTTGCCGATATTGAGCTTGATGATACGCTGGCCGTCTTCTTCCATTTCGCGTGCGCGCTGTAAAACCGGGCCGCGAATGTCATAACAGACGTTATTAAGTTTGTCGGATTTGAGTGTAGGTTGCATGATGCGCAATAACGCTAAATAGCATAATAGTGAAAGGTGCTAGTTTACATTAGAATACGCTATCCCATCAATGAAAGCCTAGACTTGGCTGTTTATGATTCGCTATGAAATTACATCTTACGACTGCAGAAAACAACAACCTGATTACCGCACACGGTGATGATTATATTGAGGTGAACAAACTACGTTACAGCCACAGTTTAATCGTGACTCCAGATCAAATTATCAGCCCTTGGACTGGCGCAGCATTTGCCGATTTGAGCGACGAAGATTTTATAGTGGCGCTGTCACTTCAACCTGAAGTCGTATTGCTGGGTACAGGCAGCAAACACTTGTTTTTGCACCCCAAACATTATCAATCCCTGAGCAATCAAGGCATTCCACTCGAGTGCATGACAACCGCTGCCGCGTGCAGAACTTACAATATTCTGATGAGTGAAGGTCGCACTGTCGCTGCGATATTGATGCTATAAAAAAAGCGCATTAAGCGATAGCTTAATGCGCTTCTTAATCAGTATCCCAATTTAAAGGTTTTTAGTCGACAACGTCAATGTCGCATTGGTACCGCCAAAACCAAAACTGTTGGAAAGTGCAGTTTCGATTTTCACATTCTCAATCGCCTTACGTACGATATTCAAACCTTCAGCAGCAGGATCCAGGGTTTCAATATTGGCTGACGCGGCGATGAAATTGTTTTCCATCATCAGCAAGGTATAAATCGCTTCGTTCACGCCTGCTGCACCCAATGCGTGACCAGACAATGACTTCGTTGAAGTAATTGCTGGATTTTGCTTCAGGCCGTTTTCACCAAATACTTCACGAATGGCCTCCAGCTCCTTTACATCGCCCACCGGCGTGCTGGTGCCATGAGTGTTGATGTAATCAATATTACCGTTGACACCTTCCAGGGCAAGCTTCATACAGCGCACTGCGCCCTCGCCGCTTGGAGCCACCATATCATACCCATCAGAGGTGGCGCCGTAACCCACTACTTCCGCATAGATTTTGGCACCTCTAGCTTTGGCGTGTTCGTATTCTTCCAGCACCACAATACCGCCACCACCAGAAATTACAAATCCATCACGGTTTGCATCATAAGTACGGGAGGCTTTTTCAGGAGTGTCATTATATTTGCTGCTTAACGCGCCCATGGCGTCAAACAGAAATGACATGGTCCAGTGTTCTTCTTCTGCACCTCCGGCAAAAATAATATCTTGTTTACCAAGCTGAATCTGCTCGACGCCGGCGCCGATACAGTGCGCGCTGGTAGAACAGGCTGAGCTGATGCCGTAGTTGATGCCCTTAATTTTTGCACCGGTTGCCAAACAGGCGGCAACGCCGCTGGACATGGTTTTGGTCACCATATAAGGGCCGACGCGGCGTATGCCTTTTTCTGCCAAGGTATCTGTGGCTTCCAGCATGCTTTCGGTTGAAGTGCCACCCGCCCCTACGATGAGACCTGTACGCACATTGGAAACCAAATCTTCTGCCAGCTTTGCGTCAGCAATCGCTTCCTGCATGGCAAGCCAAGCATACGCATGACCTTTGGCCATAAAACGCAACAACTTGCGATCAATCAGCGCTTCAATATCAAGATTTTTGATAGAACCTGCCACATGTGAACGCAAGCCGCGCTCTGCGTACTCTGGCTGATAAGTGATACCGGAACGACCATGACGCAAACTATCTAAAACTTCAGATTTATTGTTCCCAAGACTGGAAACAATCCCCATCCCCGTTACTACGACACGACGCATTATCGTGTACTCCTATAAAAATGATGATTAACTGAACGAATCTTATTTTAGCTTATTGTGCTGTACTAGTTAAAAGTTATCTGTACGAATAAACAACCCTACTCGCAAATCATTCGCCACGTAAATTTCACGGCCATCAATCTGCATAGTAGCATCTGCAATACCCATTACTAGTTTACGCATAATTACACGCTTTAAATCAATGGTATACGTGGCTTTCTTTGCTGTGGGCAACACCTGGCCGGTAAATTTCACTTCCCCCGCGCCCAGTGCACGGCCACGTCCCGGCCCACCCATCCAGCCCAGATAAAACCCCACCAACTGCCACATCGCATCCAGACCCAAGCAACCAGGCATCACAGGGTCACCGGTAAAGTGACAGTCAAAAAACCACAGATCAGGCTTGATATCCAGTTCAGCAATGATTTGGCCATTACCGTATTTACCACCATCTTCGGTAATCGAAATAATGCGATCGAACATCAGCATTGGCGGCAGCGGTAATTGGGCGTTCCCCTCACCGAACATTTCCCCGCGACCACATTTTAATAACTCTTCTTTGGTAAAGCTGTTTTGTCTTTGCATAGTTTTGTTTCTTGCTTATTGATGAACGAATTGCAAAAGGCGGTAAGCCAAATTTACGAACTACCGCTATTTTCGCTGGAAATCCATTTTTACGAAAGCGTTATTGATATTTTTGTGCAATTTTTGTGCAATTCAGTTTCAATATGTAATGAAATGTAAATAAATTTGCATAAGGGGTATACAGATCTGTTTACCCCTGAATAAAAAACGTTTACTATGCTTGCAGATTAATTCTTACCTTACATAAAATTTATTTACAAAATTTACGGGAAATTTCAATGAGTGACGCTCAACTAGCCGATTGGCGCGATCATGCGCTTACCTTAGAAACAGAAGTTAACAAAGTCGTTGTAGGCCAGCAAAAGCCCATCCGGCTGATTACCACTTCCATTTTCGCACGCGGCCATGTGCTGCTTGAAGGCGATGTGGGTGTAGGTAAAACCACTTTATTGCGTGCTTTCACCCGCGGCATCGGCGGCGGTTACCAGCGTATTGAAGGTACTATCGACCTCATGCCTAACGATCTGGTCTATCACACTTATCTGGGTGAAGATGGCAAACCTCACGTCAGTGCGGGCCCACTGCTGATGTCTGGTGAAAATCTTTCAGTATTCTTTTTCAACGAAATCAACCGCGCCCGCCCGCAAGTGCACTCACTTTTGCTACGCGTGATGGCAGAACGCAGCCTATCTGCTTTCAATGCAGAACATTACTTCCCGCACATGATTGTATTTGCGGACCGTAACCAAGTTGAAAAAGAAGAAACATTTGAAATTCCATCTGCGGCACGCGACCGTTTCATGATGGAAATACCTATCGTAGTCCCGAATGACGACGACATCATGCAGGCCTTGGTGTTTGATACCAAGTTCCATAACGTGGATGCGCTTGTCGACACCGTTAAAGCGGATGTGCTGAAATTTGATCAGCTCAACCAATTCTCAAGTGTGTTGCAGGCCAGCGTTGATGCCAGTGACACTTTGAAAAAATATGCCCTGAATTTATGGAAAGCGACAAAATCGCCGCTAGATTATGGTGTGAAGGTTTCCGGTCTAGACATGAGCCGTTTAGTATTATCTGGTGCCAGTCCACGTGGCATGAGCATGATGTTGCGTGCGGCACGCGTGAACGCATGGCTCAACAACCGAACAGCTGTTCTACCTGATGATATCCATGCGGTATTCCATGCCACAGTCGCTCACCGTCTGGTATTCAGTCCAGTATACGAGATGCGCCGCACCGAAATTGCACGTGAAATGCTGACCGGCATTTTGAATAATGTCGCAGCGCCTTAACTGCAAGCATCTCAACTGATAACGCTAACATGAGCATTCCAGACATTAAATCGTTCGATTACCACATCAATTGGCGCTCGCGCGGCCGGAATCCAGGGCGCCATGCAAGCACACAGCGCGGCATGGGCATGGAGTTCCGTGGCCATACTACGCTGCTGTCTTACCCTGACCCGCGTCGTATTGACATACGCCAAACCATCCGTGATCCGATGGAGCAGGTGTACGTTCGCCTGTTTAATCAAAAAAGTGCGACACCGGTATTTGTGATTTGCGACCTATCCGGCAGCATGAACTTTGGCGCCAAAAAGCGTAAAATTAAGCTCGCTGCTGAAATTGCAGAGTCGATTGCACAATCCGCCAGTGAACATCATGACCCATTTGGTTTTATCGGGTTTGATGAGAAAGTGCGCGAAGATTGGATTAGTGCTACCTCCTACAAATCACATCACGCCATCGCGATGGCCGAATCGTTAAAAGACTTTCACCCGGCACCGGTCAACTGCAATGGTATCACTGAGGTATATCGCTATTTGCCGCGTGAACGCTCATTGGTGTTTCTGATTTCAGATTTTCACATGCCTAACGACTTGCTGGAAGAAGGGCTTTCTAATCTGCTGCGCCATTACATCGTCCCGGTCGTGTTATGGGACGCTGCGGAATACCGAAACCTTCCGGAGTTTGGTTTAGCCAATGTGACGGATGCTGAAACCGGTGAAAAACGCACCCTGTTCATTCGTAAAGAATTGCGGGAAAAAATCGTGCAGTCATTTGAAGCTCGCCGTGAAGAGATTTACGAATTGTTCATGCGTTTTGATATGCCGCCATTTTATGTAGAAGGCGATTTTGACCCTAACTTAATGACCGAATACTTCCATCAATCTGTAGCTGCCTAAGTACTCAGGCAATGCTGCGTAAAGATACTAAATAAAACATATGATTAAATTTATTCAAACCACAGCGCTAATACTGCTGATGCATGTCGCAACTGCGCCTGCATATGCGATTGACAGCCAAGAGTTGCCGGATGTAAAAGAAGGCATTGTTTCGATTAAAACGATTGAGCCAACCAAGCTGGTGGGGTACACCGTTGGTGATGTTATCGAGCGTGAAGTCACGTTGACTATTAAAGCGCCATATAAACTCATCGAAACTTCGCTACCGATTCCGGGCTACGAAAAGCGTTACAGAGGTCAGCTGATTGGTATCGAACTCAAAAGTATCAGTCATGAAAAAGATGAATCCAAGCACGAAACCACGCACCATCTCAAGCTCGCGTATCAGGTGTTTACCAATAACGTAGTAGCCAAAAATGCAGCATTAGGGCCTGAATATATTAACCTTATCAACACCACCAACAGTAAAGACCTGGTCAAATATCGTATACCCTTGCTCAGCATCGCTGTTTCGCCTATCGCTATTTTTGGTGCAGTAAAAGTTGAGAACAACATGAGTACATTTTTAGGCCCGTTGCTCATGCCTAAAGACAAGGAAACTCAAATTCTTAAAACTTCACTAGTTGTGCTACTAGTGAGTCTGCTGGGTCTCCTTTATATCGTGGGCAAACATGCCTGGCTGCCGCGCATGGGTGGCGCATTTGCCAAGGCATATCGTCAGGTGCGAAAAACTGCCAACGACACCTCAGGCTTGCAGCAAGCAGTTTCGATTGTGCATCAAGCGCTTAATTCCACTGCGGGGATGAGTGTGTTTAACGATAACACCAGTGCATTCTTACACACACATCCAAATTTCAATGCGCTGCGTGCCGAACTGGAAACATTTTTCGGGCTGTCACGTCAGGTATATTTCGAGCCTGGATTCAAACTACAAAACGCTTATGGCGCAGCCGAGAACCCGCACCAATGGCTGGTGCAGTTCACCCGTCGCTGCCGTGATTGCGAACGTGGCTTGATACCGGAACCTCTCAAGGCGGGAGCGTAGTTCATGGTTTTCTCCCATCCTTGGCTATTATGGCTGCTGCCATTGGCTGTCCTGCCCTTGTTATTACAGCGCGCCCATGCGAAACACTATTCCTGGGTTGATATGCTGCCCAGAGACCGTTTGTCTGATGTGTTGGGCCTGATACTAAAAGTGCTCGCAGTCATGACTCTGCTATTTATTATTCTCGGTCTGGCAGCACCGCATACTACTGAAACTAAAGTCGAACGCGTTGGCGTGGGGGCACAAATTGCACTGGTACTAGACAGAAGCGCCAGTATGGATGATCCGTTTTCAGGCACCACTAACGCTGACGGCAATACCACTGTCGGCGAAACCAAATCCGTAGCAGCGGCAAGATTGATTACAGATTTTGTCAAGTCACGCCAGCAGGATATGTTTGGTGTGATTACTTTCAGTAACTCAGCAATGTACGTGCTGCCGCTAAGTGAAAACAAAAAAGCAGTTGTGGCTGCAGTACAGGCAACAGGCGGCAACGCATTATTTCAGACCAACATCGGCAGCGGCTTAACCAGCAGCGCTGCTTTGTTCGACAAAGTACCTGATTCCGGTTCACGTGCCGTGATTTTGCTCTCAGATGGCGCTGGTCGTGTCGATGCTGACACTCAGCAGAAAATCAGGGACTGGTTTGATCGCATGCAGATTAGTTTGTATTGGATTGTATTGCGTCAGCCTGGCGGTTTAAGTATCTTTGACACTACATACAAACCTGCGGAAGATCAGCCTCTGCCCCCCGAAATCGAGCTTTATGATTTTTTCAAAACATTTAAAACCCCATTTAAGGCTTATGAAGCTGAAGATCCAAAATCGCTGCAGCTGGCGATGAATGACATTAACAACCGTGAGAAAAAACCCATTAAATATTTTGAAAAAATTCCGGGTCATGACTATTCAAATGTCTGCTTTATGATTGCAGCACTGATGATAGGCTTATTACTGGCAGTGAAACACTTAGAGGTTAGAACATGGCATTAAGTATAAAAAATATATCAACCATTCAATTGTCTCGGATGTTTACGGTGAAAAAGCTGACTTGGCTACTGCTCATCGTTGCAGTGTCATCTGCTATCTCTGCAGCTTATCATTTCAACCGCATACGTCAGATTGATGCGTTCAACACGGCCATCAGTGAGGGCAAAACACCTAAAACAGATGTGCAGAGTTTTGAAGCCAAATTTTCAACAGCTTACTGGCTGGCTCAAAATGAGCGCTACAAAGAGGCGACACTGCTGTTCAACAAGGCACTCAACATTGCTAACAATGAACAAAAAGCGGCGATTCAATACAACCTGGGAAATATCTTTTTCAAGCGCGGCTTGATTATCAACGGCACCAGCATGACTGTGCGCGATGAAGCAGAATATTTATTCCGTCAGGCAAAAACAGCTTACCAATTGTCATTGCGTATGGATCCATCTAACTGGGGGGCACGTCACAATTTAGATAGACTGCTGACAATGCTGCCAGCGACCCCTACGCCAGGGGTAGGTGAAAGTGATACGCCAGGCTTGATTATGGGCAATATCCCGGTTGGTTTGCCATAAGGAATTAGCGCATCATGCATAGTAAACTCCTCAATTATTTTCGTCATCGCCGCGATGTGAGCCTGCTGCTGGCCGCGTTCCTGCTGCTGGTCATTGGTTTGTTTAACCCTAAAGTACCCATTAAGCGTGATATTTACAGCTATATTCTGGTTGCCGATATTTCACAAAGCATGAATACGGTAGACAAGACGCTGAACGGTAAGCCGGTGTCACGTATGGTGTTCATGCAGGACATGATGCATAGACTCGTGGGTGAACTGCCCTGCGGTACTAACGTGAGCATGAGCTTATTTGCGGGTGTAAGCGTTGCTGCACTCTATTCACCTATTGAAGTTTGTGAAAATTTTGATGCGATTAATGACACCACCGACCACTTAGATTGGCGCACCGCCTGGTCTGGCAACAGCCGCGTGCGCACCAGCATGACGAGCTTGGCAAAAACCATTCGCTCCTTCCCTGAACCAGCGCAGGTTGTATTTTTCACAGATGGTGAAGAAGCGCCAAAACTGCATGTATTTAATAAAACTGACCTGGCCGGATTTCAGGGTGGAGACGATTGGCTATTTGTTGGGATTGGCGGCAGCGAGGGTACGCCTATTCCCAAATTCGATGCCAATAATCAGCTCATCGGCTATTGGTCAAATGACAGTTTTGCCATGCAACCTGGTATTGCACAGATTTCAGAATCAAATCTGGGGGTGCGCGATGACAACGTAGCTGGCGGTACCAGCGACCGTTATTTATCGAAACTGGATGAAGAGTATTTGAAAGAATTCACCAAAGAGATTAATGCGCTTTACGTGCGTGGTGAAAGTGTGCACGATGTGTTGACCGCCATGAAGCAGCAGAAACCGGCACGTCGTGATAAAGCCAGTCTTGAGCTGCGCTGGATAATGGCGGCGCTGGCAGGCTTATTGTTTATTGCAGCCTACACACCTAAACATCCGCTGAAAGAACTTAACAGCCAACTACAGGCATTTATTCATCGCAGAAGAGTGACCAAAGTTAAAGTGAGTTAGTGCCCCAGCGCAGCCAGGTTCTGAGTTTTCTGAAGCTGGTAGAGTCTACGCTGTCTGGCATCACCACGAGACTTATTTTAAAAACGCGCTTCCGCCACGGCGCGTTTTTTTGTTGCAATCGTATCACGGTCAAATAAGGCGACACTACCGTCTCGGCACAGACACCTACATCAGTTAAACGAACACCGCTCTTCAGCGCTGCTTCGAGTTTATTTTGAGGATTGACGGTCAGCATCACCATTGAAGCAGGCAAAATCAGCAAAGCATATTTTGCTATCGCATAGATCACAGCAGCAATCACTAAAATGGATAAAGACAATTTAATTGGCCACAATATCGGCATCGCAATTAAAATAACAGTTGCCATCAGCCCCATGCCTGCAAGCATTGATGCCAATCGGTATGAAGGCTTGAAATCCAGATGCAGTGGCTGCATTTAATCAATAATAACGTCAATTTTTAAAAGGTGAGTATGAGCTTACAGCAATGGCAGCAATTTCTTCAAGCATCCGCACAAGAAAAACCAATGAGCGCAACCGACACACTGTCAGATCAAGATAATGTGCTATGTGATTTATCACATTTAGGTATGCTGGAACTGGATGGTGCAGATGCAGTGAGTTTTCTGCAGGGTCAAGTGACCAATGATGTTAAACAGCTAGACGGCAGCAACGCGCATTACAGTGGCTACTGCAACCCCAAGGGGCGCATGCTGGCCTTGTTTCTTGCCTTCGCGCACAACGGCCACCTGCATCTGCAGATGCCTAAAACTTTGCTGGATCCTATCGCCAAACGTCTCAAAATGTATGTACTGCGTAGCAAAGTGAATATTCATGATATGAGCGACCGAGCTTTCAAGTTCGGTATCAGCGGCCCCGATGCCGCAACGCTGCTTTCAACATTGTTTCCGAGCGTACCGGAACAACCCCTGCAGTTGCAAACACATAGCAACGGCACTGTCATCAGATTACCTGGTAATGTAGCGCGGTTCGAAGTGATCAGCGAGCTGGAACATGCGAGCCAGCTATGGAAAGCTTTATCCGAGCGCTGCAAAACTGCAGATGCAGACTATTGGGAATGGCTGGAGATTCAGGCCGGTATCCCTGAAGTTTACCCGGAGACGCAAGAAGCGTTCGTACCACAAATGTTGAATCTTGATTTGCTGAATGGCATCAACTTTAAAAAAGGCTGTTATACCGGCCAGGAAATCGTTGCGCGCACACACTATTTAGGTACGGTCAAACGTCGCACACAGCTCGCGCAGTCTGAAAGCTTGGTTATAGCAGGTGACGATGTAAAAAATGAAAAAGAAGAAATTGTGGGCAAAGTGGTCAGAAGTGCTGCGTCTCCGACCGGGCATTATGATTTACTTCTGGAAGCAAGACTGGATAGCGTTGAGTCTGGCGCTTTGTTTGCAGCTGGGCACAATCTGCGCATTAAATCATTGCCTTACACCTTGCAAAACTGAATTAGAGACTAAGGCTTGGTCTTTTTCGTTTGAGCCGAAGAAGCATCAGGCTTGATACTGTTAGGCGTTAACGCGGGGTTAGGTGCAGGTAAAGATGCAGGTGGCGGTGTATCTACCACCTGAAAAAACACTTCATCCTGCTTAATCATGCCCAACTCACTGCGCGCACGTTCCTCAATAGCGGCACGACCGCTTTTTAAATCAGTCACTTCAGCATTTAAAGCGTCATTACGCGCCTTAAGTGCAGCGTTTTTTTCCTGCTGCTCAGCGACTTTGCGATTAAGCTCCCACACCCGCAACCAGCTCCCCTTGCCCAACCACAGTGGGTACTGCAGCAGGGCAATGAGTATCACCAGTATGAGCGTGAGGGCTTTCAACTTTCGGGAGTCAGTTACTTAAAGAGCTGATAAAAGGCTGATTTACCAGCATAACTCGTTGCATCGCCCAACTCTTCTTCAATACGCAGCAATTGGTTGTACTTGGCAATACGCTCAGAGCGGCACAATGAACCAGTCTTGATTTGCAGCGCATTAGTTGCCACAGAAATATCGGCAATCGTGCTGTCTTCTGTCTCACCGGAACGGTGTGAAACCACGGCGGTGTAACCTGCGCGTTTAGCCATTTCAATTGTTTGGAAAGTTTCTGTCAGCGTACCAATCTGGTTCACTTTAATCAGCACTGAGTTAGCGACGCCACGCTGAATACCTTCACGCAGAATTTTACTGTTGGTCACAAAAAGATCATCACCCACTAGCTGTGTCGTTTTGCCTAAACGTTTAGTCAGGATATCCCAACCTTCCCAGTCAAATTCACCCATGCCATCTTCAATACTGATAATCGGATATTTGTCACACCATGCAGCCAGATAGTCAGAGAATTGTGCTGATGTCAGCGCCAAACCTTCTGATTCCAGATGATAGCGACCGTCTTTGTAGAACTCGGTACTTGCGCAATCTAAGCCCAGATATACGTCACGGCCTGGCTCGTAACCCGCATCTGAAATCGCCTCCAAAATATATTGAATGGCGGCTTCGTTCGATGGCAGGTTAGGGGCAAAACCACCTTCATCACCTACTGTAGTGGCCAACCCTTTTTTATGCAGGGTTTTCTTCAAAGCATGAAACACTTCAGCACCGCAACGCAAAGCTTCACGGAATGTAGGCAGACCTGCCGGAATAATCATAAATTCCTGCATATCCACACTGTTGTCTGCATGTGCACCACCATTGATAATGTTCATCATCGGCGTTGGCAATTGCATGGCGCCTGAACCACCGAGGTAACGGTATAAAGGTAAACCTGATTCTTCAGCAGCAGCACGCGCACACGCCATAGAAACCGCCAAAATTGCATTTGCACCCAAACGATCTTTATTTTCGGTACCATCGAGCTCAATCAGCGTTTTATCAATAAAGCTTTGCTCTTCAGCATCTAAACCAATAATCGCTTCTGTGATTTCTGTGTTCACATTTTCAACTGCCTGCAACACACCTTTGCCCAAATAGCGGCCTTTATCGCCATCACGCAACTCTACCGCTTCCTTTGCACCGGTAGAGGCACCGGAAGGCACAGCAGCGCGACCGATCACACCGCTTTCCAGCAATACATCCGCCTCAACGGTCGGGTTACCGCGTGAATCCAAAATCTCACGGGCAATAATATCTACAATCGCGCTCATTACTTTCTCCTAATTTCTAAAATTTTTGCCATCTGCTTTTTAACCAAAAGCAGAACAACTTAAAAACTCAATTAACCGCCGATAAACGCTGATGCACGCAGATAAAAACTGATTTTATAGAACTGAAATATCGGCGTTAATCTGCGTTCATCGGCGGTTAAAAAATTAAAGTGTAGCTTCTATAAAACCTGCTTTTTTGACCAGCTTATCCAAATCTACTAACACTTCCAGTAATTCTTTCATTCTACCCATTGGCCATGCGTTAGGGCCATCAGAAAGTGCTTTAGACGGGTCTGGATGGGTTTCCATAAAAATACCGGCAATACCGCTGGCAGCCGCTGCGCGTGCCAGCACAGGCACATGCTCACGCTGACCGCCGCTCTTATCGCCTTGCCCACCCGGCTGCTGCACGGAATGTGTTGCGTCAAATACCACCGGACAATTGGTGTTACGCATTGTCGCCAAGCCACGCATATCAGAAACCAAAGTGTTATAGCCAAAAGAAACACCACGTTCACACACCATAATCGTGTCTGCGCCGCCATTAGCCTGCTTGGCTTTTTCCACCACATTTTTCATATCACCCGGCGCCATAAACTGACCTTTTTTGATATTCACCGGCTTACCTGATGCAGCACACGCCATGATAAAGTCGGTCTGACGACACAAAAATGCCGGAGTCTGCAGCACATCTACGACTGCAGCCACGTGCGGCACTTGCTCTTCAGTATGCACATCCGTCAAGATAGGCACGCCGATTTGACGACGCACTTCATCCAGAATTCTTAACCCCTCTTCCATGCCAAACCCGCGAAAAGTTTTGTTCGAGCTGCGGTTGGCTTTGTCGTATGAAGATTTATAAATAAAGGGGATACCCAGTGCCGAAGTGATTTCCTTGAGCTCACCGGCAGTGTCAATCGCCAATTGCTCGGATTCAATCACGCAAGGTCCCGCGATTAAAAACAGCGGATGCTCGATACCTACATCAAAGTTACATAGTTTCATTCAATAACCTTTGTTTTATTGCCGCAGATGAACGCTGATAAACACAGATAAAAATTCAATACATAAACTATCGCACTTTTGATTTTATCTGTGTGATCTGCGTCTATCCGCAGCTGAATATTATTTCTTATTCGCCAAAGCCGCTTTTACATAAGCAATAAACAACGGATGGCCTGTTCTTGGATTCGAGGTAAATTCAGGGTGGAACTGACAAGCGACAAACCAAGGATGCACGTTCTGCGGTAGCTCAACGATCTCGCACAAATCTTCAGAAGGCGTTCTTGCCGACACCACCAAACCTGCTGCTTTCAATTGATCGACGTAATGATTGTTGACTTCATAACGATGACGATGACGTTCATTCACGTTTTCGCCATAAATGCTGGCCGCCAAGGTGCCAGGCACGATCGGACAACTTTGCGCACCCAAGCGCATGGTGCCGCCCAAGTCGGAATTTTCATCACGCTTTTCAATGTTGCCTGAGGCATCCTGCCACTCATCAATTAAACCAATCAGTTTATGCGTCGCTTCAGGGTTAAATTCAGTACTGTTGGCATCGGTCAATCCAGCCACATGGCGAGCGAATTCAATCACCGCCAGCTGCATCCCTAAGCAGATACCCAGATATGGCACCTTGTTTTCACGTGCGTATTGAATTGCGGCAATCTTGCCTTCCGTACCGCGTTTACCGAAACCACCCGGCACTAAAATGGCATCCATGCCTTTTAATGCGCCCGTGCCATTTTTCTCAATCTCTTCCGAATCCATATAGTGAATTTTCACTTTAGATTGCGTATGGATGCCTGCATGGATCAGTGCTTCAGTGAGCGATTTATAAGATTCCGTCAGGTCTACATATTTGCCGACAAAGGCAATGTTGACCAAGTGTTTAGGGTTAGCCAGCGCGTGGGCAATTTTATCCCAGCTGGATAAATCAGCTGCTTTCGCAAGTATATTGAGTTTATGACAGACAATTTCATCCAACATTTGCTCATGTAGCAAACCAGGGATTTTGTAAATTGAATCCGCATCAATCGCGCTAATCACGGCTTCTGGTGCCACGTTGGTAAATAAGGCGATTTTCTTACGCTCGTCTTCAGGGATATTGCGGTCCGCACGACACAGCAAAATATCAGGCTGGATACCGATTTCACGCAACTCTTTCACGGAGTGCTGCGTTGGTTTGGTTTTTAATTCACCTGCTGTCGGGATCCATGGCAACAAGGTTAAATGAATGTAACAGGTGTTGGTACGGCCTTCTTCAAAACCCATCTGGCGAATTGCTTCGAGAAACGGCAGCGATTCGATATCGCCTACAGTACCGCCCACTTCCACAATCGCCACATCGGCACCCTCAGCGCCACGCTTCACGTGCGCTTTGATCTCATCAGTAATATGCGGGATCACCTGCACGGTTTTGCCCAGGTATTCGCCACGGCGCTCTTTTTTAATGACGGATTCGTAAATCTGACCAGTGGTAAAGTTGTTGCGCTTGCCCATACGCTGACTAATAAAGCGCTCATAGTGGCCGAGGTCAAGGTCAGTCTCTGCACCGTCATCGGTCACAAAAACCTCACCATGCTGGAACGGGCTCATGGTGCCGGGGTCGACGTTGATATAAGGATCGAGCTTCAGCATGGTGACTTTGATACCACGTGATTCTAAAATGGCGCCAAGGCTCGCGGCGGCGATACCTTTACCAAGAGAGGAAACAACACCGCCGGTTACGAATACATATTTGGTCATGGGAAAGGTACTTAAATATTATTTGTTGCAGACGGGAGTCTATTTTACTTTAAAGGCCAAATAGCACCAAATAAAAACCATTAAAAGTTGATTTATTTCTTGGACTATTGCTGTGTAATCATGCGTTATGAAGGTCAACCATAAGCATATTAGCTACAGATCAACACTGATGAACACGGATAAGACATATCAGCCGCTGATAAAGGCTGATGCACGCGAATAAAATCAAGACCGTCATTGCGAATCGGAAAGGCGTGGCAATCTAGAGGTTTTAATAAAGCATTGAAGCTTTGCTACTTTTTTATTCTAGCTGTATTGCTGCGCCTTGGCGCGCGATGACTACTGTGAAGCACGCCTTCGGCGGAGGATGCGCAAAATATCTAACGCGCACATTATTTAGCCCAAGCACCATAACCTTTAAATTTTTCAATCACTTCACGCATTTCTTCGTGGCTAAGTAAATGCGGCTCGCCCACTTGCAAAGCTTGCAGATATTGCTGTGCCAGTGTTTCTACTTCCAACGCAATCGCTAGTGCTTTTTCCAAACTCTCACCGATGGCAATCATGCCATGATTCGCCAGCAGACAAGCTAGACGATTGGAAAGCGCTGCCAGTGCATGATCTGATAACAGCTGGCTGCCGAACAAAGCATAGGGTGCGCAGCGTATATCTTCCCCACCGGCGACCGCCACCATGTAGTGAAAAGCGGGGATACCTTTACGCAAGGTGCTCAGTGTCGTGGCATACATGCTATGTGTATGCACTACAGCGTTCATTTGTGGTTTGTTTTGCAGAATATCCAAATGAAAGCGCCATTCACTGGATGGTTTGCGCGTGCCAATGTAATTGCCTGAAAAGTCCATCCACACCATATCATCTGCGTGCATATCTTCCACGGCCATACCGCTCGGCGTAATCAAAAATCCTGCAGCGCCATCTTCATTAACAGCGCGAACGCTAGCGTTACCAGAAGTGCCTCGATTTAGTCCTAGTCGCGATAGTTCCATACTGGTTTTCAATAACGCTTCACGCTGCTGCTGCATGGCTCACTCCCCAAAAACTAAACGCTAAAGCTTAACGCTAAAAATTCAACGTGGCATTGCAGAAAGCGCATGAGGTGCAAACACGCCATGCTCAGTAATAATGCCCGTCACCAATCGTGCCGGGGTCACATCGAAAGCCGGATTTGCGACTCGCGTGCCCTCAGGCAACACATGCACACTGGCAATTTCTCCGTTAGGCAAACGCCCGCTCATCCAACTCAGCTCATCTGCATGACGCTCTTCGATTTCAATCTGCCGCACACCATCACTAATCTGCCAATCAATCGTAGGTGAAGGCACTGCGGCATAAAATGGGATTTCGTGACCAAATGCAGCACTATCTTGCGCAGCCAAGGCTTTTAAATAAGTGCCAATTTTATTGCACACATCACCATGACTGGACACACGGTCTGCGCCCACAATGACCATGTCTACCTGACCTTGCTGCATTAAATGGCCACCTGCATTATCGCTGATGACGGTATGTGGCACGCCATGCTGCGCCAATTCCCATGCCGTTAAACTTGCGCCCTGATTGCGCGGCCGCGTCTCATCCACCCAAACATTCACCTCTATACCGATGTCATGTGCGGCATATATGGGTGAAAGTGCGGTACCGTAATCCACAGTAGCCAGCCACCCCGCATTGCAATGCGTTAGGATATGCAGAGGCCGCTGCTTGCACTGATACATGGCTTGAATCAATGCAAGCCCATGCCGGCCAATATTCTGATTCAGCGCTACATCCTCATCTGCAATTGCAACTGCCTCAGCCCAAGCGGCATCTGCTCTCAAACTCTCAGAAATTCCCATCAACTTTTGCAGCACACGCTGCACTGCCCAAGCCAAATTCACTGCCGTTGGCCGACTTGCAATCAGGGTATGCGCTGCGCGCTGCAATGCTAGGTCGCCAGCATCTTGCTGTGTCGCCAACGCCATGCCGAAAGCCGCTGAGGCGCCGATCAAAGGTGCGCCACGCACCTGCATGGTTTTAATTGCATGCACCATCTGTTCCAGAGAATGTATTTCTACAATCACAAAAGCATGCGGCAGCTTGGTTTGGTCAATAATTTTTATTGACGGCTGCTTGGCAGAAAAGTCCGGCCAAATCGTACGAAAATGTTGCTGATTAACTAACATAAATTGGATAACTTTTTATACTGTTTTTGTAAATTATTATTAAATAAAAATGTTGACTTTAAAAAAGTTCCCCAAATCCAAAAATACTCTCCACATTATCTGTGGATAACTTTGTGCATAATTGTGACTTAAAAATGTAACGTGGCATTTTATAAGGGTTTTTTTAAATCGCTTAATTTTTAATCTATTATTTAACCCTTTAAAATCAAACACTTAAAAAACGTCCATTGATTAGCAAAGGCTTTTTGCAGATAGTTAATGTAGCACTTTAATTGGTGTGAATAAGTGAGCTAATTTTGGTAAAACTTTTAGTGCGTTGGCGCCAGTAATATCAAGCACTTGCTCTATATTTTCCTGCCTTAACTCTGCTAAAAACCAGGCAATTTTCGGTAGTTCTAGCGGGCTATTTCTGCCCGATTTTCCTAGCCACTCCGGAGGAATATCCGGCGCATCAGTTTCTAAAACAATCGCATCGAGCGGCAAGCTTTTAGCAAGCTCACGCAGATGCAACGCTCGACTATAAGTCATGGCGCCGCCAAAACCCAATTTAAAGCCTAAATCTATCAATTGCTTGGCCTGCTGAAAGCTGCCATTAAATGCGTGCGCGATGCCCCCAGACAAATGGCGCTTGCGCAATGCCTTTAAAATCTGATCGATCGCGCCACGCACATGTAAAATAACCGGCAGCCCATGTTGCTGAGCGATGTCGAGCTGTGCATCAAAAAAATAGTGCTGACGCTGAATATTTTCTGGATGATCTTTGGGATTAGTCACAAAATAATCCAACCCGATTTCACCGATTGCAACCGGTGAATAATCGCTAACATACTGCATAAGCAGAGTTAAATCATTCACATGCGCCGCGTCAATATACATCGGATGTATCCCAAGTGCATAAGCACAATGTGGGTGCCGCTGATGCAGCGCAATCACGCTGTCAAAGTTATCCCGCGCAACCGCAGGCACGACTATCGCTTTAACACCGTTCTGCAGCGCAGCTGCTGCTATCGCATCTCGGTCAGCGTTAAATTCAGCAGCGTCCAGATGACAGTGCGTATCAATCAGCATGATCAGTTTTGTTTGAGACTCAAGCGCAGGCGCAAATCCTGCCCGAATTGACGAACATCTAAAATGGATAAATTCTTGACTTGCTGCATGGCCACGAGTTCAGGCATTGCAAACATCGCATGAGCGCTATCACCCATAATTTTCGGAGCGTAGTAAAAAATAAACTCATCAATTAAACCGTTTTGCAAAAATCCACCATTCAGTCCCTGCCCGGCCTCAAGCAGTACTTCATTCACACCACGCTGCGCTAACAGCTGCATTAATGCAGCTAAATCGACTTTACCATCCGCCCCGGGCAAATAAGCCAGCTCAGCACCGGCAGCAGTCAAGGCCTTTTCCAGCACTGGTTCAGTCGCAGCGTGCGCGATTAGCAGCGGGCTACGCTGCAGTGTATCTTTAGCCAGCATGTTACTGCTGAGCGGGGTTTGCAGATGACTGTCCACAATTACACGCAGTGGATGTCGACTGACTTCAGGCAGCCGCACTGTCATATTGGGATTATCCGCCAATACGGTGCCGATGCCGGTGACAATCGCACATGACTGCGCACGCCAATGCTGAACATCGAGCCTTGCAGGCTCCCCGGTAATCCACTGACTCTTACCATTGGCCAGCGCTGTGCGGCCATCCAGACTGGCAGCCACTTTGCAGCGCACATAAGGCATGTTTCGGGTCATGCGTGAAATAAAACCTGGGTTTAATAGTTTAGCTTCCTGCTCCATGACGCCTGCAATCACCTCTACACCTGCTTGCTGTAGCGCCTTGATGCCACGGCCAGCAACAAGTGGGTTGGGATCTTGCATCGCAATAATCACACGCTTCGGGCTAGCAGCGAGCACCGCTTCAACGCAAGGAGGCGTTCTGCCATGATGACTGCATGGCTCTAGCGTGACGTAAATATCGGCAGCATGCGCCTGCGAACCAGCCTCGCGCAAGGCATACACTTCTGCATGCTGCTCTCCTGCTTTAAGGTGCGCGCCTTGACCGACTAATTGATTATTTTTAACGATGACACAGCCTACACGCGGATTAGGGCTGGTGGTAAACAAACCCTGCCGCGCAAGGCGTAGCGCCTGCGCCATCCATTTAAAATCCTGATTGGCAGGCACAGGGGTCATGATGCTCAGTGTGAGGAAATACGGCTGTTAATTAAACGATTGTTTTCATCAAAGAAAATCAGCAAGCCGTGATAAACATGCATACACTTGCCCAAATCGTACTCAATCGCATTTTTTTCTTCAAAAGCAGGACGGCCAAGCAAAGCAGTCACAGCCTCACGTGGCACACCTCGAGTTAAAATATTCTGCTGTAGGTCATATGCCATATCACCGCGCTTACACTCGTTTTTAGTGCTGGTAGCCAGCTGGATCCATTTTGCCTGATCAAACGGCTCACCGTTGAATACAAATCGATCTTTGAACGTCCACCAGATAAAAAATACAATGGTTAAAAGTATAGTAAAAATCACTAAGGCGGCAGTCGCATACTTAATCAGTTTCATTCTGGCTCCATCAATGGCAAGGCGGTTAAATTAATCAGGCTATCGTTAATCTAAGTCACGAATCACGTTGTTAAAATCATCCACATCCGAAAAACTGCGATACACGGAAGCGAAACGGATATAGGCAACTTTATCCATCATTTTGAGTTCATGCATCACCATTTCACCCAAATCACGTGCCGGCACTTCGCGGTCACCGCGTGCCAGAATCTTCTGGGTGATATGGTCTAATGCTTTATCAACATATTCAGTGGGCACCGGGCGCTTGTGCAGCGCACGGGTGAAAGATAAACGCAATTTCTCACGCTTAAACTCTTCTCGTGTGCCGTTTTGTTTCACCACTTGCGGTAAATGCAGTTCTGCCGTTTCATAAGTGGTAAAACGTTTATCACAAGCACCGCACTTGCGGCGACGGCGAATTGAGTCACCCTCGTCATTGACGCGGGAGTCGATGACTTGTGTATCGTCGGCACCGCAGAAAGGACACTTCATGAGTTCGTGAAACGTGACATAGATTCAGTAAAACGTGAAATACAGAATGTAAAAAGTGAAATGTGAAATGTGAAACGTAGTGCATCACCAACCTTTTCATTCAATAAATAACGTCTCACATCAATATACTTTTCACTTTTCACGTTTCGCCTTTCACAATTTTTACCTTTCACAGATTTTATGCGTAGACCGGGAATCGTGCTGTCAGCGCATGCACTTTAGCTTTGGTAGCAGCAATCACCGCGTCATCGGTTGGGTTATCCAGCACATCTGCAATCAAATTCGCCACCTGCTTGGCTTCTTCTTCTTTAAAGCCGCGTGTTGTAATTGCCGGTGCGCCGATACGAATACCTGAAGTAACAAACGGGCTTTCCGGGTCATTTGGAATGGCGTTTTTGTTGACGGTAATGTGTGCCAATCCTAACGCTGCATCTGCGGCTTTACCGGTCAAACCTTTAGGACGCAGATCCACCAAGAACATATGTGATTCAGTGCGGCCAGAAATGATACGCAAGCCTCGCGCAGTAAGCGTTTCAGCCATAATTTGAGCATTTTTAAGGACTTGCGTCTGATACGCTTTAAATTCAGGTTGAGAGGCTTCCAAAAATGCGGTGGCCTTAGCCGCAATGACATGCATCAATGGGCCGCCTTGCAAACTTGGGAATACATTGGAGTTCAATGATTTCTCAAACTCAGCTTTGGCCAAAATGATGCCGCCACGTGGACCACGCAATGTTTTGTGGGTGGTAGATGTCACAAAGTCAGCGTGTGGCACTGGGTTGGGATAGACACCACCCGCAATCAAACCTGAGTAATGCGCCATGTCCACCATGAAATAAGCCCCTACTTTTTTAGCAATTTCCGCCATGCGCGCCCAATCGAAACGCAAAGCATACGCAGATGCCCCACCAATCAACAATTTAGGTTTGCACTCCACGGCGATACGCTCCATTTCGTCGTAGTCAATTTCTTCCTTATCATTCAAACCGTAAGGGACAATATTGAACAGTTTGCCTGAAAGATTCGCTGGAGAACCATGGGTCAAGTGACCGCCATGCCCCAGATTCATGCCCATCACGGTATCGCCCGGTTTCAAAATCGAGAAATAAACTGCTTGGTTGGCCTGTGAGCCTGAGTGTGGCTGCACATTGGCATATTCTGCGCCATACAGCGCTTTCAAACGATCAATGGCCAATTGCTCAACTTGGTCTACAAACTCGCAGCCGCCATAAAAACGTTTGCCAGGATATCCTTCAGCGTACTTATTAGTGAGCTGAGAGCCCTGCGCCTGCATCACGGCTGGACTAGTGTAGTTTTCAGAAGCAATCAATTCGATGTGCTCATGCTGACGTACTACCTCTTGTTCCATCATGCCCCATAAAGCGGGGTCAGCTTTGTTCAAGGTGTTTGCGAAGTTAAATGGTGCCGGATTCGGAGAAGCAACTGACATGGTGATTAATTTTCCAAATATTTGAATAAAAAGAAGCTTTCGCATTTTACCATGCCAACGTGTCAAGGTTAAAGCGTCTGCAATCTGCAAATGCGAAGACATTTCCAAATTGAAACTGGTTCAATTTAACCAGCCTGGTTGTTTTTTTGGTGCATAAAATATGCCGCAAAAATTAACAACACCATGATTTATATACATTTTTCAGTTGGCACTTATTTTGCTAGTTATTTTACAAGCGTATATCTCCAAATTTCGCTTCCTCCCCTCCCCGCATTATTGCTATCAATAATGCGGGTTTTTTTATATCCAGCAATGCTTATCAATTTAATGAATTTTTTACTGATTGAATTTTTGTCGACCCTATCTGACAAAGCTATAATAAAACTAATTTAATTTAGGAATGTACTCATGAAATGGACTGACAGTCAGGCAATTGCCGAAGCTTTATATGACACTCATCCGGATATAGACCCTAAAACCATACGTTTCACTGATTTGATGGATTGGGTAATGGCACTGGATGGCTTTGACGACGCTCCTGAAAGATGTGGCGAGCGTATTCTTGAAGCGATTCAGCTAGCTTGGATTGATGAGGCAGAGTAGCCACAAGCCATCATTGAATGAATAAAAATATACTGATTTCGATCACCATATGGCTTTGCCTTGCGGGTGTCATTTTTTATCTCGCCGACAGCATTCACAACCCCAACAAAATTGCCACTCTAGGTGACTCAAACCAAGTTGTTCTAAAACGCGGACTGGATGGTCATTACCGCACTGAGGCACTCATCAACGGTGAAAAAGTGAATGTGCTGGTAGACACGGGAGCCACCGGTGTCGCTATTTCCAAGCGAGTTGCAGATAAACTGCGACTGGAAAGTATTAACGCCATCCGCACCAACACTGCAAACGGCGAAAGCGTCGGTTATATGGTGCGTTTGAAATCCGTTAAAGTGGGTGGTGTCGAAGCACGTAACGTTTCTGCCATGATTGCACCCGGATTGGATGGAGACGTATTGCTGGGCATGTCGTTTCTGGGGCGCATGGATGTGCGCTTATACAAAGGCGAAATGACGATTAAACAGGTAGCAGAAGAGTAACTGAAGCAACACCAGGCTTGTTTAGGTGATCACGGTAGGCGCGTCGCGTCCGGTTCTTTGTTTCAGCTCAGATATCTGCATGGCTATTGCAATCATTTCAGCCAAAGCCACTTGCGCATCCAAATGATGTTTGCTCACGTCAGGTTCAAATGCTTCCAGGTAGACCCGCAAAGTCGCGCCTTCTGTGCCGGTACCAGACAGCCTGAACACGATACGGGAACCATCACTGAATAAAATGCGCGTACCTTGATTGTGACTGACAGAGCCGTCTATTGGGTCGTGATAACTGAAGTCATCACAGCTTGCCACAGTGTATGAACCAAAGCGTGTGCCAGGCAAACTGGAAAACTGTGATTTGATGTGAGCGATGACTGCGTTAGCCGCCTCACTCGGAATCGCCTCATAATCATGACGCGAATACACATTGCGGCCAAATTCCTGCCAGTGTGCTTTCAGAATAGCTTCTACGCTTTGCTTTTTCACTGCAATGATGTTGAGCCAGAACAATACCGCCCATAAGCCATCTTTTTCGCGCACATGGCTAGAGCTGGTGCCAAAACTTTCTTCACCGCATAAAGTGACTTTACCTGCATCCATCAGGTTACCAAAAAACTTCCACCCGGTCGGGGTTTCATAGCATGGAATATTCAATTTAGCCGCCACACGGTCTACTGCACCACTGGTTGGCATGGATCGCGCCACACCAGCGATGCCACTGGCATAGGCAGGCACCAAAGTGGCATTGGCGGCCAGCACAGCCAGGCTATCTGATGGCGTGACAAAAAAGTTTTGCCCCAGAATCATGTTACGGTCACCATCACCATCTGATGCAGCACCAAAATCGAGTGCGTTTTCACCGGCAAACATAATATTGACCAAATCTTCAGCATAAGTGAGATTAGGGTCAGGATGGCCGCCGCCGAAGTCTTCCGAGGGTTCACAGTTCATCAAGCTGCACGCTGGCGCCCCTAACCGTTTTAAGAAAATTTCTTTGGCATAAGGCCCGGTGACGGCATGCATCGCATCGAATTTAATTTCGAAACCACTGGCAAGCAATGTTTTAATCGCAGGAAAATCAAACAAGCTTTGCATTAAATCTGCATAATCCGCAACCGCATCAATCACCTGGATAGTAAACACTTCTCCAGATTGCAGTCCGGCAAGCTTGGTTGCGCCTATATTATCGATATCGACATCGGCAAAATCTGCAATTTTGTAATTCGTGACGACCTTGCTTCTGGCGAACACCTCATCTGTAATTTTCTCAGGTGCAGGCCCACCATTACCAATATTGTATTTGATACCAAAATCACCATGAATACCGCCCTGATTATGGCTGGCTGACAGCACCATTCCGCCGAATGTCTCATATTTGCGAATGACATGCGAAGCAGCCGGAGTGGATAAAATACCCGCTTGCCCGACCAACACACGAGAAAACCCGTTGGCAGCAGCCATTTTGATAATAGTTTGTATCGCTTGACGATTGTGATAGCGTCCATCTCCGCCCAGCACCAGAGTGGAATGCTCAGGCACTGTCAGTGTGTCAAAAAAACTCTGTACAAAATTTTCCAGATAATGAGGCTGCTGAAAAACTTTTACTTTTTTACGCAACCCCGAGGTACCGGGTTTTTGATCTTGAAACGCTGAGGTGGCAACTATATTGACTTGCATGACAAAAACCCATTTCAAATTGATTTACCAGAATATAAAGGATGTTAAGGAAGTCAACAACCTCCCAACCTAATTTAGCAGTGTTTATAAATATTAATAACTTCTGAACTGTCCGGCCACTACGCCATAAATACTAAAAAGCTCCTTAGGACTAATTGTTTCAAAATCCTTGTTAGCAGGGATTAATACGTAATTACCGTTTTCTTTTCCCAAAGTTTTAATGGTAAATTTGTCATCAATAATCGCCACAACAATATCGCCCACATTAGCAAATGGACGCTTTTCGACCACCACAATATCTCCATCTAAAATACCCGCATCTTTCATCGAATCACCGACTACCGGTATCAGCTCAGTAATTGAGGGCTTTTTAACTAGATGTTCATCAATGGTGATGTAATCGCCCCCATCAACATGGGATGCGGTAAATGCACCTGCCTGTACAGTCGTGTTTGATAGCGATCTCTCAAAAAAGCGGCGACCTGGTGTGAGCTTTTTATCTGGGGCAACATCAAGAAATCCCATCAGCTTTAAACGTGAAATCAGCTTTGAAATCGTGTCTTTAGAGCGCATATTAAATAACTGCTGCATGTAACTATAGCTCGGCAAAGCGCGATAATTCGCAAAGTAATCTCTTAGCTGACCGAGTTTTTCAATATCAGACTCATGTGCTTGATTAAAATTATCCATTATTTATCCTGAATTTTATCTGCAATAAGAACAAACGTTCGTTCTTATTATTGCTGCGAATCAGACAGAATGCAAGCTTGTACATATTTCTATAAGCCACTAAAAAACAAAAAAAGGGAGCCTAGGCTCCCTTTTTAATACGATAATGAATTATTTATTCATTACGTACATGGTCACTTCAAAACCGAAACGCATTTCAGTTGCTGCTGGTGTTGTCCACATAATAATCTCCTTGTTTCTATCTCAACAAGTTGTCTGTTGATGTGTTTATATTACGCTGCTAGCAAATGTCTGCCCTGTTGCTCACCATCAACTGCAGTTCAGCAAAATCATGAATAACGCTTCAGTAATCCATGTGCACTTGTTTGCACAATAAAAAAAGCCACTCATCCAGAATGGCTTATTTATTGGTCGGGACGGTGTGATTCGAACACACGACCCCTTGCACCCCATGCAAGTACGCTACCAGGCTGCGCTACGCCCCGAACCGCTGTTACACCAAGGATGCAACAGGCATTATTATAGCGCAAAGGGCAAGGACAAGCTTAGATGAAGATC